>Ga0315902_10010657_pt1 | contig 12148 bp, 9 predicted proteins | sample LakEriMetagenome_9_FD_203523 | JGI IMG/M metagenome (GOLD analysis project Ga0315902, IMG submission 203523) | Freshwater fungal communities from buoy surface, Lake Erie, Ohio, United States - Buoy 12 MA117 | ecosystem: Environmental > Aquatic > Freshwater > Lake > Lake biofilm | place: USA... | reverse complement strand
ACCTTTCCAGTTATGGAAGGAACAACACCCATAAGGTCGCTAAAACGAACTGTGGTTTCTTTTTCATGATTCATTAAAGCACGACGTTCAGCAGTGCTAATTAAATTTTCGAAAGCCGTAATACTCATACGAGCACTCACACCGCTCTTGTGATCGATGTATTCGCTTTGTCTGGCTTCGAAAGCAATTTGCTCAAGAATATCACGCGCCAATTCTGGGACGTGCACAACGCACAAACGGTCTTCCAACTTCTCGGACTCTTGCTTCGTAATCTTCTTAGCGGTCTGAAGATCCATGGAATAGTGCGTCAAAATCTGAGAGCCAATGCGGTCTTTCAGCGGGGTAACAATGCTTCCGCGATTGGTGTAGTCTTCCGGATTCGCGGTGAAAACAAACTGCAAATCGAGTGGAAGGCGTAATTTGAATCCACGAATCTGCACATCTCCTTCTTCCAAAATATTGAATAGCGCAACTTGAATACGCGCCTGTAAATCGGGCAATTCGTTAATTACAAAAAGACATCTGTTTGCTCTAGGAATCATTCCGAAGTGAATCACGCGTTCATCAGCGTAACTCAATTTCAAATTGGAAGCCTTAATCGGATCAATGTCACCAATTAAATCGGCAATGGTCACATCGGGTGTCGCCAACTTTTCGAAAAAACGTTCCGAGCGATGAAGCCAAGTGATTGGAGTTTCATCTCCCTTCTCTTCCATGAGATCGCGCGCGTATCTGCTAATCGGATGGAACGGATCATCGTTCATTTCGCTTCCACCTACAACAGGAATGTATTCGTCTAACAAGTTTATCATGAGACGCGCAATGCGTGTTTTCCCTTGTCCGCGTAAGCCCAACAGATTAATGTTGTGCTTCGATAAAATAGCGCGTTCCAATTGTGGAATCACGGTTTCCTCGTATCCGTGCATTCCAGGAAATGTATTTTTTCCTTCTTGAATGGAAACGATAAGGTTATCGCGCAATTCGTTCTTTATGCTTTTCGAAATATATCCCGACGCTTTCAATGCGCCGAATGTGTTGATTGAAGTATTCATTTATTAATTAATTCGTTTTTTTCTATTCGTTTCATAATCGTGAAAAATCATTTCACCCAATCCTTTCAACCCCGTGTAAAACGCTTTGCCCTTGTTCGACTGTGTGAATTGCTCCACGAACGATTGCAAGTAAGGATCTTGAGCAATCATAAAGGTTGTAATGGGAATGTGCATCTTGCGCGCTTGCGCCGCCATGGTGTAGCAGCGTTCCACAATGTATTGATCCAACCCGTTGCTGTTCTTATAATATTGTCCGTCGGGCAAGCGAAGGCAGCTTGGTTTTCCGTCGGTAATCATGAAAATCTGTTTGTTTGTGTTTCGCTTTCTTCGAAGAATGTCCATGGCCAATTCAAGGCCGGCAACGGTATTCGTGTGATAAGGACCCACATTTAGATAGGGCAAGTCGGCAATTTTTATCGGCCAAGAATCGTCGCCGAAGACAATCACATCCAATGTGTCTTTCGGATATGAAGTCGTAATGAGTTCTGCCAGTGCCATAGCCACTTTCTTCGCGGGAGTGATTCGATCTTCTCCGTAAAGGATCATGCTGTGACTAATGTCTATCATGAGCACTGTGCTCATTTGTGATTTGTGGTGTGTGTCTTCCACCACCAAATCTTGTTCGGTTAATTTGAAGTCGCCAACGCCGTTGTTGATTTGCGCGTTCTTCAAACTTTCGGTCACCGAAATATTTTCGAATGAATCTCCGAATTGAAAACTTCTGAACTCTCCGGTTGCTTCATCGCCTTGTCCGCTTTTCTTGCTCTTGTGATTTCCTGCACCGCTTTTTCGAATCTTCCCGAAGATCTGATCCATGGCGTTTTTGCGAAGTGCACGTTCTGTCTTTGCAGTAATGGCCATTTGTCCTTGTCCATCTGGAAGAATCTCTTCTTTGAGGTATCCCTTCTTCTTCAGGTCTTCCACAAAATCTTCCATGGTATAGTCCTCGGTTGTAAGCTTGTACTCCTTATCAATCTCTTCCAACCACTCCAACGCCTCATCTACATCTCCGGAGGTATGCGTAATGAGTTCACTGAACACATCGAACAGTCTCTCGAACGGAGTAAGATTGGGTTCTTCAAACGGGGTAAAAACGTAACCAGACTTTTGCATGCAAAAGGAATTTTATTGAAAACATCGATTGTGAGGAAAGGTTCAAAGATAGAGGGGGAACTTCGTTCAGCAATACTACGGATCAATCACTCTATGATCAATCTGATTTCATCAGATCAATTGCTACGCAATCAATCACCTTTGGTGATCAATCCTGCGGATTTATCGGAACGATTGATCGCAACGCGATTGATTCGAAGAATTGATCATCGAAGATGATTAAAGGTTATATTCGTATACCAAAACCTTACTCATCATCTACATGAATTTTAAATATATACTCATCGCTGCAATTGTCTTGTTGAATTGCTCTGTTTTTGCGCAATCGATTGCACCGTCTGTGTTCAACAGCACCGGCGGAACGGCCACTGTTGGAAGTCTTGTGGTTGATTGGAATGTTGGGGAATCGATGGTTTCCACGCAGACGAATGGAATCATTGTCACGAACGGACAATTGCAACCTGTAAATCAAATTATCTCGGTTGAAGAATTGAATTCATCTTGGAAAGTTTCTGTTTATCCGAATCCTACTCGCGATGAATTTGTCATTACTGCGCCTAGCTCAGAAATTTATGAAGCGTCTCTTTTCGATTTAGCTGGAAAATTCATTTCTAAACAAACCTTAATGTCAACCAACCGAATGGACGTTCGGTCGTTGGCAAACGGAAGTTATTATTTACAAGTTCGAAACAAAGCATCTCAAGAATTCAAGACCATTACTTTAATCAAAGCCAATTAAGATGAGATTCAAATCTTACCTCCTCTTCCCTTTTCTTACCTTTTTCTTAACCTCTCTAACTTTTTTAGTTAGTGCACAAGCTCCGCTTCAAATCCCCTATCAGGGAGTTGCTCGTGATGCACAGGGTAACGCGCTGCAGAATCAGAGCATCACTCTTTTGCTTGCCATTGAAGATATTTCAGGAACTGAATTATTTTCTGAAACACACAGCACGACAACGAATCAGTTTGGTTTGTTCAATGTGAAAATTGGAAGTATTTCTACCATGCCTTCAAACTTGTGGAACAACGGCGATCGATTTTTACATGTGAAGATGGATCCAACAGGAGGTTCTGTATTTACTGATTTAGGAACAACACAATTTTTAAGTGTTCCTTATGCGTTGTATGCAGAGACATCGAATACTCCTGGTCCACAAGGACCAGCCGGACCTCAAGGACCAGCAGGGGCAAACGGAACGAATGGACAAGACGGTGCGCAAGGACCTCAGGGTATACAAGGTATTCAAGGTGAAATGGGGCCACAAGGACCAGCTGGATTGAATGGTACAAACGGACAAGACGGAGCAGAAGGCCCTCAAGGGATTCCCGGTGAAGTTGGACCACAAGGACCAATCGGATTAACAGGCCCCGCGGGTGCAACAGGAGCTACTGGTCCACAAGGTCCAATTGGATTAACAGGACCAGCGGGTTCTACAGGACCACAAGGACCAATCGGATTAACAGGCCCTGCGGGTGCAACAGGAGCTACTGGCCCACAAGGACCAATTGGATTGACAGGAGCGACAGGACCACAAGGACCAATCGGATTAACAGGCGCTACCGGTGCGACTGGTGCAACCGGGCCTCAAGGTATTCAAGGTGAAGTTGGTCCTCAAGGTCCAATAGGATTGACAGGTCCACAAGGACCTCAAGGAATTCAAGGTGAGACTGGTCCACAAGGTCCAATCGGATTGACAGGACCTGCGGGTGCAACGGGAGCAACAGGGCCACAAGGACCAATCGGATTAACAGGTGCGACGGGTGCTACTGGACCACAAGGGCCTCAAGGAATTCAAGGCGAAACAGGACCACAAGGTATCCCTGGCGTGGGGATTCCTCAAACCTTGAGTATTAATGGTTCAAATCTCACTTTAAGTGATAACGGTGGAACCGTGTCAATAAACGACGCGGATTCGAATCCAACTAACGAAATACAAGCACTTTCGCTTTCCAATGACACATTGTACTTAAGTAACGGTAATAGTGTATATCTCGGTAGTTTAATATCGAACTTCAGCAATAATCCTCCGGGATTTTCCAATAGCATAAATAGTAGTTTACCAATATTAGGTGCAACAAATGGTTGCATGAACCTTGGAACAAATAGTAACGAGGAATTAATTGATGTTGAATCAGATTTGGACGGAGGATATTGGCTTTTAATTAGCCTTCCAAGCGACGCGGCCTGTGCATTGGTGCATCTAAATAACTTGGGTTCTATTATTGGGAAATTTTCTATTCCAAGTAGTTCTAAATCTATTGTTTATAATCAAGCTCAGAATGCGTTGTATGTTGCTAATGACGGTGCTAACCTAATAAAAATATTCAAGTTTAGCGCATTTGGAAACAGTCTTGCATCGTTTTCATACACATCCTCCAGTGGTAATTTCACAGATATTTCGAGTTTTATTATTTTACCAAATGGTAATCTACTACTTCAAGCATACAGCAACGTGCGAGTAATGCTTCTAATTCTCGACCCAAATTTAAATGTAGTCTCAAAATCCCTCTTTTTGCCAACGGGAAGCGTTTACCAATGCATACCTTACGATATTGTTTCTTCATCAGACGGATCAATATATTGCTTGTATAGGACTACAATTGGAACTCAAGTTTATGCTACAATTTCTAAATTCGATTCAGATCTTGGGTTCTTATGGTCTAAATATTTAGGGAATGTTGATGACTCTGGTAAACTTCGCATTGACAATTCTTCAAACGTTCATGTCGCTTTTGCAAAAACCAACAAAATTAAATATGTATCCCTATCACCCACGGGAAGTATTCTCTTGGAAAAGGAAATCAACTTCACAGGTTCATATTCAACTGCAAGTTATTATCAAGTAAACGACTTACAATATAATAGTCTCAGCAATAAAATATGCATTTCAGGCAACATTCAACTTTCTAATCAATACAGCAAAGGCTTCCTTGTTTTCTTGGACGCGACAAACCAAATTACAACTGCACTTATTTCCGCGGGGCCTTATACATCATCAAATGACTATGATAATTTTGTTAGAATAACTAACTCTGGCATATCAACCGTAATTTTCGGTACTTCCAATTGCTCTGGGCTTGGACTCTCTGATGTGAAAATTATTAAAATTGATTCCAATGCGTCTAGTTGCTGCCTTGAAAATTCATCTATAACAGTTACTAATGTATCTGCAGTTTCAAATAACACACTCAACATTCAAAATCCTACAATTTCAAAGTCAGCATTTAGTGTTGGCACCTCCTCCATATTTCTTGAAATTTCATCTTCATGCTTTGAGTAAATAAGATTTTATATTCATAAAACTCACCCTCACTGAAAAGTGGGGGTTATTTTTTTACTACTCACCCAAACCTCAACCCACTCAACTCCCGACCTATCTGCTGAATTCCCAGGAACTGCGTAATGGGAAAACCTTCGGTTATATTCCTACGATGTAATTCCTATTGCATAATTCCTACTTCGTAATTGGAACTTCGATATTAAATCTTACCTCTTATTAACCTTTGTTACCTTCTCTTACCTTTTGAGAGTATTTCCAACTTTGTAATTGGAACTTTGTTTTATATCTGACTACTTTTCAATTACCCCGAATTCGGAGTAATTAAAACCACTGCATGACTGCTTGCGAAATCCTCTTTTCGTTGATTTGGATATCGCAAATTGCGATATCCACATTGTCATTTCTTCATTTGTGAGTTGAAAACAGCGGAATGTCAAGAAAGTGTTATGCGGGTTTATGCGCAGGAACTTCGTTATGGGAAAACCTTCGGTTTTATTCCTATTGCATAATTCCTACTTCGTAATGGGAACTGCGTTGTTGGAACTTCGTTGCTGGTATAATCCGCGAAGCGGTCATCACAACATGTTGTGTCATCCGGAACGGTCATCACACGAAGTGTGTCATCCACGAAGTGGTCATCGCAACTTCGTTGCGTTAAGAAATCCCACTCCAATCGCTCTTCTTCCGCTTCAATCGCAACAACTCCTCACGAATAGGAGCGCTCTTATCACTGGTCAATTGCGGATCTTCGGAAAGCCATTCGTTAGCAATGTTGCGCGCGGCTGCCATCATCTGCTGATCCTTAACCATATCCGCAATGCGCAATTGCAAAACACCGCTCTGCGCTGTGCCCGCTAAATCGCCAGGGCCGCGTAAGCGTAAATCGACTTCAGCAATTTCAAATCCGTCTGTCGTGCGAACCATCGTCTCCATGCGCAACTTCGTATCGTCGCTGAGCTTATGTCCTGTCATGAGAACACAATAACTCTGGTCTGCTCCGCGCCCAACCCTACCGCGTAACTGGTGCAACTGAGACAAGCCAAAACGCTCGGCGCTCTCTATGACCATGACACTCGCATTCGGCACATTCACTCCTACTTCAATAACTGTGGTAGCCACCATAATCTGCGTCTTCTTTTCTATGAATTGCTTCATCTCGAAATCGCGATCTTCAGCTTTCATTCTTCCATGAACAATGGAAATAAAATACTTCGGAGATGGAAACGCGCGCGACATACTTTCGTATCCGTCGAACAAATCTTTGTAGTCCATCTTCTCGCTCTCTTCAATCATCGGATAAACCACATAGACCTGACGGCCTAATGCTATTTCCTGACGAATGAATTCAAACAACATCAACCGATAAGCATCGGTGTGCCACTGCGTATTCACCGGCTTTCTTCCCGGAGGAAGCTCATCAATAATACTCACATCTAAATCGCCATATACCGTCATGGCCAACGTGCGCGGAATCGGCGTTGCAGTCATAACCAAAATATGCGGAGGCAAGGCTGCCTTCTTCCATAACGCCGCGCGTTGCGCAACGCCGAAACGATGTTGCTCATCAATGACCACCAATCCCAAATTCGCAAATTCAACCACAGGTTCAATGAGCGCGTGCGTGCCTATGATGAACTTCAATTCACCACTCTTCAAATCTTCCAACAACTGCACACGATTTTTTTTCTTTACCGATCCCGTGAGCAATTCAACCCGAACACCCAACGGCTCGAGCAATTCAGAGATTCCTTCAAAATGCTGATTCGCTAAGATCTCTGTTGGCGCCATCAAGCAAGCCTGAAACCCATTGTCTATGGCTAGCAAAACAGCCATTAATGCCACAATGGTTTTCCCACTTCCTACATCGCCCTGAACCAATCGGTTCATGTGAAAGCCCTTCATCACATCGGTGCGAATCTCTTTCACCACACGCTTTTGCGCTCCCGTTAATTCAAACGGCAAATGTTTTTTATAAAATGAATTGAAGAGCTCTCCAACTTTCTCGAACACCACTCCCCTCTGCTCTACCGTACCCGCCAACTTCGTTTGTAACAATTGCAATTGAAGGAAAAACAATTCTTCAAACTTCAATCTTCTTCTCGCCTGCTCCAACTTCTCTGCATTCGCGGGCGCATGCAACTGCACCAACGCTTCTGCGCGAGAAATTAATTTGTATTGCTGAATCAATTCCTGCGGCAACACTTCCGGAATTTCATGACGAACTTCTTCGCACAACTGCAGCGTTAATTTTCCAATGACGTTGCTGTTCAAGCCCTTATTCGTCATCTTCTCTGTTGTGCTGTAAACAGGCTTCAACCCCACGCCAGCGGCCATGCGCGAAGACTCCATCTCTTCCACTTCCGGATGAGCTATGTTGAATTTCCCTTTGAACTCGGTTGGTTTTCCATACACCAAACACGGTTTGTTCACCGGCAAACTACTCTTCAACCAACGTGCGCCTTTGAACCAGACCAACTCCATCGTACCCGTCTCGTCTTGAAACACGCCGACCAATCGCTTAGCCCGCCCTTCGCCTAATTCAGACAAGCGAACAATGGTTCCCTGCAATTGCACAGCTACCGCATCTGACTTCACATCTCGAACTTTCTGAAACTGACTCTTGTCTACGTATCGAAACGGATAATGCATGAGCAAATCTTCCCACGTGCGAATACCCAATTCCATGCGGAAAAGGTCGGCGCGAGCAGGTCCAACACCCTTCAAAAAAGAAATATCATTTTCCAGTTTCGACATTCCTCACGAAAATATAATAACTTGTGCAAGCATTCATCCTTTGTGGACATTTAACCATGAATCAACAGCAATTCAACAGACTCTTTTATGTGCTTTCGGCAATGGTGCTGTTGGAAAAATTGCTGGTGTATTTCTTCTTTTCCATTCAATACACAGACAGCGATCAAACACTTCTGTGGCAAGTGGCTACTGATCTTTCGAACGGTGTTTTTCACGGACCGTGCTTCTACGGACAAAGCTATGGCCCCAACATAGAACCCTTGATGGCCGTGCCATTCATGAAACTGGGCATGCCCGTTTACGCGTCACTTCCCTTGGTCACGATTCTACTTTCCACCATTCCGTTTTTCCTTTTGGCCATTTACTTCAAACGAAAAACGAACACGCAAACCGCACTCATTCCTTTACTTGTTTGCTTATTGCTTCCACTCGAATACAGCTTGCTTACAGCTATTCCCCGCGGATTCGTTGGCGGAATCTTTTTTGTGAGTCTTGGAATTTTCTGTTGGAAATATTTCCGAAACAATCTCGCACTTGTATTCGCCGGACTTTTCATTGGATTAGGGCTCTATGGAAATTTGAACAGCGCATTGCTTCTTCCACTCATCATTCCAAGCATTCATTGGAACAAGAAATTCTTAACGCGTGCAGCCCTCTTTTTTGGAATGGGATTTATTGTTGGACTTGTCCCCTTTTACCTCAACCACGTCTTCTACCAAGATCATCCGGAACTGCTTATTCACGTGGCTCCTAGCGTAAAACTCAGTTGGAGCAGTTTCATTGAAACTCTCTTGCGCTTCAACAATTATTTCGATCAAGTCTCACCGTTTTTCTGGCGCTTCGGATTTATAAGTTTGCTCTTGTTTCCACTTGCCATTTATTTTTTGTGGAAGAAGAAAAAGCATGTCGAAGCCTGGGCTGTGACTTTCGTTCTCTTCGCTATTGTGGGTTCTTTCTTCATGGAAAAAACTAAGGAAAGCGGCTACTCGCTATTCTTCTCAGGTGGACGATTTTTCCTCGCAATTCCCTTCGTATTTATTTTCATTTCGCTGTACGTTTATTCTTTCCTTTCAACAAAAAAGAAAAAGAAATTCAATCGCATTGCTCTCACCCTCGCATTCATCTCCTTCGGAATAAAATTGTTTTGTTTTTCGCCGTTGCTGGAAAACGCCATTGACAAAGAGAAAGCCTGGTATGTGCATGTTGTACGCATTGACGATTTGAAAAAACAATGTTCCGAAATGAAAGTTTTCGGCGAAAATCCTTCGCTGCTTGTTGCTGTTACCGGAGACACTCCTGAACAGCCCGTAACCTACGGCTGTCAGTGCCTTCAAGCCGATTTCCCTTCCACCTACATTCCGCATTACGAAAGAAGAAGATGGCTCATTTCGGAATACAACAAAACTGTTTTTCCTACCATTCTGCTTCATGGAAAAGACACTACGCGTTGGGATAGAAGTAAGTTCGGACATCTCGACATTATGAAATTCAACAAAGAAAAAGGTTGGATGTTGGTTCGAAATTCTGAAACAACCGACGAATTTCTATTTGAAACTGGTATTGTAACTCCGAATAAATAATTTCATGAAAATTGTTCTTCAACGTGTCTCAAGCGCTTCTGTGAAAGTAGATTCCAAAATTGTTGGAAGTATTGATCACGGTATACTCTTGCTCATTGGTTTTTCTTCCAACGACACTGAAGAAAGTATTCTTCCAACTCTTGAAAAAATTGTAAAGTTGCGCATCTTCTCCGATGAAGAAGGCAAGATGAACAAGAGTGTTTTAGATGTAAATGGAAGTGCATTGCTTGTGAGTCAATTCACATTATATGCCGACACAAAGAAAGGAAATCGCCCAAGCTTTATTGAAGCCGCTCGTCCTGAACAAGCCATTCCGCTCTATGAGTTTTTCATTACTGAAATGAAAAAGAGAATCTTAAAAGTGGAAACAGGAATTTTTGGAGCAGACATGAAAGTGGAACTCGTGAACGATGGCCCAGTGACCATTTTCTTCGATTAGTTCAAGTGCTGAACTGATTCTCCTTTTTTCATTTTGTTGTATTGAAGCGCCAACAAGGCCATCACATCTGAAAACGTCTTCATGGCTTGCACTGTCTCTTCTGAAATTTCTTGCTTCCGCAAACGCAACATCATAAGTCCGTATAGCGCGGTTAAGTAGGCTTCCACTTCACTCAACGCCTTTCCATTTGTTCGCTCGCGGTAAGCATCCAAATTCTCTTTTGCGCGTTCATTCGCAGCTATGTATTCTTCGTCGCGAAGAAGAGTATTCAAAGTCGTGTGTAGCAAATTCAATTCGGAAATAACTTCTTGCACCTCTTCCACATTTCCCTTTTCCTCTGCGCTACTTCGCTTCATGCTCTTGGCCAATGCAGCGAACCACATTTTCTCTTCTTGAATTTTTTCTTCGGTGGGAAGAAACGATCTCAAGAATCCGTCGAGCGATTCAACATCCATGTTCACCGCGCGAAGCAAGTCTTGCATCTGCCACATGTAGATGACATATTCGGCGATATTCTCGGCGTATTTCCTTTCAGCGATTGTCATTACTTTCCTTGCTTTTCTGATTCGTATTCTGCGTTCAGTCCTTTCACAATTTCACTGGTCAAATCGTAGATTGGATTCGCAAATAAAATAAGCGGTGCCGTGCTTTGGTAAGAGAAGATGTAATCCCATCCGTTTGCTTTCGCGTAATTCGCAGTATACACTTCCAACTTCTTTCTTAAATCTTCTTGAAGCGCCGCTTCGCTTTGCATAAGCATTTGCTCTTCTTGTTGCTGAATTTGCGCCAACTCTCCTTCCAACTGACTCAATCTATTTTGAACCGTTGCTTGCTCGTCTTTTGGAAGATTTCCTCTTTGAGCATAGGCTACCAACTCGTCCACTTCTTTCTGACGTTTTGCAGCTTCGGCTTTTACTTTCGTCTCAGCTGCGGTTGCACTTTTTTCTAATTCTGCTGACTTTTCTGCAATAAACAAGTACTGCGCGTTCAATGAATCTAAATTCACATAAGCAATCTTCATCTGCCCTGGGCTAATGGTATCAACCACCTTGGACTTTTCAGCTAGTTCCATGGCGGTGTTCAACTTATTCCACATGACCATTAAGGCCACGAAAGTTCCAGCAAAAAGAATGACTAAAATTAAGTTAAACGCGAACGGCTTTTTCACTGCCTTGTTTTCTGAAAGTTGATGCTCCATGCTTTATGTAAATTTTGAAATTGATTTTCAATTTCGGTAATAAATTCTGTGTTAACTAACGCTCTTACTTCCTCAATGGACTTCACAGCCTCTTGATCTATCTTAATGGCTTGACGATACGCCGCAGCCTCGAATTCTACAATCCACTTGCCATTGTAAGCATGTACTGCAATGCGAATTTTCGGGTGGGGAATTGTTTCAACCAATCTCATAGTCGCGAATTTAATTGTTTTCTTCTACTTTTTTCGCCAAGTTTTTCAAACGAAGCATCACGAAGAAAGCAATGAGCGTAAAGCTAATAGCCACGTATCCAACGACATGATAATTCTGCAAAGGCTCATTGGCATTGGCTTGCGTAATGATGCTTCCTGCCAAGGCAGCGCTAATTCCAGATGCCGTGCTTTGTGCAGCAGAATTCAAACTCATAAACCCGGCTCTGTGCTTGGGATTCACCACGCCACTTACAATGGTGTTCGCCGGAATCATTCTTCCCGTTACCATAACAAAGAAAAATCCGGCTATAGTCAAGACAATCCACAAATCTGTTTCGGGAAGATTTGTGTTAATGAAAATCGGAATGAGCGAAAGCAATGCGAAGAATCCGAATACTTTAAATCTTCCAATTTTATCGACTGCTCTTCCAATTAAAATACTGCTGATAACCGTGCAGAATCCACCCACCAAATAAATGTACTTCACTTCGTGTTGTTCCAATTTCACGTTGGAAATCA
>Ga0315902_10010652_pt1 | contig 12149 bp, 8 predicted proteins | sample LakEriMetagenome_9_FD_203523 | JGI IMG/M metagenome (GOLD analysis project Ga0315902, IMG submission 203523) | Freshwater fungal communities from buoy surface, Lake Erie, Ohio, United States - Buoy 12 MA117 | ecosystem: Environmental > Aquatic > Freshwater > Lake > Lake biofilm | place: USA... | reverse complement strand
AACCCGTCTCTGGCAGGTGTGGTTCCGGGCCATCCAGCGGCCTCCGTCGACGGGACGAGGCACCGGGCAGCGGCAGTCACTGCGACTGGCGCTGCCCCTGGGAGTGCACTGGCCGCAGGGCGAAGAACGTTTCAAAAATCGCGTCGCCAACGGCGTTCACCGAACGCTGGAACCGGTCGATGAATTCATGCATCCCGCCCTGGAGGATCTCATCGATATTCGTGTAGTCGAACTCATTGCGCAGACGCCCCAACTGCTGCTCGGCACGGTTCTGGAAGGTGCCATGTTCGCCATGCGTGATCGCCAGGAGCGACTCTTCCGCGCGGGCGAGACAGAATCGGATCGCTCGGGGAAACTCGCGATCCAGGATCAGGAACTCGGCGACGTACTGGGGGGTGATCCGTCCATACGCCTTGCGGTACATCTCCAGCGCACTCGCGGATTTCAGCAGTGCCGCCCATTGATTCGTGTCGAGCTGGGTTCCCGCCGCCGAGTCGGCCGGCAACAGGACGTAGTACTTGACGTCCAGGATCCGCGACGTCTTGTCGGCCCGCTCCAGCATCTGACCCATGCGGTGAAAATGCCAGGCCTCGCCATGCGACAGGGACGACTCCGTCACCCCGGCCAGGGTGTGTGCGGCCAGCTTGATCTGCGTGAAAAACTCGAATGGCGAATCGAGAACCTGGCTGGGGGTCGCCGATTTGACCAACAGGTAGAACTTGTTCAATTCCTCCCACATGGGAGAACTGATCATGTCGCGCACCGTGCGGGCGTTCTCCCGGGCTGCCGACAGGCACGACAGGATCGAATTGGCATTCTGTCGCTCAAACGTCAGGAACTGGATCACGCTCTCCTGGTCGGCCACCGAGTGGATCGCATAGAACGACTGCTGGTCACCCGTCGTGTAGATCAACGGAGCCCAGTGCCGGGCCATCTCCGGACCGAGATCCAGCGACATGTTCAGGTTCACATCGATGAAGCGGGCGACATTTTCGGCCCGTTCGACATAGCGGCTCATCCAGTAAATCGAATTCGCGACGCGACTCAGCATGATGGCAACATCCGACAGGAAACCACGGCATTCCAGACCGCAAGGATCGGGGAAAACACTTTGTTCGGTGGACTACTGCTGAGACGCCAGGAAGTCCGACAGGCGCGGGATTCCATCCTTGAGCACCCAGGTATCCTTGCTCCCCCCTCCCTGGGACGAATTGACCACCAGCGAACCTTTCACGAGCGCGACGCGTGTCAGCCCCCCCGGCAGGATGTAGATGTCCTCCCCGTAGAGGATGTACGGTCGCAGGTCGACATGCCGCCCTTCGAGGTGATCCCCCACGAGCGTCGGGACCCGTGACAGCGCCAGGGTGGGCTGGGCCACGTAGTTGCGGGGATTGGAGAGGATCAACTCGCGATACTTGGCGTGCTGCTCGGGGGTCGCGCGGGGTCCGACCAGAATCCCATAGCCCCCCGACTCGTTCGCCGGCTTGATCACCAGTTTCTCAATGTTCTGGAGAACGTGCTCCCGCTGCTGCTCATCGGCACACAGCCAGGTCGGCACGTTGGGCAACTTGATGTCTTCGCCCAGGTAATACTTGATCATCTGTGGAACATACGCATAAACCGCCTTGTCGTCGGCGATTCCGGTCCCGGGAGCGTTCGCGAGGGCGACCCGCCCCGCGCGATACACCTCCATGAGTCCGGGAACGCCCAGGCACGAGTCGGCGCGGAACGCCTGGGGATCCAGAAACTCGTCGTCGATCCGGCGGTAAATCACGTCGACACGCTGCAGTCCCTGGGTGGTCCGCATGTGGACAAATCCATTGGCCACCACGAGGTCGCTTCCCTGGACCAACTCCACCCCCATCTGCTGGGCGAGGAAACAATGCTCAAAATAGGCCGAGTTGTAGATGCCGGGCGTCAGCACAACGACCGTCGGTTCGTCATCGGTCGGCGGAGCAATGTACTGCAGCATGCGCAGCAGTTGCTCGGGGTAATTCTCGACTGGACGAATCGACAGTCCCTCGAAGAGGTGCGGAAAAGTTCGCTTCATCACTTCGCGGTTTTCGAGCACATAGGAGACTCCCGAGGGACACCGCAGGTTGTCCTCGAGCACGTAGACGGTCCCATCGGTGTCTCGAACCAGATCAGTTCCCGTGATGTGGCACCAGATCCCCTTCGGAGGCTTCAGCCCCTGGCACTGCTTCAGGAAGTTCTTGCCGGTCTTGACCATGTATTCCGGAAAAACCCCATCCTTCACGATTCTCTGATCGTGATACATGTCGTCGATGAAGAGATTCAGGGCCCGGATCCGCTGCTTCAGACCCGCTTCGATCTGCCCCCACTCTCCCGACTCGAGGATTCTCGGGACGAGGTCAAAGGGCCAGATCTTCTCGGTCCCCTGCTCATGCCCGTACACATTGAAGGTAATTCCCATGTTCAGCAGGGCCTGGTCCGCCGCCCGTTGTCGACTCGCCATTTCCCCTGGCGAGAGGGTTTTCATACGCCACGCCAGCAACTCCGCCCGGGGGCGGGGAGTCCCATCCGACAGAAACATCTCGTCATAGAATCCCCCGGTCTCATAGTCCGAAAAGCGGATTTCCGGGGGAACCATGTTCGCTTCGGCCGTATTCATGAGCATGCCTTGGAAGGGAGAACCAACGGCCTCTCGAAACCCGGTCTCCGCAGGGTTCTGCGGGACGATTCAGCAGCCTTGCATCACAAATGCGCGGCGATCGTGACCGTGATGTCCGACTGGCCCGATGTCTCCCGGCTGCAAACTGCACATCCAAGGGAGATTTCCGCCAATCCCGACACGAGAGTCCGGAGGTCTCTGAGTCAAAAGGCAAATCCCATGCCAGCCCGGCCGGCCACTGCCTCGAGGATCACCTGGGCCAGTGCGGGCCTCGACGGGCACCTCGCCGGTCTGCCCCCCACGCGACTCCTTCCCCCCCTCCACAGCCCACAAACGGACCCAGCATCAAGAGTTTCAGTCCACAAACACAAACTCATTCGACAACATCAACGCCTGGGCCAATTGCTCCAGGGGATTGAGACCGGGACCAGGTCCCGCCCCCTCGGCTGCCTGGCCAGTGACAATCTGGCCCGTGACAATCTGGCCAGTCACGAAACCGACCGCCGCCGCCAATTCGTCTCCGTCGACATCTCTCGCCAAAACCCGTCGAAAAATCCCTTGGACCTCGGCGACCAGCCGGCCTGCGGCATCCAGTTGTGGTTGCGTCTGAAGCACTTCCTCCCGCACACGTCGCGCCACGATTGTCGCCTGCTCAATCACAAACGGCGAATTCAATCCGTACAGGGCCTGCTGGGGGACCGTCGTCTGGGGCCGTTGCGGAGTGCTGACATCCGGGCTGGCGAAATCAAACGTCCGAAACGTCCCCGGCAGATCCTGACGGTCGATGAAGGCATAGACCGTGCGACGGGTGGTATAGGGGGTCGAGAACAGATCGGCTCCCCGCCCCTCCATATCCGCCGACAATTGGCCCGACACGGCCAACAGTCGATCACGCAAAGCCTCGAAATCGAGGCGTCGACGATTCATCTTCCAGATCCAGCGGTTTTCGGGATCGATCGCCAGAGCCTCGGGACGATCATCGCTCGCCTGCTGATACGCGGCTGACCGCAGGATCTCCCGATGGAGATTCTTGATCGACCAGCCCCCCGCCACCAATTGCCGGGAGAGAAAGTCCAGCAACTCGGGATGGGTGGGCACCATCCCGCGAATCCCAAAGTCACCCGGGGTTCGGACCAATCCTTGACCAAAATGGTGCATCCAGAGCCGATTCACCAACACCCGCGGCGTCAGTGGATTCGCGGGATGGGTGATCGCCTGGGCCAGCTCCAGCCGACCACTCCCCTGCTGAAACACACCCCCCGCCTCGGGAATGGCCTGCAGAAACCGGCGAGGCACCTCATCACCGGGACGGCCGGGATTTCCGCGGATCAGGATCCGGGCGGCCACGGGCTGTGGAGCGTCATTCAGCACCATCGCCCGCGGCGGTGCCGCCACCGCGGTGACCTTCCACTCATCCACTTTTTTGCGCAATTCCGTCAGCCTGTTCCGGGCCGCCCGATCGAGCAATCGACGCAACTCTTCGGGAGGAACACCCCAGGGTCCCTGATCCGAATGCAGCAACTGCCGCAGTTCCTCGGCGTCCGGATCGGCCAGCGCCTTCGGCGGGGGATTGGCCGCCCCCCCCTCGGGGACCGGGGCCGGTTTCTGTGACTCCAGCCACTGGTTCTGGACGTCCACCAGCAATCGCCCGTAGGCCACGGCCACATCCAGCATCGAGGCGGGTTTCAATTCGGCCAACCGGGCCCGCACCAGGCCATTGATGCGGGGCGCATCCTGAGCCGGTGGCTGCTTCAGGGTGGCCAGGTAGGTTTCCGCCTGGCCCGCAAAACCCTCTTCAGGCAGCTCTGCCAGTCGATGCCAGGGGGCGAACACAGGATGATGTGCGGCCTTGGCGGCATTGATGTAGTTCCTCCAGCGGGTGATCAGATCACCCTTGAGGTCTTTCGGATCCAGGAGCAGCCGGATTCCTTCCGGAATGGGAGACGTCTCGCGGCGAACCATCGCCACGAGGTAATCGAGCGTCTGCCCACGCAATTGCTCCAGCAACTCGGCCCGCTTCTCCTTCAGAAAGTCTTCCGCGACACGCTCGCGCTGGGTCAATTCGGCCACATACGCGTCGTAGGCGGCTCCTGCCTGGGGGTCGCCAATCAGGGGAAGATCTCCCGGTTCCACGCTGCTGGCAAACACTCCATGCAGACTGTAGTAGTCGGCCGTGGGAATCGGGTCGTACTTGTGATCGTGACACCGGGCGCACTGGACAGCCAGTCCCATCAATCCGCGGGTGACGACATCAATGCGATCATCAATGATGTCGTTCTGGTTGTTGCCGAATCGGCGTCCGAGGGTGAGGAATCCGAGTGCCGCCAGCGCTCCCCGATCCCCCTGCAGATCGAGATGATCGGCGGCCAGTTGCTCCTGGAGAAACCGTTCGTAGGGCAGATCCCGGTTGAACGCGCGAATCACGTAGTCGCGGTAGGTGTACGAGAACGGATAGCGACGTTCTTCCGTGAAGACATACCCCTTCGTGTCGGCATACCGGGCGACGTCCAGCCAATATCGTCCCCAGCGTTCTCCATAGTGAGGCGATGCCAACACGCGATCGATCGCCCGTTCCCAAGAGTCGGGAGCGGGGTCGGCGACAAACGACTCGACATCGGCACGCGATGGAGGAAGCCCCAGCAGATCCATCGACAACCGGCGAAACAGCGTGGCACGATCGGCCGGTGGCGAAGGGCGCAACCCGGCGTCGTTCAGGCCACGCGACACATACCGGTCGATCGGGGACAGCTCCCAATCTGGCCAGACCGCATCCGGGATGGGAGGGACAGTGATCGGCTTCAACGACCAATGACTCTGCCGAAGTGCCGCAATTCCCTCCGCCGAACCGGGAGGATGCAACGCAACGGAAGCCCCCCTGGGAAACACGGCACCCGCCGACACCCATTCGCGAAATGCCGCCAACTGATCATCGGGCAGCCGTCCGCTGGGAGGCATCTTGATGTCGCCGGTGTATGACAGAACCTCCCACAGCAGGCTGCGTTCGGGCTGTTCGCGATCGACGATCTGGCCCGAATCGCCCCCTTTGGCCAGGCTTTCCGACGAGTCGAGACGCAGGCCCCCCTGCTGTTTCTCCCCCCCATGACACGACAGGCACTTTTCGACCAGGACCGGTCGGATTTTCTGTTCAAAGAACTCGGACGCGGTGGCTTCGGAGGGAGGCTCGGAGGATTGGCACACTCCCGGGAGAGCGCCAGCCCCAGAGACAACGGCCGTGACCACAACGATTCGCCAAACCCGGTGAAAGCTGTCCATGGGAAAACTCTGACGCAATCCACCGGACGAGTCAATCTTTCCTCGATTTCCCGCGTTGGATTCCCAAATCCGGCGCATTGCGGGGGTCCCGGCTCCATCGCCGATCCGTTCACTTCCGAGTCTGTCCGACACAGGGCCACGAACCGGTTGTCGCCCCCTGGCGTCACCGTCTGCCTGAGTTGAGAAACCACGTTTCCAGCACTATTCTGCGGTTACTACGTCCACCTGTTCCTGGAGAGCGCTGACGATGTCAACCAACGGAAAACTGAACCGCAAACTGAGAATGGCCCTGGTGGGGGGGGGACCGGGAGCATTTATCGGGCGAGTTCACGTGACTGCCGCTGTCCTCGACAACCGGGCTTCCCTCGTCGCCGGTGCCTTCTCGTCCGATCCCGCCAAGTCGAAGTCGGTCGCTCCGGACTATGACGTGCCCGTCTCGCGGGCCTATGGCTCGGTTGACGAATTGATCGCGGGAGAGAAAGCCCTTCCCGCCGATCAACGCATCGACTTCGTGACCGTCGCCACCCCCAACCACACCCACTTTCCCATCGCCAAGGCGGCCCTTGCCGGCGGATTCAATGTAATCTGTGACAAGCCCCTCACCCTGGACCTGAAGCAGGCCGAGGAACTGTTTGCTGCCGCCAAGTCGTCCGGCGCGGTGTTTGCCGTCACCCACAACTACACCGGGTATCCCCTTGTCCGCCAGGCACGCCAGATGATCCTCAATGGCGAATTGGGAGAAATCCAGGCCGTGCGGGCCTTTTATATCCAGGGTTGGCTCCGCAGCCGACTCGAGGAATCGGGGCAGAAACAGGCCGCTTGGCGCACCGATCCCTCCAAGTCGGGGGCGGCGGGTTGCTTCGGGGACATCGCCACTCACGCCTACAACCTCGCCCGGTACATGACCGGCCTGTTGCCCGACAAGGTCTCGGCCAACCTCAAGATCTTCGAGCCCGGCCGGGCTCTCGATGATTACGGTCATGCCGTCATCCGGTTCCAGAATGGCGGTCTCGGAACCGTCACCGCCAGCCAGATCTCCCATGGTCGCGAGAACGACCTGTTCATCGAGATCGACGGGACCAAGGGAGCCCTGTCGTGGCGGCAGGAAGAACCGAACGTCATGGTGGTCCGCAGGAACGGACAACCCCATGCGATGTATACCCGGGACCCCAACGCCCCCTTCATGAACGACATGGGGAAAGCCGCCTGCCGACTTCCCTCCGGTCACCCCGAGGCGTTTTTCGAGGCCTTTGCCAACGTCTACCGCGGCGCCTATGACGACATGATCAAGCGCGCCACCGGCGAGTCGTTCTCGCTGACCGACACCGTCTACCCGAATATCGCCGACGGCGTCGACGGTATGAACTTCATCGAGAAGTGTGTCGCCAGCAGCCAGCAGGACGGGGCCTGGCTGTCGATGTCGCACCCTGCCCAGCGGAAGTAAACCCCTTGGGATGGTCGATCCCCAGAGGGCCGCTGGATTTCCAGCGGCCCTCTTTTTTTCTGCTCATGACCCCGGCCGAGGTTCGAATGTCCCGTCGCTGGCCGGCCATATCGGGGCGGTCCGGGCTTTCCCCCCCGACACTCAGGCCGCCACGCAACACCTACGGGCGACTCCCCCGGCGCGCCGCCTCAGAAACCGTCGACCGTACCCCCAATGAGTTGATGGCCTGAATCTCATATCGGGTCTCCGCCGATTGGCCTCCGGTCGTATCCAGGTATCGCATGCGCGGGAGTGGCTTCTCAGGGGTGTCGTGGTACGACATCGACTGAAAGAGCCCCTTGCCGAAACGGCCGATCGGCTTGTCGGGGACGCGCGCGAGCTCCGTTCCATCCCGCAGGATGACAAAACCCGCCAACCCCGTCTCAAAATCCGCCTCCGCCGTCCATTCCACCCGCACTCCGTTGCCTTCGCGCACCAGTGTCACCCCGGTCGGTGCCGGCGGAGGAGCGAGATCAGACACCTCCCCCGTTTTCACGTACTGCGACCACAACTGGGCCACCCCGGGGCTCGGCAGCCAGGTGGCCTTGAGGGAATCATCCCGATATTCCTGCGCCGGCCTGGCTTCACCCGAAAGATACGGTGCCAGCCAGCCCGCGCCGACATCGATGGCTTTCAGCGACTTGTCGGCCTCGCCAGGTGCCGGGAGACGCAACGACAGACAGGCATCAAAAAAGGGAATGGCCACATAGCGGGAATCTCCACACTCATGACCCGAGCGGGGGTCGAGCATCATTCCGATTGGCGCATTCTTCGCACGGTAGAATGCGAACATCCGTTCGGCACCGGTCCAGGCCCCGCGGAAGCGTGCATCCTCCCGTTCCTTCGCACCGGGATTGACCATCATCGGAATTCGAAATGCCGCTTCGGGAACCTCGGGGCGGGGGATCTCCCCCTTCTCCCACGCCTCAATGGCCGTCCCGGAACGAAACCAGATCGCGACAATCCGCTCGGGATGCAGCGTCTGCATCAGGCTCGCCCAGAAGCCTCCTCCCGAATGCCCCCAGAGACACCAGGGGACTTCCGTCAATTCCGGCCGCTGACTGATCCTGGCAAGATCCTCAAGCCCACGCAGAAAGGTACGATCCGATCCATTCCGGGGGTCACACCACAATCGGCAATTCTCGGAATCCTGCTGGTGATACGACGGCCCCAGCAGGGCACAATGCCATTTGCGGGCCAGGGCCTGCCAATGCAGATCGTACGCGGCCGTGGCCCCGCCCCGGCACGCTCCGGTGCCACAACCATGCTGGTGCACGATGATCCCCCGCAGCGGAGCGTTCCCCTCGGGAATCCAGATCGTGTACGTGACCCCCAGGACAAGTTCGCCCGGCTGACTGGACGGGGGATAGTAGACTTCAAACAGCTCGTCCGCGAACAGCCGCGTGCCAGGTCCACTCCACAAACACAGCAGCAACACGCCTCGAATCAATCCACGCACAGCCATCTCCTTGTGCTTTCCCAAAGACCGAAACCGGGCGTCGGCAACGCCCCGGAAGGCTCCGCAAGAGCCCGGTTTTACGTCAACCCGACCACAAAACCCAGTCCCCCGTTGCAGGGGTGTCGATCTCTCCCGGCACAAATCTGCTCCCGCGCTGTCGCCAGTGAACTCTGTCAGGAACGACCGAGGACCCGGGCCTCGTGCCGCAAGAGCCAACTCTTGTGATCGAGCCCCGCACTGAATCCCACCAGCGCCCCGTTGGCCCCAATGACCCGATGACAGGGAATCACAATTGGCAGCGGATTCCGGCCATTCGCGCCTCCAACCGCCCGACAGGCCGTCGGTTGACCCACGGCCGTCGCAATTTCCCGATAGCTGGCGGTCGCCCCAAACGGAATCTCCTGGAGGGCCCGCCACACCTTCTGTTGAAACGGAGTTCCCTGCGGCCGCAGGGGCAGATCGAACTCAAGCCGATCTCCCGAGAAATACTCGGTCAGTTGTTGGCAGGCCTGTCGCAGCACCGGCTCGTTCCCCCGGTCGACAGGTCGCTTGCGGGACATTTCCCCAGGCAGGTGAATCTCATCGAGCAGCGTTCCCTCGCGGCTGACCAATTCCAGCAGTCCCAGGGGGGTTTTCAACCAGCAGCGTGCGCCGATGACACTCATGATCTCCTTCCCGTCGTCGATGCCGCTCGTCCTGGCGAATGGAAACTGCGTTCGAGGACCTCCCCGCGCTGCGGGGATCACCGCTGCGTTACGCAGTTGTAACCGGTCTCCAGCACCTTCGCATCATCCCCGGCCCGTGCCTGGGGCTGAGACGGCAAATCCGCAGGGCTCTTTCGTTTGCGATTCTGTTTCGGAATCCCCCCCAAAACGTGTCCAGCCTTGCCGAGACCAATCGTCACCGACTATTCCTGAGCCTGACCATTCCCCCTGCGGCAGCCTCACAGCTCATGACTTCCGAGACTTCTCCGACGATGGATACGACGGCCACTTCCTTTCCGGTCGCCTGGTGCCGGTCGCAATTTCCCGCACTGGCCCGACAACACAACGGCCGGAACGCGGTCTTCTTCGATGGTCCTGCCGGGAGCCAGACCCCCGAGTGCGTCATTGATGCCATCGGAGATTATCTGCGTCATACCAACGCCAACCATGGAGGGGTCTTCGCCACCAGCCGCGAAAGCGATGCGTTGCTCGAAGGGGTGCATTCGGCCGTGGCCGACCTGCTGGGAGCTCCCGATCCCGACTGCGTGGTTTTCGGTGCGAACATGACCACGCTGGCGTTTCACCTGAGCCGCACGCTGTCACGCACCTGGCAACCGGGTGACGAGATCATCGTCACCCAACTGGATCACGACGCGAACGTGACTCCCTGGGTTCTGGCAGCCCGGGATGCAGGGGCCACGATCCGCCACCTCCCGATTCACCCGGGGGAATGCACCCTCGACCTTGATGCACTCAGCCAGCTCCTCACCACGCGAACCAGGCTCGTTGCCGTCGGTGCCGCCTCGAATGCTGTCGGGACCGTCAATCCGATCGCCACAATTTGCCGGATGGCTCATGCGGTCGGAGCGGAAGTGGCGGTTGATGCCGTCCATTTTGCCCCCCATCGATTGATCGATGTGGCGGAATGGGGGTGCGACTGGTTACTGGCGTCGGCCTACAAGTTTTTTGGACCCCATATTGGCATCCTGTGGGGACACCGCCACCGACTGGAATCACTCGAATGCTACAAGGTGCGCCCGGCCACCAATACCCTTCCCGGAAAGTGGATGACCGGGACCCAAAATCATGAATGCCTGGCCGGTGTCGGTGCCGCAGTCGAGTACCTTGCCACTCTGGGGCGTCAGATCGATCCCAGCGCCGTCAATCGCCGCGTGGCCCTGCGGGTGGCCTACACCGGCATCGCGGCACACGAACGAGTGCTGACCAGCCAATTCCTGTCGGGTGTGGCGGCACTCCCCGCGATTCACCTGTTCGGCAGCAACTTGCCGAATTCGGACCACCGGGTGGCCACGTTTGGTTTGCGGCATACGCAACACACTCCCGCCACACTCGCGCAGTCCCTGTCGGACAATGGCATTTTCACCTGGCACGGCAATTTCTACGCCCTGCCGCTGACTGAGGCGCTGGCATTGGAACCGGACGGACTTCTCCGCATCGGATTCCTCCACTACAACACCCAGGACGAGGTGGCGAGGTTGCTCAGTCACCTCAATGCCATCACTCGCTGAGCACATGCGGGAACCTGCCGGTCATCGGGCGTCAGTCGTCCGTTCCCATCTCGAGACCAGCTGCAAATCCCTCTGGAGCGTCTGGCGCAGCGCTCCAGAACCCGTGGGCACCCCGGCCGGAGTTCAGGCACAGTCCACCGGCCAGGCCACTCATCCCTCACCACCACTCTGGTGACCCCACCCGTTTCCATGGGTGACGACTCCAGCCACAGGCAGCGTCCCACCGTCGGCGGGCCTCGCTCGGTGGGCAGAATCAAACCGGGCCATGTTTCGACCGGCGAGACTGTTCTCAATCGCCACCTGCAGTTGAAACAAGCGAAAAGGCTTGCTGAGCCAACTGGCAATCACCGGACGCTTCGCATCCCGAAGATCGTCGGCCGGGACCCGGTCGGCAATCAGGACCAGGGGGATCTCAACCAGGAACGGATCCTCATTCATCAACGCCCGAATTCCCGTCCAGCCTCCCCACTGCAACTCCGCGTCGACAACGACGATATCGGGGCGCACCGCCCGGACGGCCGACATGGCGTCAACGGCTCCGTTCGCCGAAAAGACGGAATGTCCACGAAATGAGAGGTAACATTCCACGAGCTTCAACAGCGTGGAATCACCATCGGCCACAACAATGCTGCACACAGATCGCTCCTCCCCAACGAGATATCCACCTGAGAAACCGGGAATCGACGGACGTCCCCCCGGTCCTCTTGTCGACTTCACCGGAACTTGCTGACCACTCTCAGTTCACCCCCGCTGGTGCGCCACGACTCTTCACCCGGGGTTGCGTCCGCTGACAACAGGGACAGCTCTCCTTCAGTGGGCACTCATTCTGCTTCCGGTCCAGCGACCCCGGACAACTTTGTCACTGGCCCACGACGCAGCGTTCGCTGCAGGGCGAGCCCTCCAGCACCGATGGCAACCAGCAGAATGGTGGTCGGTTCCGGAGAGTGAGCCGGAGGATCGATTCCAATAAACGAAGGTTCCTTCAAATCGGTTCCGTACTGGAACAACACAGTATCGGTAGCCCGCATCTCAAAACTTCCCGAGTAGGGAATTGTGAACTCCAGTCGAT
>Ga0315902_10010644_pt1 | contig 12153 bp, 8 predicted proteins | sample LakEriMetagenome_9_FD_203523 | JGI IMG/M metagenome (GOLD analysis project Ga0315902, IMG submission 203523) | Freshwater fungal communities from buoy surface, Lake Erie, Ohio, United States - Buoy 12 MA117 | ecosystem: Environmental > Aquatic > Freshwater > Lake > Lake biofilm | place: USA... | reverse complement strand
TATCACTGCGACCCGACCGCACCCGCCTCCGCCTGCCCGGCTTGCGCGCGTGGCGGTGTCCGCAGGCCGCAGCGCCGCGCGGTCCCGGTGGTCGACCTGCCGCTCGGCGCCACGGAGGACCGCGTCGTCGGCTCCATCGACCTCGAGCGCGCGTTGGTCGACGGCGTGCAGGCCTTCGCGCCCGGCCTGCTCGCCGCAGCGCACCGCGGCTTCCTCTACATCGACGAAGTGAACCTGCTCGAGGACCATCTGGTCGACGTACTGCTCGACGTGGCCGCGAGCGGCGTCAACGTCGTCGAACGCGAGGGGCTCTCGATCCGTCATCCGGCGCGCTTCGTGCTGGTCGGCTCCGGCAACCCTGAGGAAGGCGACCTGCGTCCGCAGCTGCTCGACCGCTTCGGCCTGCATGCCCGCATCCGCACGCTGCACGACGTCGCGCAACGCGTGGAGATCGTCCGTCGCCGCCTCGCCTTCGAGACCGACCCGGCGGCGCTCGCCAAGCGCTACGCACGCTCGCAGGCGAAGCTGCGGCGCGAACTCGCCGCTGCCATCGAACGACGGCCGTCGGTCGCGCTCGGCGACGACGCGCTCGCGCTCGCGGCCGCGCTCTGCGACAAGCTCGCCATCGACGGGCACCGCGGCGAACTCGCGCTGAGCCGCGCGGCGGTCGCGCTCGCGGCCTACGAGGGGGCTGCCGTCGCCGGCCGCGACCATGTCGCGCGTGTGGCGCCCCTCGCCCTCGCGCACCGTCTCCGCAAGGATCCGCTCGAACCGGCCGCGGACGACGAACGGGTCCGCCGGATGCTCGCAGAGGCGCTCGCCTGACCCTGCACAGGCTCCCGTTGCCCGGCCTGGTCGCGCTCGACACGCCGCGTCTTGCGCTGATGCTGCTCGCGGTCGAGCCACGGCTGCGCGGCGTCGCTTTCGCCGGCGCCGCGGGCAGCGGCAAGAGCGCGCTGCTGCATGGCCTGCACGCGCTGCTCCCCGATGCGCCCTTCGAGCAGTTGCCGATCGGCGCCGACGACGAGGCGCTGCTCGGCGGTATGGACCTCGAGGCGACACTGGCACGCGGCGCACGGGTGGTGCGCGCCGGCCTGCTCGCCCGTGCGGACGGCGGCGTGCTCGCCGTCGAGGACTGCAATCTGCTGCCCGAAAGCGCCGCGAACCAGTTGCTGGGCGCGCTGGATTCGGGCGAGGTCCGCGTGGAGCGCGACGGCCTGAGCCTGCGCAGCCCTTGCCGTGTGCGGCTCGTCGCCACCTTCGACCCGGCAGAAGGTGCGCCGCGTGCCCACCTCCTCGACCGTCTCGGGTTGATCGTCGCACTGCCGCGGCCCGGCGCGGCGGCGGCACGCGCCGAGGTCGTGCGTCGTCACCTGTCGCCGGCGGCGGACCTCTGGCAGGAGGACCTCGAGCTGCTGCGCGACCTCGTCGCCACCGCGCGCGTCGGGCTCGACGACGTCCGCCTCAGCGACGCCCACGCGCGCGAACTCGCCGCCGCCGCGCTCGCCTACGGCGTGCAGGGACACCGCGCGGACCTCTTCGCGCAGCTCGCGGCCCGCGCGAGCGCCGCCTTGGCGCTGCGCGACCATGTCGACCGCGAGGACCTGGAGCTGGCCGTGCGCTTCGTGCTCGTCCCGCGCGCGACGCGGCGTCCCGAGACCGCCCCGCCCGACGACGCCGCAGACCGGCAGGCCGCGCCTCCGCCGCCCGCCCCCGAGCGCGACGCCGACGACGCGGTGGCGCCGCCGGAGCGGCCGGAGCAGACGCCCCCGCCGCCCGAAGAGGACGGCGTGATGCTCGGCGACGAGGTGCTCGCGGCGCTCGCCACCGATCTGCCCGATGTGCTCTCGACCCTGCCGTTCCGCGCCGCCCGCGGCGGCCGCTCGGGGTCGCGCGGCAGCACCGATGGCCGGCGCGGTCGTCATGTCGCGAGCGTTCCGGGCGCTCCGCGCGACGGACGGCTCGACATCATCGCCACGCTGCGCGTCGCCGCCCGTTCACAGCGGCTGCGCGTATCGACGCCGTCGCGCGGCGTCGGACGACTCGCGGTGCGCGCCGAGGACCTGCGCATCAAACGATTCCGCGACAAGGCCGGCGCCTTGTTCCTGTTCGCCGTGGATGCCAGCGGCAGCATGGCGCTCAACCGCATGCGACAGGCCAAGGGTGCGGTGCATGCGCTGCTCGAGCGCGCCTACGTGAACCGCGACCGCGTCGCGCTGATGAGCTTCCGCGGCCAGGGCGCCGAACTGCTGCTGCCGCCGACGGGCAGCGTCGAACTGCTGCGACGCGCGGTCGACCAGATCCCGACGGGCGGCGGTACGCCGCTCGCGGCGACGCTCGTCGCCGCCCTGGATGTCGCGCAGCAGGCGAGACGGCGCGGACTCCACAACGTGGTGCTGGTGCTGCTCACGGACGCACGCGCGAACGTCGGACTGAAGGCCGACCGCGCCGGCGTGGACGACGAACTGCGTCAGGTGGCGATGGCCGCTGCGGCGACGGGGCTCAAGAGCCTCATCATCGACACCCAGCGCAGCTATCTCAGCCAGGGCAGCGCGCAGCGGCTCGCCTCGTGGCTGGGTGGGCAGTATCTCTATCTGCCGGGCGCGGACGGCAAGGCCATCGCGGCTGCGGCGCAGACCGCGGCCTGACCCCCGCTGCGGGGATGTCAGCCGCGCCCCGACTCCCGGTAGAGCGCGCCGGTGCGCGTGGCGAGGAAGGCCTCCAGCGGGATCTCCTCCTGCTTGAGGAAGCCGCGCGCCGGCAGCGTGCCGTCGCGCACCATCTCGATCACCGCCACCACCGAGGCCGACGTCGTCCAGGCGATGGCGGTCCGCGACCGGCCACCGATGTCGCGCGGGTAGTAGGCGCGCACGAACTCCTTGCGCTTCAGCTGCCCGGCGACATGACCCTCGGCGGCCGCATGCACGTAGACCACATCGGCATCCACCGGCGGCTTGGCGTTGGCGAGGATCTCGCCGGCGAGGTCGCGGCGCTCGCGCATCAGGAGTTCATGGAAGAAGAAGTTCATGAGGTCGACATGGCCCGGGTAGCGCATGGTCTTGTAGTCGAGGTTGTCGACCCGCCCCTTGAAGGTCTCGCACATGGTGCCGAGGCCGCCGGAGGTGGTGAAGGCCTCGAGCTTCACGCCGTCGATGTAGAGGGTCTCGATCCACTCCATCGCGGAGACCGTCTTGTGCACACCCTCCTCGATGACCTCGCAGTCGTTGAGGTATTCGTTGACGACGCCCTCGGGCGACCAGTTGAAGGCGTAGCCGAGGAGACCGGTCGGGTTCTGCGGCAGCGCGCCGACCCGCAGCCGGATGGAGCGGACCTTGTCGAACTGCCCGGCGAGATGCGCGCCGACGATGCCGATGAAGCCGGGCGCCAGCCCGCATTGAGGCGCCATCAAGCCGCGCGAGTCCGCGGCGAGGCCGCGGATGTGCTGGGTGGTCGGCACATCCTCAGTCAGGTCGAAGTAATGGATGCCGAGCGCATGGGCCACCGACGAGACGCCCTTGTTGAGCGCGTAGGGCAGACAGGACAGCACGGCATGCTGACCCGCGAGCGCCGTACGCAGCGCCGCCGGGTCGGCGACGTCGAGCGGCCGCACCGGGAACGGTGCGCTCACGCCGGTGCGGTTGTCGAACGCCGTGACCGCGAAGCCCGCGCCGTCGAGCAGTTCCGCGGCGAGATGTCCGACCTTGCCGAGGCCGAGGATGGCGACTTTCTGCAGTTCCATGTTCAGATCTCGAAGTTGACGCCCTGCGCCAGCGGCAGGTCGCGTGAATAGTTGATGGAGTTGGTCTGACGCCGCATGTACCCGCGCCAGGCGTCCGAACCGCTCTCGCGCCCGCCGCCCGTCTCCTTCTCGCCGCCGAACGCACCGCCGATCTCGGCGCCCGACGGCCCCATGTTGACGTTGGCGATGCCGCAGTCCGACCCGACCGCCGACAGGAAGGTCTCCGCCTCGCGCAGGTCGGTGGTGAAGATGCTCGAGGAAAGACCCTGCGGTACGTCGTTCTGCAGCGCGATGGCCTCCTCGAGGCTGTCCCAGGCGAGCACGTAGAGGATCGGCGCGAAGGTCTCCTCGCGCATGCCGGCGGTCTGCGCCGGCATCTCGACGATGGCGGGCTCCACGTAGATGCCGGCCGGCACACCGGTCGTCACGGGCCGCCCGCCATGGACGACGCCGCCCTCCGCCCGCGCACGCTCCAGCGCAGCGAGCATGCGATCGCGCGAGGCCGCATCGATCAGCGGTCCGACCAAGGTCCCCGCCGCGCGCGGGTCACCGATGCGCAGCGTGCCGTAGGCCTTGCGCAGCCGCGCGATGAGCTCGTCGCGTATCGAACGGTGGACCAGCAGCCGACGCAGCGTCGTGCAGCGCTGGCCGGCGGTGCCCACCGCCGAGAACACGATGGCGCGGACCGCCATGTCGAGGTCGGCCGAGGGCGCGACGATCATCGCGTTGTTGCCGCCGAGCTCGAGGATGCTGCGGCCGAAGCGCGCGGCGACCTTCGGGCCGACGATCGCGCCCATGCGCGTCGAACCGGTGGCGGACACGATGGGCACGTCGCGCGAGGCCGCGAGCGCATCACCGAGCTCCGCACCACCGATCACGCACTGCACGAGCCCCGCCGGCGCATCGCCGCCGAAGCGCGCGAGCGCGCGCTCGAAGACCTTCATCGAGGCGAGCGCGGTGAGCGGCGTCTTCTCCGAAGGCTTCCAGATGACGGGGTCGCCGCAGACCAGCGCCAGCGCGGCGTTCCAGGCCCAGACCGCCACCGGGAAGTTGAACGCCGAGATGACCGCGCAAGGCCCCATCGGATGCCAGGTCTCCATCATCCGGTGGCCGGGCCGCTCCGAGGCGATCGTGAGACCGTAGAGCTGGCGCGAGAGACCGACCGCGAAGTCGCAGATGTCGATCATCTCCTGCACTTCGCCGAGCCCCTCGGTCGTGATCTTGCCCGCTTCGGCCGTGACGAGGGCCGCGAGCTCCGTCTTCGACGCGCGCAGTTCCTCGCCGAAGAGACGCACGAGTTCGCCGCGCCGCGGAGCAGGCACCTCGCGCCAGGCGAGGAAGGCCTGCCGCGACCGCGCGATGACCGCCGGCATGTCGGCGACGGCGGTGACGGGCGCACGCCCGATCTCGGCACCGTCGATGGGTGAACGGACGATGATCTCCATGGTTCGATGTCTCCGGGATTATCTCTTCGCCGCCGCGCGGGCCGCGGCGAGCATCCTTTCGGCCTGCAACAGGTGCGGACGGTCGACGAGCTTGCCGTCGACCCGCAACGCGCCGGCCGTCGGCGCCGCAGCGAACGCGGCGCGCACCTGCTCGGCGTGCGCGATCTCTTCCGGCGACGGCGTGAACGCCTGATTCACGACCGGTACCTGCGAGGGGTGGATCGCGAGCTTGCCGACGAAGCCGGACCGCCGTGAAGCCCGCGCACGCCGCTCGACGGCCGCCGTATCGCGGATCTCGGTGTCGACGGTGTCGACGGCGGGCACGCCCGCCGCCGATGCGGCGTACAGCGTCAGCGCGCTCGCCAACGCATAAGGCAGCTCGTACTCCCCTGCCGCGTCCCGGTTGCCGAGCGCACCGAGCTCGGTGGCGAGGTCCTCGGCGCCCCAGGTGAAGGCGGCGACGCGCTTCGGGGCGCAGGCGAAAGAACCCATCGTGAGCAGCGCGTTCGCCGTTTCGGTGACCATCGGCATGACACGGGTGCTGCCGACCTCGATACCGTGCTGCGACTCCAAGGCCTCGAGCCAATGGTCGAGGCGGTGGACATCGTCGCCATGCCGGGCCTTCGGCAGGACGATGCCGTCAGGACGGCCGGGCAGCACGGCGACGAGATCCGCCAACGCGGCGTCGGTCTGGATGGGGTTGATCCGGACCCACAGCGGGACGGCGCGAGGCGCAGACGTACCCGCCGCGGCATGGCGCGCGAGGTGCGCGGCGATGGCCGATCGCGCCGCGGGCCGCTGCTCGGGCGTGACCGCATCCTCGAGGTCGAGGATGACGGCATCGGCGCCGCTCGCCTCCGCCTTGGCGAACCGGTCCGGGCGATCCCCCGGGACGAACAAGAACGAACGCATCGACCGCCCCCTTCCAGCCCCTTGGTCAGGGGTATTCCGTGGGGGAGAGATGATACACCCGGCGCGGGTGGCTCAGGCGCGCGGACGGTCCCATGCGGAGGCGCCCGCGGACGGACGGACCTCCAACATCAAAGGTTTCGCGACGCCCGCGGCACGGAGATGCTCGAACGCCGCGGCCCGCACGGCGTCGGTACGCGCGGTCGGCAGCACCGCCACCACGCAGCCGCCGAAGCCGCCACCGGTCATCCGCGCCCCGCCTTCTTCGCCGATGGCGGCGTCCAAGACCTCGACCAAAGAGTCCACTGCCGGATGGCTGACCTCGAAATCATCGCGCAGCGACGCATGCGACGCGCGGAGCGCTGCGCCGGCCGCGGCGGGATCGCGACGCTGCAGCGCCGCCGCGAAGGCATGGACCCGGGCGTTCTCGGTGACCACATGCCGCGCACGACGGAACGCGGTCGCATCGAGCCCGTCGGGCAGCCGTACGAGCGCCGCGGGGGTCAGGTCGCGCAGCGCCGTCACGCCGAGGTGACGCGCGGCCCGCTCGCACTCGGCCCGTCGCAGGTTGTACGCACCATCCGCCAGCTCGCGGCTGACGCCCGAGTGCACCACCAGCACGACGATGTCGTCCGGTATCGCCACCTCCCGCCAGGTCAGCGATCGGCAGTCGATGAGCAGGGCTGCACCCTCACGACCCGCTGCGGACACCAAAGGATCCATAATCCCGCAGGCACAGCCGACCGTCTCGTTCTCGGCGCGCTGGGCGAGGCGCGCCGATGAGGCGGCGTCCATCTCGATGCCGGCGACCCGCGCGAACGCCGCGCCGAGCGCGACCCCGAGCGAGGCCGACGACGACAGCCCCGCGCCGCGCGGCAGATCGCCTGCGATCGCGATGTCGAGACCCGGCAACGCGTGACCCGCCGATCGCCATGCCGCGATGAGACCTCGCGGGTGGTTCGCCCAGTGCCCGGACTCGAGCGGCATCGGTGCCGACTCGAGGCCGACCCTGTCCTCGGGCGCGACGCCCCCCGGCACCGCGAGATCGAGCGCCCGCACCGCGACCTGCCGGTCGTCGCGTCTCGACACGGCGATCAGCGTGCCCTGCCCGAGCGCGCAGGGCAGCACGAAGCCGTCGTTGTAATCCGTGTGCTCGCCGATGAGGTTCACCCGCCCCGGCGCGAAGGCCAGCATCTCGGGTTCGCGGCCGTATGCGGCACGGAAGCCCGTCAACACCCGATCCTCGAGCGCAGCACGCGTCATGGGCCGACGACCATCACGGGCAGGCGACGGCGCGCAGCCGCGCGGCGGCGTCCTCGGGCGTGAGGTCGCGCTGCGGTTCGGCCAGCATCTCGTACCCCACCATGAACTTGCGCACCGTGGCCGATCGCAGCAACGGCGGATAGAAATGTGCGTGCAGCTGCCAGTGCGATGTATCGGCTGTCGCCGCATCCGACGCGGCGGCCGTCGCACCGTAGGGTGCGCCATGCCAGCCCATCGAATACGGGAAACTGCACCGGAACAGCGCATCGTAGGTGCGGGTCAGCCGACCGAGCATGTGCGCGAGGTCGTCGCGCATCGCGTCATCGAGGTCCTCGAAGCGCTGCGCGGGCCTGCGCGGGAGCAGCAGCGTCTCGAAGGGCCATGCCGCCCACCAGGGCACGATGGCGAGCCAGCCCTCGGACGACAGCACCTCACGCGGTCCGCCTGCCTCGTGCGTCGCCAACTCCAAAAGGAGGGGTTTGCCATGTCGGGCGAGATGCTCGCGCTGGTGGCGGTCCTCGAGCTCCGCCTCCTCCGGCAGATGTCCGCTCGCCCAGATCTGACCGTGGGGATGCGGATTGGAGCAACCCATCATCGCGCCCTTGTTCTCGAACACCTGCACCCAGGCGTGGCGGGTACCGAGCTCCGCCGACTGCGTCGCCCAACAATCCACCACCGCGCGCAGCGCAGACGGCGAGAGTTCCGGAAGGGTCGCGGAGTGGTCATGCGACCAGCAGATGACGCGGCATTCGCCGTGCACCGTCTGCGCCGTGAACAAGCCTTCCACAGATCCGTCCGTCGGGGCGATCGGCGGACCGTCCGACAGCGCCGGGAAATCGTTGGCGAAGACGAACGGGCCGCGGTAGTCCGGATTGACCGCCCCGCCGACGCGTACGGACCGCGGACAAAGATAGCAACCGGGGTCGTGCGCCACGCGCGGCTCGACCGGCGCCTCCTCCACCTGCCCGAGCCAGGGCCGCTGCGTGCGCTGGGGCGATACCAGCACCCAGCGCCCGGTGAGCGGGTTGCGGCGCCGGTGCGGGGCTGACGGCGGCGTTGCCGTCACCGGGCGCTCTCCCGGATGTCGGCGAAGCCGATCCAGCGCTCGCGATGGCCGAGCAGCCGGTTGCAGATGAGCGCGGCGGCCACGGAGGACGCGAGCACGACCACCATGAAGTGGATGTAGTGCAGCGTGATGAGGCCCTGCGGCTGCCAGAGGAAGGTGTAGGCCGCGTATACGCCGAAGCCCCACAGCACGCCGAAGATGGCCGCCGGCGCCGCCACATGGCGGAACAGCAGGCCGACGATGAACGCCGACAGGATGGGCATCGAGAAGAGACCGTTCAGCTGCTGCAGCAGGTTGATGATGCTGTCGGCGTCCTGGAACACCGGCACCAGCAGCACCGCGACGGCGGTCACGGCCACCGAGACCACCGCGCCCAAGCGCCAATGATCCGACACCTTGCCGACGAAGCGGTCGTGGAAGTCGACCGAGTACAGCGCGACGGTGCTGTTGAGCACGGCGCTGAAGGTGGTGATCACGGCCGCCGCCACCATGGCCGCGAAGGCGCCGGCCAGCCAGCCGGGCAGCACCTCGGCCACGAGCCTGCCGTAGGCGGCATCGCCCACGTCGCCGAAGAGCTTGTAGGCCACCACGCCCGGGATCACGACGATCGGCGGGATGACGAGGATGCGGATCACCGCGGCCGCCAGCACCCCCTTCTGCGCCTCGCGCACCGTGGGTGCGGCCATCGCCTTCTGGGTGATGTTCTGGTTGGTCGACCAGTAGAAGATCTGGATGAAGAGCATGCCCGTGAGCAGCGTGTGCCAAGGGATGGGCGAATCATCGCCGCCGACCATGGTGAGGCGCTCCGCGGGGACCCCGGTGACGATGTCGAAATCGACGGCGGCGAGCGCGAGGAACACGATGACGAGCGCGAGCCCCAGTACGCCGATGCCGGAGAAGGTGTCCATCACGGCGACCGCCCGCAGACCGCCGAAGATGGTGTAGGCCGCGCTCACCACCGCGAGCAGCGTCGCGAAGAAGAGCAGCGGCAGATCGGTGCCGAACAGCGAGCGCATGAAGAGGCTCCCGCTGTAGAGCGCCGCGGGAAGATAGATGACGACGTTGCCGAACAGGAACAACCCCGAGATCAGGGTGCGGATGCTGCGGCCGCCGTACCGCCGCTCGAGGAGCTCCGTGACGGTGGTGCAGTTGTTGCGGTAATAGACCGGCACGAACACGAACGCGAGGATCAGCAGCCCGAAGAAACCGGCGATCTCCCACCACGCGAGCAGCAGCATCTGGTTGCCGTTCATGCCGACGAGCTGATCGGTGGAGAGGTTGGTGAGCGTGATGGAGCCCGCCACGAACGGCCAAGTGAGGCCGCCGCCCGCCAAAAAGACGTCCTTGCCCGTGCCGCCGCCCCGTGCGCCGGTGCCGCGCACCTTGAGCCAGGTCACGACGCCCACCAGCACCGTGAGCGCGATGCATACCAGCACCTGCAAGGTGCCGACGCTCGGCAGATCTGTCGGCATGGCCGTCTTCCCCCCTCCGCCGCGGTCGCGGCACCCGCCTATAATACGGGGCATCCGAACCCCCGCGCCAAAACTGCCGAGCTCGCTCGCCCTGCGGGGCGACCGCTGCACCCTCGTCCTCGACCTGCGACGCGGCGCGGCGGAGCTTGTCTACGCGGGGCCGCGGCTGCCCGACGACGAAGACCTGCTCGCGCTGTGCGATGCCGTCCGCCGTGCGCCGCACGAGTCCCAGCCCGATGCGCCGCCGCCCGCGACCTTGCTGCCGCAGTCGGGGACCGGCTTCAGCGGTCAACCCGCCGTGCTGCTGCAGACCGACGGCCGTCCGCTGTCCGCCGAGTTCGCGTTGGTCGAGGCCGATGGGACTGCCGGGGCGCCACAAGGCACGCCGCGATGGTGGCTGCGCTTCGAGGACCCACGGCTCGCCCTGTCGATCACGATCGAGTGGTCGCTCGATGCGCACGGCGTCGTCACCTGTCGCACCCGGCTCGACAACCACGGCACCGCGGAGATCGCCGTGCTGCGGCTCGCCTCGCTCACACTGCCGCTGCCGGCGTGGGCGCAGACCGTCACACGCTACACCGGCCGCTGGGCCGCAGAGATGCAGGCGGTCCGCTCCCCGATCGCGCATGGCGTCCAAGGAGCGATGTCCTTCGAAGGCCGGCCGGGTCACGCGGGCGGCCATTGGCTCGTCATCGAAGAGCCCTCGACCGACGAGACCCATGGACTCGCCCTCGGCGCACATCTCGCCTGGAGCGGCGACCACGAGGTGCTCTTGGAACGCGATGCCGACGGCGCCCGCTTGCTGATGTCGGCGCGGCTCGATGCCGGCGAGGTCCGCGTCGCGCCGGGCGGCGCGTTCGAAGCGCCGGACGCGGTGCTGTGCCTCGGCGACGGCGGCCGCGCCGCGCTGCGGCATGCGCTGCACCGCCATGTGCGCGCCGCCGTCCTGCCGCGCACGCCCGCGGGCCCGCGCCGCGTGCATCTCAACACCTGGGAAGCGGTCGGTTTCCGGCAGGACCTCGCGACGCTGCAACGCTTGGCGCACGACGCCGCCGCGCTCGGCATCGAACGCTTCGTGCTCGATGACGGCTGGTTCCGCGGCCGGCGCGACGACACGCGCGGCCTCGGCGACTGGCAGGCCGACGCCGAGCGCTTCCCGCAGGGGCTCGCACCGCTCATCGACACCGTGCGCGGCCTCGGCATGGACTTCGGCCTCTGGGTGGAGCCGGAGATGGTGAGCCCGGACAGCGACCTCTACCGCGCCCACCCGGACTGGTGCCTGCACGAACCCGGTCGCGACCGCGGCACGCAGCGCCATCAACTCGTGCTCGACCTCACCCGCCCCGAGGTGACCGATCATCTCTTCGCGATGTTGGATGCGCTGCTCCGCGACCACGACATCGCCTACCTCAAGTGGGACCACAACCGCGCGCTGTTCCCACGCGCCGCGCGCGCGCATGCGCAGACGGTCGCGCTCTACACCCTGCTCGACCGCCTGCGCGCCGCGCATCCCGACGTCGAGATCGAAGCCTGCGCGAGCGGCGGCGCCCGCGTCGATTACGCGATGCTGCGGCGCTGTGCGCGCTTCTGGGCGAGCGACGGCAACGATCCCGTGGAGCGGCTGCGCATCAACGCCGGCTACCTGCAGTTCCTGCCGCTCTGCGCGCTCGGCCATCATGTCGGGCCCGACCCGAACCCCATCACCGGCCGCCGGCTCGACATGGACTTCCGCGCGAAGGTCGCCCTGTTCGGCCACATGGGCGTCGAGGCCGACCCGGCGGCGATGGACTCCGCCGACCGTGCGCTGCTCGCGCGCCACATCGCGCTATACAAAGATTGGCGCAGCACGCTGCATACGGGCGACCTCACCGCCCTCGACTGCGCGACGCCGGGCGTCTCCGGTTGGCTCGCGGTCCACGGCGACCGCGCGCTCGCGCTCGTCGCACAGACGACCTACACCGCCGACTACGATGCGGCGCCCATCCACCTGCCCGGTCTGCCACGCGGTACGCGTTGGCGCGTGACGCTGCCCGATCCATGGCCGATGCGCGCGGCACAGCGTCTCGCCGAGCCAGCGCGTTGGCGCGAAGGTCTCGTCCTGAGCGCCGAGGCGCTCGCCACCCATGGCCTCGCGCTGCCGCTCGCCTGGCCGCAGACCGCGTGGCTCGTCGCCTTGGAGCGTTCGTCATGATGCGTCTCGGTGTCTGCTACTACCCGGAACAATGGCCTGAGGCCTGGTGGGAGGACGACGCGCGGCGC
>Ga0315902_10010643_pt1 | contig 12154 bp, 13 predicted proteins | sample LakEriMetagenome_9_FD_203523 | JGI IMG/M metagenome (GOLD analysis project Ga0315902, IMG submission 203523) | Freshwater fungal communities from buoy surface, Lake Erie, Ohio, United States - Buoy 12 MA117 | ecosystem: Environmental > Aquatic > Freshwater > Lake > Lake biofilm | place: USA... | reverse complement strand
GATCTTTTCGGCGAACCGATAGCGCCGGCGCCGGGCTGCGGCGCTCATCGTCGTGCCGAAAAATCCGCGCGGGTGGCTGCCGCGACTGCGGCCACGGAATTCACCTCACTAGCTGCGCAACTGCCGGCTCGCTTGCGGATGGGCACCTCGACCTGGTCTTTCTCGGGTTGGCATGGCCTCGTCTACGCGGACGAATATGACGAGTCCACCCTAGCTCGGCAGGGGCTCTCGGCCTACGCCGCTCATCCTTTGTTGCGCTCGGTCGGTGTCGATCGCAGTTACTACCGACCGCTCGATACCGAAACACTGTCACGAATGCGCAAAGCGGTCAGCACTGATTTTCGTTTCTCGTTGAAAGCGCATGCGGCCTTGATGCTGCCGAAGTCGGCGCGTCGACCGGTCTATCTCGAAGGAGTGCCCGATGTTTTTCTCGATGCGGATCACGCTATCCGGCACGTGATCGATCCGGCACGACGCGTACTCGGCGAAACGCTCGGTGTCGTGTTGTTCCAGTTCTCGCCGCTCGGGTCGCGCGTGCTCGGTTATCGACGCGAGTTGCTGCAGCGTCTCTATGAGTTTCTGCGCGTACTGCCCGGTGGTGTGAACTACGCCATCGAATGGCGTGATCCCGAGATGCTCGGTCCGGATTATCAGCAGATGCTACGCGCCTCTGGTGCTGTGCATGGCTACGCGCAGCATCCACGCATGCCGTCGGTTGACGCGCAGGGCGACATCGTCGCGGAGCTCGACTCGAGCAGCGGACCACTCGTCATTCGCTGGCTGTTGGCGCCGGGTCGTAGCTACGAAGCGGCGAAAGCAGCCTACGCACCCTTCGATCGGTTGGTTGATCCGGATCCGGTTGCACGGCGAAATATCGTTGAGCTTGCGCGGCGTGCGCTTGCGGCGGAGCGAGACGTGACGATCATCGTCAACAACAAGGCCGAAGGGTCCGCGCCGAAGAGTATCGTCGAACTCGCGCGCGAGTTTGCCGCGCCTGAGACATCGCTCGGGTAAAATCTCGCGATGAACGCCCCCAACCAAGCAAGCGATGCCGACATCGCAGCGGCCGTAAAGGCGCTGCGGGCAGGTGAGCTTGTGGCGTTTCCCACCGAGACCGTTTACGGGCTCGGTGCCGACGCAGGTAACCCCGCGGCGCTGTCGCGTGTTTATACGGCCAAGGGTCGTCCCACCGATCATCCCCTGATTTTGCATTTGGCCGATGTCGCTGAGCTCTCACGCTGGGTGGCCGAGTTATCAGCGCCTACCGCGATGCTGGTCGAGCGACTGGCGCGGCGGTTTTGGCCGGGACCATTGACGCTGGTGTTACCGCGCGCCGCCGAGGTGTCTCCGGTGTTGACGGGTGGTCAGACGAGCATCGCCGTGCGTGTACCGAGTCATCCCGTTGCACAACGCTTGCTGCGCGCTTTCGGCAGTGGCATCGCTGCACCCTCGGCCAACCGCTACGGGCGCGTCTCGCCGACGCGGGCCGAGCACGTGCGCGAGGAGTTTCCCGCGGGCCTCATGGTTCTCGACGGCGGTGACTGCGAAGTGGGTGTCGAATCGACGATCCTCTCGCTGCTCGAGACGCCTCCGCGCATCCTGCGACCCGGTCTCATCGGCAGGGAGCAGATCGAAGCGCTAATCGGTCCGCTCGCAGACGGTTCGAGTCAGGCAACACCGCGCGTTCCGGGCTCCACGCCGCAGCACTACGCACCGCAAACGCCGGTTGAGCTTGTTTCTGCCGATGAGCTCGATGCTAGGATCGAAACCTGCAATGCATCGGGTGAGGCCGTCGCGGTGCTCGCTCGTCGCCCGCCGGAAACCCGCTTGGCGCTGGCTTGTGGTGCGACGGCGCTGCACGTGCATCGATGGCTGCAAGCGCCAGCGGCATCGGTCGCTTACGCTCACGATCTGTATGCCAATTTGCGCTCACTCGACAAAGAAAACGCAGCGCGTATCCTCATCGAGCAGGTTCCCAAAAGTCCCGAGTGGGACGCCGTGCGGGACCGGCTGAGTCGTGCCGTCGCACGCTGAATTCTTCTCCACTTCGTTTCAGGTACCTATCATCATGATCGATCCTTTTGTGCCGCGAGAGATTCGACGTCTGGTGCGCGAGTTCGGCTCGCCGCTCCTGATCATCGATTGCGAGCGGATCAGGCAGCAGTACCGCAGTCTGCAGCGTGCGCTACCTGGAGTCGATCTGCACTACGCGCTGAAACCCTTGCCGCACCCGGCTGTCGTGCAAACGGTGCTTGCCGAGGGTGGGTTTCTCGATTTGGCGACGACAGGCGAAGTGGAGCTCGTCGCGAAGCTCGGTGCCGATCCGAAACTCTGCATCCACACGCATCCGATCAAGCGCGATATCGATATCCGCTCGGCGTTGGCGCGCGGCGTCAAAGTATTCGTCGCTGACAACCCGGACGAGTTACGCAAGTTCGTCCCCTATGTCGATGAGGCCGAGGTGCTGTTGCGGGTGTCTTTCCGAAGTCCGGGCGCGGTCTGCGATCTTTCGCGCAAGTTTGGCTGCGATCCCGAAAATCTTTTGGCACTCGCTCGCGAGGCGCATCAGCTTGGAATCACGGTGCGTGGCTTGTCGTTTCACGTGGGCTCGCAAGCGGCGGACCCCTCGAAGCACGTCGAGGCGATCGACGCTTGTGCCCGGCTGCTTGCGGTGGCGCGTCGGGAAAAACTCGGTCCTTGCGATACGCTCGATATCGGTGGTGGCTTCCCGATCGACTATTCGCAGCGCGCGCCCATCATCCACAAGTTCTGCGCGCCGATTCGGGCTGCGCTCGCGAAGTTACCCAAGCGCGTGCGCGTCATCGCCGAGCCTGGTCGCTACATTGCAGGTCCCGCGGCGATCGGCGTCGCTTCGGTGATGGGTCGTGCCGAGCGCGAAGGGCTTTGGTGGTACTACCTCGATGATGGTCTGTATGGATCCTACAGCGGCCAGCTGTTCGACCATGCCCGCTATCCGATCGAGACGCTCAAGCGCGGCAAGCGTCATCCTTCGGTGTTGGCAGGCCCGACCTGCGACAGCATCGACGTGATCTCCGAGAACATTTTGCTGCCCGAACTCGAGCCGGGCGATCTGATCGTCGGGCGTGCGATGGGCGCCTACACCTGGGCGAGTGCGTCGGAGTTCAACTTCTTCCCGAAGGCGACGGTGGTTTCGGTGAACTCGAACCGCAACGATCGCGGTAGCGTTCTCACCATCGAGCGCTAGATGCAGCTGCACTCGAGCGACTTCGTGGCTGGCGCCGCCTCTGCGCGCGGCGTGACGATTGTCATCGATGTGTTTCGTGCCTGTTCGTTGATCGCGCATGCGCTGGCGGCAGGTGCGGAGCGCGTCGTGCCGGTCGCCGAGGTTGAGGTCGCTCGGGCGATGAAGGCGGCAGATCCGACGGCTCTGCTTGTCGGTGAACGTCACGCACGCAAACTACCCGGTTTCGATTGCGGTAATTCGCCAACCGAAGTTTTGCGTGAAGACTTGCGCGGTCGAACGCTGATCCACACGACCCATGCCGGCACTCAGGGGCTGACAGCCGCCTTCGCCGTCGCCGATCGGGTATTCACGGGGGCGCTCGTCAATCTATCGGCGACGATCGCAGCGGTGCGCTCATTGCAGCCCCCCGAGGTGACCATCGTCGCGATGGGTCACGAAGCGCGCGAGCGATGCGCCGAAGATGATCTGTGTCGCGATGCCTTGCTCGCAGGCTTGCGTGGTGAGCGGCTCGATACCAGTAGTTGGGTGACGCGTTTGCGTGCTGCACCCGCTGCCATGAAATTCTTTGACCCGGCTGCCGACTGGGCTCCGCTTGAGGACTTTGCCTACTGCACCGCCTTTGATGCGGTTCCGTTTGCGGTGGCGATGGTGCCGAGTCAGCACGGCCAGGGCGAGCTGCGCGTATGGTCGATGTAGTTTTCGATATCGGCCGAGTGCTCGTTGCACTGCAACCGGATCGTCTGCTCGGTTTGCTGCGCGAGCACGGCGCAGCGGTTCGAACCTTGGAGGACGTCACCAGCCGTATCGATCTCACTGGGCATGAGACTGGCCGATTGTCGGGGTCTCAGCTTCTGCAGCAGATCGCAGCGTTGGCGCCGCAGCCGATGGAGGTACGTGCACTCGAAGAGGCTTGGGTCGACATGTTGCGACCGGATCCGGCGATGCTGCAACTCGCCGATCGCTTGCGCGCTCGCCATCGAACTTTCCTTTTGACCAACGTGGGTGATTTGCACTGGATGCATCTCGAGCAGGTCGTGGGCTTGCACCGCTACGCGTCGGATGTGTTGCGTTCGGATTTGGCCGGTGTGATGAAGCCCGATCCGCAGATCTACCTCGAGGCCGAGCGTCGTTTTGCTTTGTCACCCGCGCAGACAGTCTTCATCGACGATCGTCCCGAGAATGTGGATGCCGCCTGTGCCCGCGGCTGGCAGGCGTTCGTACATCGCGATCCCGCGCAGACCGCAGCCAAACTGCGAGCCCTGGGGCTCGATCCGGAGGGAATATGAGTACGGCAATCCATCGTCGTGTCGAGGCGCTGCGCGAAGGGCGCGACCCGACCCTGATCGCGCGCCTATCTTCGGGCTGGGCCGTTTTCGGCGAACGCCAGTTCCTGCGTGGCTATTGCCTGTTGTTGCCAGATCCGGTCGTGCCTCACCTCAATGATTTCGATGCACTCGCCAGAACGCAGTTCCTTGCGGACATGGCAGCATTCGGCGACGCCTTGCTTGCCGAGACCGGTGCCCTCCGAATCAACTATGCGATGTTCGGCAACATGGAGCCCGCATTACATGCGCATCTCGTGCCGCGCTACGCAGACGAAAAGGCGCCCCTCGATGTGGCGCACCCATGGGCTTACGACTGGGCCGCTGCGCCAGCCTTCGACCCCGTGACGTTCGAAGCGCTCACCGCGGCGCTACGCCGACGGCTCAGTCCGCTTTCGCGTAGTGCAGGGGCAGAGCCGTCGTCGACTTGATGGTCTCGAGCGAGAAGCTCGCGCTGACATCGAGCATCTCGAGTGCACTGATGAGTTTCTTGTAGACGACATCGTAGCCGTCGATGTCCGGCACGACGACCCGCAGCAGGTAATCCACATCGCCACTCATGCGGTGCAACTCGGTGACTTCGGGCAGATCACGGATCACCTTGGCGAACTTGTCGAACCAGCCTGCGCTGTGGCTGGGTGCCTTGATGGTGACGAAGACCGTCGTGCCGACATTGAGCGCGCGAGCATCGAGCAGCGCCACGGTGCGCTTGATGATGCCGCGTTCGCGCAGGCGCTGGATGCGACGCCAGCACGGGGCCTTCGAGAGACCGACTCGCTCGGCGATATCCGCCGCGGTGAGATCCGCATCTTTCTGCAGCAAGTCCAAAATTCGCTTATCGAGTTTATCCATGAGACGAATTTACATAAAAATTAATTTATAAGAAACAAAATTGCTCTCAAAAGCGCAGACATCTGAATCTTCGCAATCCTGTCTCGCGGCGAGCCGATTATCTTGAGGATCATGTTGTCACGCCTCTTCACCGCCCATCCCGCCAGCGTCGGCGAGACCTATTTCGGTCATCTGATGCAGGCTACGTCTTTCGGCTTCCGAATGTTGCTAGCGGGCATCGCTTGCATCCTGCACGGGCTGTTCCCCTTCTTGTTCGTTACGACCGGTTCGGACGTCATGAAGAAGTTGCATGGTGAGATGAGCGCGCGGCGCGAGCGTGCCCTGAAGGGTCTGCCGATCCGGTAACATCGGCGCGATTGCAGATCGCGCGGAGTATCCCTTGAGTTCCAGACCGTTATTGCGCCTGCGCCGTGGCGAGGAACGCCGACTGCGCGCTGGACATCTCTGGATCTTCAGCAACGAGATCGATACCAGCCAAACGCCGCTGACGAGCTTCGAATTGGGACAATTGGTGACCGTGCAGGATCAGCGCGGTCAAACACTCGGCACTGCCTATATCAATCCATCCACGCTGATCGCAGCGCGTCTGCTCTCGCGTCAAGATGAGGCGATCGATGTGGATTGGTTTGCCGCCAAGTTGCGCCGCGCGTTGACTTGGCGCGAACGCCTCTATCGGTCACCGAATTATCGCTGGGTCTATGGCGAATCCGATGGGTTGCCCGGACTCGTGCTCGATCGTTTCGGCGACGTCGTCGTCGGTCAGCTGACGACAGCCGGTATGAACCTGCAGCAGGGTGTCATCGAAGAGGCCATACGCCGTGTCTTGAAGCCTCGCGTGCTGCTCTGGAAGAACGACGGTGGCGCGCGAGCGCTCGAAGGTTTGCCCGAAGAAGTCCGTGCTGCTTGGGGTGAACCGCCCGAGCGAGTGGAGGTGACTGAATCGGCTGCCGATGGCGGTCAGGTCGTCTTCGAGACGGAACTCGGCGGCGGTCAAAAAACCGGTTGGTTTTACGATCAAGCTTTCAATCGCAGTCAGCTGGCTCGCTTCATGAAGGCGGGTGCGCGGGTCCTCGACGTGTGCTGCTATGCCGGCGGCTGGGCGGCGACTGCCGCTTCGCTCGGGGCGAGTCGCATCGACTGTGTGGATGCGTCTGCATCGGCGCTCGAGAGAGCGCAAGCGAATGTGGCAAGGCAAGCGCGCGCGGGCGCGAGCGCTGAATTCTTCGCCCATCGAGGTGATGCCTTCGATGTGCTCGCGCAACTTGCCGAGACAGGCGAGCGCTATGATGTGGTGGTCGTCGATCCACCGGCCTTCATCAAACGGCGCAAGGATATCCCCCAGGGGGAGGCGGCCTACCGCAAATTGAATCAACTTGCGCTGCGGGTGCTCTCTGACGAGGGTCTGCTGATCAGCTGTTCGTGCTCCTACCACCTGGCAATCGATTCGCTGCAAACGGCGATTCAGGCTGCGGCCCGGCATGTCGATCGCTCCGTACAAATCATCTATCAGGGCATGCAGTCGCCCGACCATCCAGTGCATCCGGCGATTCCGGAGACGCGCTACCTCAAGGCTTTCTTCTGCCGTGTGACGCGCGGCTGAGGGTAGAATCGCGGCATGCTCGTCTATCCTGGCTTTGATCCTGTTGCGCTCGAGCTCGGCCCGCTCAAGGTCCGATGGTATGGCCTGACCTACCTCGTCGCCTTCGCGGTGGCGTGGTGGCTGGCCCGTCGGCGCGCTGCGCAGCCTGGCTCGACTTGGAAAGTCACCGATGTCGATGACTTCCTGTTCTTCGCGATGCTTGGCGTCATTCTGGGTGGTCGTATCGGCTACACGCTGTTCTATGGAATGGAGTTCTGGCTGCAAGACCCGCTCTATCTCTTGCGGGTCTGGGAAGGCGGTATGTCTTTCCATGGCGGACTCATCGGCGTGCTCGTTGCGCTCGCCTTGTTTGCAAAGCGTCGTGGTCGGCGCGTTGCGGACGTATTCGACTTCGCGGCGGCGCTGCCCGGTATCGGCATCCTCGCCGTGCGCGTCGGCAATTTCATCAATGGCGAACTATGGGGTCGGCCCGGCGATGTGCCTTGGGCCATGCTGGTTGATGGGGTGGCACGCCATCCGACTCAGCTTTACGAGGCGCTGCTCGAAGGCGCTCTGCTCGCCGCAGTGCTTTGGTGGTTTACCTCGAAGCCGCGTCCACAGTGGGCACCCGCGGGGCTATTTCTGGTCATGTACGCCTCGGGACGTTTGATCGTTGAGTTCTGGCGTCTACCAGATGCGCACATCGGTTATCTCGCCGGTGGCTGGTTGACCATGGGTCATGTGCTCACCTTGCCGATGTTGTTGGCCGGTGTGGCTTTGCTGCTGATCGCTTATCGACGCAATGCGCCCTCGGGCAACAGGACGATGGCGTAAGTTCATGCAGCAATATCTCGATTTCATGCGTCACGTGCGCGAGCACGGCACTCGCAAGACCGACCGAACGGGTACCGGCACCTTGTCCGTGTTCGGTTACCAGATGCGCTTTGATCTGCGTGTGGGCTTTCCGCTAGTCACCACCAAGAAAATCCATCTGAAGTCCGTCGTGCACGAATTGTTGTGGTTCCTCAAGGGGGAGACCAACACGCGTTATCTGCGCGAGAACGGCGTGACGATCTGGGACGAGTGGGCTGACGAGCAGGGTGAGCTCGGTCCCGTGTATGGCAAGCAGTGGCGTTCCTGGCCAACGCCAAGCGGCGGTTCGATCGATCAGATGAGCGAGGTGCTGCGGCAGTTGCGCGAGCAGCCCGATTCGCGTCGCATCATCGTGAGTGCCTGGAACGTGGGTGAATTGGCGGACATGGCATTGATGCCGTGCCATGCATTCTTCCAGTTCTATGTGGCCGATGGTCGCTTGTCGTGCCAGCTCTATCAGCGCAGCGCCGATATCTTTCTTGGTGTGCCGTTCAACATCGCCTCGTACGCTTTGCTGACGCACATGGTGGCTCAGCAGGTCGATCTGCAGGTCGGCGACTTTGTCTGGACCGGCGGCGATTGCCACCTTTACTCGAATCATCTCGAGCAGGCTGATCTGCAATTGTCGCGTGCGCCCTTGCCGTTACCCGAGCTCGTGATCGGTCGCCGGCCGTCGACTTTGTTCGATTACGTGTTCGACGATTTCGAGTTTCGAAATTACCAATTCCACCCGGCGATCAAGGCGCCGGTGGCTGTCTGATAACTAAATCATTGTTCCGGGAGATACTGCGTGGCGATACCCCTGATGCGAACCAGTCCGTGGATTGAGGTCCGCAATTCCAAGATTCATGGCAAGGGCGTCTTCGCCGCCAAGCAGATTCCAAAGGGAACCCGCATCATCGAATACATCGGTGAGCGCATCTCGCACAAGGAAGCCGATGATCGCTACGCCGATCACGACCCGAACGATAACCACACCTTTCTGTTCATCGTCGATCGCAAGACGGTGATCGATGGCGGTCGCAAGGCTAATGCGGCGCGCTACATCAACCATTCCTGTGACGGCAACTGCGAGTCGGCGATTGCCGAGCGTCGCGTGTTCATCGATGCCGTCCGCGATATCGCTAAGGGCGAAGAGCTCGGCTACGACTACGAAATCGGTCGCGACAAGAACGATCCGCCAAATGTGGATGAGATCTATGCCTGTCGCTGCGGATCGCCCAAGTGTCGCGGCACGATGCTGTGGCCTGCCAAGCGACCGGCCCAAAAGAAAAAAGCCAAGGCGAAAAAAGCCAAGACTAAAAAGGCCAAGAAGAAAGTCGCTGCAAAGAAAACCAAGGTTGCCAAGAAGACGAAGGTTGCGAAGAAGACCAAGCGCGTCGCACGTCGACGCTGAGCTTGGGCGCCGATCCGATGGCAACGCCACGCGTGACCTTGATCGTCGCGATGACCGATGATGGTGTCATCGGTGTCGACGGTCGGTTGCCTTGGCGTCTGCCTGAAGATCTGCGCCGCTTCAAGGCCGCGACCCTCGGCAAACCGGTGGTCATGGGTCGCAAGACGTTCGAATCCATCGGGCGCCCTTTGCCGCAGCGGCACAACATCGTGCTGACTCGGCAAGTTGGTTTTTCGGTGCCAGAGCCGGCCGTGACCGTGGTTCCCACCCTCGAGGCGGCATTGCAAGCGGCGGGGGACGTGTCTGAGGTGATGATCATCGGTGGTGCGGAGATCTACAAACTCGCACTGCCTCTCGCGCAGCGGATCGTGCTCACTCGTGTGCACGCAGCCGTGCGAGGCGATACTCACTTTTCGCCGCTCGATCCTGAGGCTTGGCGTGTGGTGTCATCCGAGGCCTATGAGGCCGATGAGAAGCACGCACACTCGATGACTTTCGAAGATCTCGAGCGGGTGAGCTGATGTCGCTCGTGAAAGACTGGTCGCGTCGGCGTGCGCTGGCGCTGCTGGGAGCAGCGACAGGTGCCGGCTGGTTCGAGCTGCTGCGCGCGCAGACATATCCGCGAATTCTGCAAGGGCCGATGGTGGGTGACACCTCATCGGATAGCACCGTCCTGTGGATGCGCGCCTCGGATGCGCATCGGATCGAGATCGAGTATTCCACCGATCCCACACTGAAGTCTGCGGCTCGCAGCATCGCCATCGATGCCGTGCCCGATCAGGATTACATCGTTCGCATCCCGCTGCAGGATCTAATGCCAGCGACGGCCTACGCTTATCGGGTTTTGCTCGACGGCAAGCCCGATCGTTATGCACGTGCCCCGCGTGTGTTTCGCACACTGCCGCGGGGCAGTGCGCCGCTGCGACTGGCATTTGGCTCCTGTGCGCGTCGTATCCTCGATGGGCGTCAGCCGATTTTCGAAGCGATTGCCGCAGCCCAACCGGATGGATTTTTTTGGGTCGGCGATCACGTCTACATCGACAGTCTCGCGCCCATGGCTTTCGAGTACGAATACCAGCTGCAGCGTAGCGTGCCGAGTGCACAGGCGATGCTGAACAGCGTGCCGCAATGGGCGATCTGGGACGATCACGACTACGGGCTCAACAACGGGGATCGTACTTCGCCCGTGCGTGAGCTTGGGCTTGCAACCTTCAAGAAGTATTGGGCTAACCCATCCTATGGTTTGCCCGCAGCGCCAGGCGTTTTCTTCCGTAAGCGCATCGCTCAGGTGGAATGTTTTTTCCTCGATGGGCGCAGTTATCGCGATCCGAGCGATCAGGTTGACGGATCTTCGAAGACACAGCTAGGCGCGGTTCAGAAAGCCTGGCTCAAACAAGCGCTACGCGAGAGTGATGCGACCTTCAAATTATTGATCGGCGGAGGCGGTTGGGCGACGAGCGGTGGCGACAAGTTCGACGAGAGCTGGGGTGCCTATCGGCACGAGCGCGATGAGCTTTTCGATTTCATTTGTGACGAGCGTATCGGTGGCGTGGTGTTGCTGTCGGGCGATGTACATCGTGGCGAGCTCAATCTCGTGCCGCGTCGAGCGAAGGGTGGTTACGATCTGACCGAGCTCGTGAGCTCGCCGCTGGCACAGCCGACCCGATCAGCGAACGACAATCTGCAGGCCGAATCGCGGCTGAGATCGCCGTATGACGGTGGCAGCAATTTCGGTTTTCTGGAGTTCGATGCGAGCGGTGGTCTGACTTTGAACCTGCGCGACGTTCAAGGACGCAGTGTATGGGAGCCGGTTAAGCTGGACGCCCGCGATCTGCAGATTCGGCGTCACCGATCTGTAACAAAGGCGTCTTGATCCTTCGTTAAACTGCCGCGCATGCGCGTGCAGTCAAATCTTTTGTTTCTGCTGATGGCGCTCGTCGCCGTTCCTGCATTCACGGCCGAGCGCGTGGTTCAACCACGCATCGTCACCGAGCCGGTTCGACACGATACCGATGATCCGGCCATCTGGATTCACCCCGACGATCCGGCGCAGAGTTTGATCTTGGGTACCGACAAGGATGCCGACGGTGCGCTCTATGTATTCGGCCTCGACGGTCGGATTCGATCGACGCTCGTCGTGCGCGGTTTGGCGCGCCCCAATAATGTCGATATCGCACGCGGAGTGTTGCTCGCTGGTCGACGCATCGATGTGGCGCTGGTCGCAGAGCGTTACGCGCATCGTTTGCGGGCGTATCGCTTACCCGATTTCGCGCCGGTCGATGCAGGCGGCATCCCGGTATTTGTCGGCGAGCGAGCACGCGATGTCATGGGTGTCGCGGCTTACACGCGAGCGAGCGACGGCGCCACTTTTGCCATCGTCAGTCGTTCCGATCGATTCGCGCCCCGCGATGGCTACCTGCATCAGTACCGCTTGATCGACGACGGCACCGGCACGCTGCGCGCTGTATTTTCGCGCGCGTTCGGTCAGTGGAGCGGGCGCAAGGAGATCGAAGCCTTGTCGGTCGATGCGGTCGCCGGGCATGTCTTTGCGAGCGATGAGACTTTTGGCATTCGTCAGTATCTCGCGGACCCGAGTGCAGAAGATGCCGATGAGGAGGTGGCGCAGTTCGGGCTCACCGGCTTCGCTCGCGATCACGAAGGCAGCGCCGTCATGCGTCGCCCCGGAAAGCCCTCGTTGCTATTCGTCTCCGATCAGCAAGCGGGTGCGCTAAGGGTATTTTCTTTGGAGGCGACGCCTCGACTAATCGGGCGTATCCGTTACACAGCGCTCGAAACCGACGGCATCGATCTTACGCCGCAACCTCTGCCGGGTTTTCCGGGCGGATTATTGGTCGCGATGTCTACGGATCGTACGTTCCACTACTACGATCTGGGTGAGCTATTGG
>Ga0315902_10010642_pt1 | contig 12155 bp, 7 predicted proteins | sample LakEriMetagenome_9_FD_203523 | JGI IMG/M metagenome (GOLD analysis project Ga0315902, IMG submission 203523) | Freshwater fungal communities from buoy surface, Lake Erie, Ohio, United States - Buoy 12 MA117 | ecosystem: Environmental > Aquatic > Freshwater > Lake > Lake biofilm | place: USA... | reverse complement strand
ATTCGTCGCCCGCCGGAACCCTTCCAGCGCGCGCACCACCGCCGTCTCGGTCAGCCCGCCCCCCGGCGCCGCGCGGTCAAGCCAGGCCAGGAACTGCACCATCGCTGCGCCGTCGCGCAGATGCGCCGCGCGGGTGCCGGCAATCTCGACCGCATTCTTGCAGGCCTTGGGCAAAAGGCAGGGGTCGGGCGCGCGGACCATCGCCAGGCCGGCCGCCGCCAGCCGGTCCGCCACGATCCGCGGCAGGTTCGCCGGGTCCACCCTGACCGGCCCCGCCAGCGCCGCGATGGCATCGAGGAACTCCGCCTCCTCCCGCACCAGGACGCCCTCGCCCAGATGCGCCCGCACCCCCTCGGCCTTGCCCGCCCGGCAGAAGAGCGTCGCCCCCCCCTCGGCCGTCAGGATCAGGAAAGCCTGAGGCACCGGATTGCAGCGCACATCCGCGCCCCGGATGTTCAGCAGCCAGGCAATGCTGTCGGGCAGCGTGATCACCGCCGCCGCCGCACCCTCGGCCGCGACCGCCTGCCCGATCCGCTCCCGCCTGGCGCCATGGCCCTCGCCTGCAAACTCTTCGGGCCAGGCGGTGAAGGGCGCCATCGGCGGCGCGGGCCGGTCGGTCCAGATGCGGTCGACCAGGTTCTCGCCCGGCCGCAGCACGATCCCCTTGCCCGCCAGCGCCCGCTCAAGCTTCTCGATCTCATCGACCGTATGCAGCCAGGGGTCATAGCCCACGACCCCGCCCCCCGGGAGCGCGCGGATCAGCCAGTCGCCAAGCTTCACCTCCGGCCAGTCGACCGGGGTAAAGACCGGCGCCACCTGCGCCCGCACCTGCACGCGATACCGCCCGTCGACAAAGACGCCCGCCACATCGGCCAGCACCACGGCAAAACCCGCCGACCCCGTGAACCCCGTGAGCCACCCGAGCCGCGCATCGCAATCGGCGACATATTCGCCCTGGTGCGCATCGGCCCGCGGCACGATCCAGCCGTCCAGCCCCGCCCCCGCCATCTCCGCACGAAGAAGCGCAAGCCGCCCCACCCCCTGCTCCGGCCGCGCCGTCACCTCGAACGTCTGGAACATCCGCCCTCCCGCCGGGCCAGGCACCGCCCGGCATCCCGTCTTCTGTCCTGAAACATACCGAAAAAGCGCACGATCACGCCAATCACCTCGGTGTCCCTATCCGGCAGCGTGTTCGCCAAATCCGATATAGCCTGCCGGCACCGCCTTCGTCAGCCATACGCCATTGCGCGACAGAAACAGCGCGTGACCATCGCGATGCAGGCCGGCGCTGTCGATGATCAGGACAACGGGCTTGCCATGGCGCGCGCCCACAGACTCGGCCGTGGCAGCGTCGACCGACAGATGGACATATTGCCGCGACCGGGGCTCGAGGCCCACCGCCCGGATCGACTCAAGAAACCGGGCGGCCGTCCCATGAAACAGCCGCTCAGGCGGTTCGCGCGGCTCCAGCCCAAGATCGACGACAATCGAATGCCCTTGGTTCGCGCGGATTTCCGTTCCATCCGGCGAAAGGGCAAACCGCTGCTTGTCGCTCTCTGCGACGATCCTTCGGACCAGAGCCTCCGTCAGTCTCCCCCCCGATCCCGCGACAAGATCGGCCACGCTCGCCCAGCCTTCTGCGTCCAGCTCCAGCCCGATCGTCTCGGGCTTGTGCCGCAGGACGAGACTCATGAACTTGCTCGCCGCGATATGGTCGGTCTCGCTCATCCCGCCCGCCGGACCTTCTCGATCCCCATCACCCGCGCCCGCATCCTTGGGTCCTTGTCGAAAAGCGAGGCGAGCTGCTCGGTCATCGCGCCCGCAAGCTGCTCGACATCGGTGATCGTGACCGCGCGCCCGTAATAGCGCGTCACATCATGCCCGATCCCGATCGCGATCAGCTCCACCGCCTTCCGCTTCTCCACCATCGCGATCACGTCGCGCAGATGCTTCTCGAGGTAATTGGCCGCATTCACCGACAGGGTCGAATCGTCCACCGGCGCCCCGTCCGAGATCACCATCAGTACCTTGCGCGCCTCGGGCCGGCGCAGCATGCGACCATGCGCCCATTCCAGCGCCTCGCCGTCGATGTTCTCCTTCAGCAGGCCTTCCTTCATCATCAGGCCCAGGTTCTCGCGCGTCCGCCGCCAAGGCGCATCGGCCGACTTGTAGACGATATGGCGCAGGTCGTTCAGCCGCCCCGGCTGCGCCGGCCGCCCATCGGCCAGCCACTTCTCCCGGCTCATCCCGCCCTTCCAGGCCCGCGTGGTAAAGCCCAGGATCTCGACCTTGACGTCACAGCGCTCGAGCGTACGCGCCAGCACATCCGCACAGATCGCCGCGATCGAGATCGGCCGCCCCCGCATCGAGCCCGAATTGTCCAGAAGCAGCGTCACGCAGGTATCGCGGAACTCCATGTCCTTCTCGACCTTGAACGACAAGGGCGTCGTCGGATTGGCGACGACCCGCGCCAGCCGCGCGACATCAAGTATGCCCTCCTCGCGGTCGAATTCCCAGGACCGGCTCTGCTGCGCCTGCAGCCGGCGTTGCAGCTTGTTGGCCAGCCGCGACACCGCCCCCTTCAGGGGCTCAAGCTGCTGGTCCAGATAGGCCCGCAGCCGCTCGAGCTCGGCAGGTTCCGCGAGGTCCTCCGCCGCGACCTCCTCGTCATAATCGGTGCGGAACACCTTGTAGGCGGGGTCGGCCGCCGAATGCGGCGCCGGGGCAGGGGGCTCGTGCGGGGCCTCGCCATCGGGCATCTCGGTCTCCTCGGCATCGGCCGCATCCGCGTCCGCCTCCATCGAGATCTTGGCCTGGCTCTGGTCCTCGCTGTCCTCCTGGCTCTGCTCCGGATCGGCCTCCGCCGCCTCGCTGTCGGACTGCTCCTCGCCCTGGGACTCGGGCTCCTGCTCCTCGGCCTGCCCCTCGTCGCCTTCGGCTTCCTCGTTCTCGCCCGCGTCGGGGTCGTCGCCCAGCTGGTCGCCATAGCCCAGATCGCGGATCAGCGACCGCGCGAATTTCGCGAAACTGCGCTGGTCGGCCAGCACCTCGTCCAGCCCGCCCAGCCGCGTGCCCGCCTGTTCCTCGATGAACCCGCGCCAGAGGTTCATCACATTGTCCGCCCCCGGCGGCAGGTCGCGCCCCGTGGCCAGATGCCGGATCAGAAAACCCGCGGCGACGGAGAGCGGCGCATCCGCCGCCGCGCGGATCTGGTCATAGCCCTTGCGCCGCGCCTCGTTGCCGATCCGCGCATCGATGTTGCCCGCCGTCCCCGGCATGTGCCGCGCGCCCACCGCCTCGACCCGCGCCGTCTCCATCGCCTCGAAGATGTCGCGCGCCATCGCACCCTGCGGCATATAGCGCGCATCCACCGCGGCGTCGTGAAACCGGTGACGCAGCGCAAAGCCGTCCGCCGTCCCGCGCGCCAGCAGCACTTCCTCGCGCGTCATCCGCCGGCTCACCTGCGGCAGCCGCAGGCTGTCCGCCGTCATCCCCGGCGGATCGACCGAGAACGACACGGTCAGTTCCGGATCGTCCGCCATCACCCTGGTGGCCTCGGCGAGCGCCTTCTTGAACGGATCGGCGGGGTTGTCGGAGGGTTTCTGCATGCGCCAGATAAACCACCCGCACCGCCCCGCGACAAGAGGGAGGGCGCACCCTGCGCTCCCGCACGATATGTGAGCGGAACTGCGGCCCATTGTGCGCTGGCGAAGGGCGGGCCACCCTTGCCCCCGCCGCCCGACCGGTGCAGAAGCCTGTCACGACGCATCCCATCCCTGTCCAGCGGAGCCATCATGACCAGACCCCGGATCGCCATCATCGTGGGCTCGACCCGCCCGACCCGTTTCGCCGACATCCCGCTGAACTGGATCCGGGCCCGGGCCGAGGCCCGCGGCGACATCGATGTCGAGGTGCTCGACCTGCGCGACATGGGCCTGCCCTTCTTTGCCGAGGTCGCCTCGAACGCCTGGGCCCCCTCGCAGGACCCCCATGCCCAGGCCTGGCAGAAAAAGGTGGGCAGCTTCGACGGCTACATCTTCGTTCTGGCCGAATACAACCGCTCGATCACCGCCGCGCTCAAGAACGCGCTCGACCAGGCCTATGTCGAATGGGCGCGCAAACCCTTCGGCGCGATTGCCTATGGTTCGATGGGCGGGGCCAACGCGCTCGCCCATCTCCAGAACATCGGGGTGGAACTGCAGATGGTCCCCACCCGCAACAACGTCCGCATCGGTGGGTCGGATTTCTTCCGCGTCCATCCCGGTTTCGGCGGCTCGGGCAACCTGGCCGATATCGAAGCCGTCATCGCCTCCTCAGCCACCGCGATGCTGGACGATCTCGTCTGGTGGGCGCGTGCGACCATGGCCGCCCGGGTCGGCTGACGATTTCAACTCGTTCGATCAGGGGCGTTGTGCAAGATTCGGACAACGCCCCAAAATATCGTTGTCTTGTAGTTGTTAAAAAAGGCTTGAGAAATAAGTGCTTTAGGACGACGGTTGACCTGTGCAGACTCACTGACCTTCCTGTCACGAAGGGCGAAGTGATGCTCCAGCATCTCAGGAAGAGCGCGGAGCGACAGCAACCTCTCTGACACGACACAATCCCGAGCATCGGAGGGTCGAGTTCAGCCCGACTTGGATGTCCTAAAGTTAAAGGAATTCACATGCCCAGTGCGCACACAAGACGTTGCCCTGGCGTCCCATCCGCCTGGACATGCTGGACCCGCTATTCAGACGGACCGTTTGGTGCAACGATTCCGTCTTGAGGGTGGAGGGACTTTACCGGTCATTCACTCCGATGCTGTTAACCGTGCCGCATGTCTGCGCTCAGTCCCCGCTTCGCCGAAGATCATGCTCTCGACACGCCGCAGATGACGGCCCTTCGTGCGCTGTTCCTGCTTGCCGTGCACCACGGTGTGACACTCAGTCCGCAAGACCTGCCGCACCTGACCGGGCCTGATTTCGCACCCATCCTTCAGGCGACTCTTGACCGTCTGAGTTTTCGTACCCGGCTCATGCAGGAGACAAACTGGTCTCAGGCCGCCTCTTTGGGCAGCGCGTTCCCGGTTCTTGCTGACCGCAAGGATGGCCGCTGGTTCATTCTCGTGCATGTCGTCGGGTCTGGGGTTGAAGCTCGCGCGGCCGTCCTTGATCCTGCGACGGAGGCAGAGGGTGTCCGCCTCATCGGGCGCAGCGAATTCGAGAAGATATGGAGCGGCCGTCTCCTCCTTGCTCGGCCCAAAATGCTTTCCCAGACCGAGAGAACTCCTTTTGGTCTGCATTGGTATCTTCCTTCGATTGATTCACAACGAGGCCTTCTGGCAGGCGTCGCTGTCTCGGCCATCCTCGGAAATCTGATTGCCTTCTCGATGCCCCTCCTGTTCCAGATCATGATTGACCGCGTCATTTCGCATCAGGCTTGGAACACGCTTCTGGCCCTCCTCTGCATCTTTGTCCTCATGGCAGGCTTCGATGCGGGCTTCAGCTACGTCCGACAGCGTCTGATGCAAATCGCGGGTGGCAAGATCGACGCACAGATCGGCGCTCGCGCTTTTGCCCGCCTTCTTGACCTCCCCCTGTCTGTTTTTGAAACAACGGCTTCGGGTGTCTTGGTTCGCAACATGCAACTGACTGAAAATGTACGCCAATTCCTGACTGGTAAGCTTTTTCAGACCCTTCTCGATGCGGCCCTTTTTCCAGTACTCATCGGCATCCTCATACTTCTGTCGGGGACACTGACCCTCATGGTGCTGCTGTTTGCCTGCGCAATAGCTGCCGTGATTGGTGTGCTTCTTCCTGTCATGCGGCGGCGACTGGACCGTCTCTATGCTGCCGAAGCCGAACGACAGTCGCACCTGGTAGAGACTTTGCACAACATGCATGCAGTCAAGGCACTCGTGATCGAGCCTGCCCGCAGACGGCTCTGGGACACGGATCTGGCTGCTGCAGTCACCCGCCAATGGGACGTCGGCCAGATCGGTGCGTTGGCTTCAGCGATGACTGGCCTGCTTGAGCGGCTGATGCAGGTTGCCGTGATCGGATACGGTGCGACGCTTGTCATGCAGGGTTTCATCACCACGGGCACGCTTGTCGCATTTCTCATGCTCGCCGGTCGGGTCACTGGTCCGCTCGTTCAAATCGTCGGTCTCATCAGCGAATGGCAAGAGGCCAGCCTGTCTATCCGAATGCTGAAAGGAACTCTCGACCACCCGCCTGAGCGCGGTCTGGCTATCCGACCGATACGCCCGCGACTAACTGGTGAGCTCAGTCTCGACCAACTGACATTCACTTTTCCCGGGGCAACCCGACCGGCGATTGACCGGATCAGCCTTAGCATACCTGCCGGTAGCACAATCGGGATTGTTGGGCGTTCCGGTTCGGGAAAGACGACTTTGACACGGCTGATCCAAGGGATCGAAGCTCCGCAGTCAGGTTCAATCAGGTTTGATGGTCACGACATCCGTCACATAGACCTCGATCACCTCCGAAACTCGCTAGGCGTCGTTCTTCAGGAGAACCTGCTCTTCAAGGGTACCGTCCGCGGAAACATCGCCATCGCGCGACCTGAGGCCCGCCCCGAACATATAGTCGCCGCCGCCCGTCTTTCAGGCGCGGATGACTTCATCCGCAAACTCCCTGCCGGCTATGAAACCATCGTTCAGGAAGGCGGCGTTAATCTTTCGGGCGGGCAACGGCAACGTATCGCTATTGCTCGCGCCCTTCTGGCGGCACCGCCATTGCTTATCCTTGACGAAGCAACATCATCGCTGGATCCGGAATCGGAGGGGATCGTTAACAGAAACCTAGCTGCCATGGCAGAAGGGCGGACTGTCATCATTGTCTCGCATCGTCTGTCATCGCTTGTCAGGGCCAACTCAATCATCGTGATGGATGAAGGGCGGATCGTCGACATGGCTCCCCATGCGACTCTGGTCGTTCGTTGCGAGATTTACCGGCAGCTCTGGCTGCAACAGACTGAATACGTGGGATGACCAAGTTGCCACGGGAAGTGATCGCTTTCCAGGACCCTCTGGATCAGGTGATTATGTTGCCGGCGCCGCTGTCTTTGCGGTTATGGCCTTTTCTGGCGGCCATGTTCACGGCCTCGCTCACGATCATTGCAGCCCTCCTCCCGATTGATGTCGTCGTGACAGCTTCGGGTCGTCTCGAGGCTGCGCTTCCGCCGGTGCAGTTGAAACCTTACAGTTCTGCCATCCTCCGAGAGGTCCTTGTTCGCCCTGGTGACATTGTGACGCCCGGTCAGGTTCTGGCCCGGCTCGATACAACCTTTACTAGCGCAGACCGGGCAATTCTGGCTGCCGATCTTGCGTCTGCACGTGCCGAGATCGCCCGTCTGGAGGCCGAACTTTCCGGAAGGCCTCTTGGTCCGGGGTCCTTTGAGATCGGTCTTCAGGCGGAGCTGATGGAGGAACGGGCCGCATTGGCCTCAGCACAGCGTACGGCACTGACGGCCGAGGTAGAAGCCCTACAAACGGCCCGTGAAGCCGTGAAAGAGAATGGCACCGGGCTCGAACAGCGCGTGAATATGGCCCGCGAGATTCTTGATATGCGGCTCAGGCTTGAAGAGGCGCAAGCCACTCCCCGGCTTGCGGTCATCGATGCTCGGGTCGAGGTTCTCGCCGCAGAGGCAGATCTGAGACGCCATCTGGGACAGATGGAAAGTCTGCGGCGGCAAATCCAAGCGGCTGAGGCACGCGTGATGGCCTTTGAACACGACCGCAGACGCAGTCTTTTGGCCGAGCTTGCCGCTGCACGCCCGATGGCCGCGCGCCTGACCGAGGAATTGGCAAAGGCCGATGCCATCAGCGCCGGTACCGAAATCACGGCACCTCGCCCAGGTGTTGTGCTGACGGTCGCTGAAGCCAGTGCGGGCAGCCTGATCGGAGCCGGTGAGACCGTCGTCGTCGTCGTTCCTACGGATGTGCCGCTTGTTGCCGAGATCAGTCTTCGTTCTGCCGACTCTGGCCGGATTGCTGCCGGAGATCGGGTTTCGGTCAAGGTCGATGCGTTTCCTTGGCGCCAACACGGCCATCTTGTGGGAACGTTGACTGAGATTGGGCGGGATTCGACCGCACTTCCCCAAGGTGGTCCAGCCTATCATATGGCCCGCGTCAGCTTCGGCCCCGGTCCGCTAAAGCTTGACTATATGCCGCCAGGTACATCGCTCCTGCCCGGGATGACGATGACTGCCGATATTCATGCCGGGACCCGATCGGTGCTCGACTACCTGCTCGACCCGCTCCTTCGAGGCTTGCGAGAAAGCTTTCGCGAACCGTGACCCCTGATGACCGGACCGTTCCTTGACCACCTACAGGACAAACCATGACACATTCCGCGACTTCGGCACCGCTTGAACACACCGTACTGCCCCGACAGACTGAACCTCAGACGGTGCTTCATGTCGGCTGCGGCGCGGCCGATCCGGCAAAGCTGCCTGCCGGCTACTTCCCGCCGGACCGATGGTACGAAATCCGCCTCGACCTCGACCCAGCCGTCAGACCCGACCATGTGGCAAGCATCACGAACATGGGCGTTGTTGCCGACCAGAGTGTTGATGCCGTCTGGTCAGCCCACAACCTGGAACATCTCTTTGCTCATGAAGTACCCCTTGCCCTCAGAGAGTTCCACAGGGTCTTGCGCCGCGGCGGCTTTGCTCTCGTGACCATGCCAGATCTGCAGCAGGTTGCCGAACTCGTGGTGAACGGTTCGCTGGAGGACACGGCCTACATGTCGACCATGGGCCCGGTGCGACCGCTTGACATGATCTATGGATTTGCGCCCGCGATTGCGGGCGGTAATGCCTTCATGGCCCACCGGACTGGATTTACGGCGGCTACGTTGCGGGCATGTCTAGAACGGGCGGGTTTCCACGACGTCGAAGTCCAGCGCGATGGTCGTTTCGGACTGTGGGCATATGCGATCCGGAATGACTGACCACGCCGAACTCTTCATGCGTAACAGCCGGACCGCAGGTGAGCAGGAATTCGAGCAGATAGTCACTATTTGTTGTAATCTTTTCTCCTCCGCTTTTCGCTTCAGACTGCCCAAAAATGAAGAAGGTATAAGAATTTATACAGAACGAAAATCCCGCGAATATCCCAGAAATAATCCTGTTGATGAAGGACGCACAAAGTTCGCAGCGACTTCCAATTCGGTTTGGAATGATTCCTATTTTGACTTGCCCTTCCAACATTTGTCCAAGGCTTCTTTACGTACACAAGGCCGGCGCTTTCTATGGTAGCCTGCTGACAGCCGGACTCACCGAGTCTCCCCGGCTGTACTCTTTGTCTCAGAACGGTCAACTACCTTGAGAAGGGCGGTTTCAAGGTTTCTTGTGAAGCGTTTGGCATCCCCGAGAGTTCGCTCCCACGCCCCTTCGCGGAGCTGGCACCGCAACCGGTCGAGGCGAGCCCCGTCGCCGGCTAAGTCTCTTGCAAGACTTATGTAACCTGCCAAATCAGGGGCAATGCATTCGGTCAGCCCGACATTCGTCAAAAGACTGGCCGCCATGCGGGCCGCGAAAGATTTGCCAAGTACCGTTACAATAGGCAAGCCCATCCGCAAGGCATCCGAAGCCACGGTCCCTGCATTGTAGGGGGTCGTATCAAGAAAAAGATCTGCAAGCGAGAGTCTTGCGCGATAATGGGCAGGTGCGACTCTCGGTGCAAAGATCAGCCTTTCAGGCAGGACTCCATGGAGGCTGGCATGTCGCTTCAGCGCAGCTTGGCTTTCCGGATTGTCATCCACCAGCCACAGAACCGATTCCGGAACGGCTCTAAGGATTTCACACCAGGCACCAAACATGCTTTCCGTGATCTTGTAGTGGTGCGAGAAGCAGACAAAAACGAAACCCTCCTCGGGAAGACCCTCTGCCGCACGGCTGACTGCCGGCAAATCCATCTTTTGGCTGTCATTTGCCTGAAAACAGCCCGTAATCCTCAGCGGGGGGGGAAGGTAAACTCCGTCATGGGCTGCAGGCACGGTAATCTCGTCGCACAGCATCCAGTCAAGCTCTGGGAGCGGGACGGGGCCGATATAGCCCAGATATGTCATCTGGACGCGAGCTGGCTTCCAGCGCAACACACCCAATCGCGCGCCCCTCGTCAGTCCGTTGAGGTCAATCAGGATATCGATTTCATCGCTGCGAATACGGGTGGCGGCCGCCTCGTCATCCATATCCCGGATCACGATGTGTTGGTCGAATGCTGCAATCACGCGCGTCCGTATGTCACTGCCATCCTCGGGTGAGGAGCAATAGCCATAAACCTCGAATGTCTTTCGGTCGTGCTGCTCGATGACACTTGCGATCAGAAAACTCATCGCATGCCGGCAGAAGTCAGAAGACAGATATCCCAGTCTGATCCGGCGATGACGATAACCGCCTGCAGGAGCGAGCAGGTGAGGTGCGGGAGGCACTTTCCGCCCGATCCAGTCTTCTGCCACAGCCCGATGCTGGGCAGGATCATCGACCAGCGCCAACGTTGCGAGTGGACCGCAACGCAAAGTTGCCGTCTGCAGGTCGATCCCGGGAACGTTTGTCTCGAGTGGCGGCCAGGCTGCCATTCGCTGGCGATTATGTAGCAGGTGCTGCAGGACATCCGGCTGATCAGGGTCAATCAGCAGTGAGGCGCGCAGTTCAGCTGCGGCCTCTCCCAGCCGGCCCTCTTTTTCCAGCACCCTGCCAAGTTCGTTATGAAGCCTCAACCTTTCGTCGGGTGGTGGAAGAACCCGCCGCCAAGCGGCGAGAGCCTGTCCGGTCATCCCTTGTCTTTCGTAGACCAACCCGAGCGCGCGCGCTGCTTGCCAGAGATCGGGCCGGAGGCGTACTGCTGCATTCAATGCCTCCTCCGCTTGAGGCAGCTTCCCTGCTGCCATCATCGCTACGCCAAGATTGTACCAGATTGCACAGGCATGCTGGTGTCCATGATGGTGATCGAGCCAAAAGCGATAGAGCAAGGCACCGTCAGCCGATCCCTCAGCGAGTTCAACCACTTCAGACGGACCGAGTCCGGCGATGGCACGATGAAGGAACGCCGAATCCTTTTTCGCGACTGCGCCGAGCCCACTTTTACCCTTCATGGATTTCTCGATCCAATCACGGTCGCCTGGAAGCCGAAATGGATATGCAAGAGCTTGGGTCATGGCGTCGGGTCCCACTGAACTGACCGCGACGATTGCCGCAAATTGGTAAACGCTCAGTTGACGACTGCGACATCGCGGATGATCCGGTCTCGATGAGACTGCGGTCCGGAAAATCTTAAGGGAAAAACCACAGGCAACGGAGCCTTCAGTGGGTGGCGTTCATGATTTGCTAGGAGCCTTGTTTCAATCTGTCGATGACTAATGGGCCTAACATGGCTCGGAACGGCAGGCTGTGGACTCGGAGAACGACGATCTGCGCCGTGATCAGTGAAATTGGAGCTCTTGATGTCGACCATCACAAAACTGACGACGGCACAGATCGCGGCACTGAGCACAGCTGCCGTCGCGGCTCTGCGGACATCTGACATCCGTGCTTTGTCGGCGGTTCAGGTAGCCGCACTCACAACGACACAGATTGCAGCGATGGGCACCGCTCAGATCAACGCATTTCTCGGAACTCAGGTTGCGGCGTTGACGACGGGCCAGGTTGCGGGACTGACGACGGGTCAGGTTGCGGCGCTGTCGACGGCGGGGCTTTCCGGGCTTGAGACGGCGGATGTTGTTGCGCTGACGACGGCGCAGGCCGGGGCGCTGAGCTCGGTGCAGGTTGCGGCGCTGGGGACGGCGCAGGTTGCGGCGCTGGAGACGGCGGATGTTGCGGCGCTGTCGTCGGTTGCGATCCGCGGGCTGACCTCGGCGCAGGCCGTGGCGCTGAGTTCGGCGCAGGTTGCGGCGCTGACCTCTGCGCAGATCGGGCAGATCGGGACGGCGGCCCTGTCGAAGTTCGAGACGGCGGACATCGTGGCGCTGGGGACGGCGGGGACGGCGGCGCTGGGGACGGCGCAGGTTGCGTCGCTGACCTCTGGTCAGGTTGCGGCGTTGACGACGGGCCAGGTTGCGGGACTGACGACGGGTCAGGTTGCGGCGCTGTCGACGGCGGGGCTTTCCGGGCTTGAGACGGCGGATGTTGTTGCGCTGACGACGGCGCAGGCC
>Ga0315902_10010641_pt1 | contig 12155 bp, 9 predicted proteins | sample LakEriMetagenome_9_FD_203523 | JGI IMG/M metagenome (GOLD analysis project Ga0315902, IMG submission 203523) | Freshwater fungal communities from buoy surface, Lake Erie, Ohio, United States - Buoy 12 MA117 | ecosystem: Environmental > Aquatic > Freshwater > Lake > Lake biofilm | place: USA... | reverse complement strand
TGCCAAGGCGCATCCGTGATGAGTCGTGCGCGAGACCCTCGCGCCAGAGTACTTCGCTCGCGTCCGCATCGAGGGGCGCTACCCATACGGCATCGAGCCACTGGTCGATGTCCAGTCGGTTATCGACATAGTGCAGCCGTGCTTTGCCGAGAATCTGCGGCTGGTATTGCGTGGGGGCTGCGTCACGGCTGTCTTCGCCGGTGTCGTCCATAAAATATTCGCGGACGCCGGCGGGCAGCAGGGGTCGGTTCGCGCTGCTGCGCGGAGCGGCGTCGGGTGTGGGTGCAGTCGCGATCGTGCGCTGCTTCGCAGCCATCACGCGGGTGATTTCGCTGCCCGTCAGTGGCCCGCGCAGAAACGACAAGGCCCACCGACTCTGCATCAGGCAGGGTGCGTCTTCGTGGACGTTGCGCATCAGAAATACTCGGGGTGCGAGCGTTGAGAGCAGCTGGTCGAGTGTGGCGCGATCCATGCCGCTCGCACCGGCGAGCGCGCTGTCGAGTCCCTCGATCACCCGCATCTTGTCCCGCTCCGTTTGCAGGCGCCCGATGAACCAGGTGCCGCAGTTGCCCAGGCCCTTGTAGTCGAGATCGACCGGATTTTGCGTTGCCAGCACGCAGCCGAGTCCGAATGCACGACCCTGCTTGAGCAGCGTGAGCATCGGCGTCTTCGAAGGCGGGTTCGCTCCAGGCGGAAAGTAACCGAAGATCTCGTCCATGTAGAGGATCGCGCGCAGGCTGGAACTGCCCGATTGAGCGCGCATCCATGCGGTGATTTCATTGAGCAGCAGAGTGACGACGAACATGCGCTCGGCATCACCGAGGTGGGCAATCGAAATGATCGACAGACGCGGCTTGCCACTGGGTGAGTGCAGCAGGCGTGATGCGTCGAGGGCTTCGCCCTGCAGCCAGGTGGAGAATCCTGGTGACGCCATCAGATTGTTGATCGCCATGGCGAGCGTCAGGCGTTCTTTCGCCGGAAAGAAGGTCTCGAGGTCAAATGCGCCGACCATGTCAAACGGCGGCTTCTGCACCGCGCGGATCAGCGCCGCCAGATCGGGAGCCTGTCCCTCGCGCCAGGCCGCTTCGAGAATCGCAGCGAGCAGGATGTATTCTCGACTCTGCAGTGGGTCGGTGTCTCGACCGAGCAGCGACAGCAGTCCCGACACGATCGCGGCCGTGCGTTCGCGCAGTGCCGTGGCGTCGGCCAGGGTCTCCGCGGGAGGTGGGGCAAACGAGCGCAAAACCGAGAGCGGCAAACCCGTGGTAGCGCCCGGCGTGTAGATATTGATATCTACGGCATCGCGCAGTCGCGCGATGCGCTCGGGACTCTGCTGCCACTGCGCGAGGCCCTCGCGCCAGCTCTTCGCAGTACGGTCTGCGAGGGTGTCGAGATCGACGCCCTTGCGTGCTGCGTCGGCCGGGTCGAGCCAGGGTTTGAAATCGCTCGCCGCCAACTGCGGGAAAGTCAGCATCAGGTTCCCGAGGTCGCCCTTGGGGTCGATGCAGATGGCAGGGATGCCATCGATAGCGGCTTCCTCGAGCAGCGCAAGGCACAGGCCCGTCTTGCCACTGCCGGTCATGCCGACGCACACCGCGTGCGTGGTCAGATCACGGGAGTCATACAGCACGAGCTCGGGTGTGGCGGCACGAGTCGCCGCATCGAACTGCCGTCCGAGATAGAACAGCCCCATCTTTTCGTAATCGACGCTCATGGCGGGCATTGTCCGTGTTCGCCGTGGGGACAGGGAAGAGGGCCTCTGTCAGGGTGGCTTGACGGCACTTCGAGACGACGGCGATACTCGACGCATGACCCGTATCGCTCGTCCCTGGCTGCATTGGTGGCGCCGCTCCTGAAGGAGTGGGCGTGGGACGCTGCGTTCGGCAACGAACAGTCACAAACAGGATCTAGCAACCCAAACCCATCTCCGGACGCTCTCCGGGATGGGTTTTTCGTTTTATGAAGGCACCTTTCGACATCGCTGGTGATTTGGACACGCCCGTTTCGGCGTTCCTGAAACTGCGCGCGTTCCGGCCGCGCTTCCTGCTTGAGAGCGTGGAGGGTGGCGAGCGGGTGGGTCGTTACTCGTTCGTCGGTTTTGGTGACGCCTCGTTTCGGGTCAAGCTCGATGCGCAGGGCTTCTGGAGCGGCACCGACCGGTGGAACGTCCCGGCTGATCAAACGGAATTGTTGCAAGCGTTGCGCGCCGCACTGGCCCGCGCGCCGCGGCCGCAGGCGCCGGGCGCCGGCGCCGATTTTCCGCTGGCCGGCGGCCTCGTGGGGTATGCGTCCTACGACATCGTGCGCTACTTCGAGCGACTGCGTCCGACGTCGCCCGAGCCGGGCGCCATGCCCGACTTGCATTACGTCGCACCGGCCTCGCTGCTGGTGTTCGACCACCTCACCCGAGGCATCGCCCTGCTGCACGCCGGCAGCGAGAGCGAGCGGCAGTCGTTGCGACGCGAAGTCATCGCCGCGCTGCGCGGCGCCGTACCCGCGGCGCGAGCCCGCGGCGGGTTCTCGCCGGCGATCGCCTCGATGTCCGAAGCGCAATTTCTCGCCGGCGTGGCACGCACCAAGGAGCACATCGCAGCGGGCGATGTCTATCAACTGGTGCTCTCCGTGCGCTTCGGTGGTCGTGCGGACATCGAGCCGTTCGAGGCCTACCGGGCGCTGCGACTGATCAATCCGTCGCCCTACATGTATTACTGCGAAATGGACGATGTCACCGTCGTCGGCTCATCGCCCGAGGCGCTGGTGAAACTGTCGCACGGTCAGGCGCAGCTGCGGCCGATCGCAGGCACACGGCCGCGCGCCGCGGACGAGGCTGAAGATCAGCGTCGCGAGCGCGAGCTACTGGCCGACGCCAAAGAAAACGCCGAGCACGTCATGTTGGTGGATCTCGCGCGTAACGATCTCGGTCGGGTGGCGCAACCGGGCAGCGTGCACGTCGGACCGTTTCGCTCCATCGAACGCTACAGCCACGTCATGCACATGGTGAGCGGGGTGCGTGGCGAACTGGCGGCTGGCCGCGATGCCTTCGATCTGTTCGCTGCCGCATTCCCGGCGGGCACGTTGGTGGGTGCGCCCAAGGTGCGGGCCATGGAAATCATCGACGAGCTCGAGCCCGTGCGACGGGGTCTCTATGGCGGGACCGTCGGTTACTTTGGCGCGCAGGGTGACATGGATCAGGCGATCACGATTCGTACGCTGGTGTTCCGCGGTGACGAGTACAGCTATCAGGCTGGTGCCGGCATCGTTGCCGACAGTCACCCGCACAGCGAGTACGAAGAAGTGTTGGCCAAAAGCGGCTCTGCCGCGCGGGCGCTGGCAATGGCGGGAGAGGGGCTATGACCGGTGCAGCCGGGCAGGGCGTGCGGCTGCTGCTCATCGACAACTACGACTCGTTCACCTACAACTTGGTGCAGGCGTTTCTTGTTCTTGGGGCCGAGGTGATCGTGCATCGCAACGATGCGCTGAGCGTGCCGCAGGCGCTGGAGTTGGCACCGACGCATCTGTGCATTTCGCCAGGACCCGGCACACCTTACGACGCCGGCGTGTCCATGGACATGATTCGTGCCTTCGCGGGCGTGGTGCCCGTGTTCGGTGTGTGCCTCGGGCATCAGTCGATCACCGAAGTGTTCGGTGGCAAGGTGGTGCGTGCCGGCCGTCTGATGCACGGCAAGACCTCCATGGTCACGCATGATGGACAAGGGTTGTTTGCGGGCTTGCCGGAGCCCTGCGAAGTAGGCCGCTACCACTCGTTGATTGCGCAGCGCGACTCGCTACCCCCGGAACTCATCGTGACGGCGCGCACCTCGGAAGGTGAAATCATGGGTCTGCGCCACCGGACGCTCACCGTCGAGGGCGTGCAGTTCCATCCGGAGAGCGTACTGACGCCGCAAGGTCCTGCGTTGATGGCCAACTTCCTGCGTCAGCGCAACGCGCGCCGTGATGTGGAGGTCAATCATGGATGACAAGGCCCTGCGCGCAGCGCTCGAGCAGGTGCTGGAGCGGCGCGATTTGTCGGAAGTTCAGGCGGCGGCGGTGCTCACCGCGATGACGAACGAGGTGCCGGCCGCATTGGCCGGAGGTTTGCTGGCCGCGTTGCGCGCCAAGGGCGTGGTGGCCGACGAGCTGCGCGGCTTTGCCCGTGCGATGCGCTCACTCGCGCGTCGCCCTGCGATCGCCACCGAGCTCGCGAGTCGCGCCATAGATATCGTCGGCACGGGTGGCGATGCTTCGGGCAGCGTCAATATTTCCACGGGCACTGCTTTGCTGGTCGCGGCGTGTGGCGTGCCGGTCATCAAGCATGGCAACCGGTCGGTCTCGAGTCGCTCCGGCAGTGCCGACGTGCTCGAGCAACTTGGCTTGCCGCTGCCGCTCGACGACGTTCAGGCCGGCGAGTGTCTCGATCGCTGTGGCTTCACATTTCTGTTCGCGCCGTATTACCACCCGGCGATGAAGGCGATTGCGCCGGTGCGCCAGGCCCTGGGTGTACGGACCATTTTCAACGTGCTCGGGCCGTTGACCAATCCGGCGGCGCCCGCCCATCAGCTCACCGGCGCCTACAGTGAACCGGTGGCGGCGTTGATGGCTGACGCGCTCGCTTACATGCCCGGTCTCAAGCGCGCGTTCGTCGTGCATGCCGCCAACGGCTGGGATGAGCCGACCCCTGCGTGCGATTTCACGCTGTTCGACGTCGAGGCCGGACACGTTCGTCGCAGCGTGCGACGCCCGGAGGATTATGGTTTGCGTCGTTGTCGCGCCGAGGAGCTCGCGGGTGGTGATGCCACGGTGAATGCCGCAGCCCTCCGTGCGGTGTTGCGCGGTGAGGATCGCAGCGGTCATCGCGATGCGCTGCTGTTGGGTGCGTCACTGGCTCTCGAGTGCACCGGGATCGCAGTCGATCCGCTGGTGGGCTTGCAGGTCGCTGCCGAGACGATCGATTCGGGTCGAGCCGCACAGATGCTCGATGATCTCGCAGACTTCGGTCGCGGAGTGCGCAAGCCGTGACCGAGAGCGACTTTCTCCTCGGTATGGCGGCAAGCTCGCGCGCGCGCGCGGCTGCAGCCAAAGAAATCACGCCGGAATCGGCGCTGCTCGAGCGCATCGCTGTTATGCCGCCCGCAGCCGAGTTGCACCGGTCCGCCGCAGGCTTTGACCTGATCGCGGAGATGAAGTTACGGTCACCTGCGCTCGGGGCGCTGCAAACATCAACCGATGCAGGGGCGGACGCGCGCATCGACGCCTACGCGGACGGCGGAGCCGCAGCGATTTCGGTGCTGACCGAGCCCACGCGTTTCGATGGTGAGCTTGCGCACCTGCGGCAGGCTTCAGCGCGCCTCGCGGCGCGCGGTCCGCGCAGCATTCCGGCCATGCGCAAGGATTTTCTCGTCGATCCGTACCAAGTTCTCGAGGCGCGGGCAGCGGGCGCGGGCGGGGTGTTGCTGATCGTACGGATGTTGTCGTACGACGAGCTGGAAGCTTTGCTGGATACGGCTTTGGCGCAGGGCCTCTTCGTGCTGCTCGAAGCCTTCGACGAGCAGGACATCGACGTGGCCGTCAGACTGCTTGAGCCGCGTCGTGCCCGGGCGCGTACGTCGACGGGCGCCGAGCGGTTGCTGCTGGGCGTGAATTGCCGTGATCTTGTCACGTTGAAAGTGATTCCCGATCGATTTGTGACGCTGGCGCCGCGCTTGCCGACGTGGATCGCGCGAGTGGCGGAGAGTGGCGTGCTTTCGGCGGCCGATGCCGCGGCGGCGGCGGCGTTAGGCTATGACCTTGCGCTCGTGGGCGGCGCGCTCATGACTCATCCGACGCCGCAGCGCTTGGTCGAAGACATGTTGCAGGCAGCGCGGGCTGCGTGGGGCGCGCGGGAAAAACGATGTTCGTGAAACTCTGCGGCATGAACAGTGAATCGGCCGTGGCCGCAGCGCTCGCGGCTGGAGCCGACGCACTCGGCTTCGTGTTCGCACCGTCGGTGCGCCGCGTATCGCCTGCCGAGGCCGCGAGACTGGCGGCACCGGCGCGCGGCCGGACGTGCTGCGTGGCCGTCATGCTGCATCCGAACCCCGCGGAGATCGTCGACGTGTTGCGTGACTTTGCCCCAGATGCGCTGCAGACCGATCTGGCCGACGAGGCGCTGCTCTCGCCTGAGGCGAAGCGGATTTGGTGGCCGGTGCTGCGCAGCGGGCGGGCACTGCCGACGCCGCTGCCGGATCGGGTGTTGTTCGAGGGCCCGGTCAGCGGAGCCGGTGAAGCCGCGGACTGGACGATGGCGCGTTCGTTGGCGCCGATGACGCAACTGATCCTTGCGGGCGGACTGCATTCCGGTAACGTCGCTACGGCGATCCGTGCCGTCCAGCCGTTCGGCGTCGACGTGTCGAGTGGTATCGAATCCTCGCCGGGGCGCAAGTGCGCCACGCGGATCCACGAATTTGTGCGTGCTGCGCGTGCAGCCGCTGCGGAGAACCCAGTATGAATGCCCACGTGAAATTTTCGGCTGCCGAGCAGAGTGCACTGCTCGAGCAGGAACTCGCCGGTCGCTTTCCCGATGCCCGGGGTCGATTCGGACCCTACGGTGGTCGCTATGTGCCCGAGACGCTGATACCGGCGCTCGAGCGACTCGAGGCGGGCATGCGCGAGCATTTGCACCGTGCGGATTTTCAGGCGGAACTCACCGACCAGCTGCGTCACTGGGTCGGTCGGCCGACGGCGTTGTCGTACGCACCGCAGCTGTCGGCTGCGTGGGGCGCGTCGATCTGGTTCAAGCGCGAGGACCTCGCGCATACGGGCGCCCACAAAATCAACAATGCCCTTGGTCAGGCGCTACTGGCGCAGCGCCTCGGTGCGCGGCGCATCGTCGCCGAAACGGGTGCCGGTCAGCACGGTGTGGCGAGTGCCGCTGCCTGTGCGCGTCTTGGCTTGCCCTGTACGGTATACATGGGTGCCATCGACATGGAGCGACAGGCGCCTAACGTCGGACGGATGCGATTGCTCGGTGCCGAGGTCGTACCGGTGACCGGTGGAGATCAGACGCTGCGCGCAGCCATCGACGAAGCGCTGCGCGATTGGGTCGCCGATCCGGACGGCACGTTCTATCTGCTCGGATCCGCCGTCGGACCGCATCCCTATCCGTATCTCGTCCGTGAACTGCAGGCGATCATCGGTCGCGAGGCCCGCGCGCAATTCATCGAGCGTCAGGGCGGTCTGCCGGATGCGGTGTTTGCTTGTGTAGGCGGTGGTTCCAATTCCATTGGTATGTTCCATGCGTTCGTGCCGGACACGTCGGTCGCCATCATCGGCGTCGAGGCCGGTGGGCGGGGCACGGGCCTCGGTGAGAACGCGGCAAGCCTCTCCTATGGCTGGCCCGGCGTGTTGCAGGGTTGTTATTCATTGCTCTTGCAGGACGAGAACGGCCAGATCCACGAGACGGATTCGATCTCCGCAGGCCTCGACTATCCGGGAGTCGGACCCGAACACGCCTTGCTGCTTGCGGCAGGTCGAGTGCGCTACGAGTCCGCGACTGACGCCGAAGCGCTCGCGGCGTTGCAGGAATGCTCGCGCCTCGAGGGCATCCTGCCGGCACTCGAAACCGCTCACGCCTTGCACGGCGCCAAGCGCTGGGCCGCAGAGAACCCTGGCAAAACCGCCATTCTTTGCATGTCGGGACGCGGCGATAAGGACATGCCGACCTTGCAGCGCACCGTGCTCGCCGGCCACGCGTCCACGACTTCTACCCATGCGGGAGCGAAACAATGAAACCGCACGCACGTCTGAGTGGTGCCATTCGCGCGGCAGTCGATCGCGGTGAGCCGGCACTCGTGGCTTTCATGACCGCAGGGTTTCCGCAGATCGACAAATTCGCCGAGCATCTCAATGCCGTGGCCTCCGTCGCCGACGTCGTCGAAATCGGCGTGCCGTTCACCGATCCGATGGCCGACGGCATGACGATCCAGCGTTCGAGTCAGGCTGCGCTCAAGCAGGGCGTGAGTTTGAAGTGGATCCTTGCGGAACTCGCAAGGATGCAGCGACCCGAGGCGCCGCTCGTGCTGATGAGCTATCTCAACCCGTTACTGCAATATGGGTACGCACGACTCGCGCAGGATGCTGCGGCGGCCGGGGTGTGCGGATTCATCGTTCCGGATCTGCCTTTTGACGAGGGCGATGAGTTTCGCGCGGCACTCGCCAAGGAGGGTGTGGCGCTCGTGCAGATGGTGACCCCGGTGACGATGCCGGAGCGTCTGGCCCGGGTCTGTGCCGCGAGCGAGGGTTTCGTGTATGCGGTCACCATGACCGGCACCACCGGTAAAAGCGTGGCGGTCCCAGAGTCGGTGCTCGACTATCTGGCGCGAGTCCGCGCCGTCTCGCCCGTGCCCGTGTGTGCGGGCTTCGGCATTCGGTCGGCTGATCAGGTCGAGCGTCTGCGGGGGCACGTGGAAGGTGTCGTGGTGGGCTCGGCCCTGGTCGAGGTCCTCGAGCGGGGTGAAGACGCCGCAACCTGGCTGCGGAGCTTGCGCAGCGGCCGATAGAGGCCCGCCGATGAGGCCAGGATAGGTAGTTGCCCGCATGACAGCGCGCTGCCGCCACCGCACACTTTGGTGTGTGTTCCCAGGGTCCGGGAGAGCCTCATGCATCTTCGCAATCGATCGATTTTAGGCGCAGTCCTGGCACTGGCCAGCGCGTGGGGGGCGGGCGATGTCGTCGCGCAGGATTCCGCTCGCATCGCCGATCTGCAGTTGATCCGCAACGAGCACCACATTGAGCAGTTCATGCTGCAGCGCAATCTGCTGCCGGCGCTCGAGCAATGTGTACTCGGTGAGCAGCCGGAAGCCCAAAGCGCTCTGGCCGCCACGGCCGTGTGCATCGCCAAGGCGAGCATTGTCCTGCAGTATCGCTTCGGGCTCGACGAATCGGTATTCCGCTCGAGCGAGTTCGCCCATTATCTGGAGGAACAGAGCGAGCGTGAGGTGGCGATCCTCTCGCGCCTGTTGCCGCAACCGATCGACCGGTTCGCGACGGAACTGGCACAGGAAATCCGTGGCGGCAGCACCGCCCAGTTGCGCCAGAGCATTGCGCAACGCGTGGCGGTGGTCCGTCGTGAACTCGGGTTTGCCTTTGCCGTGGCGCGTGAACCCTCCGTACTGGCGCAGCGACGGCTGTCGGCCGCGGAGCGGCAGGAGATCGTCAGGCTGGCGGATGATCGTCTGGCGTTCGTCGGCACGGTACTATCTGGTGCATCGTCGCATCGCTGCGACACCTCGCAGGTACGTTGACCCGCATGCACTGTCACGCGCGATCCTCCGTCCGCCGTCACGCCAGCGTACTTTGGCCGCTTTGGCTCTTTACCGTGTTCTGGTCGGTCGCGACCGCGGCACCTGCGACAAAGGCTACCGCCACGAAGGCATCGGCGTCGGCGGTCGATGATGGCTTCATGACCCCGAACAAGCAGCCGCTGGTGCTGTGGAGTACCGTTCCGTTCTACGCGGCAGCGGATCTCGCCCAGTACGAGGCCACGCTCGCGACCCGGCGTGACCTGGTGCGCCGCGAGAATTTCAGGGAGCTGAGTGCGACGCTGGAGGCGCTCGCCGCATCCGGCGTGGACGTATCAACCATGAGTGAGCCGCTGGCCAACATTCTGCTCACCTTCGACATGATGCGTGACCTGCATCGAACCCGTGACGAGAAAGCCATCGACATGTCGTTGGAAAGCCAGTTCAAGGCGGCGCTTGACCGGTTGTACGTGTTGCACCAGTTGCGAGCTAACGAGCGACGACTACAGTTCTCCGCCGGATCAGACCCGGCAGCGTTCCGCTCTTACATCGAGGGTCGCGCCAAGGACAAGCCCGCCAGACTCGATCAGGCCGTACGCGTGTACCGACAGATCGACTTCACGGCCTACGGTTCATTCACGTCGATGGGCGGCAACGAGTTTCAGCTCACTTTGCACATACAAAATTTCAAGACGGGTGCGAGTCGCAGCTTCTCTACTCGCGGCACGTTGACCCGCGCCACCGAGGTGCTGGCAAGTCGTGTGTTCGACTACTTCCAGTCGAATGTTTACCCCGCTTGGGACGAATCGACCAGCGCCCTCGAGTGGATCGCGATGCCGAGCAACCCCGCACGTACCGATCCCGGCTCGCCGAACTACGGCTATTCGTATCACGAGGCGATCGATTATTGCGCCGAGCGCAAGGCGCGGTTGCCCTATGCGCGCGAGTTGCGAGCGGCCGATGCGGCTGGCGCGTATCGGCCTGGTGGGATCACTCGACTCAAGCCGGGTGTCAGCTACCCGGTGCTCGATCGGCGCCATGTGCCGGATTTCTACGTACTGCATCTCGGCAGCGACGGCACGAGCACTGAGGGTTCGCTGCGGACGCTTACCACGTATCCCGGCAGGGTCGAGTTTTGGTGCGTGCGCGGCGATCCAACACCCAACGTCATTCTCCATGAGTCGTTGTGGATGCTGCACCGCACTCACGAGTCGGGTGATGCACGCAGTCGAGAAATCTTTGCGGCGGTCGAGACGATCCGTTACGAGCTCGGCGAAACTGATGCCGCGCAATCGACCTTCAATGACACCGTTGCCGGCGAGCGCTTCGCGAGGGTCGTACGTCTGCCGTCGATCGAAGCGGCAGTGCAAGTGCTGCGCAGCCACGGCATTGCGCTGCAGGTTCCCGTAGATCCGAGCAGTCGTTGACGACGGCTTATGAAATCGAACGCAGCTGTCGTAGCACCGCTTCGGAGCGATTTAGCTCGAAAGGTAGCAAACGCGTTTCGATGGCTTGAGCGAAGCCGCGCACGCGTGCGTCACGCACGTTACGCACGCCGGATGCGTTGGTGTCGTTGCCCGTCTGTTTGCTTTGCAGCAACTCGTTGCTGGCGAATGCGCTGGCTGATTCCAGAAACAGCACCGGATCTTCGAGCGCCAAAGCGGCCGCAGCGCGCAGGACATAAAGATCACTGGCCGGTTGCAACGCAATCATCCGATCTACGAGTTGCAACGCCTCGCGCGCGTGGAGTGGACGCTCGCCGGCATTCATGCGAGTTCGCCACTCGATGCGCAGTTGCATGGCTTCCCGGTACCAGTCGTCAGTACTGGTCGTTTTTGCAAGCCGCAGTTCCAGATCGCGGACAGCGGCCCAGTTGCCTTCCGCAGCCTGCCGCCAGCCGATGAGCACGGCCTGCGCCGAGTCAGGCAAACTCTGCATCGACGGGCCCCGCGCGGCGTCGAGCAAACGCGGTCGCAGGTACGCAAACACGAGGTCGGCATCGGTCGGGAAGCGTGCGACCGCGGTCTCGCGCAGCGCCGTGGCTTCGGCAGCGCGACCTGCCGATTCGAGCCCGACGGAGAGTGTGTAGGCACCTGCCGCATCGTCACGGTGGTGGCGTGCGAATCGAGCCGCTGCTTCTGTGAAACCGAGCAGGACCAAGCGACTACCCAAGTAGTGGCGATCAAGCGGTAGCGCGGCGACCTCGGCCTGATCGCCGACGTTCGAGGTCCTGGTGCCAACGAAAGGGTTGTACTCGCCGAGCAGACGATCGAGTTCCTGTTGGGGTAATCCGCCGCGCGCCGGCGAACTCTCGGTTGCGAGCAGATTTCGATCATCGGTGAGCAAGGCACCGTCCTTGGCCAGGGCCGCGATACCTTGATCCGTTGCGGCGAGACATGCCGCCAGATCTTCCACCGTGTTGATACCGGCCGCGGCGAAGTAGTCCGGATAGCGGGTGAGTACCGAATCGGACTGCAGGGCAAGACGCTCGGGTGCGAGCGGCGCAGCCGATGCGAGGAACATCAACTCCATCGGCTCGGGGCGGTACAGTCGAACCTCGGGAAATACGTCCGACAGCGTCGCAGCGATCGAGCGTAGCAGGCGCTCGTCAATGAACTGCGCATTGATCCACAGCAGCAACACGCCGTCGGCGTTCAATCGGGAGCGCGTGATCTGCAGGAACTCACGCGAGTAGAGGTTGGCAGCACCTGCCGTCCAGGGATGCGAGGGTTGCGAGACGATGATGTCGTAGCGTCGTGCGGTGAGGTTCAACGCATTGCGGGCGTCGTTTTCGACCAGGCGGATGCGGGAGTCTGCGAGCGGATCATTCGCCCGCAAGCGGGCATAACTGGAATTGGCGGCGATCACCTGCGGTTCGAG
>Ga0315902_10010639_pt1 | contig 12155 bp, 10 predicted proteins | sample LakEriMetagenome_9_FD_203523 | JGI IMG/M metagenome (GOLD analysis project Ga0315902, IMG submission 203523) | Freshwater fungal communities from buoy surface, Lake Erie, Ohio, United States - Buoy 12 MA117 | ecosystem: Environmental > Aquatic > Freshwater > Lake > Lake biofilm | place: USA... | reverse complement strand
CCTTGCGTGCCGACGGAGCCCTGAGGCCCAGAAAAACCTTGGTTACCTTGAGCGCCCTGAAAACCTAAATTGCCTTGTTCGCCTTGGTTTCCCTGCCGTCCTTGAGAGCCTTGTGAACCTATACCGCCTTGATTGCCTGCTGGGCCTTGCACCCCAACAAAACCCTGCGGCCCATGAAGTCCTTGGCTTCCTTGGGAACCCTGCGCGCCTACAAAACCTTGCAAACCAGAAATTCCTTGAGGGCCTGCCGTACCTTGGAAACCTTGAAACCCGTTAGTTCCGTTAACCCCAGAAGCTCCTTGGCTGCCTTGCAACCCCTGAGAGCCCTGTAGTCCTTGAGGGCCCGAAGAACCTTGAAACCCCTGCCCTTGGTATCCTTGAGCTCCAGACCCGCCTTGATCACCTTGGCTCCCCTGGCGTCCTTGAGCGCCCTGAGCTCCAGTAATGCCTTGAGTCCCGACAAGCCCCTGCAGCCCAACAGAACCTTGCAGGCCCTGGAACCCTTGAAAGCCAGCTCCAGTTTCGCCTTGGTAGCCTTGCTGCCCAAAACTACCTTGGTCTCCTTGCACGCCATCTGATCCTTGGTCTCCCTGAAATCCCTGCGCCCCCTGACTTCCCTGCGCCCCTTGAACGCCGAGATCTCCTTGAAAACCCTGATCTCCCTGGGGGCCTTGGTAACCTTGGTCTCCCTGTGCTCCTTGTACGCCGAGATCTCCTTGAAAACCCTGATCTCCTTGGGGGCCTTGGTAACCTTGGTCTCCCTGTGCTCCTTGTACGCCGAGATCTCCTTGAAAACCCTGATCTCCTTGGGCTCCTTGCGGCCCCGGCACACCTGGCACGCCCTGGTCTCCTTGAGCTCCCCCACTTGGGCCTTGTAGCCCTTGAGAACCCTGAACTCCTTGAGCGCCTCCTCCACCACCAACACCAGTTAGCTCCACCCAAAAAGAATCAACCCAATCGTAAATTCTACCATCACTTGTATTTACCCACCTTAGACCTTGATACGGGTTCTCCGGTGCGGTGGGGCCAAAAACTACACTTGCGTTACCGCCGCCACCGCCTCCTCCAGATATTTCTTCTACAGACCCATCAGGCGCTACAGTTTTAAAGACGCCATCAGCCCCATAAAACAACTTCACTCCTGTAGTTGGGGGTGACGGGCTAGTGCTAGGCACTCCAAACTGTATAGATTTTACAGGCATAGTTACATAAACTCGATGCCAGAAAGCCGATTACTTATGGCTTGGAATGTCCTTAGAGGGGACATCCAATTAACATTGCTTACCCCAGCTTCGGCTTCAGATTGAGTTGCTAAAGAGCTTACAGAAACAGTAGGCCCTGGGTTTCCGGAAATGAAACTACGTCGCGAGATCGAAGCTTTTATAGGGAGACAAGATACCTCCTCTTCATCACTAACTAAAGTCACCTCTAAAGAAGCGTTTATAACTTTAGTTTTTACTCTGGCGTTAGACTCAATTGAGTCTAAAAGATCGTCGACCTCCTGAGTGTTTAAGTTTAGTTCCCCAAAGTATTCGCTATTCCCAACAGAAACAATAGGAATTAGCCCTAAAGCAAGATAATCGGAGTTAGGCAACTTAGATTGCTTAACAGCAATAGCTAGATTCCCGTCAACTCTGTAGTTGGAATTGTACTTACGTAAAGAAATCTTAATTGGGTATTTGTCCGGAAACGACAAAGGGAAAGAAGATACCTTGCCACCTTCGTCAGCATCCAAAATAGTTCGCTCATCTAGATCAAAAACCCAGTTCATTAAATTACGGAGTTACGACCGCTATTTCATGCTTTTAGAAGCCCCCTTTTCGATAGCCATCAAAAAACCTTCTCCTGGAGGAATCTCATTCTCACCAGTTTCAGTCTGGTTTTCGGCTTCAGACTCAGCTGAGCTTTCGTTTTCGGCTTCCTCATCGTATTCAGAGTTTGCCACAGGTACTCCATCAACAGCGCTAAGCGTCAATAGCCCGTCACCACCCATTACAACAGTGGCCATTACTTCAAAAGGCTGACCGGGTTTAGAGTCCTCTGGAGCCGAAAAACCATTAGGAGCGGGAAAAGAAATAGAACTTTTCATATAATTTATGCTAGGCTTGGCCAGCCCCGCGTTTAACGAGGCTGGCCGTTCATGCCAGAGCAGCTACTTATTAGCAGCTGAGGAGTCCGAGCGAGGAATCGCAACGTGCGTGACGAATCACATAGCCCCATTCAGGGAACACGGGCTTACTTCCAGAGCTAAGAACAGCGCGGAAATATCCGATGGTGCCGTCAGGATTGTCGGCAGTGTCACGGATGTTGAGCCACTTAAACTCGCCCATGTACGAGACAGGGTCGAACTTAGTGTTGCCGCCAGGAGCGGTGATTGGGGCGGGAATCATGCACTCCAACACATCAGTGTGGAACACGAAGGTATCTTCGTACGTAGCAGTAAGGTAGTCAGGATTGATGTCCCAACGGCCGGAACCAGTATTAAAGGTGCCAGTAGTGCTACGAACGTAATGCGGAACACGGACCCAGGCGCTGCCACTCCAGTTCCAACGAGGTGCGAAGTCGTCGATGAGGTGGTAGAAGCCCTTGTAGGCGCGCTCAACGCCAAGAGGAGCGAGGAGCTCGCTAACCTTGGTGCTGTAGCGGTAGTCTTCGCGAACAGCGGTGTTCTCAAGAATGAGGCCGTTGCTCTGCTCCGAGCTAGTGATGATGGCGAACTGAGGACGGCCATTCTCGCGGCCGAAAGGATTGTTGCCAGCACCATCGCGAATGAGGCGCATATACAAGCGATCAAGGATGCCCTGAGTCAAGCGGCTAGGAGCAGCTCCAACGGGAACGTTGGGGAAGTTGCCGCCAGTGCCGAACACCAACTGCGCCGTCGTAGAAACAGTGACAGGAAGCACTTTGTTTTCAGCCAAGCGGCTGTATTCACTACGATAACGCTCAATCCACGCATAGCTTGTATTCTCAGTGAGGATACGGAAGATGTTGGAGAGTTGCTCTTTGCGCTTCATAGTGAAGCGAAGGTCGTTTACGCAAATCTTCGGAGACTCGATAGCAGTCTGCTGAAGGTTGAAGTTACGAAGGGTCTGAGCGAACTCAACTACAGTGGCAGAAGGAACGCAGTTAGAGCCCGAGCCAGTATTGAAACCTACATCAGACCACGCCTGAGCTGCAGTAGGAAGCGAACGCTGATAGGTCATCACGGAAATGGAAGTGCCCATCTCATCAGGCCATGTAGCTTTTTTGCAAAGCTTAAGCCAAGGTGACGTGTTAAGGGATTTATGGTAAATGTCAGGACCGATACGGTTAGCCTCATTCACCAAAAGATGATCAATATCGAAAGGCATAAATTACTTTCTTGGTTGAATTTTGGGTTGGGTTGTTGTTTCCCTTCCCGAGCCAAGGAAGGGCCCCTTGCGGGGCGTTAAGCTCTTTGAATTGTCCTGAATATTTAGCGGTATCCAGACCGCGATAGCAAAATAAGTAAAGACATAATGATGTCAATACTTTTTTTACATGACGAAATGTTTTTCTATGGAGTCCAAAAAACTTAACGTAGAATCAACATCTTTAGGTTTAGAGTCGCTTCCAACTCCAGCGCCAGGGGTGGCTTTCTGATATTTCTTCAAAGCGTTTTTAAGCTCAGATACTTCTGAAGATAAAGCTTTGTTTTTTTTAATAACTTCTGGGAGTACCGCGCCGGAGTACGCTGCAAAAGCCTTGTGCTCATTAGAAAGCTTGTCAAAATTAACGTTAGAAACCTGAGAAACCACTTCAGATTCAAACTTAGACCTCTCCTCTGCAGATTCCGGCATTGGTATTTTGCTTTTAAACGTCTCCCAAACAGATTTAACAGAATCCCCCCACGCAGCTTTCGACTCTTCGGATTTTTTGCTTTCTTGGAGCTGCAAAGCTTTATCTCTAGCAGCTAAAGCTTCAGAAGCCCTCGCTCTAAGAGTATCTCTCTGTTCAATTACAGCAGCATAGTCATCCCCTAACTGATATAAGCTAAACCTGTCGCGCTCAGAAAAATTACCGGCCAAATCGGAGATCATTTGCCCCTGCTTCTTATGGTTTGGCTCTTCAAGCACGTTCAAAATAGCTCTCTCAGAAATGTCGTACTCCTTAGAAAGTTCTTCCACAACGCCTAGAATAGCCGCCATTGGTGCGACAACAGACTCTTTGTACTCCTGCGTCGCCTCAAACCTAGAAATGGCCAACTCCTTTTCATACTCAGAGATCTTCAACTCTTTTTCGGACAACGCAGATTTTAGTTTTTCAGGATCCTCCAAAGTCTCAGATTTAGCGCTTTCTAGCTGCGTGATTTTAGCTTCTAATTCCGCTACTCTGGCTCGTGCTGCTTTGGCTTCTGCTTTAATCTCTTTAAACCTAGCCCCAGCGTTGGCTGTCATAGACTTAGTTTCGTCTTCGACCTCTTTAACAGTAGACTCGTCAGTTTTATCCTCCTCACTAGACGGCTCTTCCTCAGCGTTATCTTCAGGCTTTTGATCGTCAGAGGCCTCGGCCTCTTCAAAAGCTTTATCTAAAGCTGCAAACCAAGACGGCTCATACTCACTGTTAGGCTCAGGAGAGGTCGTTTCCCCCAAACTGTTTTGTTGAGTTTCTGTAGCTTGGCTGTCTTGGTGTGTTTGTGCATCCGAAGATGGTTCTGTATCTGGCATGATTTATTTTTGGTTTGTTGGTTTAACGTGGCCCCAAGGTTCCGAAAAACCAAGGGGCTTGGTTGGCTCTTTTGTAAGCGCTTTTAAATTCCGGTAAAACCGGAAATACCCTTCTCTAGCGGACCCGCTAAGAGCCGCTTGATGTAGTATGTCTACTGCTCCTACAAAGTGATTAGGTATGTCTGTCTCCATCGAGAGGCAAACCTCTAAAGCTTGTTTCAGCGGCTCTTCGTTAAGAATATCTGCTAATTTAGTTCGAAGAGACTCATTACGGTCCCAATCTGCTTTTGTCGTCATGTGACTTGAATATTACACCCCAGACGCAATCTCTTGAGCTTTATCGGCGTCTTTAAAAGCCCGTTCTTGAGCCGCATCAGCCATACGAATCTGGCGTTTGGTGTCCGCTTCTTCCATCATAAGCCTCTGCTTAACTCTGCTTTCTTCTATCTTAGAAGCTAGAGCCGATTGCTGGTCAGAATTACCAGGCTCAGAAGCTACATTAGCCGACTGCTCATTTAATTTCTGAACATGCTTAGCGCCATTAGTGACGACTTCAGTTAATTGAGACAAAATCTTTCTATTTGCAGCTGCTTCTTCAGTTACTGTTGGGTCTGCAGATTGGGCTTCGATATGTAAAGTTGCGTGCTCTAGCAAGGCAACCAACCCCGGAATCACGGTGGCTATGTCGGAAGCGCCCTCATTCAAACCGTTAACTCCTTGAGACAGGGCAGCGATATGGCTCTTAGCATGTACAGTGTGGTTATCGTTAGGGTAGGTAGGCAGCTGGGTCCCAGCCATCAATGTGTTATTCTCAAGATTAGCAAACTTCTCGTCCATCAAAGGTCGGCTTTCAGAAGTAGGTTTCTGTACGTACCTGTCGGAGTTAGCGTAACCGATCCTAGCCGCCACCCTATCCCTCAAAAGATTCTGTCTGCCAAACTCGTCAAACGCCGGGGCTATCTGGCTAAACTCATCAAAAGTTAACTGACGCATCTGCTCGCTTCCAGCGCCTATGGCTCTTACAGCGGTTACACGAGCCAGATCTACCTGATATATCGCCTCCAAAGGCACCCCTCGCTCAAAACAGCGCTTTTTAAACTCTCTAACAGAGTCTCCTCCTGGCTCAGAAGGGTAGTAATCCCTACGGCATACACGACGAACAACCTCTCTAAATAATCGCTCTAGAGGGTCGTAGAATAAAGAAAGCGCGGAAGTGCTAAGCCTAGCTCTGTCACTTTGTTGAGATTGTATTTCGTATTTAGTTTTTTGGCGTGTGTCAACTTCTGTAGCGGAAGCCTGGTATCCGCTTGTACGATTCGTAATCAACCTAGACATGTCTTGTAACACAGGAAGAACACTGGTAGACATGTTAGGGATAGACCGCTCTTGGATCTCAACCCCAGGAGACAATATGCTGTACGGTCCAAAATAAGACAACTGCAAATTCTGGAGAGCGTCTTCGTTGGCTGGTTGAAGTATGACGCTGCTGCTAAGAAGCGCTCCGTCGACCATCTGGCACCTTAGCCTATTACTGGTTTGTATTTCAGTAAATATCTTAGCGCCTAAACCTCGTATACTGTGGTACTGGCCGTTAACCCCTACGCCATATGTAAATATTGTAAACGCCTGCTCCATACGAGAAAACTTCCCAACTCTGCGATACAAAAAGTCTTCTTTATCAGTAGCGTCATCTCGAAGGATAATAGAATGAGTAACAGTCCCGTCGAACTCTACATTCCAAATATGCACAACTTTAATTTCAGACGATGTAGCCACGCCAACATATAGATCGTTGCTTTTCATCTCCCTAACAATAGCCTCCCAGTCAGTAGAGTGCCCGCCAGAAGCAGGGGAGTTGGAGACAGCGTCCTTGATAGCTTTCTTAACCGCACTAACGTTCCACCCTAACTCTAAAGCCTTCTGCTCGTCTTCTATAAAACGGTACAACTGCTGAGCCTGCATAACTCTAGAACAACACGCTACCTCTATCTCAGACTCACTAGCTAAAGTCTTACGGGGAATCAGAAAATCGCTCCACCCACCGACGCGCCAACGCCAGTCCAAGTCAGACTCAAAATACGTAAAACCGACGCCGTGCGCTACAAAATGTGTAGCTAGCCTTAACCAGTTAGGTGTGTACGAGTTCCACCCACGGAGCATACGAGTAATCTCTTCACTAATAGTGTCTTCGTAATCCAACCTCTCTTGAGGGTCGCCAAACTTGGTCTTGAAGTTTATCAAAACCTCGACACTGGAAAGCAAATCAACATACCCAGACAAAGCAGACTCCAGTAGTGCGTCAGCTTCCCCAAAGTTAACATTAGCTCTAGCGGCCTGTCCAGTAGCCCTCAGCTCAGCATCATCGTAAGGAGGGGCCCCGGCAAACATTTCATCTATAGCCGCCCTGTTTCTAGCAGACTGCTCGTCAGCTTTTAAAAGCCTGTGGTAGATCTCCCTCGCACTCTTTGCATCTTTGATGCGAGTTCTAGGGGGAGTCCCACTATCATCAAGCGTCTCCAAAAGAAGGTCGTTTGTAGAAGAAGACATAAACGCCAATCACTCTACGGCGGCTTTTTCAGGTTGTTCTTCGGCTTTCACCGAACGTTTCACCGAAAGTTTCACCGAACGTTTCACCGAACTTTCCGTAGGCTCCAGAACAAATTCTTTTAAGGCTCCGTGGTACAATACAGAAGAAGGTTTAACATCGCCATCTACTTGAATTAAAGAAGTGTTGTGAGCCATAGGAACTATTTCGTTTTGGCAGAATACCTCATAATTGATGGGGAACATCGGGGAGTGTGCCGCCAAAGAAGAGTTAGGGAGGTAGTCTTGAGAGTATACTGCGGACCTGACTAAGTGTTGCCCTTCCTTATACGTAGCTCCATCAGCAGATACTAGCTCAGTGTCCACAAGCGCCCCCAAGAAAGGCATTTTAGCTAAGTTATACTCGGACTCTAAAGAGTCCAGCCAACCCGACTTCAACGGCGTAGCCTGAGCTCCAAACCAAAGCCAGGGGGCCGCGCTATTAGCAACATACTTCAAGTAATGCGCAGAGTTAAACCAACAAAAATTGATGTCTAGTGGGGGGATGGAAGGGCCGTCTTGGCTGAAAACATAAGCGGAGACTTTAGAAAAAAGATTCTGGACCTTGTCAAACACGACTTTAAGGTTAGCCTCGTCGGACGGCTTGGCTACAACTACAGCTTCGTGGTTTTGATACGGCCCAAATTTGATAAGGGCCTCCAAACCTTTTTCTGTGACAGCGTCTTCGCTGGATGCGGGAATTACAATGATCATGGATGGTATGTTAAACAGATATTATTGAACTGCACTTCAGCAACTGTCAAATTTTTTTTATCTTAACAAGGTTTTAGGCAAGTTGGCGCGATTCAATCGGCTAAATAGGCCCCCTAAATTGCGAGCAGTTGGACTGTTTTTAGTTTCAGACTTTCTATCCGCCCCAAACCCAAACTTTTCGCGACACAACGCCACTAACATTAACGCAGCGTCGGCCTCATCGGGGGATTTCCCAATCCTCATTTTCATATCTGGCTTAGGCTCAGCTACCAATCTCATGTTAGACCCTTTTTTAGTGGAATAAGTCCTAGCGCATAACTCTCTAGCGAGGGTAGCTGTAACTCCGCGTATCTGCCCCGTCCTCATCAGTTCTTTAGCGCCGAACCAGATCTCAGTGACTCTGTTAGCGTATCGCTCGTTTGAAGGTGTGGGGTCAGAAACACTAGCTGGGAGTTCGCTAGCTTGACCGCCGAAATCAATTCGAACCACCCTATTAGACCACTCTCTAGCCACAATGTCCCCAAAAGGCTTCCCGGCCCCGCTGGCGTCAAAACAAGCATTTTCAGGAGCCACACCATTACTGATGCAGCGGTCTCTAAAAGTTTGCACTATTTGAAAGGATCTAGGTACTGAAGTCTTGGTTACGTCCTCACGTAAAAACTCAACTCGGTCGAAACACAAAGTTTTCAGCCCGTCTCCATTCTCTCCGTACCACCCAAAATAAAGAGCCGTTCGATCGCCGCCATTTGTAAAAGCCGGGTCTAAAGCAGCAATCTTAACCGGAGGGGTCAGCCAGATCGCGGGTTGATCCGCTTTAAATTTTATAATGTCCGCTTCGGAATATATCCCATCAGCCGCACCAGTGGGGCTCCAGTAGCCGCGAATCATTCGCCAATACGCGTTAGAGTTTTCACCCAAAGATTCTCTTTGCTGCTCCAGAAAATCTGCAGTGATCAGCCACGGATACAGCGTCGAACCAGCAGAAATGTTAGGGCTCTTTTCGCCGTCCAACCTCAAACACTTCCCCCGGTCAGTCTCCCATTCCTCGCTCTCTGAGTTTATCGAGGCCCAGCCAGCTTTAGGTTTTGCGAAGACGCCAAAAGCGTCGTAGTAGCTTGCAGGGTTTCCGAGACCGACCATCTGAAACCAAGGATTCACCGCCAAGTTGGAATACGCCGCTCCAACAACAGACTCGCCCAACTCAGGGAGCTCGTCCGCGATCAGCAAAACGCGAGGGGCCTTAAACCCGATCAATTTTCCGTAGGCTTCCTTGTCCTTACTTTTTTCGGCAGCGATCAAAGAAATTCCACTGCGATCTGAACCAGTCGAATCTTTCGTCCCCATATCAAAACGAATCAATCCGACGGAGTCCACGAGCTTGCCCGGGGCTCTTCCTGGTATCGCCTGCCAATAATCTCGGATAGCTCCCCAAATGCGCTTCCGAGAATCTTTCAAAGATGTCGACGTCACGAGCACCATTGTTTTGCTTGGCAAGCATAAAAAATTTACGATTGCCCACACGGCCCCAAAATCAGATTTGCCCGTGCTGGCGGCCCCAGCTATCGCCAAAAAACTTTTTGGTTTTTCCATAGCCTCGCAAGCTTCTTCGAGCATTCGTTCCGCCCACGGGTGCCACACAAATTTTTTCCTTTTGTTGTTCGGCCCCCAAAGCATGTCCGAGATGGCTTTGAAATGCCCCGCTCTACCAAGACCGCCTGGGATCTCTGAAGGCCCTAACCGGAACGCCTTCAAATGCCGCATGAGTTGATTGTCAGTTTTCTTCCACCAAACACCCCACTGCAGTTCTACGTCTGAAGAGGGTGCGGGTGGGTTTACGGTTATAGAACTCATAAAGGTATAATATCCAAGTAACAATAAAACATGTCAATATTGTGTCATGTCAGTGTTTTTGTCGGGTTAAAAAATCCGACAAGAAAAAACCCGCAGAGCCAGTATTCATGCGGGTTGGGGAGGGGAGCCGACACTCGGATTCGAACCGAGGACCGACGGTTTACAAAACCGTTTATACTGGGGTAATATCCTAGAAATACACCTAAGTTAAAAATATCAAAATCAAACATTTAAAATAAAAAGTGGTATATTATTGAATGTCACTAGGATGTTATAAAGTACCGTTTTTTCGCCAATTTTCTGGTATTTTGCGTCATTAGTCCGTCTATACTTTCAACGAGTTACTAGGGGTTTTAATCGCGGTAGCGGTCAAAAAAACCGTTGAACATTTTTTGTCATGTGGTGTCAATACTAGCACAGAAAATTTTATGCCAAAACAAAAATCAAACGGCGAATACCCGAAGCATCTGGTTTCTCGCTACGGGAAGGTTCACATTTATAAAAACTCCAACCGGGGGGCTTGGGTAGTGTATGTGGTGGCCTGGTCAATAGGCAGAAAAAGGCATCGTCTCAGTTTCTCCGACGAGATGGCTGCCTTAAATCACGCCGAACTCGTGCAGGAGCAGTTCAAAAAAGGAGAGCAGTTGGCCACCGCGATTTCATCCAGCAAGGCTCTCTACTACGAGACCTGTGAACAAAAGCTCAACGGCGTGTCTCTACTAGACGCCGTAGATTACTACATGCGGATGCACGGTGAGACTAAATCGGGAGTTTCCCTCCAGAAAGTCAAAGACGAATTTATGGAGGGCGTGAAAAAACTTGGTAACCAGCCACGAGACATCTCCACGCTTAGGGGGCACCTAAACAAATTCGCCGACTGCATGAAGGTTCCGATGGAGTCAATACGGGCCGTTGATATTGATAGGTATCTTCAGGGGCATGAGAGCTGGTCAAATCGAACGCGCATAAATCATCGAAGTTCGATCATGCGGCTTTTCAACTGGGCGATAGAAAAAGAACGGTTGCCATCCAACATGGCGAACCCCGTAGAAAAATCGTCCACATACAAATCGGAGACGACTGGATCCCCAGGAATTTTCACACCTTCCGAGCTACAAAAACTTCTCGACACTGTCGAAGAAGATTGGATGCCATACATCGCTATCGCCGCGTTTGCGGGGCCTCGATCTGCTGAGATTCCTCGACTAGAGTGGGAGTCGGTGTTGTTCGACGAAAAAGTAATTGTGCTCGACGCCAGGCACACAAAAACAAAGCGCCGAAGAGTTGCGCAAATGCCGGACAACCTCGTTTTGTGGCTCAAAAGTTACAGCGGAAAAAAAGAGGGCCCCATATGCCCCTCAAAAAATCCGAACAAAATGACGAACAGGTTGTCTAAAGATGCAAAGGTACTATGGAAACACAACGGACTTCGGCACTCATATGTGTCCTACCAAATGGCAATCCTCCGAGACGCCGCAAAAGTAGCGGAGCAATGCGGAAACTCTCCCGAACAAGTTCAAGCGAACTACAAGGCCAACGCTCTTGAGAGCGAGGCTAAAAAGTGGTTTGCGATCAAACCAAAAAAGAAAGGTACAAAATAAGAGAACCGTCAACACCAAAAAAAACTGTTGACACGAAAAATATCTGGGTATCATATTCAGGTATCAAACCAGAAAACCAAACACTAACATGCCAAATAAACTAGCAGATGATCGTCGGCGAGCGGTCTTCATCGTCGACAGCAAAGATTATCAAGACCTAGAAGACTACGCAAAAATGATGGGGTTCACCGCATCAGTCCTACTTCGAGAGGCAGTATACCGGCTTGCCAAAGAGCTCAGAACCGAAGGCAAGACTATTCTAGAAAGACAACCCCGCCCAGATGAAGGTCACACAACAAAATAAATATTTAATGCGTCCAAAATTATTTATTGATTTTGGTATAATATCCCAAATACAAAAAATGAACCACGATAACACAAACCCAAGCCGACAATAGCACCCTAACACTCAACTGTTCTAGCACAACATGTCAACTCCACACTACACACAAACAAGCGTATCAATCGAACTGCCACAACACCATGAAACCGTATTAGACGAAGCCTCCGAAACAACAGGGCTGACTCGCGATCAAATCGCAAAGGAAGCTCTCAGGCGGCTTTTAAACGAGATCAGAACCGACAAAAAAGGGCACTACCACGCAGTCATATGACAATATCACCAAAGCTAGTGGTGGAATGCGCCGGATCGTTCAGAGTAAAAGTTCTCCAAGGAGGCCGCGTAGAGATTAGCATGGAGGACGCAACCGGAGAGTTAACG
>Ga0315902_10010635_pt1 | contig 12156 bp, 25 predicted proteins | sample LakEriMetagenome_9_FD_203523 | JGI IMG/M metagenome (GOLD analysis project Ga0315902, IMG submission 203523) | Freshwater fungal communities from buoy surface, Lake Erie, Ohio, United States - Buoy 12 MA117 | ecosystem: Environmental > Aquatic > Freshwater > Lake > Lake biofilm | place: USA... | reverse complement strand
CACGTAATCGCAAAGATTTCCACTTGGCACTACCTAATGCGTGTTTACTCAATGCCATCCTTTTAATTGCCAATGCTTATAGGCTTTGCAAGCATTAATATATCCATCATTATCTAAGCCAAACTTATGGGCTATGTATGACAGTCCCCAATCTATTTGCTGATAAGGGCTGGCATTACGTAAGTACTCACTCTTTCCTTGAGGTATGCCATACACACGATAAGTACCAGTCAAGTTACCTACTGCCCTTGGATTCCATGCACTTTCCTTACCATACAATTTGGTTAAACATTTATATTGGGACAAAGACTCAATCTTTAAATAGGCATACTCTTTGTAACTTATGTAATTAACTTTAGTTAATGCAGAAACGGAATCAATCTTTTTAGAGGATATGTTTAATAGCAATAAACATAGAGTTATCCCAATAGCAATTAGCAGCGAACTCGCGAGCCAGCCCCTTGCGGGGCTCGCGTTCGCGCTTGAAGGCGCGTCGCTTGCTAAATAGCGTACCATGCGTGTCAACACCTATGAACAAAACCGCAGGTCAGACGGCATGTCATATACTTGTCCACCCAATATACTCAGCCTGTGGATTATTTTTAAGCCATTCTTCTCGAAGGGCATTTTGATATGCCCAATCCATATCATTTGTTTTATTATCCATAACCTTCACTCCATTCATGGTTACAATCTTTACATTCATGAAAGTAATCGTTGTTATATTTAACAGTTGTGGTGTTATACCTTAAACACTCAGGGCATTGATCTTTGCGCATATAGGGCAGGTCATACCTTCCATAAGCCATTGACCGCACTTCTTGCAGCGAACAGGCTCACTCATGTAGTAATCCAATAAAGTCACTCATGGGAAGCAATACCACGTAATCCTCAACTTTCTCGCCCTGCCCATTGCAGCGCAATACTACGAAGGCAAGTTTATCGGATTTACGCTCTTTTATCTGTTTAATCCATGCTAAAGGGCTGAATTTTGTTACTGCCTTGACCTCAACATCAAAGGGAGTTCCTAGTATGTCACTCCCTTGACGCCCTGCACCGGTCGGCTCAGCGTACGGATACCAAGCCTTTAAATACTCTGCAACTACCTTTTGAGTCCTATAACCTCTATGTTTACGGTGTTGGGACGTCATAGAATTCAAATAACTCTAAAGGCACTCTCCAGCCATTTATAGACTCATCAAAGAACTCATCCATCATAAACTTTTGGGGTTCGATATGCCCAAAAATATAGACCTGAGTAAAGTTATCCATATCAAGGCATTTAGTACCAATTATCAATTTATAAAGGTCTTTAGTCCAAAATGGGATTGAGTTGCTAGTCCTAACCGATCTAACCTCACATGCAGCCCCTATATCAGGTAAGTGTTTGCGAAGTGGGTGCAAGTCATTTGGATAAAAAGGAACATTCCAACTGACATTATAGTATTTGGCTGCTGCCCATTCACAAACATTGGCTCTGATATTGGCTAAAACTTCATGCTCAAGTTTTCCGTTAACCTTGCCGTCAGCGTAATTAGGTTTATCAGTAGATTCCCATTTAGCGAGCCATCTTTCAACTGCTAATTGAGTGCAAATCCTAACCTCATCTTTGCTAAGTTCAATTATCATTTAATGGGTACTCTATGTGGTTTACGCAATGACAGGCAACGCACTTTTTTATACCATTGACAGTAATCATTCTTGGGTCATTGCACATTTCGCAACATTCTGAAAGTGGCACGATATCTAAGGCAACCCCTTTCTCAGTAAAAGTTGCCCTCAGTCCACTTGGGTCAATAATTTCCATGTCACCCATGAAGTTCACCTTCAAAATACCATCTGCCGTTAGGAGACAATTTTGCCCAAACCGCATCTTCTTTTATGTTGCCTTTGCAAACATAACCATAATACGGTTTCCCGCCCTTGCTGATTCCCTGTTTCAAGATATGTCCATGTTCACACTCAGGCGGTGGATTTGGCGTAGATGAGCCTATTTGATCGACTACTTCGCCAACTGACCACGCAACAGCCTCAGGTTCTTTCTTGTCGGCTGCAAATGATTCTCTTAAAGCAATTTCAATTGCTTTTGATCGACCAGATTGCCCATAAATGTTCTGCCTAGACTCTAACTTTTCTTTAAAAGTCTGGGCTTTATCATCCGCTGCAATGACCTTGACCATTTCAGACTGAGACGGTCTTTTTCCTTTAGCGGCGTAACCGGCGTTAGCGAGCGCTCTGCCAATCGCAGAAGTTTCGCAGTTCTCCAATGCAGAAGTCTGATTGACGCCGCGATCAGTAACGGTCTCATAAGCAAGCCCAGTAGCAAACGGTTGGCTGTCCACGCATGTTCTATAAATTTTGGCAAGAACAATAAAACGTTTTTCAGTATTTTCCAGCAACTGAGTATGAACCATAAAATCAGGATAGTCAGCAATAAACCTTCCAAGCCTCACCTCTACCGTCTCGTAGTCGTTTATATTAAATGCCATCATCTTCACCCTTCATTTCGCGAACTATTTGGTGATAAATCAAGCCATAACCTAAAAGGTCTTTTAATGAATCTTCATGATCGCTAGTTTGGGACAATCTTGATACCTTAACCAAAAGCATCATCATTGCCACTTGCTCAGGCGATATGTAACTGTCATAGTAACCCGACCAAAGTTCGGAGATTCTACGGTGATTGACACCCGCATTACCATAGATACTACCTCGCTGCGCGAGTGTAAGTTGCACTTCGTTAAATAACTCATCAGTCTTTTTCATAGTCAAACACCTCGTCAGACTGTTTTTTTATCATTATCATTCTTCTGTGCATATCCCAACCCACCGCACGCCCACGCCAGTAACCGCGGTTATAAATTTCCGTTTGCCATAAATTAACCGCATAGGCAAGCAATCCAGTTGCTATAAAAAACCACAAAATAGTCACTCCGTTAATAGTCATGCGTTCACCCATGAACCGGCGAAGTTTGTTGTGAATATAGGTTGGTCAAATCTCAGGTCATAATTGATTTGAAACTCATAACCTTGTTGTTGTAGGTATTTAGTCGCCAAAACTAAGGCGGCACTATTTTCTACCCAATAAATATATTCATGCTCAAAGTTAGGGGCTTGATCGAATCTATCGACTTGGGCTTCCCAATCAATACCTTTGAACTGCATTTGATTTTCGGTCAGCATTTCAAAATCTATAAATGTTAGATTCATGGTTAAACCCTCACGCCTAACTCTTCCATAAAGATAGTTTCAATTACTGGCGTATAACCATAATGCTTGTATTTGTTAGCAAATAACTCAGCATCTGTTTCAGATTGCCAAAAATACTCGTCTTTTCCATCTTTCCAATTTGTGATTCTTACTCTGTATATCTTGTCCATTTGAAGCCTTTCCGTTACACCAAGTCCGTTAACTTGGATAAGAGAAGGATGACACAGGGGGCAGACACCGGCAATTAAAAACGCGGCGTGTCTTATAACGCTTTTGTTATATAAGCCCTGATTCGTCTATTACATCAATTTGGTCATCTATGGTGCGTTCTTCGTAATCGGTCTGCCTACCCATAGGTTTTGCCCTCAACTATAAAACTGCCATCTTTCTCAATAGGCACAAAAACAGGCGCAACTTTCTTGCCCTTGACGTATAAAATTCCAAATCCTTGCTGCCAGTTGCCTGAGCCGCCTTTGAGGTATTTTGCGGATTTAAAATCCATTAAATTTCCAACTTCAAAACCATATAGCGTATGCCCTAATTTGCCCCCTGATGAGGCTGTAAAGGCTGCTAACCCCGCTCTGTGGGTATGACCACACACTACGCTCTTTCCATGCCTTATAGCCAATCCTAGGGCTGTTTGACCACCTTTTTGAGACACCTGTCCCTCGTCACCATGAAGAATAATCCAATTAGGTGCGATTGGCATTGGTTCACGCCAGAATTTAATGCCCAGTTCAGGCAGTCCTAGCCAGTTTTCAAATCGTAATTCAGGTAATGACGCAAATGCGGGCAATCTAGTTTTGATTGAATTCCATAAACGGTCAGTATGGTTTGATCTGACCATATCAGTCACCTGTAAGTCGTAAAGGACTTGCTTAGTAATTTGGCGATCTCTGTCAAGTGTCCCAGCGAATTCCCCTGCCAAACCTCGTTCCCATTTGGAGAGTTGAGGAAGGTCAATTTCATCTCCGACCGTTGCGACTTGGTGCGGCTTCCATTTAGCAATAAAGCGTATAAGGTTTCTAGTTGCGATTGGGTCATGGTAAGGAATTTGTAAGTCTGAAATCAGAATGATTCGCTTAATTTATTCATCCTCGTCAAAATCGTCCAATGGGTTTTTTATTGGGTCTTGCGTGTCCACAATCCAGTCAGGGTAAGAGGCTCTATCCATTGCAAAGGCTAAGGCTGTTCCCTCATCCATTCCTGATTTTCTGCAAGCCATATAAACTTCGTTAGCGGCTATCGCCCAAAAATCTAACTTAGTAAGAACCGGCTCTTTAGTAGTGCGCCGCTTTCTTGCAATCTTCTTTTTAGGTTTACGTTTAGTTGCCATGGCTTTAGTTTACTTCTTAGTAATGACAATAAAGAGTTCATCAATACGATTTGACAGGTGTGTCGTTTCTTTTTGTAACGAGGTCAACTGGTCTTTCATACTTGAGCCCCCATTCGGGCGAAGTTCATTCAGCCAACCTTTAACTAACCAGCGCAAGCCGGCTAGTAGTCCAATTAATGTTGTGGTAATTCCAGCAGCAAAGCCAGCCCACTCAAGGGCTGTCATTACTCTTTGCTACCTAAGCCAAATGCTGAATCGTCAGGATTTAATGCACGAAGGATAGGTGCTGCAAAAGCCACTATAAAGGCTTTCCAAATGTCATCAAATGAACCATTTGGGTTGGTGACGTAAACGGTTGCCAAACAAACAAACGCGCTGCGTCCGTATGAATTAATTGCTGCTAATAACTTGCTATTCATTTTTGCCCCCTAGTAGTGGTATGTCAAAAAACTCTGAATTTAAATCTTCATTCTTTCGGAATGAACAATGGATGTGATGATTGTGCGGGTTGTAACCTTTATACCGACGCCATTTATAATTAAGAATTGGCGAAGCAATCATCCCTAAATGAATTACATAAGATATACGTCCATAATTCTTGGCGTAGAGTCGTAACTGATCTGCCAAATACGCTGAAGTCCTTTTGTCGTCAGAAAGGCGAGCGTCAATATCGATTGCTCTAACGACGTTTTTGGCTGTCTTGTCTGGTATGTGATCGCTTTTTCCTCTTTGCTGATGCAAACGATCAGCAATCCACCCATCAGATTTGCGCAGGCGATCAGGGAAGGCGTCGTCAATTTGTTCCCGCAACTGGGCGGCAGACTTTGATAACCATGGTTTCATATTTTCCAATTTATCCTTCGAGAACAATCTTGAGGGATTGTGCCTAGGCGTTAGGCTTGCCTAGGCTTAATCCTTCAGGGATAGGCTTGGAGTAGTTCCACTCTCGGATATAAGCGCCAGCGCCATCTGAATCATCTTGTAGATATATTCCTGATTCATATAAACTGATTTCAGCAAATTCAGGATATGCTGCAATTATTATTTCGTTGAGTTCCATTTATGCTCCTAAGTATCCGACTGAACACATTGTTGCCAGGTCGCTAAAATCATTACCTTTTAGATCCTGAGATCCACCTGAGCCTTCGTGATTAACCGCTATTTCTAAATAATCAGTGGCAGCCAAATTAAAAATATGGCTGTAAGTATAAAATCCTCTAAAATTTGATGCTTTGGTGGTGCTGTTTTGTGTAATTAAAGAATTGTTTTTGTACAAACCTATTCTTACAACGGCTTCATTAAAAGCGCTCCATTGAGTAGAAACATTTACTTGATAATAACCACCTTTTCCGCTAGGAATAGTGATTCGAGTATTATTTGTTGAAGTGCTGTGATATGCGTCTGTGTCAAAATTTTCAGCATCCCAAGGTATTTTAACCCAAGTTGAGTTAGCAACTGAAACATTTGTAGTAATGTATAAATTACATCCAGCAAAGGTAGAACCACTTGCAGGAGCAGCCCATTTCAAGCCTGTGGTCTCCGCACTATCCGCTACAAGTGTGTGTCCGTTTGTGCCTACTGCTAGGCGTGCAAAAGTATCTGCGCCAGTACCAACTACTAAATCACCCTTGGCATCTATTGCAGTAGCCATAGAGTTTGTGACTGTCACTGTGCCAGAAGTGCCACCACCTGATATACCAACGCCAGCGGTAACCCCCTCGATATCACCAGTTGCGCCTGAACTAACCCACGCACTTCCTGAGTAATACCACAATGAATCATTGTTTTTAGTAAAGGCAAATTGACCTTCCTGAGGTGAGGTAATTGCCGCGTCTCTTGCAGTTGCGTCAGCAAATACCAAAACACCCTGCATCAAATAACCATTTACGTTGGCGGCTGAGAGAACCTCACCAACCGCGAACTCTTTGTAACCTAATCCTGCTGCCATTGTATATTCTCCTTAGGGTCTAATTATATCGTTAATACGACAAAACATCTTCATTTAAAAGCCCATAATAAGGGCTTGAAAGAATCAGCCCATCAACAATGGGTTCTAAAGTGGTATAAGTGCTAATCCATGAAGTTGGGGTGATTTCGTGACTGACCCCTTGAATTTGTAGGTTTTTAACAATTGTTGAATTATCAGGCTGAACATTTGTTATCAAAACATTGTCAAAATAGTCAAGGTCTAAAACGGTTGCGGTCGGAACGTCAGGGTCATTTAAATCTAAGGTCATGGAATCTATACGGATAGTGGTATCACTTCGCGTTGCAACGTAAATTTTGGCAATGTTTAACGCATTGGCGTCGGTATCAATAACTAAATCAGGCACGTTATAGGTGTGAGGGAAATAAGTTGCAATACTTGCTGCGTCTTGGTGAGTTTGTGGAGTGCCACCAACCCGCGTCATTGTTGCATAATTAATAATTAGTTTGTCATCAAAGGCAAACCTGAGATCAGCATAAGGAATTCCAGTTGTTTGATTAAAAGCAATTGGAGCGTCACCGGCGCTTGATATAACTGAATTTCTGTTCTTAAAAATTATATTGCCTTCGGGAGTTATATATAATGCCCCTTGTTCTGAGAACTCGCAATTTTGCATTGCGCTTAAAGAGGTTCTTAAGGTTGCAGGGTCAGCAACGGTTAAACTATTTCCTGTTTCTATGGTTCGCATGGTTGTCGGAAATTGTACGGTGTCCAAAATTTTATTTACTCTAGTTCCAGTATCTTGCCCCGCGGCTTGACCTGTAACTGTAACAACCGAAGCCATGTTAAATAACCTAAAAGCATCAGTTGCTTTAATATCTACGTATGCTAAATTTTCCGCTTTGTCATAAGAATAAATGTAATCGGTTGTATATCCACTAAACAGGTAATATGTAGTTCCACCAACAGCAGCCGAAATTCTTAGTTTTCTTAAAGGGTCTAATTGTCCAAAATAAGGCGAACTTGTGTTTTGAGGATTAAAGTCTGAGTTAGGGTCATAAATTCTTACAACACACGTTCCGGCTTCATAGACGTCGCGGTTGACGTTTCTGCCGCGCCTGATGCTGATTTGTCTAGTCTGTGCGGTTAAATTTACAACCAATGCAGGTGTTGTTGAATCGCTTAATACACCTGTATTTAATAAACCGTTAACTGGGTCGTCAAGAGTTAATCCAATTCCGAAGGTTGCGCCAGAACTGAAATTTAATGAAACATCTAATGTTGCCGGAAGTGTCATTACTGAAAGACACCAACATTTCTATTAGTTACAGTTTGTGAACCAGATAATCCCGCTTCAATCAAAGCGTTTCTAATATCTTGAACTAAATCACCGGTACTGACAACGCTTCCCGCATTATTGATATTAATGTTTAAATCTTGGAAAGTTTGTCTCATAGCAGTATCGGCGGCTAAATAACTTGCAAGTTGATTGCGAATGTCTTGCTCAACGGTTGTCTCTGGAATTTTGTTAGTATTTGCAATCTTTTCTAACATTCTTTCGTTGAAGGCTTTTAACTTTTCTGTTGAGGCTTCAATTTGAGCCTTAGCAGCAGCCAATGATGGTGTTGTTGTTGCGCTTGAGGTAATTGGCGCAGTAGTTACGGTTGTTAAAGGTTGTTGCAATAACTTATACATATTGAGAATTTTTGCAATTAAGTTATCAACCTCAGTACCAAACCCCTCAAATGGATTCAATGATTTTGGTATGCTTGCAATGGCAGCGGCAAGGTTAGTGGTTTGCAATTGCGCAACCGCCAACTGCCTTCCCAGTCTTTCGGCTTCGGTTGCATTGTTTTGAATTAACGCTAATTGTAGGCTTAATCTTAATTTTTCGTTTTCCGTAATCTTGCCTTGTAAGGCAGCAAAAATTTCTATTTGTTCGGTATCAAACAAAGTACCATATTTTTTAAGATTAGCCTGATCTTTTAATAATTGTTGTTCTTTTTTAATTGCAGCGTTTCGAGCGGCAAGATTTTTCTTTGCGTCTGCCTGCAACTTCTTTTCTTCCTTTGCCAATGCGGTGTAATCAAACTTCATACTCATTGGGTCAAAAGGTTTATCAAAGTTTAATTTGTATTGAAAGATTGGACTATCTGTTGGCAATGTAAGATTGCTAAGTCCAATCTTGGTGAACTTAATAAGCCTTGCAGTACCATCTATTAATCTTGAAATTCCAGCACTAAGTGAGTCGATTCCTGAACCAAATTTTTGAGGGTCGCCAAATGCCGAATCAAGCGCATCAACTAAAGATTTACCAATTAATTCTTTTGCGTCCTCAACTTTAGCATTTAGTATCGCTATTTTGCCAGCGTAAGATTCGGCGGCTAAACTTGCCTGACCATCAAACTTTTTAGATAAAAAGTCAGTTATTTGTGCCATATCCATTGTGGCTAGTTCGGCTTTACTTAAACCAATTCCTAGACGACTTAGCGCGGTGTTTTCTTTTAATACTGCCTTGCTTAAAGCAACTGTTACGGATTGTAAGTCTTTTCCACTACCAGCAGAAACATCTAAAGCAAGACTTAATAACTTTTGCGCTTCCTTAGCATCTAAAGTCGAATTAATTAATTGAGTAAATGCAGGTCTTAACTGGTCATCAAGAACGCCGGTTGTATTTTGTAAGTTTTGAATAAAGTTGGCAGTACTTATGGTTGCATAAGATTGACCTAAATTTTGTAATGTCCTAGATAGTGAACCGGCTGCTCTTTCGTCATCTGCAAATGCTTTAACTGCTCTTTTACTAAAAGTCAAAGATTGATAAACACCAAAAGCCAATCCAAGTGCTTTTGCTGATTTTGTTAATGTAGCAAGGGACTTGCTTGCAGCCTTAGCACCTTTGTCTTTATAGGTGCTGATAATAGGGATTTCAATACCGGTTGCGCTCATGCTGCAAGTCCAATCTTTCGCTTAATGCTTGAGTTAAATTTAAAAATTGCTGTATCAATTGCTTTAAAAGTTGCCTTAGTTACTTTACCTTGATCTTTAGCAAACGCCGCATAAAGTAAACGTCCTTGATTCTTTCTTCCTCTACCAATACTTTCTAGTTTGGCTTCATCATTTACTGCGTTTACAAAATGATATCCAGCAAAAGGATTGTTGCTATTGTAATTCCTTGTTGAACGTTTTAAAATTTTTTGACCAGATTTGTAAGTTCCTTCGTACCCCTGAACGCTTCCAAACTCTCTCAAGCCTGTACTCTGAACAGGCGCTCGCCCATTAGGATTTTTACGTCCAGCGGTTTCATAAATAGCACCAGCCGCAGATCGATTAAGCAATTTGTACGCGTTAACAAATCCTGATCTGTTTCGTCTTGAACGACCTAAAGAAAAAGTTAAACCTTTTCTAATTACATTAGGATTATATTTAGGAAATCCTCTAGTTTTACCAGCGGTTCGAGATACGACTTGTTTGCCTTCATCTTGCCAGCCGCTTAAGTTTTGTATTTGATTTGGTACTTGACTGCGAGCGTCTGCAATAACGACACGCATTGCAGAACGAATTTCTTTATTCATTTCCTTGTAGAGGTCAGGCGCAAATTGTTTTAAGGCTTTTTGTACCTCAACGAGACCTTTTACCTCTACTGGCATTTTCCCTAGCCTTTGCGTCGTCTTTGAGAACCGCTAAGGTTGCCCTTAACAAATCTCTGTCCATGTCAATAAATGTCTGATGCGGAAGTCCTGTTGTAACTGCTAACCTAGCAATTAAATAATGAAAGGAATCCCGCGTTATCCATTTGGGGAGTCTGCATCCATAATCTCTACCTTAGATAGAGTTAACAAATACGAATCCCCAAATGGCGGAACTGTTACACCTGCTCGTCTTTCGGCTTCCCAAGAAAGCCAATAGACGTCAGATTGTTTTTCTTCATCTCTGAACCGCTTATGAAATCCAGATTTAAAATGTGATTCAAATGCAAATTCGAGTGCCGGAGTAATTTCATAATCTGAAACATCTCCGGAAGCCTTAGTCACTCTTAATTTAATCATTATTTCTCCTTAGAATGTACCTGTTGTTGCAACGGCTACTGCACCGTTAACAGTCCATGTTACATCTTGAGTACCTAAATCGCCAACTGCTCCGTTAATGTCGGTAGTGTTATTGATAAGGCAGGTCATTGTATAGAGAGGGTTGGTTGCGCTTACTGCTGTTCCTTTTTCTTGCAAAAGAACTACGGTAACTGAAGTACCCCAAGCGGCTTGCAATGTTGCAAGAACGTTTGCTGAAGCGGTGTCGTTTAGGAAGGATATGGAAACACTTGAAGTCTCCAAGCCTTTAACATATTTTTCTCCGGTGTCACCCATTGCAGTCACCGCTAATTCATTAAATGATCTGTTTAGCGTGACGCTTGTTACGTGGTCAGAAAGGTCAACGGAATTAACCTTTACGCCGACCTTGTTATTTAGAAATACAGCCATTGGTTATTCCTCATCTTTCTTTGAGACTGGTTTTGGCTTATCTGATTTTGCTACTTGCCCGACTTTTTCAAGCCAAGCCTTGTCCTCTGAAGGAACGTCATAAATTTCACTCATTGTTTAACTCCAACTTGATAGCATGATTGAGACGGACATGTCACTTGTTAACATTTCGCCCGCAACACCTGACAAAACGGTTGGTGCGGATATATTGCCAACAATAACGCTTAATGTGGTTGATGCGGCTAGTTTGTTAAAAACACCAACCGCCATATCTTCAATGCCATTTAGATTTCCTTGATTGTCTAACATTGGCACGATCATCACAATTTTAAAATTTGCTTTTGGTGCAACCGTATTGTAAACGTTATTAGATGGCTCAATATATGGGTCATCTGGTTGAACAATTACGGAATTTGCAATGGGAGTGGCAGGCGGAAAGGAAAATACCTGCCACACCCCAGCGTTTTCCAACGCTGTCGCAAGGGTTGATCTAAGGGTTGTAACGGCAACCGGCATTAGCCAACCAAGCCATTCGGTGATAAGTGATTTGCTATGAGCCCTCTGATTCTTGCTGTCAAAGTGTTGCCCATTCTATAAGGACTTGGTTGAAAGTCTGGAGAAATTCCACCAGCATTTGATGCCTGTCTTGCCTGCCAGATATCGACTGCAATCATGGCAGCGCCTTGACGAATCTCTGGAATAGTAGCGTAATCAACATTAGTAGCAGCGGCAATAGTTCCGTAAGGTCTAACTAAATGTTTTAATTCTGTTGAAACATGAGTTATTGCATAAGAAATTGAATAATCTGTAATTTTAGTAATTGTTTTATTGCCACCGTTATAATGTGCAGCGACATTCTCAACCGTTACGACGTCGCCAACTTTCATGGCGTGAACTGTATCTGTATAAAGTGTTGCTAAAGTAGTTGTACACTCTTTTGCAATTACATTGTAATCATTGAACCACAAATAGCCTTTGACAATGTTTTCGGCAGCCTGTGCCACTTCTTCCACTACCGCGTCAGAATATAAACTTCCGATTCCAAGTAATGTCCGAAGTTCGGCTTTGGTAACGTACGTTGCCGGCAAAATTTTGTCCTTTCTTAAAGTAAAGGGGCGAAGGCTTCCAACGCCCCTTTACAGATGATTCCTATTGAGGAAAGTTTATGCAACCATCCACTTGTAAGCACCGGCAGCAACCTTATTAGC
>Ga0315902_10010634_pt1 | contig 12158 bp, 21 predicted proteins | sample LakEriMetagenome_9_FD_203523 | JGI IMG/M metagenome (GOLD analysis project Ga0315902, IMG submission 203523) | Freshwater fungal communities from buoy surface, Lake Erie, Ohio, United States - Buoy 12 MA117 | ecosystem: Environmental > Aquatic > Freshwater > Lake > Lake biofilm | place: USA... | reverse complement strand
GAGCGCAAGGCCCACGTTCACGGTGAACCGGGCAAGGTCGTCCTGCGATGCCCCGAGTTCCCGGGCCGCCATGCTGGCCCGCTGATAGACCATCGCCACGCCCGAGATCGGGGTCCGGGTGCGGTTGGCGATGGCGGCGATCTCTGCCAGCGTGTCGGCGACCATCGTCCCGTCTTCCGCGACGATCCGCAGGCTGTTCGACAGGCTCGTGAATTCGTCAGCCAGCCCCATCGCGCCGCGGAGCGAGAGATAGGCCCCACCAAGCGCCACGAGCCGCGAGGTGAGCCCGGCCATCCCTTCGCCCACCCGGCGGGCGGCCGCGTCGGTGCGACCGGCCTGCCGTTCAAGGTCGCGCAGGGCGTCGGACCCCCGGCGCAGCCCGGTCGTGTCGGCTGTGAGAACAAGGCGGGCAAGGTCGGTCATCATGTCCTGCGGAGAGGGAATGCAAGGGGTCGCCTGCCGCCGGAGCGCCCGGCGGCAGCGTCAGGTCTCGTCGCGAAGGACGGGCGGGATCGACAGCAGGTCTTGGCCGCTTTCCCGCGCAGAGAGGTAAGCCCTGCTCAGATCGCGCAGCGCCCGTGCCTCCCACGGGGCAAGATCAACCCCCGTCAGGTCGGCATAGGCCCGGAGGTCGGACCACCCCAAAGGCGTCTCACCCATCGGTGTGGCGACCATGGGTCCTGCGTCGAACAGGGTCTCGATCAGGTAGGAGAGTTCACCCGCATCGGGGATTTCAAGGTCGCGCCCCGCGCGGGTCAGGCGGGCAAAGCGCGTTTCGTCCCAATTCTCCGGCCTGGCATGAAGCCAGCCGATCTGCCGGACGGCTAGGGTCAGGCGGCCGAGTTCGTCCCGAAAAAACTCGCGCGATCCTTCGCGAAGTCGAGCACCTGCTCCACAAACGACTCCGAGAGGCCGAAGAACAGTTCCTTGTCGGCGTCAGTGTCGGTCAGCGCGCGCCCCTCATAGGTGACGTTGACGAAGCCGAAGACCAGCGACGACACGAAAGCCAGGCCGCGCTTGGCGTCCTCTGCGGTCTTGAGCCGCTTGTTCAGGTCACGAAGGGTCTTTTGCACCTTCGCGCCTTCGGTGCCGCGCACCATGAGTCCGATGGACTCACTCTCGTCGGTGTTGAGCAGGTCACCGGTGACGGGATGGCGCAGATGCAGAAAGGCCCCCTCGTCGGCGGCAGCGCGGGTGTTGAGGCTCGTGAAGTCCATGATGTCGCTCCCATGGTTCGGTGGTTCGGAAAGGACCGGGACGGTGAACCACGCCGCCCCGGCCCCTCAGCCGGTGACCCGGCGACCGCTTGCGCAGATCAGGTGCGGATCGTCGGGGTGCGGACGCGGATGACGGCCGTCTGCCCCTTGTAGTTGCCCGTGTTGCGCGCGAGGTCGCGGATGTTGGCCACGACCCCGGAAAAGTAGGACACGCGCCCGTCGGGATCGGTGACGCGGAACGACAGCTGCACGTTGTTGTTCTGGTTGTTGCGCAGGATGACCTGCCCGGACTCGGAAGTGTCCCAGGCGTAGGTGATGTTCACTTCGCCGCCATCGACGGCGCCGTTGACGTGGCTCGTACGCCCGTTGAGGTAGGGGATCGGGATATCCTGGGAGGTATCGCCGAGTTCGCTGATGTCGACCAGGCTCGGGATGGTTGCCGCCCAGGACAGCTGGGCGAAGCCGGCAACGTCGATGGTGGCAGGAGTGGCGGCGACGACGGCGAGCGTCGAGCCGCAGAAATTGAGGTCAGGCATGGCCTATCCTTTCGTTGAGGCGCGTCCGTTGGCATCGGCAAGCGCGATGGGGGGGGTGTCCCGCGAACCGCGTGGGGCGCGCGGGGTTCAGAGAGCGGGGTCAGGCGCAGTCTTCTTTGGCGTCCGCCGTGATCCGCCCGCACCCGCCGGCGGAGCCCGGCCTGGCTCGGGCGCAGGCCCTTCGTCGTCCCATGCGACGGACAGATCGCCGATGGCGACAAGCCCGCCGATGGCGCGCATGCACTCGCGCAGGGTGTCGTTGGTGACCTCGACACTGCCGCCCGCGGGAACGACATGCCGCGTCGGGAGCGTGAAAGGGACACGCCCGGGGTTGGACACCTTCGCCATGGTCAGGCACTCGGGCGCAGGAGCGCGCCGATGAGGCCGGAACCGCTCGTGATGCTGATCGTGCCCGCGAGGTATTCGGCAATCGTGTCGAGCGGGATCGCGCGGACCCCGGAGGCCGGGATCGGGCCGACGGCACGGCCCCCCGACAGGTTGAACGTGTCCGCGCGGGGGACCGCAAAGGCCGCCGGTGCCAGCGACCCGACGATGGTGGGCGAAATGGCCGCACCGGTCGGGTTGCGCAGGATCAGGATATCGCCGGGGGCGTAGGTCAGGGAGTCGGTGCCGTTGAGCGTCGTTTCCGTCACGGCGCGGGCGCCCTGACCGGTCAGGGTCGTGGCAGTGATTGCAGGCATGTCAGGCCCTTTCTGTTGGGTGTGGCCGGGTCATTCCCGGCTGCGGTAGTAGACGGACACGGGCGTCCGCCAATGTCCGCCGTCCGGTAGGCCCCGCCCGATGTCGGTCTTTTCGATCACGACGATCATCGCCCCTTCGGTCAGGCGCAGATCGGCGGGGAAATGGGCTGCCACCTGCGCCGCGCGTTCGCGGTGGGTGATCTCATGACTGCCGATCGGCAGGCAGAGCGTGAGTTGCAGGATGCCGGATCGGTCCAGCCTGCCCCCCGAGAGGTAGCGCCGCTCGGACCTGTTGGGCAGGTAGTCGACTTCGACATAGGCCTCGGGCCGGGTCCGCGTCGGGCGTTCCCGGTAGAGAACCGGCAGGGCCGGCGTCAGGGCCAGCTTTTTCACGCGCGCCATCAGGGCCGCGACAACCTGGGCTTCCGGGCTCATCGCGGCCCGATCTCCTTGACGACCGCCTCGGCAATGGCCGGGAACCGCTGCGCGGTGAGCCGGACCATGCCGGCAGGGGCCTGCGACGACGATCCGGCTTCAAGCTGCGGCCCATAGGGCAGGTTATTGATCAGGTGGATCACATCGCCGTGGCGCAGACCCATGGCCGCCGCCTCGACCTTTGAAACCGTCGCCACGCCGGTCGTGTCGTCAAGGTCCAGCGTACCGGCGGGCAGATTGCCGATGGCCACCTGCCAGTTGCCCCGGAAGCGGCCCGTGTCGACGGGCGACCGCAGGATGACCTCGGTGAAGCAATCGATGGCGATCTTGCGAACGGCATCGGTCATCTTGCGCTCGGCCCTGGCCACGAAACGCCGGATGTCGGCCATGAAGGCGCTCATGCCCGGGCCATGATCTCATGGACGACCGTGATGCCCGCCGGGGCGATGGCGGTCACGCCAAGCACCCGGAAGGTGCCAAGCGCGGTCACGATCTGATCGTTGGGCTCGGGCGCGAAAGAGAGATCGGCCGCCGCGTAGATCGTCACATCGTCCTGACCGATGACCGTGTCGCCCACCCCCATGCCGACGCGCCCGGGCGAGACCGGCAGGACCACGGCCAGCCCTTCCGCGCTCATCCCGGACAGCTGGCCAGCCTCGGGGTCCGCCGGATCGCCGCCGGTCAGCACCGGTCGGATGAGGGTGACGCGCTGGCCGAAGTCCGCAAGGATCGCCCGCGCGTCATCCCGTGCGGCATCGTAGTCGAAGCTCATGCCCGCATCACCTCGGACACCCCGCCGCCGGCCGACAGGTAGGGCCTGACGATGCGGTCCACTGCCGCAATCGCCGGGCGGCCTTTCCCGCCGACATAGGTGACGGACCTGGACAAGGGCCCCACCGACGAGGACTCGGACACGACGGTGCCGACCGTGACCGGAAAGGGGTCGACGCCACGCATGATGGCCAGCGCCATTTCCATCTGGGCGCGCCTGATCTCCGCGGGGATGGCGTCAGACCTGACCTCCCAGCCGTGTACATGGCCGACCTCGGCACGCGGCCAGGCCAGCGCCTGGTTCTCCTGGAATCGATGGCCGCTGAAGCTGTAGCGGTCATCGAGCGCGCGCGCGGCGCGGCGCAGGATGGTCTCCCTCGCGGTGTCGGTCCCGGTCAGCGTGTAGCCCATTCCGGCCGCCCAATCGGCCCATTCCGCAAGCGTGACATAGGTATCGGCGGCAGCGCCGCCGACAGTGGCATCGAGCGACACGGCTCAGGCCTGCCCCGGACCGCCGGCTTCGGTCGTCGCCGGACCGGTGCCGCCGGTCTCGGTGTTCTCCGGCGCCGCGGCCCTGGCCTTTCGCCTGGGCGTGGTCTCCTCGACCGGATCGCCCGACAGCGACCAGCCAGCCTCGCGGTGCGCAGGGACGCAGGTCGGATGCACGAGGATGGTTTCGCCGTCCTTGGACATGGGATGAAAGAGGGTCATGGATTACCTCGGTGGTTCAGGGTTGCAGGGTGTCAGGGGCGGGAGGGGTCTCCCGCCCCCGGAGGCGTCAGCCCATCAGCGTCGCGATATGCGCCTCGTTCACGGCCGCGGTGCCCCAGGCGGCCGCGACTTCGAACATGACCTGCCGGTACATGCGGTAGGTCGCGATCTCGAACATCAGGCCGGACACGGGGTCCTGCAGCATGATGCGGTCATCCGCACCGTCGCCGCCTTCGGGCAGGGCCGGCGCGCGCTGCACGAGGACGATGGCATTGCGGGCGAACCCGAAGTTCGGCCGGTAGTGGTTGCCGATGGTCATGGCGTTGGCGTTCGGGATCAGGACGCGGGCACCAGGGCGGCCGAGACCGATCGTGCCAGGGCCAGTGATGCCGGTCTTGACCACATAGCGGTTGGCCGGATCGGCCGCGAAGGCGATGACATCGCCCGGAAGGACCGTACCCGTGCCGGTCACCAGCGCGACGTTCGCAACACCGGGGGCCGTCACGCCCGAGGTGACAAAGGCTGCGCCGGTCCCCCGGGTATGAAGCGCGATGCCCGCCGAGTTTCGCATCGCAAAGCCCATCAGCCGGTCGATCAGCCCGTTGCGCAGAAGGTCCTCCGTCCCGGCCTCGTTGACCCGGAACAGGTTGTTCTGCTTGCCGCGCAGGTTCGCCCAGGTGAGCGAGTTGCCGACGAATTGCAGGTCGGTGGTGGGGGCGCCGTTGTCCTCCAGGATTTGGCGCAGCAGCGCCAGATCGTCCATGTTGCCGGCGATGGCAAAGGGCGTCGTGCCCGCCGTGCCGACGGCCCGCGCCGCGCCCGCCTTGAGCGTCAGCGCAAGGTCGGCCTCGATCTCGTTGACAAGGCCCCGCATCGCCTCCGCGAACTGGTCGCGCAAGAGCGCGCCAAGCGTTCCCGCTGTGGTCAGCGCCCGCTGTTCCTCACCGGTCCAGCGCACGGGGATCGCGCGGGACTTGGTGATGGCGACATCGGCGAAGGTCATGGTCGCATCCCCGACGTTCGGCGGCGTGACGGCCGGGGAAATGTCATAGGCGGCAGCGACCGATGCAATCGGGCTGCGCACGGTCTGGCCCAGGGCGGCGCGTTCGGCGTTGGTGTCGCGGGTGACGGCGGGGATGATGCCGACCATCTCGCGCGAAACGATGTTGAGGGCTTCGTAGAGGGTCGGGATCAGGCCCGTGATCGTGTTGGGCATCGCAAGGTCCTTTCAGTCGATGAGGGAGAGAGAGCCGCCCCCTCACCGGGGGCGGGGTGTCAGTCTGTGACAGAGAAGCCGTCCTTCATCCGGGCGGCCCTGGTGGCTGCGTCCAGTTTCTCGAATGCGGCGCGGCTGATGGTCTTTGCGCCGGCGGTGCTGACGCCGGTCTCCTTGCCGCCGCCGCCGCGGCCCTGATCGCGGATGAAATGCGGCATGGCCTTCGCCAGCGCGGCGGCAAAGTCCTTCAGGGTCGCCCCGCCGTTGGGCCCCGAGCCGAGCATCGGCGACTTCCCGTCCTCGGCCAGGATGCGCAGGGCGTCGTTGTCGTCATGCGTCAGCCGCGGCGCGACAAAGGCGGCCAGCATGTCGAGCGCCTCGGGGATCACGCCGGCGGCCAGAAGTTCGGCCTTGAGCCCGGCCTGCGCTGCGTCCCGCAGCACCCGTGACACCCGCTCTCCGCTGGCCTTCTCGGTGGTGGCGATCTGCGCCCGAAGCTGGTCGATGATGGCCGGGTCGGCCCCCTTGGCGAGCCTGGCGCCCAGTTCCTCGACCGTCCCGAAGGCCTCATAGGCCTTCAGCGCCCGGCGGCGCTCGATGGCCTCGCCCTCGGCGGTTTGCGCCTTGGCCTTGAACCGTTCGACCTCGGCCACAGGGGCAAGCGTGGTCAGGTCCAGGATCGTCTTGCCCTCGGCCGTCGCGGCCAGGGGGCGCAGGTGTTCGGGCAGCGCCGCGGCGTCGCCAATCTCGATCTTCATGGTCAGCATCCCGCTGGTTGAGGGGGGCATCCCGCCCCCCCCGTGTTTGCCCCGGAGCGACGCTCTCGCCCGGGGAATTGGCTGTCAGGGCGCGGCAGCCGGCATCGCGCCGGGTGCGCCCTGCAAGGTCGGCACGGGGCCGAAATCCTTGTTGACGACCACGCTGGGCGAGGCGGGCTCTCCGCCATAGGCGGCCACCCAGATCATCGCCTGCTCGAGCGCATCCTGCAGCGCATCGGCCGTCATGGAGAGGGTCGACGTTTCCTTGCCCGCATCGATGGCCTCGCCGGTGGCGCTTTGCGCCTCGGGGCGCGGGGTCAAGAGCTGGAGCCCGAAGGCCTCCATCTGGAATTCGAGGTCCTTCAGGTCCTGGCGTCCCGCGCCGATGGCCGCGCCGGAATGCTCGACCCAGCGCAGCTGCGCAGACGGATCCATCGCCGTGATGGCCGCCTTGGACCCGATGACCAGGGGCGGGGCATCATCGGGGAAGCCGGTCGCAAAGAGGATCGGCACCCGTGCAGCCTGCAGGATCGTGCGCTGGTCGCTCTGGCTCTGCCAGTGGGCGATGTTCACGTCGGCCAGATCATCAAGCAGCATCGCCCCCGTGAAGAACCCCGTCCGGTTCAGATAGACCGGCGTGACGGTGATCTCGGACAGGCCGGTGACGATCGGCGGGGCTTCGATCTCCCAATCCTCGGCATTGCGGGCCGACTTCCGGTAAAGCGTGACGGTCACCCCGCTTTCTGTCCGCGTCAGGACACGCACCCGCTCGCGCGACGTCTGCGCAAAGGGGTCGGCGGGGTCGGGCTCGGCGACCGCCTCCCTGATCCGCAGCTGCCGCAGGACCGTCACGGCGCCGATGACCTGCGTCTGCCAGCCCAGGATATCCTCGACCCGCAGATGGATGAGATAGGGCCGAAGGCCACGGGCGGCGGCCTCGGCCTGGGTTTCGGTGCCGGTGCGGGGCGGCGCGTCGACCATGATGTAGCTGATCCCCGGACCCGATAGCGCATCCTCGAACACGCGGCGGGCAAAGACCGACAGATCGTGGCCGGCCAGATCGGCGTTCTCCATCCAGCCCCGGACCTGCGCGCTCGCACCTTCGCCAAGCTCGACAGGCCTTGCGAAGACGCGACCGGTCATGTCGCGCACGGTCTTGCGATATCCGTTGAAGAGCCAGGAGCCCTGCAGGCGGGCACGGAAACTCTCCCGGTCCTCGGCCTTGAACCTGGGCAGGAACACCTCCCCGGCCTCGCGCATCGCAAGCGTGCCGCCCATGAGCGCCCTGCCCCGCCGGGACTCGGCCAGCATTCTTTCGACCGCGGCGGATCGCCTGGCGACGTATCTGGTCATATCCTCAGTTCCTGGGCGGTGAAGGTCGGTTTCAGGACCGGCATCGTGAAGTGGACGAAATAGCCCTGGGCGTCGTTGGGATGGTCAAACCCCGTCGACTTGTCGGGCTCGCCGTTTGGGTCATAGGCCTGCTTTTCCTGCGCCTCGGCAAAGCGCGGGGCGGCGGTGTCGTTCACCCACAAGAGGCCCCTGGTGTAGGCCGTATTGACCGACAGGACTCGGTCCTTGACCGCCGGGTTATAGGTCGGCACCCGAACGATGAAGCCTGCCTGCCGCAGCAGGGCCAGATCGGACGTGCTGGCATTGGAGGAATGCCGCGATCCGCCCGAGGCGTCGGGGTAGATATGGATCCTCCGCTTCGGGAACCGCTCCTGCAGGACCCCGATCAGCGTGGGCGTGTCCAGCACCCCGACCAGTTCGCCGACGACGTGATAGCCGCGCTGCGCCTTCCCGGGGCCGATACCTTCGGGGCGATGGACGTTGATCACGCTGACCATGTTGCCCACGTTGAAGTCCTGACCGATGTGCAGCGGCTCGCCGGGGCGGATCGTCTCGGCCGACCGGCAGGCTTCGCGCAGATAGCTGCGATAGACCGTCCCCGAGGTCAGGTTGACGAATTCGCCCTGCAGATAGGCCTCGATCAGCTCGTCGGCATAGGTCGTGCGCAACGACTCGATGTAGTCGGGCGGCAGATGGTCCGCGTTCTCATGGGTCGAGGCCTGCACCATCCCGTAGCCCGGGCGCGGGTTGCGCTTGAAGGTCTCGTAGGTCCACTTGAACCCTTCCGGCGTGGTGGTGACGATCATGCCATTGACGACATCCGGCACGACCAGGCGCAGCCGCGCGATGATCTTGTTCCAGGCGGCGGCCGCCTTGTGCGTCGGCATCACGTCGATCTCGTCGATATGGCCGCGCGCGATCTTGAAGCCCACGATGCTGCCCGGGCTGTCCATCGACCGGCAGATGACCGTCCCATAGTAGCAGCCGGCCCGGGTCAGCGTGACCTCCTTGTCGGTGGCCCTGACCCTGGTCACGAAGCCGAGCGCGTGGCCCGCCTCTTCCAGGGTCGGCCAGTAGGTGTCGCGGATGTCGCGATAGGTCGGCGCGAAATACCCCTGCACCAGGCCGGGGTGCCTGCCGGCAAAGATGCAGGCATCGGTGGCCCCGACATAGGTCTTGCCCGATCCGAAGCCGCCGACGAACGCCTTGAACTTGTGGCCCAGCGTCAGGAACCGCCCTTGGGCGGCGCTAAGCCTGAGCGGTCGTGACGCGGACATTGCCCTTGGGCTCCACGATCTCGAAGGTGAACGACATCGGGAGCGAGCCCTCCCCGTCGGGCCGTTTCGGCGGTTCGATCCCCAGCAGGTATTCGATCCGCGCCATGATCTGCAGCGCCGCAGTCACCGCGAAGGCGTCGCCGTCGGTCGCGCGGTCAAGCTGCGGCTGCAACATGGCTTCCAGTCGGTCGATGTGGATTTGCCGCGTCGCCTCGGCGGGCTCGCGGATCGCACGCTTGACCTCGTCGGTGACGAGCTTCCAGGCCCAGGTGAGCGAGCAGCCAAGCGCCTGCCCGATCTCGCGATAACCATGGCCCTGCCGCCGCAGAAGCAGCGCGGCATAGCGTCGGGCGTCGCGCCGCAAGCCCTCGTCCTCGCAAGCCTCCTCTCCGGTCGCGATCTTCCAGAGCAGTTCGCCCGTGAGGCCCGGATTGTCGTCGGTCTCGGGTCCGAGCGGTTCCCCGTTCGGCCCGAGATTGTCCTCCTGGGCCATGAGGGGGCGTCAGGAGCCCGAGGACCGGCCGGGGATGGAGGCGGGGCGACGGGCTTGCCTGGACCTGAACCTGTTCCGGACAAAGGTGATGCCGCGACCGATGGCGTTGCGGGCACGGCGCAGAAGGTTGCGCATGGTGGGTCTCCTTTCAAAGCGAAAAGCCCGCCGGATGGCGGGCTCATGGTCTTCCGGGGGCGGAAGCGGATCAGCGCGTCATGCGCACGAAGTCGCGATCGAGCCGGGGCGGCGCGGGGGCGATCCGGTCTGCCGGTTCGATGCTGATTCCCATCCTGGCCGCGACCTCCCGGCCATCGAGATACAGGTCCCCCTCCTGTGACAGGTCGAGCGCCGCAAGGAACGCATCAAGCTGGGCGCGGTTTTCAAAGACCAGGCAGGTGTAGTAGCCGGTGTCAGTGGCATCATTGAAGCGGGCGGCCTCCTTTGCGGCCCGCGCGCGAAAGCCCTTCTGCACCGCATCAAGCTCCGCGGCGGCCGATCCTTCCGGGTCATCGGGCAGATCGACCCCGGCCAGCGGGTCGGGCGCCCTTTCCATCGAGGGCAAAGGCGGCCACTTCTTCGCCTCGGCCTTGAAGGTCGGGGACTTGAAGGTCGGGACCTTGAACGTGGGCAGTTTCACAGGCTCATCCTTTCGGCTCTGAACACATCGGCCTCTGCCAGCGGGAACCAGTCAAGGACTCGCGCATAGTCGCGGGGCAGATGCTTGCGCATCGGGATCAGAAAGCGGGCATCCAGCCCGTCGAAGGTCCGGCCAAATACCCTGTAGTCGACCGGCAGCTTGACCTTTGCACGCTCGATCTCGGCCACAAGGCGGTCCTTCTTCCAGTCCCAGACAGGGAAGTATTCGCCCTTCGACCGCAGGATCGCCCCGTGCTGCATGATGGAGACGCGCCGCATGGGCGAATCCGCCGCCCGCACCCCGGTGGCCACCAGCGCTTTGCGGGCCTTGTGGTGGTCGCGGATCAGGTCGTGGACATCGCGATAATCGAAGTCCGGCAACCTCGCCGCATGGATCACCTCCGCCCGGTGGGGGGGCTGGTAAAGGTAGCTGTTGAGCCAGCGATAGAGCGACGGGTGAGGCATGCGGATGATGCGCCGCCCGCCGAAGAGCGTTCGCTCGTAGTAGTCAAGCGACTCTTCGACAAACTCGAGGCCGGGAACGAGGTAGAGATAGAACGGGATCACCTCGTCAAAGGCGTCCCGTATCGCCAGCGCGGCGGCAATGCTGTCCTTCCCGGTCGAAAAGGCCAGCAGCGTCTTCGGTCCTGTTTCGGCCCGGACCTGCCGGACGATCTCCTCACCCGGCGGCGGCGGGCTAGCCTTTGACATTCTCTGGCACCTCGATCCCATCACGCTCCAGGGCGGCGACAATCATGCGGCGGATCGCCTCTGACCGGTTCGGCACCCCCTCCTGGGCGCCGCGCCACTTGTCGACCTGAGCGACCAGCTCGGGCGAGATAGGCAGACTGATCTTGTGGATCGGGGTCTTCATCCCGCCACCCTACACCGCGCGATTGAAGTTATGCAAGTTATGTCTCTTATTGCACTCCCTCGCTGCATATGTTATATAACTTATACCACTAGGGAGAATCACCATGGCTCACAAAGTCGGATACCTCACAGGCCACCAGACCTATGGCGAAGTCATCGCCGCCAAGCCCTGGCAAGAGCGCCTGCTCTGCCGGATCGGCGACCTGATGGATCGCTATCTGCGCGGCAATGGCCCGCTTTTCCCCAAGGATGCGCCGCTTTTCCAAGGCAACTGCGGTGTGGTCGCGATGTGCATGTTTCTGGACAAGCCCTATGCCGAAGTCGCCCCCATCCTTGGCCGGGGCCGGAGCCGGAACTGGTCGGGCAGCACCTATGTCAGCCAGTATGTCCCCTGCGCGACCGAACTTGGTTTCGCGGTCGAAGCGGCCGCCACCTCCAAGTCTGTTCCCGCTCTTCTCGCCGAGTCGGTCGGCAAGGCCGAGCGCCTGTTCTGTGTCATCGCCGGCCATGCCTTCATCATCTGGGATGGACTGATCTTCGACCAGTCGAGCCCCGCCGGTCGCACCCTTGCGGAGGATCGCGCCAAGTATCGGACCAGCGCCTATCGCATCACCTACATGATGCGCCGCCCCGCCCCTGCCCGCTGATCGCACCGGTCCCGGCCATGCGCCGGGGCCTTCACCTGTCCCATGGAGCCCCGCCCATGTCATCTGTCCGCGCCCTGATGGCCCGCGCCGTCGCCCTGCTCTCCCCTGCCCGGACCATGCCGGCGGCAGCACCGGCCCCTCTGGCCGCCCCCAAGCCCGACCGCAAGGCGCGCGCCAAGCCTGCCCCTGCGGCCCCTGATCTGGACTGGATGCGCCGCAATGCCTTCCCGCACCCGGTTCCGGGTTGCGCATGGTCCGATGCTGATCTTGCCCGCGCCTTCCGCGCCAATGTCAGCATGCGCACCGGTCAGATCATCCTGACCGACCGCCGCAAGCCCTGGCAGAAGGAACTGAAGAACTTCAGCTTCGACCGAACCGGCACCATTGCCAGCCCCCGCCGCTGAAGGCCCCGGTCTGACATACAAAGCCCCGGACGCTTTGGGCGTACCGGGGCTGCTGGCGCCGTGTCTAGAGGGCTAGATTTTGTGCGTCAACCCTTTTCTTTACCCAAGGGTTGCGGGGTGGCATGACGTC
>Ga0315902_10010633_pt1 | contig 12159 bp, 14 predicted proteins | sample LakEriMetagenome_9_FD_203523 | JGI IMG/M metagenome (GOLD analysis project Ga0315902, IMG submission 203523) | Freshwater fungal communities from buoy surface, Lake Erie, Ohio, United States - Buoy 12 MA117 | ecosystem: Environmental > Aquatic > Freshwater > Lake > Lake biofilm | place: USA... | reverse complement strand
GAGGAGGCTTCGGGCTCCCCGTGTCCCGCTCGCCGGCGTATTTGACCAGCGGAGCCATCTTCACGCGAACACCCGGCATCGTGCCGCTGTTCGCTTGGCGGGCCGCCGCCCGCTGGTGCTGACCCGGGCCTCCGGCCCTAGCGTTCGCGTGTGGGAGCCGAGCTTTGCTCGGCGACCGTAAGCCGGCGCCGACGCCGGGACGGCGGCGACGGCGCGACATTCGCCAGGCGCAGCGCAGGCAAATCCGAGTGAGCCGAAGCCTGGAGGGCGGAGGCGAACGTCCGGCGAGACGGTACGGGGTAACCCCGAGCCGGATTGGGCGAGTCGGGGCTGAAGCATGCCGCCCAACGGGTTGTTTTCACCGGAAAAACGCATTCCTGGGGGTGGGCTTGGGTTTGGGCGGCGGCGCGGTACGTTAAAGGGCTCGATTTTCCACACGTGAGGAGTTCCAGACCGTGGCAGTGGCGATTCGGATGAAGCGAATGGGCCGGAAGAACCGTGCCTTCTACAGGATTTGTGCGACCGACAAGCGGAGCCCGCGCGACGGCCGCGAGATCGAGGTGCTCGGCACCTACGACACGTCCATCGTCGACACCGATGCGCGGTGCCTCCTCGACGGCGCACGGGTGCAGTATTGGCTTTCGGTCGGCGCCCAGCCGAGCGAGGCGGTGCGTGTGCTGATCAAGAAATACGGTCCGGCAGGGACGCATCTCAAGGAGATGGAACTTGCCCGCGCAAAACTCGCTCTGCCGCGAGTGATTCCCGACCCGGGCCCGCCGGCGTTCGTTCCCGAAGTGAAGACGGAGCCGGCTCCCGAAGCGGCTGCGGCCGAGTCGACCGAGACAGCTGCTCCTGCAGAGGCCGTGGCGGAAGCGGCAGCCGAAGCACCCGCGGAGTCGTCGGCCGGGGCGGAGCCCGCCGCCGGCTGAACCGGATTTGGAATCGTTCCGTGGTTCCCGTTCCCTTGCCGCAGGTCAGGCCTGCAATGGGGCCGGGTGGTGAGTCCCTGCGATGCGCATCGACATTCTCACGCTCTTTCCCGAGATGTTCACGGGCTTCCTCGACGGCAGCCTGCTCGGAGCGGCGCGGGCCTCCGGGCTGCTCGACGTGCGGGTGACGAACATCCGGGACTTCGCCGAGGGCGTGCACCGCCAAGTCGATGACCGTCCTTTCGGCGGTGGGCCCGGCATGCTCTTGATGCCCGGCCCGGTGGTCGAATGCGTCGAGAGCGTGCAGCGCGAGGCTCTGGCGCCGGGCCATCTCGTGATGCTCACGCCCACGGGCCGCAGACTCGATCAATCGATCGTGGAGGAACTGGCCCGTCACGAACGGCTCGTGCTCATGTGCGGCCGCTACGAGGGCTTCGACGACCGTGTTCGCCAGACGCTTCATCCCGACGAAATTTCGATCGGCGACTTCGTGCTTTCGGGCGGTGAGGTGGCGGCGATGGTGATCGTCGACGCCGTCGCGCGGCTCGTGCCCGGTGTGCTCGGCGATGCCGAGAGTGCCCGCCAAGACTCTTTTTCCGGAGCCGAGCGGCTCGTGGAAGGTCCCCAATACACGCGGCCGCGGGAGTTCCGCGGCTTGCACGTGCCCGAGGTTTTGCTCTCGGGCGACCATCGCCGGATCGCCGAATGGCGGCATGAACAGGCCGTCACTGCGACCCGCCAACGCACCCAGCCGATCAACCAGCCCCAAAGGAGCATGCCGTGAGCCAGAAGATCCTCGCCCATGTCGAAGCCTCGAGCCTCAAGCCCCAGCCAGACGCATTCGCCATCGGCGACACCGTCGACGTCCACACGCGCATCCTCGAGGGAGAGAAGGAGCGCATCCAGATCTTCAACGGCGTGGTCATCGCCCGTAGCGGGTCGGGCAGCCGCGAGATGTTCACCGTGCGCCGGATCGTCGCGGGCGAAGGCGTGGAGCGGAAGTTTCCGCTGCATTCCCCCAAGATCTCCAAGATCGAGGTGAAGCGTTCGGGCGTGTCGCGCCGGGCGAAGCTCTACTACCTGCGCGATCGCGTGGGCAAGGCCGTGCGTCTCCGCGAGAAGCGCGACGACGTCGCCGAAGCCGGCACCGCCAAGAAAGCCGCAAAGAAGCCTGCCGCCGCCAAGGCCTGACGCATTGCCGGAGGCCTGCCTGCCATGCGTCCGTCCCGTGACACGCTCGGGCACCGGGGTGAGGCCGAGGCAGCCAGCTACCTGCGGAGCATCGGCTACCGCATCGTCGCCACGCGGGAGCGGATCTTGCGGGGCGACATCGATCTCGTGGCGCTCGACGGCCGCACGGTCGTGTTCGTGGAGGTGCGGTCGCGCAGCAGCACGGCTCACGGCCACCCTGCCGAGACGATCGGCTACCACAAGCAGCGGCGCGTGGCCCAGCTCGCGACGGCCTACATTCGCCGCCACCATCTCGAAGACTGCTCGGTGCGGATCGACGTCGTGACCGTCACGTTCGACGGGCCCGAGGGACGGCCCCAGGTCGAGCACTTTCAAAACGCCTTCGAGAGCCCGTGAATGGGCAGGCCCTGAAGCTCTTCGGCGGCGTTGAACACGGTGAGCCGCCCCGGCGGCAGCCGACGGGCGAGGCGGTCGAGCCGGGAGCGGATTTTTTCACGGGATGCCTTGCCGTCGACCTGGCGGATCACGATCCCCGCCACCTGGTCGCCGCGTCGCTTGGCCACGGCCGCATACACCTCGGGATCCCGTTCGCCGGAATCCCCGACGAGCAGGAACCGGCGGTCGGGAAACTCCTCCATGATCCGCTCGATCGTGCGCCGCTTGGAGCGTTTGCGCGACGGCAGCCGGCCCAGAGGCGTGGAATCTTTGAGCCTGAAGAGCTTGAGATGGAGCGAGCCGGCGGGGAGGCCGACATCGCCGAGAAACCCCTCGAGGCACTCGGCCAGCTGCCAGGGGCTCGCCGACACATAGTGAAACGCGGTCCCGCGGGCCTGCCAGGCCCGGTAGACGTCGGCCATGCCAGGCACGGCGCGAAATTCACGAATGAACGTGTTGGCCAGGAGCTCGCGCCGGTTGGCGACGTTGGTCTCCTTCACGGTGTCGTCGATGTCGGAAATCACCGAGAGGCCCGTGCCATCGACGAGATGCACGCGACCCCCGGGCGTCGGCGATGCGTCGTGATCGTCGCCGTCCACCGCCAGACCCTCGTAGGTAATCCACCGTCCATCAACGCCGAGGTTGCTCGTCGCCTCGCGCACCTGCGCTTCGTCGAGGTCGAGCACCGCGTGGAAGTGTCCGGTGCGATCGGTCTGCCCGGCGTCGTACACGCGCCCGGCGACGGATACCTTTACGGGCTGGCCGACGACGCGCTGAAACAAAAACGCCTCGGCCCGACGCTGAAACACCTCCGAGCCTGCCTGCTCGGCGTCGAGGTCGAGCAGACGCCGAAGCACCGCGACGGCCATCGTGCGCCGACGACTGCGAAGCGGCAGCGGGCGGGTGACCATGCCCGCCACGGCAGCCCGCCACGGCCCCTCCGCGGACTCCCGGGTCGCATAGGTGGGAAAGAAGGCGATCATGAGGCGACGGTTCGGCGATGGCATGAGCCGGGGCAGGAGGGCCGGCACGGCTGCACGTCCTTGCAACCCGCAGCGGACGCATTCTACAACTGCGGCTCGAGAGTCCGGAATTTCTCCGGACCATTTTCCGACCGTGGAGTGCAGCATGGGTGTCAAGAAGACCGGCAAGGGCAGACGCAAACTCGGCCAGAAGAAGCGGCGCATGCGGGCCAAAATCCGCCACCGCAAGGGCTGACGCACCGCGGCCGGCGGCCGGCATCCAGCCGGGCGGGAAGTCGCTCTCCGCACGATCCGCACAGTTTTCCAAAGAACGCCGTCAGGCCACGACTCGACCTCTGTTTTTTTCTTGCCGCGCATCCCTCGTGGGGTAGGTTTGCCAGGCGTCGCGGCAAAGCCCACGGCGCCGTCCCTATCCAGCTGCCTGTCGGGCGGCGCGACGACGGAGGCAGTGCGATGCGGATCATGAACTTCGGCCGAATCATGCTCGTGGGCGGCGCGGTGCTCGCGGCGACGGGGGCTGGCGGCTGCAAGTCGCTCAACGAGCGCTACATCGCCCTCGAGGTGTGGAAGTACGAAAAGTGCTTTGGGCACTATCCGCCGGGCTTCACACCGCCGGGCGCCGCCATCACGCCCGCCGCCGCTCCGGCGATGCAGCCGTGCGGCCAGCCGTCGGACTGCTGCCAATCGGCGGGCGGCATGCCGCACGCCATGCCAGGCGGCGTCGCCGGCGGGTGCAACGACTGCCAAGGCGCCGTGGTCGAGGGCGGCATGCCCATGGGTGGCGGGCCAGTAGGAGGCGTCGGTGCTCCATCGCTGCCCGTTGGGCCCGGAGGCTCTCCCGGCCCACTGCCGGCTGGCGCCGTGTCGGCGAGCAAGCCCGTCGTGATCTCGGACGAAGTCGTCCTGCCGTAAACGCTACGACAACGTTTCGGCAGGCCCTGGAAACGTGCCCGCCTCGACGTCGTGCTTCCAGCGGGCAAGGCCCTCGGCGATCTGCGTCTTCGCGTCGGCGTAGCCGCGCACAAACTTGGGCACGCGGTCGAGCGACAGGCCGATGAGATCGTGATAGACGAGCACCTGGCCGTCACAGTGCGGCCCGGCGCCGATGCCGATCGTGGGCACGGAGAGCGCCGCCGTGATCGTGCGGGCCGCATCGGGCGGGATGCATTCGAGGACCACGGCAAACGCCCCTGCGTCTGCGGCGGCGCAGGCGTCTTCGAGCAGGTGGTCGATGTCTCGCTGCATCCGATACCCGCCGAGCTGATGCACGGCCTGGGGCCTGAGGCCGACATGCCCCATCACGGGAATGCCGGCGGCCACGATCGCCCGGATCACGTCCGCCTGCCCGGCCGTGCCTTCGAGCTTCACGGCCTGGCAGCCCGTCTCCTTGAGGATCCGCGCGCAGGCCTCGACGGCCCTGAGCGGCCCAAGATGCTGAAGCGGGAAGGGGAGGTCCACGACGACGAGCGCCCGCGACACGGCGCGCGAGACGATCTCGCCGTGATAGATCATCTGCTCGAGCGTGGCCGGGAGCGTCGAATCGCGGCCGGCGACGACCATCGCCACGCTGTCGCCCACGAGCACGCAGTCGACCCCGGCAGCGTCGACGAGCCGGCCGCTTGACCAGTCGTAGGCGGTGACCATCGTGAGCGGCCGTCGGTCGCGTTTGGCGGCGGCAAGGTCGAGAATCGTGACGCGGCGGGGTGAGGCGGCAGACATCGGATTTTGCGGAGCGGTCAGGGGATCGGCTGCGGGTTGAGAAACACGGCGTGTATAGTGTGCCGTACGGGAAAAGAGTCTGCTTTCAATTCACAGGAAACGCCAGATGCAACGCCCCCGCTGTTCGCCAGGGAAGCCGGTCAGCCGCCAGGCGATCGCGTTGGCGCTCGCAGGGAGCCTCGGGCTCGGACTGCAGGCTGTCAGTCTCGCCCAGCCCCCCGGCCCGCTGAAGACGCTCGAGAAAGAAGACCAGAACGGACAGGTCATCGAGGTCGGTCCCGGCATGCTGAGGTTGCGGCTCCCGCATGGGGGCGCCGAATGGCAGGCCATGCCGGCCCCGAACGCGAAGATCGAGGTGACTGGCAAAGCGAGCCGCGAGATGCTCCAGCCCAAGCAGTTCGTGAACATCGCCATTACGCTCGACGAGTTCGGCAAGGTGACCGAGCCGGCACTCCAGGTGGCCTTCACCGATGGCGGCACACCTGGCGTGATGGCCGGCGGGCTGGGCATCGCCGATGCGGGCGCCAAGCGATTCTCCGGCAAGCGGCCAGCCGGAACCTATCTCCTGGCGGGTACGATCAAGCAGGTCGAGGGGGATGTCGTCACGATCATCGCGGGGCGGGAGAAGTTCGACGTCACCGTGCCCGCGGAGGCCGAACTCGTGGTGCGGTCGGCAAACGTGAGCCTCGCCGCACCCGGTGACCACGTCGAGGCGGAGGGCCAGTATTACCAGCACGGGAAGCTGTTGGTGACGAGCCTGAAGATCAAGCTCACCAACCCCGTCATGCCACCGCCTCCGAAGAACAAGGCCCGCCGCCCGCAGTAGGTGCGTCTTGGGACAAGCGTCTGGCTTGCCATGATGTGGGCTCCCGCTGGCAACCGGGAAGGTCGCCCCACGCTACGTGAGCCCCTTGAGAAAGTCGCCGAGCTGGTCGTCGTTGGACGAAGGCGCAGCCTCTTCAGCAGCACCGAGGAACCCAAACGCATCGTCGTCCGCCGCCGGGGCCTGCTTCGCATCGGCCTCATCACCGACGACAGGCACGGCTGCTTCCGGCTCCGCGGTCGGTGCCGCATCGGACGCAACCTCCACGTGTGGGATCTCGTCTGCTCGTGCCGGACGCTCCGCCGTCACAATCGCCGGCATGTCGGGGCTCGGCTCGTCTGGAGCGTGGACGATCTGGAGCCGCTCTGAATCGGCGGCCTGGGCGATCCCGACCGTCATGTCGCTCACGACGTCGATCTCTGCCGCGGGCCGATTCGGCGCCGAGGCAGTCGACGTGTCGAACTCCACGCGAAACTCGAGACTGCCCACCCGCACCACGCCGCCCGACTCCAGGGGAATCTTGACACTCGTCTCGATCAACTCGCCGTCGAGCAGCGTGCCGTTGGTCGAGCCGAGATCGCGCAGGAACACGCGGCCATCCTGCTCGAAAAATTCGCAGTGTCTGCGGCTTACCCGGTCCTGCTGGATGCGAAACTTCGCCTCCTCGCTGCGGCCGACGACGAGCGGGAGCCGCACGGGAAAGGTCTTCGCCTTCGATGCTGGCTTGGTAACGACGAACCGCACGTTCACCGGGAGTCTCCTCCGCCGGAAGGGCTGACTGCCACCGAGTCTAACCGGCTCGCTCGGCCTGAAAACGATACGCTCCAAATTGCTCAAAAAACCCGGCTTACCCAAAGGGTGATCTTGCGGCCACTTCCTGGGCCCCTATAATCGCGGGGCTTCGTGCAGGTGGCGACGCTTTGCACGGCCAGCGCGGGTGTAGCTCAGTTGGTAGAGCACCACGTTGCCAACGTGGTTGTCGTGGGTTCGAATCCCATCACCCGCTTCCCTGATATGGGCAGGATTGTTCTCGGGCGCCCGCTCCCGCGGCCCACGCCTTCCCTCGAATCCGGTCGTTTCCACCGGCAATGAATCATGTCTGACTCTGCAACTGCGATCGCTCCCTCCGCCGGCGACGGCACCGAACAGCCGCTCAAACTCGACGTAGCCGTCGAGAGCGTCTCCACCTGCCAACGCCGCGTGAAGGTCTCGATCCCGCGTGCGGACATCGATCGGCACTTCGAAGAAGCCGTGGCCGAACTGATGCCGACCGCACTCCTGCCGGGCTTTCGTCCCGGCCGCGCACCCCGTCGGCTCGTCAGCAGCCGGTTCAAGGCGGAATTGGGCGACCAGATCCGGTCGCGGCTTCTGGCCGCAGCCATGACGCAGGTGACCGAGCAGGAGAAGCTCTCGCCGATCAGCGAACCCGAACTCGACGTCGACGCCGTCGTCCTGCCCGACGATGGGCCGATGACCTTCGAATTTTCGATCGAGGTTCGTCCCGAGTTCGAGATGCCGAAGTGGAAGGGTCTGGCGATCAACCGCCCCACGCGGTCGATCGGCGATGCCGACGTCGACGAGGCGCTCGGCAGCATCCTGCGGGAACGCAGCCGCCTCGTGCCGCACGATGGCGCCCCCGCAGCGGGCGACATGATCGTGGCGAATCTCCGGTTTCTTGATGGCAGCACGGTGCTCTCCGAGGCCAAAGAGATCGAGATCGTCGTCCGGCCCAAGCTCTCGTTTGCCGATGCGTCGCTCTCCGGCCTCGATACCCTCGTCAAAAAAGCCACGCCCGGCACCACGGTCACGGCCGACGTGAAGATTTCTGACGAGGCCGCTGTCGAGGCCCTGCGCGGCAAGACAGTCACGCTGGAACTGACCGTGCTCGAGGTCAAGAAGCTCGAATTGCCCGAACTCACGGCCGCCGTGCTCGAGGAGCTTGGCGGCTTCGAGTCGGCCGAGGCACTCCGCGCGGCGGTGAAGAAGCAGCTCGACGGCCAGCTCGAATGGCATCGGCGGCGTCAGGTGCGGCAGCAGGTGGCCAGCGCCCTCACGGCCTCGGCCACATGGGACCTCCCGCCGGAACTGCTCAAGCGACAGAGCCTCCGCGAGCTCGAGCGGTCGATTCTGGAACTGCGCCGCAGCGGCTTCGACGACGACTCGATCCGCAGGCACGTCAACGAACTGCGTCAGTCGGCCCTCGCGAGCACGGCCCGGGCTCTCAAGGAGCACTTCATCCTGGAGAAGATCGCCGAGGCCGAGGGCATCGCCGACTCGGCCGCCGACTACGATGAAGAGATCCGCGCCATCGCGGCCCAGTCGGGCGAGCCGCCGCGGCGGGTGCGGGCGAGCCTCGAGAAGCGTGGCCTGATGGATGTGCTTCGCAACCAGATCATCGAGCGGAAGACGCTCGAGGTCATCGAGCACAACGCGAAGTTCAACGACACTCCCTTCGAGTTCCCCCGGCCGGACGCCGACGCCGTCGACCACGCCGTGTGCGGCAGCGTCGTGGGCGAGGAGGAGATTCCGACGGCCAAGCACGCTGAAGCCGCCGAAGCCCGACCAGGAGCCCGCCGCTAGGCCGGGCCTCCATCCCTTCGAGACACGCCATGCACGAGCCTTTTTTCTCTCCGTCGGCTTCGAGCGCCCAGCGCGACTACCAGCGCCAACGCCAGATGACGCTCGGCGATCTGCTCCTCGAAAACAGAATCATCCTCCTGCAGGGAGAGATCTACGACGGCAACGCCAACGAGCTCGTCATGAAGCTGCTCTACCTGCAGAGCGAAAACCGCCGCAAGGACATCCACTTTTACATCAATTCACCGGGCGGCAGCGTCACGGCCACGATGGCGATCTACGACACCATGCAGATCCTGTCTTGCCCTGTGGCCACCTACTGCGTGGGCCTGGCTGCCAGCGGCGGCGCCGTGCTGCTCGCCGGTGGTGCGAAGGGCAAGCGGTTCGTACTGCCCCATGCCAAGGTGATGATCCACCAGCCCTACGGCCAGGTCGGGGGCCAGGTAAGCGACATCGAGATTCAGGCCGACGAGATCATCAAGACGCGGGCCGTGCTCAACGAGATTCTCGCCCACCACACCGGGCAGCCGCTCGAGCGGATTGCCAAGGACACCGACCGCGACCGCTACCTCACGGCCACCGAGTCGAAGGAATACGGCCTCGTCGACGAGATCCTTGCGAAGCCGCCCGTCGCCGAGGACGAGAAAGAGAAGGACTGACCCATGCCGCTGATTCCGTATGTCATCGAGAAGAGCGGCCGCGAAGAGCGGGCGATGGACATCTACAGCCGTCTGCTCAAGGATCGGATCGTGTTCCTCGGATCGCAGGTGAACGACGAGGTGGCCAACGCCATCGTCGCCCAGATGCTGTTCCTGCAGTCGGACGATCCGAAGGCCGACATCCACCTCTACATCAACTCACCCGGCGGCAGCGTGACGGCGGGGCTGGCGATCTACGACACGATGCAGTTCGTCACGTGCGACGTGGCCACCTACTGCATCGGGCAGGCCGCCTCGATGGGGGCGGTGCTGCTCACGGCCGGAGCCAAGGGCAAGCGCCGGGCTCTGCCGAACGCCCGCATCATGATCCACCAGCCGCTCGCCGGCATGGAAGGCACGGCGGAGGAGATCATGATCCACGCCAAGGAATTCAAGAACATCAAGCACAAACTCAACGGCATCCTGCTCAAGCACACCGGCCACCCGCTGGAGAAGATCGAGCAGGACACCGACCGCGACCGTTTCATGTCGGCGCAGGAAGCGCGCGACTACCGGCTGATCGACGAAGTCATCGACCGCATGCCCACGTCGCCGCGCCCGGCGGCAGGCACCGGCTGATCGCAACACGACAATTCGACTGTCTGACGCGCAGGAGGCGCCTCATGAACAGATTCGCATGGATCGCGATCTTGGTTGGCAGCCTCATGGCTCCCGGCTGCAAGTCCGATATCAGCCAGCAACTGCTCGAACGCGAGCTGCGGATGCAGGAAGACCAGATCTACGTCCTCCAGGATGAAATCCAGGAGAAGTGCGCCCGCCTCGACAGGGTGGCCGCTGAAAATCGCAGCCTCAAGAAGCAGCTCGGGATCGTCGACCCCGACGCCTCGCTGCCCAATCGCATCGACGTGCCGGCGGCCGTCGCTGCGCCTGCCCGCGGCCCCTTGCCAGCGGCGCCGCCAGCACTCGTGCCCCCCACCATTTCAGCGCCGACGATCGTGGCCCCCCCGATGACGCTCCCCGAGCCCACGGGCGTGCCCCCGGTCGGTGCCGACCCAGCCGGCGACGGCCCTCGATTCGGGCCGCCGGCCGGCGGGAGCGCTCCGCCCGCCACGATCGCGCCCCCCACGCTCGACGGCGTGCCGCCGCTTCCCGACGAGCCGGGCGCCCGCGGCGCGTCGGCTGCGTTGAGTGGCGGGTCTGACATCAAACGGCTGTCGCACGAGGAGAGCCTCTCGGCCGAGGGCCGAATCACGCACCTCATCATCAACCCCGCCCGCACCGCCTGCTTCGACGGCGACGGCGACGGCACGAGCGACGGCGTGGCGATCGTGTTCGAACCGCGCGATGCCGACGAACGGCTCGTGACGGCCGGGGGCGACGTCTCGATCGTGGCCTATGATCCTGCGACACCCGGCGGCCCGGAAGGCGCGCCGCTCGCCAAGTGGGATGTCCCATCGGCCGAGGCCCTCGCGCATTTTCGACGCACGTCGCGGGCCCGCGGTCTGCACTTCACGCTCCCCTGGCAGGGCCGGCCGCCGGCCGGCGACCACGTGCGCATCTACGTGAAGCTCACGAGCTTCGACGGCCAGTCGTTCGAGACCGACGCGACTGTCCCGGTGCGGTGACGCCGGCTCGAGCGTTCACGGGCCGTCACCCCGGGCCCTGCAGCCACTTGGCGACGTCGGTGCGGTAGGCGGCGATCGCGGGGAGGAGCGCCGCCACGATCGCGAGCACGACGAGGAACGGCACGAGCAGGGCTTCGGCGAGCGGCGCGGCGGAGAAGATGGTCGCCGTGACGCCCGCATTCGTCGTGATCCAGGGGCCGATCGCGCCCACGAGCAGGTGGCCGAGCACCCAGCCGGCGAGGCCGCCGCCCACGGCGAGGAGCACCGCCTCGATGAGCACCGTGGCGAGCACGTGGGAGCGACGAGCGCCCAGAGCTCGCATGATCGCGACGTCGCGGCTGCGTTCGAGCGACGAGCCCACCATGCTCACGAGAATCCCGATCGCCGACACGAGCACGACGAGCGCGGTGACGAGGAGCAGCAGGAGTTCGAGCGGCTTCACGAACAGATCGAGCAGTTGGCGAATCTCGGCGACGGGCAGCGCGGCCTGACCGTCGCGTCCCTCGTTGATCGCCGTCCGCAGGCCCATCGCCATGAGCTCGGCAGGGAGACCGGGCAGGGAGGCCGTCTCGAGGAGGATGGCGGTGACCTCCCGCTGATTGAACGGCAGCGGCACGTGGCCCGAGGCATTGGCCGCGAGGCCTGCCTCCGGCTGAGAGGTCGGCGTCTCTCCCTCCGGCAGCGGCTTGGCGTGTCCATCCTGGAGATAAAACCCTTCCATGTTCACGAACACGCCACGGTCGATCGGGGTGTCGGTGCGAGACAGTATGCCCACCACCTTGAATGGATCGTGGACGGCGCCATCGTCGGCGCCGTGGGTCGGGGCGAAGCTGTCGCCCACCCGGAGGCCCAGGTTTGCCGCCACGGCGGCGCCGAGTACGCCGCCGAAGAAGTCGTCGTCGCGAAAGTTCGCACCGGCCGCAAACTCGAAGGGGCGGCCGTCGCCGCGGGTGAGACGGTCGAAGAAGGCGGAATTCGTGCCCACCACGCGGTGGCCGCGAAAGTAGTCGCCCATGCAGATCGGCACCGCGGTCTGCGTGCTGGCGGCGTAGGTGCCGTCGACGCCGTCGGCCCGCTCGGCTGCGGGGAGAAACTGCTGGTAGAAGGCCCAGGAGACGTTCTCAATCGGCTTGCTGATGAAATACACGCTGTTCAACACGAGCTGCAGCGGGCTCCCCTTCGCCCCCACGATCATGTTGTAGCCGAGGCCCGAGCCCA
>Ga0315902_10010632_pt1 | contig 12160 bp, 9 predicted proteins | sample LakEriMetagenome_9_FD_203523 | JGI IMG/M metagenome (GOLD analysis project Ga0315902, IMG submission 203523) | Freshwater fungal communities from buoy surface, Lake Erie, Ohio, United States - Buoy 12 MA117 | ecosystem: Environmental > Aquatic > Freshwater > Lake > Lake biofilm | place: USA... | reverse complement strand
TCTTCGGCCGCCCGGCGGCGGTCGCGTTGAGGATGTCGAGCGTCATGACCTCCTCGACCTTGGGCACGCGCTTGGAGAACTGCCCGAGCTCGGCGTAGAGGTCGATCTGATCCTTCCAGATGCCGGGATCCATCGCGCCCCAGCCATTGGCCCGCGTGTTCTCGTTGAAGGCGTATTTGAGCATCACGTCGGCCGCCTCGATCTCGTCGGCGCGGTTGAGGTTCGGGAACTCCTTGACCAGGAAGTCGACAGCCTTCTCGCGGTTCGATGCCGCCCATTCCCAGCCCTTGGCGGTGGCGCGCACGAATTTGGCGAGGACGTCGGCCTTCTTCGTGATCGTGTCGTTGGTCGCGTAATAGGGCAGCGCATAGAGCTTCACGCCCGCGTCCCAGAGGCGCAGTTCGACGCGGTCGGCGCCAAGCGGCTTGATCGCGGAGGTATTGGTGAGCCAGCCGGTGACCGCGTCGGCCTGCCCGGTGAGCACCGGCGACATGTCCGCGCCCATGGTGATGATCTGCACGTCTTTTTCGGCGATCTTGTTCTTCGCCAGCAGCGCGCGCAGCAGGATCACCGCCGTCGCCTGGGTCGCGATCTTCTTGCCGACGAAATCCTTCGGCTCGCGGATCGGGTTCTTCTTCATCGAGAAATACGTGAAGGGATGCTGCTGCGCACCGACCGCGAAGCACTTGATCGGCAGGTCCTGCGACACCGCGAGCATCAGCGAGGGGCTGGACGAGACCTGACCGACCTCGAACCGGCCGGAGGCGACGATCGCGACACCGTCGATGCTCGGACCACCGGCCTGGAAGCGCAGTTCGACACCTTCCTGCTCGTAGAAGCCCATGTGCTTCGCCGCGACCTCGCCGAGCTGGTTGCCCGAGAGCAGCCATCCGAGCTGCAGGTTCACCACCGGACGACCCTGCGCCCCGGCTCCGACGCTCACCAGCGCGCCCGTCGCGGCGGCACCCGCCAGCGCGGCGCGGCGCGACACCGCGCCCTGCTTCATGATCCCCATCGCACCCTCCGACCCTGTCCTGTCCGCGCCGGCCGGCCCGATGCCGACCCCGGCGGACGATTCGATGCTCCATGTTTGCCCGGGCGACCGTTGCGCGGAAGCGCAATTTTCCGCTCGGGGCGTTGCCGAATCGAGGTCAGGCGCCGAGCGCCTTCAGCTCCGCGGTCAGCAGATCGGCCGCGCGCAGGGCGGCGAAGGAGCGCTTGCGGCCTGTCGCGGCGAGCAGGCCGAGCTTCAGCAGGTTGACCGGCCGCGCGGCGAGCGGACGCCAGGCGATCTCGCCCGCATCGATCTCGGCCATGAACCCGATCCGCGTGAAGAACGAGAGCCCCGCGCCCGCGCGGATCGCCTGCTTGAGCAGGGCGATCGAATTGGAGACGAGGCGCGGCCGTGCGTCCTCGCGGAAGGCCGCGAATTCGGGATCTACGTCCATCACGCGCGGCAGCGGGCCGGCAGGCAGGACGAGCGGGTGGCCGCGCAGATCGTCGAGCCGCAGGCTGCGCTTGCGCGCCAGCGGATGCGCGGCGGGCATGACCACGCCGAGCGGCGCGGCGACCGTGGCGAGCCAGGCGGTCCCGGTCGGCGGCGGTCCGACGAAGGTGAAGCCGAGATCGATCTCGCCGGCGGCGACCTGTCCGGCGATCGCCGCCGGTTCGGCAGCATCGACGGCAAAGCTGACGGCCGGGAAATCGGCACGGAAGCGGTCGAGGCTGCGGGGCAGGAACTCGACCAGGAGCGAGTCGACGGCGGCGATCGAGACATGACCGGTCTTGACGCCGCGCAGGTCGTCGAGTTCCGCGCGCACGCGCTCGAAATCGAGCAGCGTGTCGGCGACATGGCGCAGCAGGATCGTGCCGGCGGGGGTCGGGCGCATGCCGCCGGGCAGGCGGTCGAAGAGCGCGACGCCCAGCGATGCCTCGACCTTGAGCAGTTGGCGATCGATCGCGCTCGCCGCGACATTGAGCGCCGCAGCAGCCTTGCGCACGGATCCACGGCGCGCGACCTCGGCCACGTAGCGTAGCGCGGCCGTGTGCATGCGCGCCTCAGTTTCCGCTTCCGCCTGCGGCGCGCAGGGCGGCGCGGCGCGCGGCGTCGGCCTCCGCGATCAGGCGGTAGGAGACATAGTACTTGTAGATGTTCCGCACGTAATGGGTGGGCTCCGCGCCGATCTTTTCCGCGACGACGATCTCCACGTTGTTGAACCACTTGTCGGGGTCGAGGCCGCGGGCGCGCGCCTGCTCGCGCATCCGGGCGATGCGCGACGGGCCCGCGTTGTAGGCGGCGAACGCGAACAGCGCGCGATTGGCGTCGGAAAAGCTCGCATCGGCGAAATAACGGGAGATCAGGTGGTCCATGTACTTGGCGCCGGCATGGATGTTGGCCTCGAGCGCCGCGATGTCGCCGACGCGCATCGCACGTCCGGTGTCGGGCATGACCTGCATCACGCCGATCGCGCCATGGGCGCTGCGCGCGCCCTGGTCGAGGCGGCTTTCCTGATAGCCCTGGGCCTGCAGGAGCAGAGGTTCGAACCCGTAGCGGGCGCCGAATGTCTCGAAGAACGACACCGTGGACTCGAAGCGTCGCCAGTCGGCGTCGGCGGTGGGATCCTTGATCTGCCGGATGCCGCGGTGGTAGGCCGCGAGCCGTGCCGCCGTACTTTCGCGCACCGCCTTCGGGTCCGCGAAGAAGGTTTCGATGGCGGCGGCGAGTTGCGGGCTGTCCTTGCGAACTGCCCATCCGGTCTGCCCGTCGGCGCGCAGCACGACATCGTCGCGGACCCGCAGCCGCGGCAGCACCTTGGCCCAGAGCTTCGCCTTCCAGTCGTCGACGACGATGGCGCCCAGAAGGCCGGCATTCGCCATCTCCATCATGTCCTCGTCCTCGAGCGCGTCGGGGACCGGCACGATGTCGACCGGCAGGCGTCCGTCGGCGACGAAGCGACGCGACAGGGCCTCCAGGCTTTCGCGATAGCTGCTGGACGGGCGGACATGGATACGCTGGCCGGCGAGATCCTCCACCTGCCCGACCGCAGGCGCACGCGGGCCGGTGACCAGAACCTCGTTGACGGCACCCAGGTCGCCGGACACGAAATCGACGATGGCCTTGCGCTCGGCGGTCAGCGTGAGATTGCCGACCGCGATGTCGCCCGCTCCGGCGAGCAGCCCCGGCAGCAGCCTGTCGCGCGTCGTCGGCACGATATAGACGGTGATCGGGCGCTTGCCGGTACGCAGGCGGCGATTGATATGCCGCTCGAAATCGCGCACCAGCTCGGCGGCGAGGCCGCGCTCGCGCCCGCGATCGGTAAAATAGAGAGACCGGCTATAGGGCACGAGGACGCGGATCATCCGCCGCTCCGCCATCGCCTCGAAATCGCCGGTCCAGGGCTTGCTGTCGACCGGCAGGGCGCGCAGCGGCGCGGCCGGCGACCGGCTCTCAGCATGCGCCGCGGCGCCGGGCAGCCATACCGTCGCGAGCAGGGCCGCCACGACGACGCAGACCGCGAACAAGACCCGCCTCATGACCTCCACCGCCATCCGAGTGCCACGCATCGCCGCCGACCGCCCGTCCGGGGGCATGCCGTCGTCGGCGGACGCTACAAGAAAATCTCGTCTGCGGCACCCGGCCTCGCATAACCTCGCGGTCCAGTATCGGGGAGGAGCCTCATGGCCATCGTCGTCGACAATCCGGTCCGCCGCCGTATCGAATCCGGTGGCATAGCGCTCGGGGTCGGCGTGCGCGTCGCACGCGGCATCGAGATCGCGAAGCTGATGAAGGTCGCCGGGTTCGACTGGCTGTTCATCGACCTCGAGCACGGGCAGATGTCGATCGACGCCGCCTGCCAGATGTCGGTGGCCGCGCTCGATGCCGGCATCGCACCGCTGGTGCGGGTGCCGATGGGCCAGTTGACCATGGGTACGCGGTGCCTCGACGGCGGCGCGCTCGGGATCGTGATGCCGCATGTCGATACCGCGGAGGAGGCGCGCGCCATCGCCGACGCCTTCCGCTACCCGCCGGTCGGCCATCGTTCGATCGTCGGCGGCCTGCCCCAGGTTGGCTATGCCAGCCTCCCGATCGGCGAGGCGGCAGAGGCGATCAACGCCGGCACCCTGGTGACGGTGATGCTGGAGACCCCGAAGGCGATCGCCAACGCGGCAGCGATCGCCGCCGTGCCGGGCATCGACATGCTGTTGATGGGATGCAGCGACCTGACCCTCGAGATGGGCATCCCCGGCAAGTTCGAAGATCCGCGCCTGGTCGCCGCGATCGAGTCCACGATCGCCGCGTGTCGCCAGCACGGCAAGATCCCGGCGCTCGGCGGCGTCTACGCCGAACCGCTCCTCGCGCGCTACCTCAAGCTCGGCATGAAGGCCGCGCTCGCCGGCAACGACCTGCCGCTGCTCCTCGGCGCCGCAACGCAGCGGGCCAAGGCGATGCGTGACCTGACGCCCTGACCTACCGATCTTTCGACCACCCGAGGAACCCGACATGGCGACCCTGCTCCAGACCAACTCCCACCTCGAGACCGAATACCGCGCCCGCACGCCGGGTTCGGCCCGGCTCTACGCCGAAGCGGCACGCGTGCTGCCCTCGGGCGTCACCCACGATTCGCGCGCGCTCAACCCCTATCCCGTCTACGTCGCGCGCGCGAAGGGCCCGCGGAAATGGGACGTCGACGGCAACGAATATGTCGACTACTACGGCGGTCACGGCTCGCTGCTGCTGGGCCACGCCCATCCGTCGATGGTCGAGGCGGTGACGCGGCAGATCGAACTCGGCACGCATTACGGGTCGTCGCACGACGCGGAGCTGCGCTGGGCGCAGCTGATCAACCGCCTCGTCCCGAGCGCCGAGCGCGTGCGCTTCACCGCCTCGGGCACCGAGGCGACGCATCTCGCGATCCGGCTCGCCCGCGCCTTCACCGGCAAGCCCAAGATCCTGCGCTTCACCGGACATTTCCACGGCTGGCACGATCAGGTCGCCGCCGGCGCGACCTCGCATTTCGACGGCTCGACACCGATCGGGATCCTGCCCGCGCTGGTCGACCAGGCGATCATGCTGCCCACCGACGACGTCGACCGGGTGGTCGCGGCGATCGAGGCGCGCGACGACATCGCGGCGGCGATCGTCGAACCCTCGGGCGCGTCCTGGGGCACGGTCCCGCTGCCACCTGATTTCCTGCGCCGCGTGCGCGAGGTGACCGCGCGCCGCGGCATCGTGCTGATCTTCGACGAGGTCATCACCGGCTTCCGCTGGTCGCGTGGCGGAGCCCAGGCGCATTTCGGCGTCATCCCGGACATGACCACCCTCGCCAAGATCGTCGCCGGTGGCCTGCCCGGCGGCGCGCTGGCGGGGCGGCGCGAGATCTTCGACCAGCTGGATTTCGCGGCGATGAAGGCCGCGAAGCGCGAGAAGGTGCAGCATCAGGGCACCTACAACGCCAATCCGATCTGCGCCGCTGCGGGCGTCGCCATGCTGTCGATCATCGAGCGCGAAGACGTCTGCGAGCAGGCCTGCCGCACGGCCGAGACGCTGCGCGACGGCATGCGCCGCGTGCTGATCGAGGAAGGCGTGCCCTGGGGCATCTATGGCGACCGCTCGGCCTTCCTGGTCTTCGTCAATCCGGCCGGCCTTGCGATCGATCCGGCGACCTTCGATCCCCTGGCGCTCGGCTTCAAGGGGCTGAAGGGCACGCGCGATCCGAACATCGCGGCCCGTCTGCGCGTGGCGATGCTCGCCAACGGCGTCGACATCATGGGCGCACCCGGCGGCATGGTCTCGGCGACGCATGGCCCCGAGGATGTCGCACGCACGCTCGACGCGTTCCGCATCGCGGTGAAGTGGATGAAGGCCGAGGGCGACATCCGCGGCTGACCGGCGCGGCGCGGCGGGGCTTTGCGCGCCGCCGCGCCGCCACGACCTCTCAAGCAGACAGACAGGACAGAATGCGCGTATTGCTCCTCGGCCCCGCCGTGCAGGCCTATCGTGCCGGCCTCCAGTCGCTCGTGACGACGCCCTGGGACTTCGTCGATGTCGGCGTCGCCATGGACGATCCGGCGCTCAGCCGCGAGATCGCGACCGCCGACGCGGCGATCGCGATTTTCTTCGACGCCAAGGCGCCCGCCGCCCCGCGCCTCAAGCTGCTCCAGGTTCCCGGCGCCGGATATGACGGTATCCAGATCCCGGCCCTGCCTACCGGCACGTCCTTGTGCAACTGCTTCGAGCATGAGCCGGGCTGCTCCGAATACGCGATGCTCGCGATGCTCGAATGGAGCATCCGCCTGTCGAAGGCTGACGCCGAGATGCGCCGCGGCGACTGGTCCCGCTCCAGCCGGTTCAGCGGCGCGCCGAGCGGCGAACTCGCGGGCCGTACGGTGGCCGTGGTCGGGATGGGCCGGATCGGCCGCGCAGTGGCCAAGCGCGCCAAGGCCTTCGAGATGCGGGTGATCGGCGTGAACCGCACGGTGCGCGCCGATGAACCGAATCTCGACGGGTTCTTCGGCCTGGACCAGCTCGCCGACGCCGTGCGCGACGCGGATTTCGTGGTGCTCGGTTGCGCCCTCACGCCGGAGACCACCGGCCTCGTCGACGCGCGCGTGCTCGCCGCGATGAAGCGCGACGCCGTCATCGTCAACGTCGCCCGGGGTCCGGTGATCGACGAGGCGGCGCTCTACGACGCGCTGTCCGCGCGGCGCATCGGCGGCGCGGTGATCGACACCTGGTGGCGCTATCCCGCCGCGCGGCAACAGGACAACGCCGCCGCATGGCCGCTGCGTTTCGACCTGCTCGACAATGTCGTCATGAGCGCGCATATCGCCGGGTGGACCGTCGGGACGGTGGCACGGCGCACGCGCGTCATGGCCGCCAATCTCGACCGTCTCGCCCGCGGCGAGGCGCTCGCCAACGTGATCGCAATCGGAGGACGGACGTGAAGCATATCGAGGACGGCAGGCTGCGGCGCTTCGTGACGGCGGTATTCGCGAAGGCGGGAAGTTCGCCCGAGGAAGCCGGGATGATCGGCAAGCGCCTCGTCGATTCCAACCTCATGGGACACGATTCGCATGGCGTCGTGCGCGTCCCGTCCTATATCGGTTGGCTCGGCGAGGGGAAGATCAAGCCCAACATGCACGTCAAGGTCGTCGCCGAGGCGCAGGGCTTCGCGATCCTCGACGGCCAGGGCGGTTATGGACAGGTGCTCGGCGGCGAGGCGATGGAGATCGCGATCGCGAAGGCTCGTGCCGCCGGTGTCGCCATGATCGCGCTGCGCCACGCGCATCATCTTGGCCGCATCGGCGACTGGGCCGAGACCTGCGCCGCGGCGGGTTGCGCGTCGATCCATTTCGTCAACGTCGTGCATACCGGGGGACTGGTCGCGCCCTGGGGCGGCAAGGAGCGCCGCATGTCGACCAATCCATTCTGCTGCGGCATGCCGATCGAAGGACGCGAACCGATCATCCTCGATTTCGCGACCTCCAAGGTCGCCGAGGGCAAGGTGCAGGTCGCGCGCAACAAGGGCGTCGACCTGCCGCCGGGCTGCGTGGTCGATGGCGAGGGGCGCCCCTCGCTCAACCCCAACGATCTCTATGGTCCGCCACCCGGCGCGCTCGCGCCCTTCGGCGATCACAAGGGCTACGGTCTCGCGTTCTTCTGCGACCTGCTGGCGGGTGCGTTGTCGGGCGGCGGCTGCAACCATGATGGCCACCCGAATCTCGGGACCGTCCACAACAACATGATGTCGATCGTGATCGATCTGCAGCGCGTCGGCGACGCCGGCGCGATCGACGCCGAGGCGCGGCATTTCGTCGACTGGATGAAGGCCTGCAAGCCGGTCGATGCGGAGGGCGCGGTCATGGCGCCCGGCGAGCCGGAGCGCAAGACACGCGCCGATCGCCTCGCCAAGGGCATCCCCCTCGACGACACGACCATCGCCCAGATGCAGGCGGCGGCGCGCAGCGTCGGGGTCGACGAGGCCGCGATCGCCGACCTCGTCTCCTGACGGAGGCTGCAATGGCGCATGGCATCGCCCTGATCGGCGTCGGCATCATGGGGCGGCGGATGATCGGCCGCCTCCTCCAGCATGGCGGGTTCCGCATCACGGCCATGTCGGACCCGTCTGCGGCGGCATGTGCCGCGGCGGCGGCCGATGCGCCCGGGGCGGCGATCGCCGCCAGCCCCGCGGCGATCATGGCGCGCACCGACACGCGCTGCGTCTACATCGCCTCGCCGCCCGCCAGCCACCCGCAGCTGTGCCACCTCGCCTTCGACTGGGGCAAGGCGGTGTTCTGCGAGAAACCGCTGACCGACGACGTCGCGGCGGGCGAAAGACTCGCCGCGCGCGTGGCGGCAGAGGACCGGCCGGCCGCGGTCAATTTCTCCTTCGCGTCCTCGGCATCGTTCAACGCCGTCCTGGCGGCGGCGCTGAGCGGCGAACTCGGCACGCTGCAGCGCGTCGATATCTCCGCCAGCTTCGCGCGCTGGCCGCGCGACTGGCAGCAGGCCGGTCCGTGGCTGAGCAGACGCCGGGAGGGCGGCTTCACGCGCGAAGTCCTGTCGCATTTCGTCTTCGCGACGCAACGCCTCACCGGACCACTGACGCTGCGCGCCGCGCGACCGGTCTTTCCGGCGGACGGCATGAGCGCCGAGACCGCGCTGACCGCGAACCTCGTCGGGAACGGCATGGAGGTCGCGATCGACGCGGCGCTGCGCGGCGAGGTATCGGACACGAATCTCTGGACCGTGACCGGATCGGCGGGTGCGATCCGCATGCGCGACTGGTACGCGCTGGAACGGCGGACCGGCAACGGCCCCTGGCTGCCGGCAATGCCCGGCAATGTCGACGCGCTGCGGGCCGAAGCAGGCCAGCGGCAGCTCGACCAGCTCGCCGCGCTGCTGGAGGGGCGGTCGCATACTCTGGCGAGCTTCGACGAAGCCCTCGCCGTGCAGCGCACGATCGAGGGCATGCTCGCCGCATGAAACCCAAGGCATGGCCGCACCGCCCCTCCGGGCGATGCGGCCAGCCCGGCCGAGGTCAGCGCTGCTCGCGCAGATCCGCCCAGCGCTCGTGGTCGTCGGGATGCGAGACCCATCCGGCGATGTTCGGGGCCATCGCCTCGAACAGCGTCGGATAGAAGGTCAGGATCCAGGGCGTCTGCGCCATGACCTTCTGCTGCAGTTCGCGCAGCAGCGCGTTGCGCGCGCCGGTATCCAGTTCCTGCCGGATGCGCGAGACCAGCGCGTCGACCTCCGGATCGTTGAATCCGTTGCGGTTCGCGGCGCCCTGGCTGTGCAGCAGCAGGAAGGCCGCATAGCCGGCGTCGAGCACAAGCGGCCCGTCCTCCCAGGCGAAGAACGGCATGTCGCGCGTGTTCGGCGCGAAGCGCGCGCGCATGTCGCTCGCCGTGATCCGCTTGGGCGTCGCGGTCACGCCCACCGCCTTGAGTTGGTCGGCCGCCTGGATCGCCATCGCCTCCAGCCACCAGTAGATGTCGGAGTAGAGGATCTCGACCGAAAGTCCCGACGCATGGCCCGCCTCGGCGAGCAACTGCTTCGCGCGCGCCGGGTCATGGGTGAAGGTGAAGAAGGATTGATCCTGACCGTCAATCGACGGCGCGATGAAGCTCTTCGCCGGCACGCCCTCGCCACGGAAAACCGCCTTGAGGATGGCGTCGCGATCGATCGCGTAATTCAGCGCCTGCCGGACCTTGAGCTCCGAGAAGGGCGCGAATTTCGCGTTCATCCACAACGCGGCGAAGAGGCGGCCGCTGGTCTGATCGACCTTGACGCGCCGGTCCTGCTTGAGGTCCTCGACCTGGAGGATCGTCGGGCGTTCGATCCACTGCACCTGCCCGCTCTTGAGCAGCGTGACGCGGCTGGCGCCCGAGGGAACCGCGCGATAGACGACGCGGCCGAAATGCGGCGCGCCGCGGAAATAATTCGGGTTGGCGACGAACACCGCCTGCTCGCCGGCGCGCACGCTCTCGAGATGGTAGGGGCCGAAGCCGGCCGTGTTGCTTTCCATCCACTTGAGCGCCCAGGGGTCCTCGGTGGTGGCGTGCTTCTTGACCTCGGTCGAATCGTAGATGCCGGGGACGTAGAGCGTCAGCGCCTTGAGGAAGATCGAACTCGGCGCGGAGAGCGTGAACTCCACCTCGTATTTCGACAGCGCCTTCACCGCGGTGACGCTCGACACGTTGGCGATGAAATTGCCGGTACGCTTCTGGGCGAAGGACTTGGCCCAGCTCCATTCGACGTCGGCGGCGCTCAGTTCGTTGCCGCGGAAGCTCTTCACGCCCTGACGGAGCTTGAAGACGTAGCGCTTGCCGTCGGCGTCGACGGTCCAGCTCTCCGCGAGGTTCGGCTGCACGCGGCTCGAATCCAGGATCTCCTTGCCGTCGGCATCCTTGGTCCGCGCATAGACGACCAGCGGGTCATAGACCTGCACGACCGTTTCCTGCGTATGCGGGCGCAGCGCGTCGCCATCGAAGCCTTCCGGCGTGCCCGAAGCGGCGACGACCAGCGTGCGCGTCTGCGCGGCAGCCGGGATCGTCCCCGCCCCGGCCAGCAGCGTCGCGACCGCGAACGCCCCGGCCATGTTCTTGAACCAACCCATCGTCTGTCTTCCTCCTGTCGTTGAATCTGCTGTCGGCCCCGTCACGCGACGAGCCAGCCGCCCTCCACCGGCAGCATCGCGCCGGTGGTGAAGGCGGAGTCGTCGCCGACGAGGAACAGGATCGCCCGGGCCGTCTCCTCCGGACGGCCGAAGCGCTCCATCGCGTGACGGGTCCGCGAGCGTGTGCGGGCCGCCTCGGGATCGGGATTGCGCGCGAAAGCCCGCGCCAGCATCGGCGTCTCGGTGGCACCCGGCAGCACGCAGTTGCACCGCACGCCGCTGGTGGCGTAGTCGAGCGCGATTGACCGCGTCAGGCTGACCACCGCGCCCTTCGACGCGACATAGGCGGCGTTGCCGCGCCCCCCGGCGAAGGCGAGCTGCGAGGCGACCGTGACGATCGCGCCGCGCCCCGCCGGCACCATGACGCGCAGCGCCTCGCGCGCCCACAGGAACGTGGCCTTCGCGTTCACGGAGAAAACCTGGTCCCAGGCCTCGAGCGAGGTGGTCAGGGCCGGCTGTCCGAGCGAGATGCCAGCCGCCGTCACCATCGCGTCGACGCGCCCATGACGGGCAAGCGCCGCATCGACCGTCCGGCGCGCGACGTCCTCGTCCACGACATCGCCCGCGCAGGTCTCGATGCCGGGCTGCGCCGCGGCGAGGGCCTCGAGCGCCGCCGCGTCGCGATCGACCGCAACCACATGCGCACCCTCGGCGCGAAAGAGATCGACGGTCGCGCGCCCGATTCCGGATGCGGCTCCCGTGACGATGGCGACACGCGCGTTCAGTCTCATGGCTGGTCCCCGGTCAGATGGCCGAATCGAAGGCGGCGATCATGCGCTCCCCGACGCGACGGCGCAGCATCTGGATTCCGGTATCGACATGCCGGCTCGGATGCACGCGATTGGTCAGCAGGGACCAGGCGAGCCCGCGATCCCAGTCGATCCAGAGGCCGGTCCCCGTGAAGCCGGTATGCCCGATGCTACCAGCAGAACAGGCGAGGCCGCCCGCCCAGTCGGGATGGCGGATCTCCCAGCCCAGCGCGCGTGTCGCGGATTGCGGAGCGCGCATCGCCGTCAGCGTCTGCGGCGCCAGCACCTCGCCCGCCATCAGCGCGCGCGCGAAACCGAGCACCGCGTCGATCGTCCCGAACAGGCCCGCATGTCCCGACGCGCCGCCAAGCGCGAAGGCATTCTCGTCATGCACCTCGCCACGCATCACACGGCCACGCCAGGTACAGGCCTCGGTCGCCGCACAGAGCGCGGGATCAGGACGGAAGGTGAGACCGAAGCCAGGATCGTGCGCGCCAAGCGACCGATCGTTCAGCCGCTCCAGCGCGATGCCCAGAAGGATGAAGTTGATGTCGGAATAGACCGGCTTGCGCTGTGTCCAGACGCGTTGCAGCACGAAGGCGCGTAGCGTCGCGGGATCCTGGCCGTAGGTGTAGAGCGGCTCGACCGCCGGCAGGAACGTGTCGTGCGCGAGACATTGACGAAAGGTCAGGCGCCGCTCCGCAGCGGCGGCGACGTCGTATTGCCGCA
>Ga0315902_10010629_pt1 | contig 12162 bp, 14 predicted proteins | sample LakEriMetagenome_9_FD_203523 | JGI IMG/M metagenome (GOLD analysis project Ga0315902, IMG submission 203523) | Freshwater fungal communities from buoy surface, Lake Erie, Ohio, United States - Buoy 12 MA117 | ecosystem: Environmental > Aquatic > Freshwater > Lake > Lake biofilm | place: USA... | reverse complement strand
CGAGAATTGCGAGTAACGAGCCGTACTTCGCCATCAACTTGGCGGCCGTCTTCTCACCGACACCCTGCACTCCTTCGAGGTTGTCACTCGTGTCACCGCGCATTGCTGCGTACTCGGGATACTGACGCGGTGTCACACCTGTCTTGTCGAAGATCCCCGCTTCGTCGTACAGCGCGTAATCGGTGACGCCACGCTTGTTGTAGAGAACCCTGACATGAGGATCACGGACCAACTGATACGCATCGCGATCGCCCGTCACCACGATGACCTCCGAGTCGATCGCGCTGGCACGTTCCACGACAGTGGCAATTAGATCGTCGCCCTCGAACCCAGCCTTGTCCAAAACTTGAATTCCCAGCGCACCAAGAACTTCGCGAATGATCTCGATCTGCTGGTACAAGATGTCCGGCTGCGACTCTCTCTGCGCCTTGTATTCAGGTGCCGCTTCGTGTCGGAACGTCTTCTCGCGTCTGTCGAACACCACGACCAAGCCGTCGGGTTTCTGCTCTTTGACCAGATTGGTGAGCATGGTGACGAAGCCGAAGACGGCGTTCGTCACTTGACCACTGACGGTGGCCATTTCGGTTGGCAGAGCGAAGAACGCTCGGTACGCCAGCGAGTTTCCGTCGAGGGCGAGAATCTTCAAGACGGATCCTTGAACGAGCGAGGCCTCATCATGGCCCCGAACTTACTTGCGTAGCTGATCGAGCAGGCGATCCTGTTCTCGTTGAAGTTCCGCGATCTCCATGCGGAGTGCCTCGATGTGTCTGTTCATCGCCTCCCGGTGACGCAGCACCTCCCGGTGTTCGTGCTCGGCCAGTGGCGTCTCCGAAACCAGTGCACGAACTTCGGTTTCATTGAATTCATCCTCGATCACGTCGAACTGCTCCAGCGCAATGCTCAACTCGCTGGACTTCTCGCGCAGCGTTGACGACGCACGACGCAACCGGCGCTCCACGAGTCGTGTTGAGGATCTGAAAATCATGTCGGTTTCCATCGAAATCTTCTCGCTACTGACAATCAGTGCCCGAGGTGGGACTTGAACCCACACGCCCTTGCGAACAACGGATTTTGAGTCCGTCGCGTCTGCCATTCCGCCACTCGGGCCCGAACGGTCAAGGAGACCGCATGGGGTGAAGAAGCGTACCCACTGATGCGAAGTTCTACGCTTGGCGGCGAATGCTTGCTTTCACCTTTCCCGGTCAGGGATCCCAAAGGCCCGGTATGGGGCGACCATGGCACGACCATGAGAGCTGGGAGCTCGTCGCCGAAGCGTCTGAAATCGTCGGTCGCGATGTTGCACACTTGCTCCTCGATGCCGACGCCGACGCTCTGAAGGACACGCGCAACGCACAGCTCACGACGTTCGTCGCCTCGCTCATGGTCCTCGACGCGGTCGAAAGGTTGGGTATCGAGCCGGCAATTTGTGCCGGGCACAGCCTCGGCGAGTACACCGCATTAGCCGCGACGGGCTCGGTTGGTTTTGACGAGGGATTGCGACTCGTCACTGAGCGCGCCAGCGCCATGCATGAAGCAGGGATCGCCGCGCCCGGAACGATGGCCGCAGTGCTCGGTTTGGACGACGAGGATGTCGAGGTCGCGTGCAGACGTGCCGACAACGAAGTGTGGGTGGCCAACTTCAATGCGCCAGGACAGGTGGTGATCGCCGGATCCATCGATGGAGTTGCCCTTGCTTCAACACACGCGAAAGAACTCGGTGCCAAGAAGGTGATGCCACTCCCCGTGGCCGGCGCGTTTCACACCCCGTTCATGACATCGGCTCGTGATCGACTTCGCGACGCGATCGCTGATGCCCGCCTTCGTGATACCGAGGTTCCCGTCGTGGCAAACGTCGATGCCCGGGCACATCAAGAAGCTGCTGAATGGAGTTCGCTCTTGTCGGCCCAGTTGTCCTCACCGGTGCGGTGGAAACATTCCCTGCTTGCAATGGCCGAACAGGGAATCACCAGCTTCATCGAACTCGGTCCGGGAGGCGTTCTCACGGGCATGGCGAAGCGAACGGTCGATGGTGCTCGCACCATCAGTGTTGCCACGCCGGAGGATCTCGACCACTTGCTCGAATGGCTTGGTGAATTCGCTCCTTCGACAACGCCGACGACCATCACTGCTCACGAGGGCGAGCACCTTTTCGCGATGGAACGACTCGTGGTGTCGCCAGCAGCCGGTGTATTCACGCCAAACTCAACCGTCTCCCCCGGTTCGCGTATTTCCGTCGGTCAGGTCATCGGTAACGTCGGAGAGTCGGAAGTGCGTTCGTCGTTCGACGGCGTGGTGCAGTCATTCATTGCAGTCGACGGCGAGCGCGTGACCGCACATCAGCCAATCGCGTGGCTTCGCACTCACTGATTAGTGTCGTGACGTGCCCAGCGTAAACGTGAACGTTCCAGGGTTCGCACTGACTGGCTGGGGAACTGCGTTACCGGAAAAGGTTGTCACGAACGACGATCTGGCTGCGACCATGGACACCTCGGATCAATGGATTCGTGAACGGACAGGTATCTCCCGACGCCACATCGGTGGATCGACCGCCAGCTTGAGCGTGGAAAGCGCGCGTAAGGCCATTGCCATGAGCGGTATCGACCCCTCGCGAATCGATGCCGTAGTCCTGGCTACGACGACTCCTGACCGAACGGTTCCGGCCACCTCTGCATCGGTGCAACACGAGCTAGGACTTCGCTGCGGGGCATTTGACGTGAACGCTGCGTGTTCGGGATTCGTTTACGGACTCACCGTCGCCAGTGGACTGATCGCCATTGGTGCCCGGTCAGTGCTGCTGATCGGAACTGACACGCTTTCCCGCATCGTGGACTGGACGGATCGCAACACCGCGATCCTCTTCGCAGACGGTTCGGGAGCTGCAGTGTTGGAAGCCACAGAAGGTCGCAACGATCTGCTCGCCTGGGACATCGATGCTGACGGTTCAGCCGAGCCACTCCTCTATTGCGAAGTTGGCGGCCACATTCACATGGACGGCAAAGAGGTGTTTCGACGCGCGGTCCGCATCATGGTGGACTCGGCCGAGAAGAGTTTGCAACGCGCGGGAATCAGCATCGATGACATCGCGCTTGTCGTTCCCCATCAGGCGAACATTCGAATCATCGAGTCCGCGTGTGATCGACTGGGATGCCCAATGGAAAAGACTGCGATCAACCTGCAGGAAACAGGCAATACCTCATCAGCGTCCATCCCCTTGGCCTTGTTCGATGCCGCCGACAAAGGGCGTTTGGCCAAAGGCGATCTCGTGCTGATGGTCGGATTCGGTGCAGGCATGACGGCAGCAAGTGCGATCATGCGCTGGAACGGAAAGGGTCTCTCTTCACGATGAGCGATGCAGCAGACAACAGTTTGGGGCGGGTCGTTTTGATTACCGGCGGATCCCGCGGCATTGGACTCGCTTGCGCCAAAGCATTCGCCGAATCCGGCGATCGTGTCGCCATCACCTACAACAGTTCGCCACCGCCGAGCGATTTCTTCGCCGTGAAATGCGATGTCACCAACCCAGATCAGGTTGCACAGGCCTTCAAGGAAATCGAAGAACGATTCGGCCCCGTGGAAGTTCTGATCGCCAATGCGGGCATCACCGATGACACACTCATTTTGCGCATGTCCGAAGATCAGTTTTCTCGCGTGGTCGAAGCAAACCTGGTTGGCACTTTTCGAATCGTGAAACGTGCCGTACAAGGGATGCTGCGAGCACGCAAAGGACGCATCATCTTGATGTCGAGCGTCGTAGCGATGCTTGGTTCACCCGGCCAAGTGAACTACGCAGCATCCAAAGCAGGGCTCGTCGGCATGGCTCGTTCACTTGCTCGCGAAATTGGTTCTCGTCAAATCACCGTCAATGTTGTGGCCCCAGGCCCCGTCGAAACCGATATGACAGCGGCGATTTCCGAAGCTCGAAAAGAAGAGATGCTGAAAGCCGTACCACTCGCACGCATGGCCCAACCAGCAGAGATCGCCGAGGTCGTTCACTTTCTTGCGGGACCGGGTGCCGCCTACATCACCGGCGCGATCATTCCTGTTGACGGCGGTCTTGGCATGGGACACTGAACTCCCCCCTCGATCCACCGCGCCAACTAAGATATCGCGATTACCGCAGGAGGGTTCATGGACCAGCAGTTGTTCGATCGTTTCGTGAAGTGTGCAGTGGATGTCTTGTCTGTCGATGCAGCCAAGGTCACCCCTGAGGCCAAGTTCAACGAGGATCTCGACGCCGACAGCCTCGACCTCGTCGAGCTCGTGATGGCACTAGAAGAAGAGTTCGGCATCGAGGTTCCGGAATCGGATCTCGAAGGCGTGGACACTGTGGGAAAGGCCTTCGCGCTCGTCAGCGCCAAGGCTGGCTGATCCCGCAATGCGAGGTGCCGGCCATCGTGTAGCGATCACCGGATACGGAGTCGTCGCTCCCTGCGGGATCGGCAAGGAATCGTTTTGGCAAGGGCTCCTTGGCCCCGCCCTTACGGGAACCAAGTGCGCTGAAATTGTTGATTGGGATCCATCTCCTTGGTTTGACTCACCAAAGGACGCCCGTCGTGCTGATCGCGTCGAGCAGTACGCCTTGGCAGCGGCCCACGAAGCCCTCGAACAAGCCGGTGAGATTCCCTACGACCGCACGCGTATTGGAACGATCTTCGGCACTGGAATCGGTGGACTCCACACACTCGAAGAGCAAGTGATCGTGCGTGTCGAGAAGGGTGAGCGCCGGGTTTCGCCATTTCTTGTCCCGATGATGATGGCCAATGCAGCTGGTGCTTCCATTTCCATGCGCTACGGATTCCAAGGGCCTGCCGAAACCGTTTGCACTGCGTGTGCCGCAGCGACTCATGCCATTGGCAATGCCGCACGACAGATTGCCTGGGGCATGTGCGATGCCGTGATAACCGGCGGATCAGAGTCAGCGGGAACAGTCACCGCTATCGCCGGATTTGCCAACATGACTGCAATTTCTTCCACGCTACGAAGCATGCCGTTCGATCAGGCAAGAGATGGATTCGTAATGGGTGAAGGTTCGGCCGTCTTCGTGCTCGAGCGAATGGACCTAGCTCAACAACGAGGTGCGAGGATCATCGCTGAAGTACTCGGTGCAGCAAGCAATGCCGATGCCCACCACATCACCGCTCCCTCGCCGGGCGGCACCGGCGCAGCGCGTTGCATGCATCTTGCACTTGAAGACGCCGGACTCACCCCTAACGAGATCAAACAGATCAATGCGCATGGAACGAGCACGCCATTGAATGATCAAGCTGAGTCACAAGCGATCGCCACCGTCTTCGGCAACCATCAAACGCCGGTTGTTTCGATCAAAGGTGTGACCGGGCATCCTCTCGGTGCTGCCGGCGCGCTTGAGGCCGCCTCGGTCCTGTTGTCTTTCGAGAAGCGGTTGATTCCGCCCACACGTGGAACGTCGACGGTCGATCCCGAGATGAATATCGACCTGGTTGTTGGCGATCCGCGTGAATGGATTCCCGGGCCGACCATCTCCAACAATTTTGGATTTGGCGGGCACAACGGTTCAATCGTGCTGTCGCCGCTCTGATCGGATACAGCTTCAGTCGACTACGACGAAGAGCAACTCACATTCACATGCGGTCTCGCCGTTGACGGTGGCAATTCCATTGCCCTTTCCCGCCCGTCCGGACAACCGCACCAAGTCGGTTGTCATTTCCAACACGTCGCCCGGCACGACCTGACGACGGAAACGCGCCCCGTCCAATCCCCCGAAGAGCGGCAACTTCCCCGCAAAGCGCTCGTCACTCACAATGGCCAAGGCACCCGTCTGAGCGATGGCCTCGCACATCAAGACACCCGGCAACGTTGGGCGGCCAGGGAAATGACCACTGAAGAACCATTCGTCGCCCTTGAGGTGCCACCGCGCGGTGGCCTTCTTCCCCGGCTCAAGGAGCACTATTTCATCGACAAACAAGAACGGCGCACGATGCGGAATCAGATCTTCAGGCTTTTTCATTTCTCCCCCAATGCGTCAAGCAGTTTCGCAGCGGTATCTTTCGGCGAAATCTTGTACCACGAGTGCAGGATCTCCCCACCCTTGTCAATCAGGAACGCCGATCGCTCAATACCCATGTACTCACGGCCGTACATCGACTTCTTCTTCCACACCTTGTACGCCTTGGCCACGCGGTGGTCCTCGTCCGCCAAGAGAGGAAACGGCACGTCGAACTTCGCAGCAAACTTCAATTGTTTGGCAGGGGCATCCGGACTGATGCCGATGATTGCCGTGCGCCCGATCTCGTCGACAAGGTCACGCAGGAGACAAGTCTGCTGCGTACAACCGGGCGTGTCGGCTTTCGGATAGAAGTACACGAGCACCTTGCGCTTTGCATACTTCTCCAAAGACACGGACTTGCCATGTTGATCGAGCAGCGTGAACGACGGAGCTTGCGAACCGGGTTTGAGCATGCGAAAAAACTATCGCACCGACATCTAAGCGGGGTTGTCGATTGCTCGACGCACCTCGTCGACGTATCGTCCGACTTCTTCCGGACCGGACTCCATCAATCGACGCACCACGGACGCACCCTGAATCACCCCGTCGGCAACACGCACGGCCTCGCGCGCCTGCTCAGCGTTGCTAACACCAACTCCGATCAAGACGGGCAGGTCGGTGACCTTCTTCAACCGCTGAGCGATGTTCGTCGCAGTGCGCGACAACTCTGCACGTTCTCCCGTCACCCCCAGGAGTCCCACCGCGTAGACGAATCCTCGCGAGCGTTCGACGATTCGCGGCAGGCGTTCATCAGGCGCGGTGGGAGCCGCGAGCAGGATCGTCTCGATGCCATTGGCGTCCGCTTGCACCGCCCATTCGCCGACCTCTTCGAGTGGCAAATCAGGGACGATCGCTCCGCTCACGCCCGCTCTCGCAAGTGCACCGGCGAATCGCTCCAAGCCCATCGCGTGGACCGTATTGAAGTAGCACATCACGATCAGCGGCACGCCGACGTCGAGGTTGCGAACCTGATCGAGGATGCTCGCAGGCGTCGCGCCGGCATTCAACGCCTGCTCTGACGCCGCCTGAATGATCGGCCCGTCCATCACCGGGTCCGAAAACGGAAGACCGATCTCGATGGCGTCTGCACCGTGAGCTGCGGCGATCCGTACGGCGTCTTCCCAGCCGGGAAGGCCTCCCGTTATGTACGGCACCAGCAATTTGCGTCCAGCATCTCGCCGACTCCGGAGGTGTTGTTCGAGACGACCAACCATCAGCGAAGTGGGTTGGTCACGACAAGATCTCCATCATTTGCACTACGTCCTTGTCTCCTCGACCAGAGAGATTCATCAGATACGTACTCCCCTGATGATCGGGAGCAGTCCGCACAATCCACGCAAGCGCATGTGCGCACTCGAGGGCGGGGATGATTCCCTCGGTTCGCGCGAGCAAGGAAAACGCCGAAATCACCTCTTCGTCCGTCACGCTCGGGTATTCGGCACGACCGATCGATGCGAGATACGAGTGCTCAGGGCCGACCCCGGGATAGTCGAGACCGGCGCTGATCGAGTGCGCCTCTTGGACTTGTCCGTGTTCGTCCTGCATGAGGTAACTGCGCATGCCATGAACGACACCCGGAACACCGTGACCCACCGCCGCGCCGCCGGCGGGTTCGACCCCGATGAGGCGCGACGTCGTGTCCACGAATCCAGAGAAGATGCCAATCGCATTCGAACCGCCGCCCACGCACGCCACCACGAATTCCGGGTCTGCGCCGTCGAGCAACGCGCGACATTGTTCGCGAGCCTCCTCTCCGATGACGCTCTGGAACATGCGCACCATGTACGGATAAGGATGAGGCCCCATCACGCTGCCAATGGCGTAGTACGTGTCTTCGACCGTGGCCACCCAATCACGCATGGCCTCGTTCACGGCGTCCTTCAGCGTCTTGCTCCCCGAAACGGCGGGAACCACTTCAGCGCCGAGTAGCCGCATGCGAAAGACATTCAAGGCCTGTCGCTCGATGTCCTTCTCGCCCATGTACACCTTGCACTCCAACCCGAGCAGCGCCGCGGCGGTTGCCGACGCCACACCGTGCTGACCGGCACCCGTCTCCGCCACGATGCGCTTCTTTCCCATTCGTTTCGCAAGCAGTGCCTGACCGAGCACATTGTTGATCTTGTGTGACCCGGTGTGGTTCAAGTCTTCGCGCTTGAGCACCAGGCGAATGCCGAGTTGCGCACCGAGATTGTGACACTCCGTGATGATCGAAGGACGCCCCGCGTACTGCGCGAACAGGTCGTTCAGCTCGGAGCGAAAGAGCGCATCATTCCACGCATCATGAAAGGCCCGTTCCAACTCGAGGCAGGCAGGGACGAGTGTTTCGGGAACGAAACGCCCACCAAACTCGCCAAACCGACCGTCAGTGGATGGCTCACGAAGCATGAGCCGACTGTATCGGGAGTGTCCGAACCGAACTCAGACGAGGTCGTCGAAGTTGCCCTCACCTGCGCTACGGGCTGCGGCGATGAAGCGGCGCACCTTGACGGCATCCTTGCGACCTGGGCTTGCCTCGACGCCGGTGCTCACATCCACTCCCCATGGCTGCACAGCCGCAATCGCCGACTCGACGTTGTCCGGCGTCAATCCGCCCGACAGAACCAATCGCGTTCCTCGGGGCATGTCGTCGGCGAGCGACCAATCGAATGCGATCCCAGATCCGGGGTTTTGCGAGTCGAGCAGGATCGCATCCGCCGAAAAATCCGAAGCGGCGAAGGCTTCCTGACTGCCGGCGACCACTGCCTTGAACACGATCTTCACCTGTTCCGCCACCTCGCGAACCATGCTCGGCGTCTCGCTCCCGTGCAACTGCGCTCCCTGCAGGCGCGCTTGATTGACGATGTCGATCACCCGAGTGGGGTGTTCGTTGCGAAACACGCCGATGGTGATCACCTCGGGAGGAAGCCGCTTCACGATGTCTTGCACCGTCTGCACACTCACCTGACGAGGAGACGTGGCGAACACGAAGCCCAGGGCATCAGCCCCCATCGCCGTGGCCAGCAACGCATCGGACTCGTTCGTGATGCCGCAAATCTTGACGAACACGACCTGAAACTAATCCTTCGACATCTTCTTGGCGTGGATCACGGGACCAACAGGGTGCGCAACGCCTCGCCGGGCGAGGATGCACGAACCAAGGTCTCGCCAACGAGCACCGCGTGGTAACCCGCGTCTCGCAACTCCCGTGCGTCCTCGGGCCCGACCACGCCCGACTCCGCCACCTTGACGACGTTCGCTGGCATGAGCGGGGCCATACGCACCGCCCGGGCACGATCCACCGCAAAGGTCTTCAGGTCTCGCTGATTGACTCCGATCAATCGAGCACCGCAGTCCAATGCCGTCTCCAATTCTGGTTCGTCATGAATTTCGACCAACACGTCGAGCCCGAGATTCTCGGCAAGGTGGTGGAGAGACTTGAGTTCCGCCGGCGAAAGTGCAGCAACGATCAACAGGACACAGTCGGCGCCCATCAATCTCGCATCACAGACATCCTGCGCAGACACCGTGAAGTCCTTCCGCAGGACGGGCAACTCGATCGACTCTCGAGCAGCGATCAGATCGCTGCGGGAACCTCCGAAGAACTCCTCGTCGGTCAGCACCGACACGCACGATGCGCCATGGTCTTCATAGACCTTCGCCAGACTTCCCGGATCGAGATTCACGTTGAGATCGCCCTTTGACGGCGATCGGCGCTTGATCTCCGCAATCACGGCCAGATGAGTCGATGAATCGACCAGGAGTCGATCGCGAAACCCCCGTGCCGCGGGCACACGCTGTGCAGCCTCGACCAGTTGATCCAAGTCCCGTTCGTCATCAGCCGCATTCGAGCGATGCCTGGCGAGAATCTCGTCCAGATACATGATCGGCTCAGGAGCCGAGTCGCTCGTCGAGGTACTCGAGCAACCGATCGAGGGAGACTCGTTCCTGATTCATCGTGTCGCGTTCTCGCACCGTCACTGCCTTGTCCTCGAGCGACTCGAAGTCGACGGTGACGCAATACGGTGTTCCGATCTCATCCTGACGCCTGTACCGCCGGCCAATCGCCTGCGTCTCGTCGAAATCGGTCATGTACCGCTTGGCGATGTCACGATGCACCTGACGCGCAAGTCCGCTCAGTTCGTCCTTCTTGGACAGCGGCAACACCGCAACCTGATAGGGAGCGAGACGCGGATGCAGTCGGAGCACGGTGCGGCTCTCTTCGTTGACCACGTCCTCGTCGTAAGCCGCGAGCAAGAAGGCGGCCATCGCCCGATTCACGCCCGCGGCAGGCTCGATCACGTACGGAACGTACCGCTCGTTGGTGGATTGATCGAAGAAGTCGAGCTTCTGCTTGGAATGTTCTGCGTGTTGCTTCAAGTCGTAATCGGTGCGCTGTGCCACGCCCTCGAGCTCCCCCCAACCCCAGGGAAACAGGAACTCGATGTCGCTCGTACCCGTCGAGTAATGCGACAGCTCGTCCGCATCATGCTTGCGTACGCGCAACATCGACTCCGGAATGCCCAGATCCAGGTACCACTTCAATCGCGCCTCGCACCAGTACTCGAACCACTGCGCGCTCTCCGCAGGGGGAACGAAGAATTCCATCTCCATCTGTTCGAACTCGCGTGTGCGGAAGATGAAATTCCCCGGCGTGATTTCGTTGCGAAAGCTCTTACCCACCTGCGCGATGCCGAATGGAGGCTTCTTGCGCGAAGTCTGCAGGACATTCGCAAAATTCACGAACATGCCCTGCGCAGTTTCCGGACGCATGTACACCTCTGCACCCGAACCCTCGACCGGCCCGGCGTGTGTCTTGAACATGAGATTGAACGCGCGGGCCGCCGTGAATTGGCAACCCTTCTTCGACTGCGGGCAGTCACGATCGTCCAACTGGTCCTCTCGAAAACGACGCTTGCAGACCACACAGTCGACCAACGGATCACTGAAATTGGCCAGGTGACCACTCGCCTCGAAGACTTGCGGCGGTCCGAGAATCGCTGCATCGATCAGCACCGTGTCGTCACGCTCCTGCACCATGGTGCGCACCCACGCATCCTTCACGTTTCGCAGCATCAAGGAGCCGAGTGGGCCGTAGTCATAGGAAGACCGAAAACCACCGTAAATCTCGGCACTCGGGTAGACGAACCCGCGCCGCTTGCACAGATTGACGATCTGATCCAGTTCCGCAGCAGGCACTCGTTCAGGTTACAAGAGCCGAAGTGCGCAGACGGGCTATGAGGTGTCGAACATCAGCGACGACTTGAGTCGACGCTCCAAGTGATGCTCCATCAAACGCGTGGCGAGAGAAGTGGTCGCGTAAGTCACCGGCGACTCGGGTCGATCGAGCGCCTTGCGCAGACGCCCTCCAAGAATTTCCTGGAGAGCCTCAACCACTCCTTCTTCGACTCGCATGCCCGTCGCACACGAGCGACATTGAATACCGCCCGCGTGAAGGTCGAAATGTTCGAGACCCTCTTCGCCGTCACACGAGACGCATCGATCGACTTGGGGACCCACACCTTCCGCGGCCAACAGCTTGAGGAAGAACCCCGCCAAGAGAAGTGGTGACGGCTGATTCTCCAGCGTGCGAAGTGCGCCAACCAACATCTCGTAGAGGTGACCAGCTGGTTGACGGTCCTGGGAAACGAGATCGACCGCCTCACACATCGAAATCGCCTGCGACATCCGCTCGAGATCCCCGTGCAGACCGGGAGATGCATCGACCACCTCGACCTGGTTCACCACGTCCAAATCCCGACCGCGATTCAACAGCACATCGACATGCGACATGGGCTCGAGGCGTGCGCCGATCTTGGACTTCGTCTTGCGGATCCCTTTGGCGACTGCCCGAACTTTGCCGTGATGGCGCGTCATCAGCACGACGATCCTGTCGGACTCTCCGAGCTTGTAGGTACGAAGTACGACACCACGGTCACGAAACGTGCTCACGTATCGATCCCTCCGAAACGACGATCGCGACGTTGGAAATCGTCGATCGCCATGTGCACGTGTTCCGAATTGCACTGCGTCCATGGCGTGTCGAGAAATACGAGCTCGCTGTACGCCAGTTCCCACATCAACGATGGCGGCAGCCGAGTTGGCGGACCAAAAACGAGAACCAAATCGGGGTCATCGAGAGCAGGAGCGAACAGGGCAGA
>Ga0315902_10010626_pt1 | contig 12163 bp, 14 predicted proteins | sample LakEriMetagenome_9_FD_203523 | JGI IMG/M metagenome (GOLD analysis project Ga0315902, IMG submission 203523) | Freshwater fungal communities from buoy surface, Lake Erie, Ohio, United States - Buoy 12 MA117 | ecosystem: Environmental > Aquatic > Freshwater > Lake > Lake biofilm | place: USA... | reverse complement strand
TATACTTGCTTCAAATAACAAGTTTCCAACAGAAGAAGAAGCAAGAGCAAAAGAGGCGAAATCGCCAGGTGCAACTGCTGAAAGATTAGTTTCCAAAGCTGCTATTGGTGATAGGATTAATACACACCATATTGATTTTCCAACTTGGCAAGCACAATGGGGATATGTAGCAAATCAAATTCTAACAAATCCATATTTTGGTGATGGTGAGTTTGAGTTTACAATGGAACAGAGAATACAAATGGTACAATTTACGTGGAATAATTTTGATAAACTTAAATCAAAATCATTTCGTGCATATGAAGCATTAGCACAGGACATGTTAAATTATCCTGATACTTACCTTGATAGATGGAAAAGTTCAATTCATTTAGATATTAGTTATAGTAAAACTAAATAATATGAGAAGTAAAGTTCAACAATTAATAAACAAATCTAATAAAGTTTTACCAAGCCTTACAGATAATCAGTTAATTCAAATACAGAATAGAAATTCAAAGGGAGGGAAAACATCCGGCCCTTTGAACTATAAAAATTCAGTAGGATTGTTTGGTAGAAGTGAAGAAAAGATAAAACAAGATGCATCTTCTGGTGGAAGTAAATCAGCAGAACTTTACAAAGGTAAATTTCTTAAAGATTGGGTAGAAGAAAATCCAGAATTGGCATTTGAACAAAATTCAAAAATTGGTAAAAAGCAAGGTAGAATTAATGTTGAAACTGGTCATCTAAAAAAAGTAAGAATAAATGGTGGTAAAACTGCAAGTGAAATTGAATACACATGCGAACATTGTCATAAAAAAGTAAATGGTGCTGTGTATTTTAGGTGGCATGGTGATAATTGTAAACATTATGAAAAAATATTAGAACAATTATCAATAATCAAAATGCTCAACAAAAAACAATTTAATTCAAATGATATTGTTTCTTTGTGTAAAAAAATAGAGTATAATTATAAATTGATTAAATATGGTATATTAAAAAACAAAGATTACATAACGATAGTTAAGATTGGAACAAATCAATCTAATCCAACTATCTTTAAACTAAAATAGCTTTTGTTTTGTTTCTCATAATAAGAAAAGAGCCCGGCCGTTAATTCGGTCGGGCCTTTTTGTTTCTTACCCAATCGGTTATTCTCAACGTCCTTGTCCGCGATAACGTTTAGGACGTGGTGAATGCTTATTGTAGGATTTCTTACCACCAGGTTGCCCTGATTTTCTTTTTCCAAAACTTATCTTCCTGCTTTCACTTCGTATACTCTTCGCCATTATAAACCTTTTGGTTGTTTATCCAATATATTGTTGAGTTGAGTTTGCATGTTATGTATCATTAGTGATAACTCTAACATCATAGTTTTCAGTTCACTCAAATCTCTTTCCTGAACTTCTATCTTTAATTCTAAATCTAATAACCGATTTTTCACTTCGTTATTATCTCCGAACATCTTAATCTTCTTTAATAGGTACGCAATTTGGCACTTCTCTACCATCTAGTATCTTTGTACCGATAGCTTCGTAACCTTCCCAACATGCACCTTCTAAACCATCTTCTGCAAGTTTAATTCCTCTGAAGTCCGAATTGAATTTTAATTGTTGAGCAACTCTATCTTTAGGGTCAGAAAGACTTTGCATTGTTGCTTTTCTATATGTTGCGTAACAAATTGCAACTGCTTGTGCATTATCTGTATATTCTCCACCTATTGCTTCCATACATTTTTGTATGTATGTTTCCTCTTTCTCGTTTCCTTGTACTTTTGGTATTGGCATGGCTTAATTATTTACTTTGTATGTTTTATTATCCCAACGGACTTTGTAGACCGTATTAAAATCTAATGTTCTCCAATCATCAGGAGCTATTTGAATGTTGTACATATCCATTGCTGCTTTAGTATCACTACCACCGGCAATACCATCACCTAACGGGCCATCAACCCAATACATATCGTAGTATCTTTTCTTACCTGTTTCTGTAATCCAACCTACTCTTATTTTATTATCCTCATCAGTAAGATTTTTAAGAATAAATTCAAATTCAGAAAATTCCATTTCTGCTGATATAAAGTTTTGTAATTTTTTATGTACAGAATTACTTGTCATCTTTCTTCCTTTTTTTAGCTGCTTCGCCAGGGTATGTTGAATTAGGAATAGAAGGTTGTGCTTCTAATTCCTCTTTGTGATAAAGGTATTCACTATCTTCTGTATGTGTTGCACCGGTCATTAATCTGCCACTTGCATCTTTATGTGTAGGGCCAGTCCATAGTTTACCATCTTTTGTATAGTGAGGAACACCTTCTGCATTTTCTTCTAATAATCCCAATTCTCTTAATTTATTTCTACTCCAACCTAATGCAGCTTTACCACCCCAGAGTAGATAAGAAATATACCCACAATCAGAAGTTGAGTCCGCATTATCGTAATAAGTTTCTGCTCTACTTAAATAGCTATACATTCTACGAATTGTCTGGACACTTACCGCTTCACCATTGGCGAGCTGCTGTGCCCTAACTTTTCCTGTTTGTGTTGCGCACTTATTACCATTTTTCTCATTTAGTTCTATTCCTTTCTTTGCATTATTCTTAACACCACTTCCGTAATCAGCGTAGGTTTCCATTTCAATCCACTGCTTACTCTTATATCTTTTATCTTTTCTAATGATAGCCTTTATTTGTCCAAGCAATACTTCTGCTTCATCTTCTGTCAACTCCTCTATATTCTTCTCTAATGATAATTTAACATCACTCTTCTGGTGCTCGAACAGTCCTTCAATGCTGAAGCCATTAAATTCTCCGCTCTTAACTCTATCCCATACTTTCGGATTTTCTGCAACTGAATATAATGAAAACCATGTTCCCTTTGGTAAAGTAAATCCATACAGGTTGCTTTTGTCCTTGGTAGGATGTTCCACTATCCAGCTTTCAATCATATAAATTCCTGATGTTTTATTTCCATGTTCAAGGGTTACTTGGTCTACTAATTTATTTTTCATAAACTTTCTTGCAACCTTTTCAATTGTTTGCGGTGTAAAAAATACCCAGTAAGGAGTTCCATCCTCTTTTAATCTTAATATCTTCTTGTTAGGTATAAGCATCGGGCCAGCTACAATCATTTTTTCATCATTAACTGCAGCAAATTGATATTCTTTATGGAATGCGACAAAGTCTCTCTCTATCGCGCCTGCGCTGACCAACGAATTTGCAAAAACTCCATCCTCTTCGTCAACTAGCACTAGCTCAAAGAGCTCTTCTATATTTTCTTTGTTTATCATATATTCTATTTAACAATTTAGATTTTTATTATCCACCACTAAATGTAGCAGCTGCTGATGTTCTTCTATCTAATGCTTGCTGTGAACTAACGTCCCCGCTAACCACGTACGCGCGGACTGGACGTTGTGCAGCACCAATTGTTTGTGCAATCTGTGATGTTGCATTTAAACCTTGAGATGCTTGAATTTGTGGTGCTCCCATTGCAGCAGGTGCTCCACCATAAGTAGGAGGAGGCCCTTGAGCAGGTGCGGTTGCTGTTCCACCACCTGATGCACTTTCTGCATTAGTTGATTTGATTTGTGATATTGCTTTACTTGCTGCTGCAATTGTAGATGCAATACTTAAACCGGCAGATATTGTGTTAATAATTGTCCATGGAGCACCACCCGTAAGAGGGAATGCTGCGGCTGCTTTAGCATTTGCTGCTGCAGTATTTGCTACAACTTTTGCTATGTTTGATGCCTGTTCTATGATAATACCTGCTATTGCTACACCTTTATTCTTTCCTGCTATTGCCTGTAAGGTTTGTCCGAATTGACCTGCAAGGTCAGCGTAAGCATTTTGTAATTGTACTTTAGCTTCTTGTGCTGCTCTTTCTGTAGCTAATTCCTGATTGGTTATATTCTCTCTTTCCTTTGCATATTTGTTTCTGACTTCTGTCCTTTGCAGCTCTGTAAGTTCTGTATTAGCCAGTTCATTTGCTTCCGCTTGTGCAAGTAATTCTCTTTTTTGTGCTAATCTTTCTATATCTAATGCGAAATCACCTTCTACTTTTGCATTCAATCTATCAATTTCTTCTATCTGTGTTTGAATACCTAATGCTGTAAGTTCTCTTTCCTCTTGTAATTTCTTTTTCTTTTCCTCATTCTTAAATTTAAGTAAGTCGATTTCAGCCTTTGTAAGTTCTTCATTTGAATTTGCATACTTAACTCTCATATCATAGAGTGCCTGTTGATATGCAGCTTCATCTAATAAACCCTTTTCTTTCTGTAATTCTAAATCTAATTCAGCTTTACCTCTCGCTTCATCATTTGCTTTTCTTAAATCTTCTGCTGCTTTTTCTGCAATCTCTTTACCTTTTGCTGCAAACTCTGCATCAGATGCAATCTTATCTGCCTGTAATTTAGTTATATCAGCCAGTATTTGTTTATATTCTGCTGAACCTTTCTTCTCTAATGCTAATCTATCCTCTAAATCTTTTAATCGTAATGCATATAATTTATCAGCAAATTGTTTCTCAACATCAAACTTTTGTTGTTCTGTTTCTGCTACTGCTAATGCTTCAGCTTTAAGTTTCTCTAATGCAGCCTCATCTAATTTATCCTGAGCCTCCATTTGTTTTTTCTTCTCATCTAATGCTTTTGCATTTGCTTCACCTCTTTCTTTAAGATTTTCCTTTTCAGTTTTAGTTAATCTCTTTGTTCCTTCTTCGTATCTACCAAATGCTGCTTTACCTGCATCCATTGCTGCAGGAATTGCAGTTTTAATCTTTTCATATCCTTCCGATACAGAATCAAAATCAAGGGTGAATATACCTTTAAGAATTTGACCTACACCAACACCTACATTCTTAACTAAATTAAAAAGGCCTACAAGAGTTGAATAAAATATACCAATACCTTTTGTAATGTATGGCAATGCAGCAGTTGCTAATTCTACAAATGAGTCAATCAGCGGTTCTAATGCTGCAAAGATACCACCAAGTATTTTTTCAAATCCTATAAGAAGGGGTTCCAGTTTCTTTCCTGCACCTTCTACATTATTAAATGCAGCTACTAATCCACCGATTGCTGCAACGATTAAACCAATACCTGTTGCTTTTAGGGCAGTTCCAAATGATACGGTTGCTACCTTTGCTTTATTTAAGGCACCACCTAATGCACCAATAGGTCCACCGGCAGATTCAAGGGTATCAATCCAGTCAGCTGCACCTGCTTTACTTCCTTTAATCTTATCTTCCAAATCATCTATTTCATTTGCAAGACGTTTAAATTCTGCGGAGCCAGCAGCAGTTTCCTTCAATTGCTTTTTTAATTCTTTTAATTCAGCAATAGAACCTTTTAAATTGGAATTGACTTCTATGTCAACTTCTACTTTTTCTGCCATGGATTATTCTTTTTACTAATTTCCAAGTTCCTTTCCATGTTGTAGGTAATTCGTATAAACCCTTTGCTACATCAATTCTTTTAGTTTCTCCGTAATAATCACCCAACGCTAGAAGGTCAACAATATTCTTAATCATTGTTTTTTGTATTTAACAAAAAGGTTTAGATAAATAAGTGATGATAGTGGGAATGGCTTCCCCAATATGGGTGCTCTCTGTATGTATTGTGCTTTTGATATATGCTAAAGTGTGAAGTGAAGTGTGAACCGTGATTGATGTGTATTGATGGATTTGCTGCAAACCATTGTTTTCTCGTCAGGGTTTGAGTTTCTATCATACCACTATTGGTAACTAATGCATTTCCTAAAATCGAATGAAAATGTTCTAAAGCATCTTCTATCCTCATTGTCATTTGGTGCATAGGTTCATCATCTTGTCCTCTATGTTGCCAACCATCTCTGTTTATTCCACCATAATTCATATTTGTCCAAACTGCACCTCTTTCAAAATCAGGGTAATCAAAATATCCTTCACCATACATTACATCATGCTCTAAAAAACTAACATATCGGTATTCATTTATAGTTTTTCCTACATAAATGCATTGTAATATCTGTAATAATTGATTTAGGTGTGATGAACTTTTATTCCAACTCATAACCTGATGAAATGGATTACTCTCTATCGGATTCCATACACAAGTTACGATATCTGCTTTACCTTCTGCTGCTTTTTGGATAGTTTCTAATGATTTTTTTACTGCTGGATGGTTTCTTTGGTCATTTGAATACCAAATTCCTAAACGATTTGTAGTAGGTTTTGGATAAACGAATGTATCACCCTCTCTAATATCGTAGGATTCCCCATTTATCTCCAATTTAAGCCACTTTACTACGCCAGGGTTAGTATCACCTATCAAATTATTATCTGCTCTTAAAACCAATCTATCGTTGCTTATAAGCGATTTGATTTTTTGTAAACAATCTGCACCACCATATGTTGCTTTACTTATTTCCATGCAAAAATTACTCCTATTCTATTTATATCTTCATCAAATATCTGATAAAGTTTTTTGTTTGTAAATCCCCATTCCATAACTTTTCTTTCTACTAATTCTTTTAAAAATTCGGAATGATATTCTATTGCTATTTGTTCTGTGTATGGTAATTCATCAATTTTATCAAAATGTATTTCAGCTCCTTCTATATCACATTTAATTATTTGCGGTGTTGTTAATCTTAATAAAAAATCTAAATCATCGGTAGATTCGATATTTTTTATTTTCATTATAAAGTTATCAGCTTCATATCCTATATTGGATAGGTCAACGCCTGTAACCATTGTAGCACCATTATTTACAAACCATTCTGCTGTTGATATGGATGAATAAAATTTACCACATCCTAAATCTAATACAATTTTATCTTTTGAGTTTAAAAACCACCAATGGTCATTAGGTTCTTCTGATATTATTTTATCCCATTTCATTTTAAAACTGATTTAGCTGCAGTTATTTGAATCCAATCCCAATATCTTTTACTTGCAGTTCCATCATTTATTTTTAAATCCTTTCCATATGGAAGTTCATTCATATATTCTGCTTTATAAAATAAACCATTGTTTGGTCCTGTTACACCTGCGTTATGCATAATATTCATCTTTTCAAAATCACCTTCAGTAGATGTTCCCCAACTGAAATCAAAATTAGGTGAACAAATAGTTCTCTTTCCTAATCTCCATGCACCCCATAGAACTGCCCACATATCTGAACACCATATTTGTATTTCGTGATAGTTTGGATTTCCGGCCTTTATCATTGTATTTAATAAAGTTACTTGTTTGAATAATTCTTCACAATCTCTTTCCACTCTATCCCAATACGATGCGTCTATATCTTTCATTAGATATTGTGCACCTATTGAATTTAATTCATTTTCTTCAATTACGTTTTCAGGCATATCCATTATTTGACACATTAAATCCATCACTTCCTGTCCTTTTCCTTTTATGTAAGAGTGTGCAATATACCAACGGGTATCACTTCCATACCAATTATCATCAACTATCATAGATTGTGTAATCCAATCCTTTACAGGTTTTGAAAATACAATATCACAGTCGTGATAAAAGATTGCCTCATCTTTTAAATAAGGATGTGCGTTCCAATGTTGTTTTAGGATATTAGGTCTGATTGATGAAATGTAATGTTTAGTAACTCTTGTATCATCATAGAAAAAGAATCTTGCAGGGTATCCTACTGCAAGTTTAGACCACTCTTCGGGTATTACACCATTTTGTTTCCAACATACTATATCAATATGATTTGGATTTACACCCATTGATATAAAGTTGTTTAACATTACTTCAACTTGCCATGCATAATAAAGAGTTGCAGGCTGTGCACAAACGAATCTTAAATTCTTATTTGAGTAAATTTGTATGCCATTCATATGCCATTTGTTTATTATTTAACAAAGGCAAATAGATTTGTTTATAGGCACCCTCCATCACAACTAACTTGTAAATCCATATACAAATTAGTTCCTGCATCTCCTGATACGACTGTATAACCTGGAGAAACATATGAAGGTATCGAACCATTATTCTGGCACGCTGCGTCTGTTATTTCACCTGTTACAACAATATTCGTATAAGTGCTACCGCCTGATGTACATTGGTCTGCATTACATCCAACACTAATCACATCACCAACATAGACAGTATAAGTTCCAAATGCTGTATTATTTCTTGTTTCAACTGATACAGAGTTTATATACAAATCGTATATTCCATTTGCTCCACCCAATTCACTAAAACTCCAATATAAAGTAGCAGATGCACCTGCAGTTGTTGTCGTAGTTGTTGGCGCAGCGGTTGTGGTTGTAGTAGTTGATGTTGTGGTTGTAGTAGTTGTAGTTGTAGTCGGAGCCGCAGTTGTCGTAGTTGTAGTGGATGTAGTTGTTGTCGATGTAGTTGTAGTTGTTGCTCTTAAGTCCTGAATTACTTCATTATTACACAATGGACTTTTATTTACCAATTTTATACATTGAGTATTGTCAGGCAAAGTTACAATACCTGTAGAACCAACATTAGGCAAAAAGACATTTAATCCATCAGTGCAAATTGTATATGTGATACAATCTAATGAATAATATACATCATAGAAAGGACCTGAATTATTTCCTTTTTGTGTTAATGTTATTTGTCTATTTACGTTTGCCATAATCTTTTATTCTTTTATTATACACAACTTGCACTGCTTGTACATGCTGCTCCATATGTAATCGATGCACCGCCTCCACCTAATGCAACCCAGCTTCCACTAACTGCACATACTTTTAACACATCATTTTTAGCTAATGTGCCGGCTATTATTGAATTAGATGCACAATCGTGATAAACATATGTACCAGCCGATTCATTTCCTTGTGTAAGTGTTACACAGATACAACTTGCTGATGGTAAACAACTAACTGATGAAGATGTATTACATAGTGGGTTTGCAGGTATTTGGTTTCCTCTTACTAATAAAGAACTGGCTCCTGTTAATCCTTCTGAACCGCTGGCTGCGCAAACTAATAAAGTTTCATTTCCAGAAAGTGCTTGTGATTGTGCAGAACTACTACATTCTGTCCAAGTTGCTGTACCACCTGCTCCACCTGCTACAAATAAAGTACAATTACAACTTGCTGTTGATAATGTAGTTGTAGTTGTTGTAGGTGCTAACGTTGTAGTAGTTGATGTTGGATTACAAGATGCACTTGTATTTGTTAATGTAAACCCTGTACCAATTATTTGATATGCAGTTCCAACTGAATTACAATTACAGAATGAACCGGTCACACCGAATACATCATCACCAGGCACATAAATCAATTGAGATTCGCCAGTTATACAACTATAATAAAGAATTGTACCATCAATTGCTTGGAAATTATTATTATATGTCCAACTTGTACAATTAGAACAACTGAATGGTGTTGTAGTCGTTGTAGTTGTTGCAGCAGTAGTCGTAGTTGTTGTTGGTGCTGCCGTTGTGGTAGTTGTAGTTGTAATAACAGATGATGTAAATGTAAAATCACATGCAATTGCAGGAATAATATTTGGAAGTATATCTCCTAATATTGGACCTAATAATTGTAATTGACATTCACCATTTTTAAGGTTGTAATTATTTATTGCACGAAGGTGATAGTAGTTCCCGCGCCACTCTACTATATCATTGAGCTCCATCTTAAAATAATCCGCAAGAGGTATGATACCTTCGCAGTTTACCAAACGAGTACGAGGATTATAAAGTAAGTTTATATAATTTTCCCAATATTCGGTATAAAGAGAGCCTGTTGGTGTTGTTCCATATACTGCCGGCTCATTAAAGAATAGAAGTGAACGAGAGCCTGATGTAGGGTCTTGTCCTTCGTAATTATCAAAATAAGGAAAACCTTCTAATGGAGTTGATATAACACTACCTGTATTGCCATTAAAGTATCCTTGCACATAATAAGTTTCACAAGCTTTTACACCATTATAAAAATAAATGTGAGGTAGAACTCTTGCTGGTGCGTAGTTTACGCTACTGATAAAGGTTGGTATGTATATTCTATTCTTTGCCATTAATCTGTTGCTATTGCTTCTGCTCTAAATTGCAAGATTGTACTTGAAATATCAGCAGTTGTTATATTATAATAATATGTTGTTCCTATTGGACCTGTTCCTGCATTAAGGACTGTATATCCACTATCAGTTGTTTTTGAGAACACCCATGTCACACTTGCTCCTCCTGTTAATGTATCAAAAACTAATGTATCACCTGCGTTTACAGGGTATGGTAAGAAAGTACAATCTGGCGGTGAACAATCTACTATTGTTTCGCCTGTTAATGCAGTTGCCATAGCAGATGCTACATATGTTGTAAATTTCCTAATTGATGCATCTGTTGTTACCCTTCTATCTACATTACACGTACTTTCAACATAAACACCAAAATCAGCATCTCTTGTAGCAAAACTACCTGAAAGACCTGTTCCTTCAAGATAAACTAATGGTGAAGATGCGAATGTAGTTTTAACTTCAAACTTACCTTGTGAGAAAAAGTTTTCAGTATCTACATAATACGATTTACCATATTCCCTATTATTCAATTTACTAAATTGTTGTGAAATATAATCACCATCAAGTGTATCACCGAAGTTTAGTTGGTTTACAGCAAGGTTATTTGCTGGTATAACCTCAATCTTTTTGTCAAGGTTAATGTATCTATTGAAATCCTTAACTTCACCTTCTTTATACCATTTATTAAATTCTTCAACAATAAATTGACGAGGTTTAAGTTTATTAGGATAAATTACAAGATTAAATTTCTTTTGTATACCTGTAATGAAATCAATCTGCTTAATACCTGTTGTTCCGAATGGCATATTAGATGGAATATCTAAAACAAGGTTATCTCCACCCTGATTTACCTTTTTAATTTCTAAATAGGTACTTGCTAAACTATTGCCAGGGTTTAGAATTATTTGGAAAGGAGCAGGAGTATATGCATTAGCATATTGTAAATAAAACTTATAAGTTCCAATAGGTAATTGAGATGTATTAAATTCTGTTACTAATTGAAATTGTTGTGTTTTAACTTGTGTTGCATTATATGTGAATATTTGCTGCATGTATCTGTTAAAATTAACCAATGTTGTTACAGATACTAAAGCGCTTGTTACAGCATCCCTTACACTTAAATAAAAAACAGGAACTGAATTACCTACACCTGTCGATTTTAATTCAAAGTTTAGAGCCAATTCACCTCTCAATCTTGATGGAACATCTAAAGTATATGTTCCAGCACTATCTATGTTATTTTGTGGATTGTATTGAACATTATACCAAGGGAATTGTAAATCCACACCGGCAGACATTGTAACGTTTGTTTGCCCACTACCTGATATAGGTGCTATTTTAAAAAGACCGTAAGTTTCTAAATCAATAGAATCATACACAGGGTATTTTAACTGATTATTACAAAGAAGATATACGTTATCTAACCAAGGTTGTGTCCAAAATGAGCCGGAGTATGTATATCCATATGTTTCAAAGATTGCATCCCATACTTCTTTTATACGAATAGCAGGTTTAAAATCTTGCACACAAAGGGCACCTTCATTTGAGTCAATACCAAAGAATGCTTCTTCAGGGGTAAATTGTATTCTTTGTCCATATTCTGCAAATGGATAAACTATGCTTCCACTAAAAAGGTCACCATTCCAACTTTGAGAAATATTATTAAAAGATGATGTGTGATTAAATTGTGAAAGAGATGCAGTTAAATCTGTTAAATAAAATCTATTGATATCTCTTGCAAATGAAGAAAGACCACCATAGATTGTTATTTCGTATGAATCAATAAATTTATTTGCAATTACATTTACTTTATTCAGTTGTAAGTATCCTTGTGCTAAATAAATTCCATCAAAGTCCAAATAACATGGAACTTTAGAATTGGTTGAAAATAAGTAAGGATTTGTAATTGAGATATCATAAACATGCTCAAAGAATGCGTTATTCTTTTTTGTACCTGGCACCGTAATCTGACGAGTAAAGTCTGCAGGTAGCACACCAATATCAAATAGACCTGTTACGTTATCTGATAAGAATATTTCTTCATCATCAAACAAGTCCAATTGAGTTCCATTGGCTACTAACTTAAACGCAAATCCTTGTGTACTTGTTACTCCCATTAGATTATCAATTTATATGCCTGTCCCCAATTAAAGTCAAATCCGTATTGTATTACCTTATCAACA
>Ga0315902_10010624_pt1 | contig 12165 bp, 8 predicted proteins | sample LakEriMetagenome_9_FD_203523 | JGI IMG/M metagenome (GOLD analysis project Ga0315902, IMG submission 203523) | Freshwater fungal communities from buoy surface, Lake Erie, Ohio, United States - Buoy 12 MA117 | ecosystem: Environmental > Aquatic > Freshwater > Lake > Lake biofilm | place: USA... | reverse complement strand
CGGCAATTGTTGGGGGATTGGCAAGATTGGATGGAATGCCTGTAATGGTTATTGGACACCAAAAAGGTAGAGATACGAAATCGAATCTTCACAGAAATTTCGGCATGCCCAATCCTGAGGGTTATCGTAAAGCGAAAAGACTCATGCTTTTGGCTGAAAAATTCAATGTACCTGTCATTTGTTTGCTTGATACACCCGGCGCATTTCCCGGTATCGAGGCCGAAGAACGAGGACAGGCACAGGCAATTGCGGACAATCTACTCGTTATGTCAGGTCTTCGCACGCCAATCATCATCTGCATCATCGGAGAAGGTGCTTCCGGCGGCGCGCTTGGCATTGGCATAGGCGATAGAGTATTGATGCTTGAAAATGCATGGTATTCAGTGATTGCACCAGAATCTTGCTCAAGTATTTTATGGAGAAGTTGGGATTTCAAAGAACAAGCCGCTGAGGCATTGAAATTAACTGCTCCGGATTTGCAACAATTCGGCATCATTGATAGAATCGTTCCAGAACCCACAGGTGGAGCGCATCGCGCGCCGATTGACATGTTTGAAACACTCAAGAATATTTTCGTGGAAGAATTGAATAAACTCATGTCCAAAGACCTCGAAACACTGGTTCAAGAAAGAAGAGAAAAATTCGCCGGCATGGGTGTGTGGACGGAGTCTTGACATCGTGACATCCAAGACCATTTTATATGTAGTCAATGCAAAAGTCCCTGAGGAAATTAGAGCCGAGAAAATATGCTCTGCACTTGCGAATATGGGACATCGCGTCATCATTGCATGCAAATGGTCGGGCGAGGAACTCATTCGCGAAACCACCCAGGGTTATCTTATTTCTCGCATTGGAAAAGACAAGCGCTTAGCCACTTGTTTTCCCGGCAATCCAATCTGGACAAATGCGATAAGAGATCATATTCAGGATTTCAAACCGGATATCATCATCTGTAGAGAGATGATTCCAATGTTGTCCTGCACTCAAGCCGCAAAGGGTCGAAACATTCCGATTATTTTGGACATGGCTGAGCACTATCCTGCAGCAATGCGCGAATGGAAGAAATACAGCCAAAATCCACTCTCACGATTTTTCGTTCATACACTTCCACTCCCGGAATTGATTGAATCTCATGCAGTGAAACATGCAGATGCAATCATAACTGTTTGTGAAGAACAAAATCAAAGATTGCAAAGTCAGTATTCCTACCCAAAAGAAGCGCTTTTCATAGTTCACAATACCCCTGAGAAGTCAATATTCAATGATGTGATTCCAAGATGCAATATTCCGCCCATCTCATTTGGTCATCACGGTTATTTCACGCTTGAAAGAAATTTGGAGAACTTGGTTTTGGGATTCGACATTGCCGCAAAACGATTCCCTGATATCACATTATTGCTAGCCGGAACAGGTGAAACATTCGATGATGTTTCAAGACTTGTCCAAACAGTATCATCTAGAGATAGAATTCTCTTGACAGGATCATATAAAGCGAAGGATCTGTCAGATCTCTACAATAGAACTGATATCGGAATATTGCCTTATGCCGAGCAAGAATTCAGACAATATACTTTGCCAAACAAGGCATTTGACTATATGGCATGTGGCAAACCCATCATTTCATCGGGTTTACAGCCGATGAAACGCCTTTTGGATGAAACAGGAGCCGGAATCTATGGTCCATGCTCAAGTCCCGAGGACATTTCACTCATGATTGAGCGCATGATGGAAGCAGATATTCAAACGATGTCCGAAAGAGGTCATCAGGCATTTTTGAGCAAATATCACTGGGAAAATGAAGTGGAGCAATTGCAATCTGCGCTGATATTTGCGAGTAAAAAGTAATTGAGACCAATAGCATCCGATTATTCAAGGTTTTTTGTAGATTTGCAGTCAAAATATGAGAATGAATCACATGGAACACCCCGATACTCAAGGCAATTGTGCCGTGCTTATCGTATCATGTGACAAATACAAGGATTTATGGGGACCATGCATAACCTTGTTCAGAAGATTTTGGAATGACTGTTCATATCCGGTTTATCTCTTATCCAATACAGTACAAGTTGATTTTCCGAATGTCACATCCATATTGACCGGTAGAGATGTATCTTGGTCCGACAATCTCCTGTTTGCACTTGAACAAATACCCTGTAGTCATGTTTTGCTGTATATCGAAGATTTATTTCTTGTAAATCCTGTTGCCTCGCAAACGATTCATTCTTTGATTGAACAATGCATTAGAGAAGATTGGAATTATCTTCGGCTAAATCCAACTCCGAAAGGAGATATGCAAATCGATGATTTAATAAGTGAGATTTCACCGGGATCAGTATATCGTTCATCCGTGGTTTTTTCGGTTTGGAAAATTCAAACATTGAAACATCTACTCAAATCCGGTGAGTCAGCTTGGGATTTTGAAGAAATTGGAACTGCAAGAACTGATTCGCATTCAAAGTTTTATGCCTCAAATCAGGAATTGATTCCGGCATGCAATACAGTAATCAAGGGCGTGTGGGAATTGGCAGCCCTTAAAAAGATTAAAGATTTAGGCATCGAGCCTGATTTACAATCGAGAAGATACATGTCTTCACATGAATATTTGATCTGGAAACTCAAACAGCTTAGATCATTGTTATTTCATCTGATGCCACATTCATCAAAAAGAAAAATCAGATCTATTTTTCGCTGAAATTGAAATAGCATTAATATAATTAGTATCGAAGTTGTCTTTACGGAAGAGATGAATGGGTCGTATCCTCCTATTCACGCGTAATGACACATTGTGGGATGCAGAAGCCAACTGCATTACTTTTTACATGCGCCAGGGATAGCGCAAATCATTGCCATGAGGCAAAGTGAGTATATTATGAGTTATCCAACACCTGATTCGGATAACAATTCTTTCAATGAGAATTCCGAATCACAAAAACCAATGTATTCCTATGATGGGAATAATTCATCCACAGGCGATGATGCCTCGGGATTAGGTAATCAGGAAAGGGAGAGAAAACCAAGAACGCCTTATCGTTCTTCTGGCAGACCTTCTGATGAGGAAAGACCTTCAGGAGAATCCGGAAACAGTCAATATGTTTCTCGTTCTGAGTATCAAGATCGTTCCGACTATCGCAGACCTTCCTATGGCGACAATCGCTATGAGCGAAGAGATTTCCAACAAAAGCCATATAGATCACAAGATAATTATCGTCCAAACAATTATGGTGGTGATCGTCAAAATCGTGATTTTCAGCCTAGATATGGTCGCACTCCGGAAGGTGGATCAGGTGGATATAGACAAGACTATAGACCTCGTCGTGAATATGGTGATCGTCCCCAATATGGCCGTCCAGGCGCTCTAGACAATCGTGGCAGCGGTGGCGGTGGTTATGACAATCGTGGCAGCGGTGGCGGTGGTTATGACAATCGTGGCAGTGGTGGCGGTGGTTATGACAATCGTGGCAGCGGTGGCGGTGGTTATGACAATCGTGGCAGCGGTGGCGGTGGTTATGAAAACCGTGGCAGCGGCGGTGGTTATGAAAACCGTGGCAGCGGCGGTGGTTATGAAAACCGTGGCAGCGGCGGTGGTTACGAAAATCGTCGTTCATATGAGCAACGTTCAGACTATAGACCTCGCCGTGATTTTGGAGATCGTCCGCAATATGGTCGTCCTGCAGGTGGTGGCTTTGATAATTATGAGAGAAGGCCCAGACAATTTGATGATCGCGGTGGGTATGGCGAACAAAGAGTGATGCGTTCTCGGAATTATGGAGACAATCGCTATCAGCAAGACTATCGTGGTGGTGGAGGTGGTGGCGGAGATTATTATCGTAATCCGATGAATCGCCCCATCACATTGGTGAAAGCAATTTCCAAATGTGATTATGGTTCACCTAGAATTTGTTTGAGAGCAATTCGTGAAGGCTTGGTTTCCGTCAATGGTGAAATCGTTTCTAATCCGAATGCACGCGTTCGCATCAATCGCGACATGTTTGAAATCAATGGAATACCGGTCAATCAAAATCTTGAGAGAATGTATATCGCTGTTCACAAAGGCAGACATTTCTCTGGCTCGAATGAGGTGTCCGTCCCAACAGTATATCGATTGATGAAGAATAAATTTGGTTGGTTTGCACCACTTGGTTGCATGGAAATTGCATCTAGCGGAATGATCATTTATACAAATGACATTGCTTGCAAACGCTCTTATGGATCCGAATTACAAAACATTTCAAAAACCTATCGCATCAAGGTGCATAGACCATTGCAATCATTGGACGAAGTGGTACGCATCACGGATTTTGTGAGAACCCAAACGGAAGAACTCGTGCAAGTCGAGCTTGAGAAAGTCAATACAAGAAATTGCTGGCTTCGTTTTGAAGTGAGAACTTCCACTCCTACCGATATTCGTACAGCTCTTAAAGAATATGGTCTTGAAACATTGGCTTTTGAAAGATCAGCAATTGGTCATCTCACGGTGAAGAATTTCCATCCTGGTTCATGGCGTAGATTGGATGATCGTGAAATTGGCAAATTGCTCAAATCAGCAGAAGAGCCAATCGAGCCGTATATCGTACCTGATGATTATAAAGTTGTGCCTCCCGGCAGTCCAATCAATAAAGATGATCAACCAGATAAAAAGGCATGGCGCGCCAAGTACAAACAATGGCATCAAGAATTAAAAGAAGAAATGCAATAATGCAATTTCATTGAAATGAAGGGCGTTCTTATTTGAGAGCGTCCTTTTTTTTGACCAATCAGTAGAGAATAACACATGAATACACCATTCATCATAGAGCAATCCGACATAGAACTGTTGAATACCACAGCAAACATCATCTATGACTTATCATTTGAACATGCAAGTAGACATTGTATTTCAATCAAAATGAAAATACTACGGAATCAAACCGATATCGTCATCGTAAAAAGTCCTGTTTGGATTCCCGGAAGCTACAAAGTGCGTGACATGAATTCACATCAACATGATGTACAGATTCATGATGTACAAGGTAATCTTCTTTCATGGAAGTGGCTCTCGAAAAGTGCGATTGAAATACTCAATCCCGAGAAATCAGACATCGTGATTTCTTATGAATACTTTGCAAATGACAGAGGCGTTCGCACTTCTCATGTAAATCGTAATCATGCATTCATCATGCCCGTGGCCTGCTTGATGTATGTGGAAGATAGAATGGAAGAGATTCATCATGTTGCCATTCATGATAATGTTTCCTGGAAAACAATAACAACTGCGCTCTCCCCGATTCATGAACATGCCACCGCCAACATCAAACTCTATGGCGCTCTGAATTATCACATTCTCATTGATTCACCGATTGAAATTGGCAATCATGAGTGCATATCATTTGATGTTGCCGGTGCTATGCATGAGATAGCCGTGATCACGCAAGAGAGCATAAACATGGAATGGCTGAAAGGCGAGATCAAAAGAGCTGTTGAAATTGAATATGTATTTTGGGGTGATTTGCCCTATGATCGTTATGTGTTTTTCCTCCTTGTCAGCGAAGGACTTCGCGGAGGACTCGAACATTTGCGTTGCAATGTGAGTGCTGTTGAGCCATCTGCATTTCAAGACAAAACAAGTGCCCAAGGAATGATGGCATTGCTTGTACATGAATTCTTCCATACATGGAATGTCAAACGCATCAGGCCAATTGAACTCGGACCATTCAATTATGAGCAAGAGAATTATACGCATATGCTTTGGCTTGCAGAAGGATTTACTTCCTATTATGATGATTTACTTTCTTTCAGAAGTGGTTTTTACTCCACGGAAGAATATCTCTCCGTTTTGGCCCAATCACATTTGGGAAAACTAGCGAGAGTACCCGGTAGATTTTCTATGTCTCTCAAAGACAGTTCATTCCTTGCTTGGACAAAACTCTATGCAATGAGTCCTGATCAACAAAATCAATTCCCATCTTACTATACAAAAGGTGGAATAGTTGCTCTACTTCTTGATCTACTCATCATTTCAAAATCCAGTGGCAAATCCAAACTTGATCACGCATTAAAGATAATGTGGGAATTATATAAACAAGATGGATCAAAAGGGTTTACCGAAGATCAAATCATCAATCTCATTGAGGAAGTATGCGGAGTTGCCATTCGCACTGAATTCACGGATTGGCTGAATGGAACCGAAGAACTACCCTATCAAGAACTATTCTCAGAAGTTGGTTTGGAATGGAAAGAGGAAATTACAGTTATCAAGCAGGATTGGTATGGAGATTTCAGACCATTTCATCCCAAAAAACAATCCATTTTCTTTGGATGCTCTCTTGCTGAAGATCATGGTAGAATTTTTGTGAAAGAAGTCGAAAAAGATTCACCCGCAGATAAAGCAGGAATTGCCATAGATGATGAGATCATTTCCGTGAATGGGAAACGCATGACAAATAGATCCATGCTATTACAGGCCTTGCAAGCAAATGGTTTGGAACAAGAAGCAGAGATCATTGCCAATTGCGATGGAAAGATCTATGAAACGAGAGTACAACTCCAATCGGCAATCTCCTATTCATTGAAAGTAAGTGAATCTATTACCCATGAACAAGAACGCTTGCTCGAATTTTGGCTACATGGATAATGTCAATGTTTCTTTTTCTTCACTTTCATCCACCAATAACCTGCAATACCCAAAACAACGATTAATAGAATTGGCGTGATGGCTCTGCCATATGCTTCAAGATATGCCGCAATATCACGCCAATGTTCTCCCAAGAGATTTCCCGCATAGAGCAATATTGCATTCCAAACCAATGCACTGATACCAGAGAGAATCACGGCAGAAGTAACTCTCACATCAGATGCCCCGGCAACAAATGAGATTACGGCACGAGTCCCTGAGAGGAATCTATTGGCAATGATGAGCGCCGTGCCATATTTCCGAAACCACTCCTCTGCCTTCAATATGGTAGTCCTTTTCATGAACAAAAAAGAAGGACGATCCGTAAAGACATGTCCCATTTTTGATCCAATCAAAAACATGATGAGAAAACCCAAAGTGCTTCCGGCCGTGGCTGAAAAGAGAACGGATATATATGCAATGAGATCACTATTGACAAGTGAACCAATGAAGACCAATAGAACATCACTTGGAGAAGGAGGAAAGAGATTTTCTATGAGAGTCAATAAGAATGCGGCCAATATGATTCCCTCAAGTGGAAGACCTTGCAAATAGCCGACAATTGATTCTAACATGGAAACGATTCTCTGGTGAATTGTGAAACTGAACTGTAAATTGCGATAATTGACACTGAGCACAAAATGATTATTACTTAAGAATATGTTGCATCTCTGCATTGTTTTTTATGCAAACATGCTATTTTACAAGCAACTAACCGGCTTATAAGCCCTCGTGAGAAGATCTTTCCAATCCGACCATGAGTTTCAGTGAATTTGTTCTTTTGAGGAGGGGAACATGCTTCAACTGAATGTAAAAGATGCACCGCAATGCAGTCAATGCTCTTCGCTCCATCTATCGGCATTCTCTGATTTATACATACAGGATTTGGAAAAGTTTTCCAATGCCAAGGCATGTATTTTTGTTAAAGATGGCGATCATATCTTTCAAGAAGGTAGATATCCCTCCGGTATATTTTGCATCCACAAAGGCAAGATAAAACTTTCCAGAGATGGTCAGGAAGGACGCGAGCATATCGTCCGTTTTGCCAAAGCGGGCGACATTCTTGGTTATAAAGCTTTAATCACAGGTGGTACATATACTGCCTCTGCAGTCGCATTGGATGATTGTCATATTTGCGTTATTCCTCGTGAATTGTTTTTTGAGACAATTCAAAATGATCCCAAACTGGCGATGAGAATGATGGAGATATTGGCCAATGAATTGAACAATGCCGAAGAGCGTGTCATGGAATTGGCTCAGAAAACCGTCAGGGAACGCTTGGCTGAAACATTGCTTATACTTCTGGAAACATTTGGCACCGAGGAAGATGGAGAAACAATCAATGTTTCTCTCACAAGAGAAGAAATCGCGAATATAGTCGGAACAGCCACAGAAAGCGTCATTCGATTATTGGCTGATTTCAAGAAGTCAGAGTTAATTGAACTGAAGGGCCGAAAAATTGCGATCAAAAAACCGATTGCACTTATCAAAGAAGCACATCTCACGGACTAATCAATCATGATTGAAATTATCGGAGCGCTCATCATTGTCTTGGCGGGGTATGCCCTGCTAAAAGGAATGGATGTACGCTTTGTTTTGTTTATGGCGGGTATTTTACTCGGCATTCTCGCCGGCGATGTATTATCCATCTTCAATGAATTTCAGGAGTCGATGGGCGAAGGGAAGACCATTGCCCCAATTTGCGCATCGATGGGATTTGCATTTCTACTGCGTATAACGGGTTGCGATCATGCGATGGTGCATTATATCATTTCTCCCCTAAAAAAGATTTCTTGGTTTTTGCTTCCCGGTAGTTGTTTAGTCGGATTCCTCACCAATATTGCCATTCCAAGTCAAACTGCGGCGGCCGCGGCAGTTGGACCAATTCTTATTCCAATTTTAACAGGAGCCGGCTTTCACCCATTGATTGCGGGTGCGGCGCTTGTACTTGGTGCATCGGGTGGCGGAGATTTATTTAATCCGGGAGAGCCCGAAGTAGTTTCGATTCAAGTTGGCACAGGAGCACCGCTTAATCAAGTGATGGCTTCACTCGCTCAATATGAAATCTTGGCCTTTTCAATTGCTGTGGCCATATTCGTTTTGATTTCTTACTTGCGTCCACCCAAACAAGATCTAACCTATACTGAAGAAGTCAATGATGAATTCAAGCCAACGATCTTGAGAGCAATCATGCCGCCATTGCCCATATTGACATTATTATTTGTCAGACCCGGCAATCCCCTCTTTGCCCCACTTCTTGAATTCTATCCGCAAGGACCGCCGGTGGCTCATGTGATGGTATTCTATGCATTTCTTTTGATATTGTTGAATTTCAAAAAGATAACTCAACTCACGAATGAATTCTTCTCGGGTCTTGGTTATGGTTATGCGAATGTGATATCACTCATCATCACTGCGAATTGTTTCATTGCAGGTTTGGAAGCAGTTGGATTCATGCAGTCCATCATCACTTTCATCATCAATTCGGGTCCATATGCACATGTACTCGGCTCTTTGTCCGTTTGGGGCATGGCCGTGATTTCTGGCTCAGGAACAGCTCCCAGCGTGGCATTTTCCAATGGAGTATTGCCTACAATGAGTGTAATAGACATCAATCATGCAGTTGATCTCGGCGCCATCAGTGCATTGGGTTCGGCATTCGGTAGAACAATGTCGCCCGCCGCGGCTGTTATGATCTTTGCTTCGGCACTCATCGGTGTATCACCACTCGCAATCGTTAAAAGAACAGCCGTTCCCATCATGGCCGGATTAATCATCACAATTCTCATCAGCATCATCTTCTGATTTCTTTGTAACTTGATATACAGTCATTTGTTATGACCGTTAATGATGTCCAATCTCTCTCTGAGCAATACTCATGAAAAGAAGAGAACTGTTCAAGCTAAAGATTAATAAGCCAATTGAAGAAATTGCTCCAAAACAAGATCTTTATCCCAATCACCTCAGCAGAACCACCGCCGGTTTAGAGCCATATATTCCCAGTACTGATCAGCCATGGGACTACTCACGCGCGGCTCATTTATTGCGTAGGACCATGATTGGTCCGAAGGACATAGAAATCCGTGAGTTTATCTCACTGGGTCTTGATAAAACACTTGAGCGATTATACCAACCTGCAACAATTTCCACAAAAGAAATTGAACCTTGGTGTTTTGCTGAGCCACAGATCAGAGCCGTTCCCATTGGTAGTGGAATTCCTGGTTTATCCGATCCTGAATTTAATAATCAGATACAATTGCAAAGAGAAATGTTTTCGCGTTGGTATTCGAAATCTCTTGCAGTATCTACGACGAGCATTCAAGAAAGAATGGTCATGTTTTGGTCAGGAATACTGACATCAGAATTGGATGTGGTTAGATTTTCAGAATGGATGTTTAATCAACAAGTACTACTAAGAAAGCATTGTCTGGGTAATTTCAAAACACTCATCAATGAGATTACGATAGATGCCGCGATGTTGGTTTATCTTGATGGAATACGGAATCAGAAGACAGCAAACACCACACAGATCAATGAGAATTATGCCCGTGAACTCATGGAGCTTTTCACATGTGGTCCGACAGATTGGGAGGATAAACCAAATTATACCGAAGATGATGTACGTGAAGCAGCAAGAGCATTGAGTGGTTGGACAATTGCGGGTAGCACACATGTGAATGCAAGTGCAAGACCATATTATGCCGGAATCAAAGGGAATTTCATTTCACTCAGATGGGACACAGGAAAAAAAACATTTCTTGGTGAAACAGGAAATTGGAAAGCGACAGACATCATCAATATTCTGTTTCAGAAGAGAAGCACTCAAATAGCACGATTCATTTGCGAAAAGTTATATCGTGCTTTTGTATATGATATTCCCGATCGCAATATCATCGATCAAATGGCAGTGATCTTCATGAAAGATTGGGAGATCAAACCGGTCTTGAACATCTTACTCAAGAGCGCGCATTTTTTTGACAATGAGAATATAGGTGCGATGTATAAAAGTCCTGTTTCATTCTTGATCGGGTCAATTCGCTCAATGGGAATCAGCCAAATACCCGATTTCAAATTTGAAATGTCATCCAACACAAATCGAGATCTATCAAATAGGCTCGGCAATTTAGGGGAGATTTTGTTCAATCCGCCAAATGTAAAAGGTTGGCCCGGTGGAAGAACATGGGTTAGTACTTCGACAGTATCCCTCAGACAAAAATTCATGCTTGATGTAATTGATGGAAGAATCACGCTTAGAGATAATGGTAAGCAAACTCGATTTTATATCTTCAGTGCACTTGAATTTGCAAAGTCATTTCCCGAAATAGTCGATGCTGAACAATTATGCAAGGATATATCATTGTTCATGCTTAATCGTAATCCAACTGAGAAAGATTTTGGCATCTATCTTGAAGCAATGCTCATGGGAGCAAAAACATATGAGTGGAATCTGTTGGATCCAATGTTCAAAGGCGAAGAACGCATCAAGAATTTACTTCGCATGCTTGTCATTCAACCCATGCATCAATTGCATTGATTATTCAGAGAGAGTATCATGAAACGCAGATCTTTCATACAGCAACTTGCCGCAACGGGAATGATTCTTCCTCTGTCAATGGGATTCCCTAGATTAAGAGCATTTGCTCAAGCCCCTCCGGGCTCGGAATTCATGAAAATGACAGGTGTCAATAGTGATGCAATTACTGTCATCATCAGATTGGCGGGTGGGAATGATGGACTCAATACAGTAATACCATATACTGACTCGAATTATTACAATCTCCGAAAAGAAGGCGAGTTATTCATCAAAGCAGAAGAAGTATTGAAGCTTAAAGGGAATAGCACGATGGGTCTGCATCCATCGCTTGTCGGATTAAAAACATTATATGATGAAGACAAAGTATCAATCATTCAAAATGTGGGTTATCCCAATCAGAATTTCTCCCATTTCAGGTCAACAGATATTTGGCTTTCGGGAACTGATGCAGATGTTTTTGACAATAGCGGTTGGTATGGTAAATTTTTGGAGGAGCTCTATCCGGATTATCCTGATGTCCTTCCTTCAGATCCTTTCGCAATTGAACTCGGAACATTCTTGAGCTCAACATTGATCGGAAAGAAGAACAATATGGGAATTGCCATTTCCAATGTGAATTATATCCCCGATCAACCCGATGAAATGCCTGATCCAACGACACATGTTGGTATTGAAGAAGAGTATGTTAGGCAAATCATCAAACAAACGAATATCTTCACGACACGCATCATTGAAGCGGGTTCGAAGCAGACAACAAATAAAGTGACATATCCGGCGAATAATCCACTTGGCCAGGGACTTGCAGGTATAGCTCGAATTATAGCCGGCGGCTTGAAAACACAAATGTATATCGTGAATGTCGGTGGTTATGATACTCATTCAAATCAATTGACTGCTCATGCCGCATTGCACAAGCAATTTTCAGATGCCGTATTGGCATTTCAAAGAGATCTGGAAGCTTTTGAATTAGACAATCGCGTAA
>Ga0315902_10010623_pt1 | contig 12165 bp, 14 predicted proteins | sample LakEriMetagenome_9_FD_203523 | JGI IMG/M metagenome (GOLD analysis project Ga0315902, IMG submission 203523) | Freshwater fungal communities from buoy surface, Lake Erie, Ohio, United States - Buoy 12 MA117 | ecosystem: Environmental > Aquatic > Freshwater > Lake > Lake biofilm | place: USA... | reverse complement strand
CGGTAACTTTAAGATGAAGCTTGTGAAAACTGTTTCTTGCATTCATAAACTCCATGGCACATGCTGCAACCATGTTATCCAATGAACTTCCCCCAACACCTGTATCTGATGTAGGTTGTGGTTTAGCTGGTTCTGATTTAGGCATAGTTGGAGCAGGTCTTGAAACAGACTCTGGGTTTCTCTTAAGCATTCTAGGTTTTTGTTCCATTGTTATTAGTTGTTACGTTCTGCACCTTCTGTACCTCTAGAGAATTGATTTCCTGATTCAATATCTCCGGCTAGAATACTAGCTGCTTCATCTATTATTAATTCTATGATATCATCTTTAAACTCAGATTGTATATTACCTACTGACTGAATTCCTGTGTAGGGATCTATACAACCATCAATTTGTATCTTTCTTGGTTGTCTGTAGTATACTAAAGATGCATTAGAAATTTCAAAACTGTTGTTAGTGTATATGTTTACATTATTAGAAGACAATGTAGCAAATGTTTCTCCCCATTCAAAATTAGGCTGTTTCATCTTATCACGTAGTAAAACATTTACATCACCTTCTGCCGCAAAATAAACTACCATTCTTTTTTTGTCACAGCAATCATTTTTTGCTGATACATCTACTCTTTTCCATTGAAGGTAATCATCTGGTAGGGCACCAGAGTAATAAACTTGCTGGTCCAATAATGATAAGCCTTGTGTATCTAATAATACCTGAAGATCATCTTTTCTACGTGTAGATTCTTCATCACCTTCTTTGACAACATTAATACCATGTAGCTGTCTTCGGGCCCATTCTACTTGAGCTTTATTAAAAGACTCAACAACCTGCCAACATTCAATGTTGTCATAATCCTGACTGTCTAGTTTGTTCAGGCGTTGTTTTAGCTTTATGGTTAATACACTGTTTAACATTACTTACTTTTTAGTAGGTTTAGCAACCACTCCTTTAAACCTTTGAATAGCAGAAGCAGCAGACTTAACTGCTGTATTCTTTATCTTAGGATACTTTGCTGCCCCCGGCTTAGAACTTATTTTACCCATTATCCGCCAAATCTTGGACGTTCTCCACATCCTCCATTAGCTAAACGTACTTTTCCTGGAGGACATCCTTGTTTTACACCTACTGATCCACCTGATTTAAGCATCCGTCCTTCTTGTGTGCGGGGATTATTACCGTACTTAGGCATACCAACAATTCCTGCTGATCCACCTTTAGCCATCTTTTTAGCACCTCCGCATTGCATACACTTTGCCATGATTATTTCTTTTTAAGTTTTGTTACACCACCCATTTTCTTTTTATTCTTTGTAGCTCCAGCAATTCTATCTGCTGCAGTAGGCTTAGGGTTTTTATCTATACCAGCTTTAACTGAAAGCATTCCAAATGTAGAACCACCTTTAGCCATTTTCTTTACTGCTCCACCTTTCTTTTTAAGGTTTACCTTAGATGTATTGAATGTAGGTTGTGTTCTAGCTATGCTTTCTAACCATTTTTTCTTACTATCTACAAAAGGTGTCTCATCATTAAGATAAGGCGCGGGTCCAAAGTTTGGATTTGTATTTTTTGATTTTGTATTAATTTTTTTTGTATCCTCTTCGCTAAGAGGACCTTCCTTAACTTGAGTACCTGTCTGTGCTTTAGGCAAAGACTTCTTAGCACCACCCATTTTCATCATTGGTTTTTTAGCTACTGTCTTTTTAACAGGAGCTTTTGCTATAGATTTTTTAATTACTTTTTTCATTATATATAAATTAACAATTCCACTTTCTTAAAGACTTATTAATCCTTGAGTTAGGATCATTAGCTGTCTTAGAGCTAGTTAGTTTCTTCTTCATTCCTGACATTCTACTACAAAATGACTTGCGTCTCTTAGCTGCTTTGCTATCAGGATCTAGTTTAGAAGGTTTAGTAGTTACAGCTGTCTTAAGTTTACTACCCGGATTAGCTTTACGGTATGAAGCTACTCCTTTAGCATTAAGACCTCCTGATGCATTCTTACCTTCTTTTCTTTGCCATGCTGGAGACTTTGCCATTCTTCTTTGCTTTTATTGCACCACCTTTTTTAACATAAGTATATCCATCCCAAGTTTTTCCATCAACTTTAGTTCCTATTGGAACTTTAGTATTAGGTGCAGTTGAATATGTTTTTCCGCTAATTGTACTTGAATACTTTCCAGTTCCTGCTGGTACAATATTTTTACCATCCCAAATCATTTTTATATTTGGATCACCAGTTTGTACAGTAACTCCTGGAGTTGCTCTGGGCCCTGTACTTTGTCCATATTGAGCTTTACGCAATGGTTTCTTACTAGCTTTTTTAGAGATAGCTATTGCTGCTTGTTGTGTTTTAGTCTTTGCCATGGTTATTTATTTTTTGCCATTTTCTTAAATGTCTTGGCTAATGCTTTTGCTCTACCTGTACAACCTGGTTTAGTAATAGGAGTACATTTACCTTTAGTGCCTCTACGTTTAATTGAAGCTGTAGCTTTCTGAATCCATTTCTTGTCTTTTTTAGCCGCCATGACTCATGCTTTACTTACTCTTCTTCCCATACCTACTCTAGACTTTTCAGCTTTCTTTGCAGCTAGTTTAGATGGAGTTAATTGATACTTTGTTTTAGGTGTCTTGCTTGACACCTTTTTTGTAGGCCGGCAGTACTCATTACTACCACCGGCACCACAAGGTTTTCCAGATTTTGTATCTTGCCATTTCTCTTTCTGCCATCTTTTAAGCTCAGCACCTTCTTTAGTCTTTCTTACTTGACCTTTACCTTTACGGCACTTAGCAATAGCTTGAGAGGCTCTTGCTGAAGGGAACACCGCATACCGGGCTTTTACACTATGATAGCAAGAGTCTTTAGGCATTACTTTTTCATTTTCATCTTAGTCATAGACATACCATACTTAGCTTTTGGTACAACAGTTGCTTTTGGATTAGCTCCAACTTTAACACCTTTAGAGCCTGGTGTTTTTTGAACAGATAGATTACCATTAGCTTTTACTATCACACCTTTGCTAGCTTTAGTCATTTTAGTTTTCATAATATAATTTAAATTAAGAGTTCCAAACTTTTTCCACTTTAGTGTTTAAGTCTTTTAGAATATCCTCATTTAACGGGTTCTTTAAGTACTCAATCACATCAAATGTATTCCTTCCTAACATAGTACCAGATTGTGTATGGTAAATATGTCCATCGGGCTTATTAATAATATACTTAAAATAAATGGAATCTTTAACAATTGCTTTAATTTTTAATGTTTCCATATCCATTGCAGCAGCATCAAGGAAGCCTTGAGCAGCTCTTTCTTTGTTACCTTCAGTACCTTCACCATTGATATGTCTATCCATGTTATCATAGATAACATCATTAGGTGTGTGTTTCTTATACTGAACACTTGCTACATCTACTGCCTTAGCAATGTAGAATAGCTTAGTGCTGTTTTTATCAAATAGTTTTTGCAATTCTGCAAGAGCCTTATTCTTAAGTTTCTTAACTTCAGTTCTTGCACCTGCAGTTTCTTGTGCTTTATCAAGATAAAACTTTGGTGGAATAGCTTTAGATCTAGCTTCATCATAGCTACGCGCTACAATTGAAAAAGCTCCTGCTTCAAGTGCGTATAATTTAATTCTGTCAAATGGATCTTTTGGGTCTAGGTATACAGGTTCATTACCACATGTAATAAATATCTTATCCCAAAAGTCTGCATTATCCGGACGTAGTAATTTTACTTCATTCCAAAAAGTTGGACTAGATATATCTAATACATTTGCTGCTAAATCTCTTTCTAGTTCTGCTACAGCACTTCTTATTTCTTTTATCTTAGCTTCTTTTTCTTCTAAAGGTAAAAGTTTGATTTCTGGTGCAAATTCATTTAATCCTGTTACATACTGCAACACACCATTTCTGTCAATGCATGCAAGTTGTTCAGTGTGTGTAACACCGTCAAATAAAGTTAGACCATACTCTTCTAGTCCCATGTTTGATACTGATTTATCAAAATAAGGTTTGATAGAGATAGGTGTAGGTTTATTCTCCCTTGTCTCCACCATTGTAAAATTTGTTGATTCTTTCATTTTTGTTGGTTTTTAAATTGTTGGTTAAATATAGTAAAAAAGGGAGGAGCGTTAACCCCTCCCTATTCTTACCGGTTGTTTATATATTAGAATGATCCACCAGTGATTGGGTTTCTCATAACAATCTTAAGGACTTTAGTAGGATCCTTAACCCAGATAGCAGGCATTGTTTGAGACATCATCACACGGTACCCATTGAATTGTCCAGAAGACTGGAACCCTTGAGTACGGCCCATATAGTCCATTGTACCATTCTGATACCACCACTTCAATTGGTTGTCCCAAGACAACTTCAATAGGTAGATGTTATCATTTGTATTATCAGTGATATCAAAGATAATGAATGAGTAAGAAGACAATGGGAAACCATCAATGATTGGGTTTTCAATATCATTAGTATGTACGTTGTCAAATGCTGGGTTCAATACAAACTTCACGTTAGCCAAGAATGGAATAACGTAGCTAGTGTAAGCAAATCCAAAGTTCAAGTCCATACCTTTACCAGTGATTGCACCGATGTCAGCAGCCTGGATAAGAAGACCAGATGCTACAGCTTCTCTACGAATAGCTTCATTTACCATACGCATACCACCCATACCAGTTTGAACAACTAGTGAACGCTTAGGATCTGGACCCTGGAATTCAACCTTACCGTTGAAGAAGTTGTAGATCTCACCACGGAACAAATCAAGAGTAAAGTTATTCTTGTTGTATACACGCTTGAATGCATTATCTAACTGTCTCCAAAGACCCACAGACAAACGGATATCATCTGGACCATCCTGACGTACACGTCCACCTTGTCCCCACATCAAGTAAGTCTCAATGTCAGATGCAATCTTAGACAAGTGAGCAGCTTCCATGTTAGTAAGGAATGTACGTGAAAGGTCACCATTATCAAATGCTTTTTTCACAGCATCTTTACCCATAACCTTAACCATATCTTCTAGAGATGTAACAGCAGGATCAAGGTTCTTATTGAATGATCTCCAGATCTCAGTTACAGGAACTGTACCATCTGCATTCATACCACCCTTGATCATCAAATCTGCACGAGAAGAGATAGAGTAATGTACGTGTGCTTCTGCTCCTCCTACATAGTTGTAGAATTCACGGAATCCTGCATTAGTGATGATGTCAGAGAATCTTTCACCATATTCACCACGTGCAGAACCTTTACGGAATACCTTAGTACCATTTGCTAGGAAACGGTGATCAAGAAAACGCTGGTTGTCATTGTTTACAAGTTGTACTGTATAGATGAATCCATCTCCAATAGGAAGGATATCTTCATCAGTAATGTACATTTCAACTCCGTTATACTTGTCATAAGTGATGATATCACCATGTCCAAATTCACGTCTGTTAAGTTTAATACGGAATGTAGTACCATCTAGACCAAGGATAGTGTTAGGATCCTCAATGTCTTCAACAATGTAAGGAAGGTCAATGGAAACCGGAGTCTGCCATTTGTACTCTCCACGAGCATTGTCAACCATGATTACATTCTTTCCTCCAAAAGAGGACATCTGATAAAGAGGCATTTCTACTTTCTGTGCCATAGCCCAAAGGTCTACTGGACCCAGATCCATAGGTTCTGCATTCTTTAGCATGTTTTGTAAGTGGTAAGAATCCACATGTGAACTAGCGTTATACGCAGTATCACGCAGGAATATACCATTGTTTAAAACTGGAGTTGCCATTTTTGTTTGTTTTTATTTGTTGTTTATAATTAAAATCGTTTAAAGATATTACCAGAGTTTTTCTGTAATGTTCTTTGTGTAGTTTTTCTTGTTGAAGGTTCATCATCACTAGTAGATGAAGATCCTAGCTTTCTTGATTCTTCTGTTTTAAGTTGTCTAACTGCTTTTTCTGTAGCTGCTTTAGATCCTTGCTCCTGGAGTTTGTTTTTATATCCAGAAGGATCTGCTAGCAACCACAATGCTTCAGCAATTAGAGAGTGGTTAGGTTCTACAAACTGATACTTCTCAAGTAAGTGACCAAGTAAGTTTGTAGGCTTACCAGAAATTGAAGGATAATTAGGTTGAACTAATCCGGAGTATAACATGCTCTGAACTTTTCTATCTAGTTTTACACCACCAACTTCTCCAGTTGAAAGAGTGTTATATACATTATCCATGTATGCTTTAGCTGCTCTTTCCTGCTGCTCTTTTTTAGCTTCTTGTTCTGCTAGCTGTCTTGCAACAATCTCTTCTTGCATTCTATCTAACTTTGGCTTAAACTGATTAGCTTTTTGTCCAAGCTTATCTAGATCTGACCAATCTTGAATTTCTGCTTCAATCTCTTCAGGAGATCCAAAGTTTGTAGCATAAAGATATTGACGTGCAATTTCTGCTTGGTCATACTCATTATTTACATCAAGATTTTTCATCTCTTCTACATGAGCCAAAGTTCTAAAGAGTCCTTTTAGATCTGTACCACCGTCTGCTACATATTTTGCTGCATACTGTAACTCTTCTGGCAATGCTTCAAAGAATTCTCTTGGTGTATTTTGTCTAATCTGATTTTCTCTCTCTTGGAAGTTTGCTTCAAAAAGTTCTCTAAAATCTTTTGCTGTATACTCATCTAGTGATTTATCATCATCAAAAGGAATTAGAGTACCCTCTTCAATCATTTTAGTTGCTAGTTCTGCCAGACCTGATTTATCAATCTTTGGTCTTCCCTTACTACCCGCTTCCTCTTCTTGAGCAATACGGCTGTCAAGTTCAGCAATTGCCTCTTCAACTTCTTTCTTTTCTGCCGGTGTATCAGTTGCTACTGAAGTACCTGCAGGGTTGTCAATGAACGATACATCTACAGTGTTTTTGCTAAACACTGATTTCTTTTCTTCTGTTTCTGGTAGCATGATATTTCCTGCATCAGGCATCCCAAAAATCTCATCTAAATTTACATCTGCTTGTGTTACAGATGTAGCATCTGATATTTCACCTTTTTCAATTGGATCCATCTTGTTGGTTTTTGTTGGTTGTTAAATTAATATAAGCAAATTTGTACAAATAAACTTGTAAAATTTAAAGATGATTAAGGTTTTGTAGCACTATATAGCTATTCTTCATTTCCTTTATCATATTTATTTTTATTTTCTCTTGCAATCTGCAGTTGTTTATCTGCTATATCTCTTTGGGCCTGGATCTTTTCACGTTCAATCTGAGCCTTTTCTTGAGCTAAACTAGTTTTGTTAGCTTCTTTTGATCTTTCTAATTCAGTTTGTTCTTGATATTGATTTGTAGCTCTAATCTCTTTCATTGCATCAATATAGTCAGACTGCATGTTTTGATCAAGATCTACCATAGAGCCATACCCGGCTGATCTAATTTCAGCAATAAGAATATCACGTTGTCTATTCTTCTCTGCTTCTGCAGATGCATGATCTCTTTTGAGTTTTTCTTCTTCAGCTTTAGCTTGAATCATTTGTTCTTGCATCTGTTGCTGAGACTGCATCTCTTGTTGTTTGATTTCATTAGATTTCTGCTCAGCTGTTTTAAGTACAGAATTAAGCTCAGCTAATGAATCTGACTGAACTACTTTACCTAAGTCATATATAGAAGCACCGGTAGTATTATTTTGTAGTGCCATCTGTTTAAGTTGCTCTAGTATTGCACGCTGGTTAGCAGTTGTAGAACAATAAATGTTAAGATCTCTCATAAGCAGATCAGTACCATTTATCTCAAAGTTTACATTTTCATCTGCTGTTGTCATGTATTGTAACCTTAGAGATGGTTTAGTAGAGTGATAGTACTGAGCCAGGTCTGTGCGCATCTGATGTACGCGTGGCATTAAGTAATCACAGTGCTGAATAAAGAATACTTCAGTTTGTGCATAAGAAGCACTAACGGCCTGCTCTACTCCTGTAGCTGTCTGCTGTGATAACTGTTGCCCCATACGTTGCGGATTCACACCAATTACTTCATAAGCCTGTTGCTTAAAGTAATTAGCAAGCTGAATCCGCGATAACAGTCGATTTGTTTGCTCCAAATCTAATTTCTGAAAATGCTGGAAGTTTAATGGATTCTCTGTATTTGTAATAGATGTATCTAGAGGTAGCATCTGAAAGTTCTTCATTGCTACATATGCTTTAGCTAGATTATTCTTACCCCAGTCTTCACCTAATGAATGACGTGGTAATGCATTCTGATCCAGTAAGATCACTGTACCTAGTTCATCTACTAGAATATCCGCTATCTGATTATTTACAATATTATACCCAATCTGGTATGGTTTCATTAAGTCAAGTAGAGCTGTAGACTTAGTGTTTCTATCTGAGAACACCGCACCTTCTACCGGAAGCTTACAACCATATAATGTATTATCACCTTTAAACTGGAACTTAAGTGGTCCAATATGGTTTCTTTCTACTCCAATATAAATAGGTGTAAACCCTCCAGGATTATTCATACCCCAGAATGATGGAATATTTGGTCCAATCTTTACACCACCCCATACTTCATTAATCCAGATCCAGTCAATGTGTTCTCCATATACTAGATTATCTTTAGTTTTATTCTTAAAGAGTCTGGTATCATATATTGGTTTATCTGATACTTTATAGTCTTCTGTTATAATTTCTGTAAGTACTTCTCCATTCTCCAGTACTTTGGTTAAGTGACCAACTTTACGTTGTGATTTCCAATAGCCTGTAGTCACGCGAAGTAAATAAGCTGTACCTGCTACATTATAATCTTCACTTTCTGCTAGTATCTGTGAAACAACATCACCTCCTTGCATAATATTACCAGCTACCATGGATGTGTACTGACGATATGCTAGTGATGGCATATTAACGTTCCACTCATGACTTTTTGTAGCATCATAAAATGAACCATCATTCTGCTGTCCAGAAATATTATATGCCGCAGATCTAATAGGATAGATAGCTTCAAGGGCTTCTAATTGCTCTTCTGTCATTAAGTACCCATACTTATCTATAACATCAGCTACAGTAAACATATCTGTTTTACCTACCCAGTTTGCTTGAGATATATATCTTGCGTCCGGGGACTTATGATAGAATGATAATACAGGATTCCAAAGTTCTACATCATAGTCATCTTCTCCCATTCTAAAATGCCAAAACTCACGGTCTGTAATGAGCATATCACGGAAACCTCTTTCCTCAAGCTCATCCATTCTAAATCTTTCTACATCTACCTTATGCTGATGTGTAGCCCACTGTTCTACCATAGATCTGTAATCTTTCTTAAAGAACATTTCTATTTCAGGTAGAGTTTTAAGTTTATCCGGATTTAATTGCTGCTGGGCCTCTTCTGAACTTGGATCAAGACCTTGTTCAATTAAAGCAGCAGAAATCTTCATTTGAGCATTTGATAAGAGTACTTCTTCTACAGCAGATCTTTTTTGCTCCATCATCTCATTGTATGAGAATTCATCTATTGCACGGTAAGTAAGTTTAGTAGATCTTTTAGCAAACTCAGCTACTAAAACATTAATTACATTAGGTATAATTGGGTAGAACTTTAACTCTAATGCTGAGTTGTCTTCTTTGGTTAATACTTCAACTATGTCTCTATAATCATTGTCTTCTTCAATGATATAATCAGACTTATCTATAATACCTTTAGCTAGCTTGTAATTCTTCATCAATCTGCGGGCATTAAGGCGTATTTGTTTTAAACCATTCCACTCAAGCCAGTCTAAGTTCCATGCTGCCCACTCTTGATCCTTTTCAGTTTTAGGTAAAAATTGAAGAGGTTGGGTAATACTACCCATTCTGTTATGTTTAGTTTTAGCTCCCGCCTTGAGCTGCATTGCATTATATATCTGCATAGCCTTTATTTAAAGTGTTTAAATGGTGATCTTTTAATACCTTGACCCATTGATGTTGAGTTCTTTCCCATATGCCGGAAAGGGCTCATATTTAATTTATACAAATTTTCTGACTTTTGCAAGTTTTTGGCTGCCTCATCCATAACAGTTCTAGTTGGAATACCAATATTAGACTGTTGAATACGCATAAAAGCAACTAGAGCTGCAAAAGATACTAAGCGGTCAACGTTGAGTCCTTCTTGATATGCTTTCATTTCTTTAAGAAGCATGGGATCAGGAATACGTTCTATACCATATGTAGTTTTTACAATAGTACCATCTTCTTTAGTTGTAGTATCTAATTCTTCTCTTGTGTATTCAATCACATAAGATAGAAGATGTGACTTAAATAATATACCGGTGTTCTTCCAACCATACTCCTGGAATACGTTAGCATTAGCACCAAGATCTTTTAGAAATAATATTTGATTCTTAGGTACTAAATACCTTTGCTTTTTTCTTGAGATCATATACTGTATAAACAGTGATATGTTATTCTCTATTACTGTCCATGCATTATACCACTCTATTATAAGTTCTAGTCTCTCATGGGTTTTCTTTATGTCATCAAATCTACCGCACCAAGCTGCAACTATTTTGTCTTGTTCTATATAGTGCTCAACTTCAACACCTGTATGTCTCTTTACTTGAACCGGAGCTTTCATTACATATATAGAACATAGTGATTCTGAGGTAGTTGTCTTACCTTCTGATACGGGGTCAATAGATGCATAATACATTCTAAACTCTGGGTCTTTTACTGGCCGCTCCCATACTACAAAAGATCCGGTTTTATCTTCTGTCTTTTTAGAAACTGGAAATTCAGATATAGGAAGTTTATTTGTTTCTTTTACTTTAGGCTTTCCTGTTTCATCTCTAAATATATCCAAGAACTCATATGCGTATTCCTTCTCTTCTATTCTTCTTAACTGAGCAGTAACAAGATGCTGAGGGAATATAGATACTTTTCTGTGGGCAAATGCTTCTTCTATATTCCTTGGATGCTGAGATACTTCAAGCTGATATGTTTCTGGTGACATCTTTTTCTTACACTGCTCAAAGTAATCATCTAAAGCCTGGAGAGCTTCTTCTACAAGTGAATTACCATGGTCATCAATATAAGGCGGCATTGACCATTGTTCAGGAATAAACAAACCTGATGTTCCTATAGTACCGTCTTTATCTATAAGTTTGGTGTCTACTGCATATATATCCTGCGCTTCCGGATTAAGAATCATTTCTTTTAAGGGCTCACACTGATCCAAGTCACCCACAGATCCTGCAGCTATAAACATACCTGTAGTTATCATACCTGACTTAAGTGCAGGTTTAATATAACCATATGTTGTATCCATCTTGGGGGCAATACCAGCTTCCTCATGAAAGAAATACTTAACCGGTCCACCAACACCATTAGTAGGATCTTTCTCAAATGACATACCTTGTATAGTACCTTTAAGACCCACTTCTGCTTTTCTATCTCCTTTTCTTACTTCAATCTTTTGCTGCCACATCATAACCTTGTCTGGTGACATAGGACGGTACCATGCAGTATGCTCATTTAAGAAGGCTGCATATTCATTTAAAAACTTCCATGTACCTTTCTCATTGATGTAGTCTTTTAGTGATGCACCCATCTTAAGTGTGACACCGGCTTCAAACCACTGCTGATTGATAAGTTTACCAGCATGATAATAAGAAGAAGCTATCTGACGTTTCTTAAGAATAGCAGCATGCTTATAGTGTAATTCTGCTAATTGCTCATACAGAGCCATATGATACTGAGCATCACGGATATCAGCAAATCCAAATGCTTGTATCTCTTTGTTAAAGATAGGTAAGAAGTTTAGCCACATGTAATACTCTCTTGCAAGGTACCAAGTTTCTTTACCTGACTTTACTAATACACCATTCCGGCATTTTGTTTTTTGATCATCCCAGTAAGCTAGAAAGTCTTTAGATTTAAAGGGTGCTGTGCAGTATACTTTTTCAGACTTAAATATCCGAGCTTGCTCATTAAAGATATTACTAGAGTCTTGATTAAAATTATATTGACCGGGCTCTTTAAATATGGTAAGTAAGAACACACGTAACTCATCTCTTGTTGCAAAAGATGTAGTAGTCCAAGTACCGTTATCCCAAGTTGGTATGTTTTCCCAGAATGCTTCCATTATGAATCATATGCTAATCCTTGACCACCTCTTACTTTGCTCTGCTGCTCTTCCTGAAGATCTTTATACACTCCTTT
>Ga0315902_10010621_pt1 | contig 12166 bp, 13 predicted proteins | sample LakEriMetagenome_9_FD_203523 | JGI IMG/M metagenome (GOLD analysis project Ga0315902, IMG submission 203523) | Freshwater fungal communities from buoy surface, Lake Erie, Ohio, United States - Buoy 12 MA117 | ecosystem: Environmental > Aquatic > Freshwater > Lake > Lake biofilm | place: USA... | reverse complement strand
GCAATAAGGGCGAGATCGGCCGTGACCACCACATCAAGGGCTTCAGCATGGCCCTGGCCGGCGGCGGCATCAAAGGCGGCGTCACGCACGGATCGACGGACGACTTCGGCTACAACGCGATTACGGACGTCGTCCACGTTCGCGACCTGCACGCGACGATGCTCCATCTGCTGGGCATCGACCACATGCGGTTCACGTTCCCCTACCAGGGCCTCGATGCCAAGCTCACGGGCGTCGAGCCTGCGCAGCCGGTGAAGGCGATCCTCGCCTGAATCGCGTCCTGGAGCGGCGGTCTCTGACCGTCGACCCGCCTCATGAATGGCCTTCATCGCCATCTGCGATTTGCGTTACACTCCGACGAGCGGCGCGAGCATGCCGCTGATCCTCGCAGGAGCATTCCCATGTTGGCGCGTCGTTCGCAGACCCTCGTGATCGTGGCGACGATCGTTTCCCTTGCGGCCTTCGCGTCGGACGTGTCGGCGTCGCCGGCCCGCCGGCTCGCGCGGCGCGGTGTGCTCCTCGCTCCCCCGCCGGGCACGGCGGTGATTCCGCCGGCGGGGCCGCTGCGTCCCAATCCGCTCCTGGCGGTGCCGCTCACTCCCGGCGGCCCGGCGATCGTGGTCGGCCCTGCCGGCCGCGTGCGGCGTCGGCTCGCGATGCCTGCAGACGTCGGGCCCGCACCGCTCGTCACGGTGACCGAGACCGTGGTTTCGTCGCCGGCCGCCGCGCCGTTGGCCAAGGCACCGGCGGCCGTGTCGCCGGCTCCCGCTGCCGTGGCGGCAAAGCCCGCGCCGGCTCCGGTGGCAGCTCCGCAGCCGGCCCCCGGACCCCGGCCGCCCGCGGCCCTGGCCGTGGAAGAGATTCCCGCTCCGCTCCCGCAGCCTCGGAACACCGCCGGCGGTGGCGTGGTGCCGGCCGGTGGCGAGCTCAAGATTCACGACGGCACGCAGAGCGTGCTCGTGCCGGCAGGCAACGAGCAGCCGGTGCCGGCCGGCCGCTGATCCCCGGCGTGGCAGCGCTGCTCACCGCTCCTACCACAGCCCGTCGCTGCGCAGCCGCCCTTCGACCATGTCGGCCATGTCGCGGGCCTGGTCTTCCAACTCCTGCAGGAGTTCGAAGTCGTCGTCGTCCTCGGCTCGACGGGCGAGATACAAGATGTAATTGGCCTCGTTCCGCCAGGCCTTGAGCCAGTCGGGCCGCGAGGAGACGGGGCGGTGGAGGAGCCCCTCCAGCCGATGGAACGCGTCGCCGGATCCGCTCATGATCGTACGTGGGTCACGGGATTCGATCCGTAGGGAGCCGTGCCTCGGGCCGGCGATCAACCGGCCACGTAGGCCGGGAAGTCGGTGTAGCCCGCGGCGCCCGTGGGAGAATACCAGGCGGCCATGTCGGCCGGCTCGGCCAGCGGCCAGCCGTGGCGCAGCCGTTCGACAAGGTCGGGATTGCTGATGAAGGGGCGGCCGAAGGCGATCAGATCGGCGGCTCCCGCTGCGATCGCCTGCTCGGCCGAATCGAGCGTGTAGCCGCAGTTGCCCATCAAGGGGCCGCTGAAGACCCGCCGGAACTCCGCCAGCGTCATCGCCTCGCCCAGTTGGTGAAAGCCGAACGCCAGACCATCCATGACGTGGAGGTAGGCGAGGCTGCACCGATCGAGCATCGTCGCGACGTGGGTGAATTGTTCGCGGAAGTCCGGCGAGCCCATGTCGTTGAACACGCCGTTGGGTGAGATCCGCACGCCCACGCGGTGGGCGGGCCATTCCGCCGACACCGCTTCGACGACCTCCCACAGGAAACGCGCCCGCTTCTCGACGCTGCCGCCGTAGTCGTCGGTGCGGAGGTTGGTCTTCGACTGCAGAAACTGGTCGATCAGATACCCGTTGGCCGCGTGGATCTCCACGCCGTCGAACCCGGCCGCGCGGGCCCGGGCGGCGGCCCGCCGATAGTCGGCGACGACACCGGCGATCTCCGCGGTTGCGAGGGGCCGTGGCGTCTCGTAGGGCTGCTTGCCGCGCGGCGTGTAAATGCCGTCGCCGGCGATCTTCACGGCCGAAGCCGACACCGGCAGGCCGCCGCCGTGGAAGTCGCTGTGCGAGGCCCGCCCCATGTGCCAGAGCTGGAGAAAGATGCGGCCGCCGGCGGCATGCACGGCCGCGGTCACCTGCCGCCAGCCCGCCTCCATCTCGTCGGTATAGATGCCGGGCGATTCGAGCCAGCCGTTGGCCTGTTCCGAAATCGTGGTGGCCTCGGAGATGATCAACCCCGCCGAGGACCGCTGCACGTAGTACTCCGCCATGGTGGCGTTCGGAATCCGCTCCCGGCCCGCGCGGCTGCGGGTGAGCGGTGCCATCACGACACGATTGGGGAGCGTCAGATCGCCGAGGTGGAAAGGCTGCAGCAGGGTGTGGGCCGTCATGAGAAACGCTCCGGGGCGGGTGTAGGCGTCGAACCGCGGGCGACCGTTCCGGTCGCAGCATCGCGCCGAGACGAGCGTCGTGGCAGGCGATTGTGACCGCCGATGTCCCGTCCCAACAAGCGATCAAGTGCACGGGCCGTCAGGTGCATCTGATCGGCCCTCCCGCGATCCGCGGCCGGGATTGCTCGCGGTCTATACTGAAAGCAGGATGCTCCGGCGACGGCCGGGAAGATAATGGCCTGGCGGCGCGATGCGATCGTTGGTGGTGTGATCCGCTGCCGTCGTCCATGAGACCACTGATGACAGACATTTCCCCCGGCCGCTATCGCCACTACAAGGGCAAGGACTACACCGTGCTCGGTGTCGCCCGGCACAGCGAGACCCTCGAGCAACTCGTCGTCTACCGGCAGGAGTACGGCGACCGCGGCCTATGGGTGCGGCCGGCGGCGATGTTCGCTGAGACGGTCGAGGTCGAAGGCCGGATCGTGCCGCGGTTCGCGTTCCTCGGCCCGGGATGAGACTGGCCCGCAGTTCGGTCTCCGTCCGGGGCGGTCGCGGTCAGCGGGCGTGGAGCCGGTCGAGAGCGTCACGGCCCTCGGTGAGCAGCGGCGAGTGTCCGAGATACCGCTCGGCCATCTCGCGCTTGCCGCGGGCGAGCAGGGTCGCGTAGACGTGCAGTTCGAAGTGCAGACGCAACTGCCGTGCCGCTGACGGTTCGCCGACCGCCTGCAAGACACCCATCAGTGCCTCGGCCGTGGAGAGGTGGCCTGGCTCGGGCTGGTCGCGAAGCCAGTAGCGGCTCGGTGTCGCTGTCGCATCGGGGAGCCGCACGTACCGCCCGAGCCCTTCGACCGTGCGAAGCATGTCTCCGGCCTGTCGCCAGGTGCCGTCGAGCAACAGGATCTGGGTGCAAACGCCGCGCGCGTCGTCCGCCGCCTGCGGGTCGGCACGCAACGGCTCACCGCACGGGTGGAGAATCCAGAGTTCCCGGCCGGGCTCCACGGCTTCGGCCGAGAGACCCGAAGCCGGAACGTGACCGCTCGCTTTCTGATAGACGTGACACACTGCACCGGCCACGGCCCGGGCAACGAGGGTGCCGGAGCTCGACGGCTTGTGCCGCTCGCTCCGGTGGATGAGCACGTGCACCGCGAGCCGCGTGTGCACGGCCGCGAACGCGTCGCAGACGCACCACCGTGGCGGCTGGCTGCATCGCGGGCAGCGGGCGGCACCGGCGAGTACGACGCTTCGTCCCATGCTTGACGGCCGAGTTCGGGGTGGTTGAAACGTGGACGGAGAGCACGACGACGGGCTTACGGGTCAGACCTGGGCGTTGATGAATTGCATAACCGCAGCGGCAACGCGATGCCGACATTCTCCCGCAGTTTCGCCAGCGCCGCCGGGCTCACGTGCTCGAGGCCGCGCAGCGAGAGCGACGCCCCCGCGTGCGTGGCGAGAATCGCCGCCACCCGGTCGGTCAGGCTCGTGACACGATCGAGCGCGAGGAGCGGATGTTTCACGAGTGCCCGTGCGACCTCCACGGTGAGCGACCTCATCCCGCACAGCGCCAGCTCGCCTGCCTGGTGCGTGGCGAGGATGGCGGCGACGGCGGGCGTCAGTTCGCGGACGGATGAGAGAAACAGTCCGGACAGCCCGGCGATGCCACGGTAAGAGGGTCTGGCCGCAAGGACGGCCGCGCGGCGTTCGTCGAGCCGTTCGAGGCCGCTGAGTTCGAGGGTTCCCCGATGTTGTACGAGGGCCGCGAGCCGCTCGATCGGAACGTCGTCCGGCACGTTGGTCACGAGCGATCCCTCGTGCCGACCGAGGGAGACAGCCACGGCGTCGTCGAGCTGCAGGGAAGAGAGATGGAGCACGCCACGGTGATTCGCCAGGTGCCGTGCCTGCCGCGGTGACAGCTTCTGCAGCTTGCGCAGACAAAGGCCACCCGCGCGCCGGCCGAATGCCTCGGCCGCACCGTCGGACAGTCTCGTCAGACCATGAAAGTGAAGTTTTCCACCGTGCCGGGCCAAGTGCGTGGCCACCCGCCCCGAGAGCCGCTCGAGGCCATGCAGGTTCAGGTCGCCGGAGTGCCGGGAGAGTGCGGCCGCCACGGCGGGCGACAGGCCGGTCAGTCCGGAGAGCGAGAGTTCGTTCGCATGGTGCGCGAGCCCGTTCGCCACGTCCAACTCGAGTGTCCGCAGGCCGTCGAGCGACAGTTCCCCCTCGTGCCGGCCGAGAGCCCGGGCCGCCGCCGGCGACAGCCCACGCAGGTTGTTGAGCGAGAGGCCGCCCGAGCGATGCGTCGCCAGCATGGCCGCCACCGCGTCGGTGATGCCCACCAGTCGGTCGAGGTAGAGGTGGCCGCGATGCCGCACGAGCTGCCGGGCCACCGAGAGCGGCAGCCGCTCCAGGCCGTCGAGGTAGAGATGGGTCTTGTAGTGGCCCACGACGTCGGCGGACCGGCCCGCGTCGGCATCATGGCCGAGGGCCACCCATCCATAGGCGGCCGACCGGATCGAATCGGCGTCGTCAGCGGCGCGATTTCCGTCGCTGTCGCCGACCGGGCGGCAGAACATCGCCACGAGTTCCCGGGCCTGCGCGGCATCCAGCCTGCGGATGGCGCCGGTCTGTTTCCGCAACGAACGGTCTTCGATCGACGTGCTCATGCGCACTCCAGCACGTGCCGAACCGCCGCCGAGCGTTTCCAGCACGTCGCGAGGGACGTATCGTTCTTGCTGCTCCCGCCATGGTATCCCTCGTCTCGATCGCAGCACAGCCTGCGGCATGCGTCGAGCGTGTCATAGTCGGGCGCTTGCACCGTCGATCCGACGCGGTCGCCTCAGGACGGCATTCAGTCCGCGGGTCTGCCGAAACCGCGATCCTCGCGGTACGGCCGCCGCGACTCGAACAGCCGAAGGCGAGCCTCGAAAACAGGCCGACTTTCAGCGGGGGCCAATGCCATGGCGCGCCGCTGATACGCGATGGCACTCGCGAAGTCGCCCGCCTCCGCTGCGGCTGCGGCAGCCGCGGCAAGAACATTCTCGTCCGGCTGTCCCCGCGCGAGCTCGATCGCCCGCGCAGCCGAGGCGACAGCCCGCTTGCCATCACGGAGTTTGTCGTCAGGCCACACGGCCAACGCGTATGCCTGCATGGCCAGGAGTTGCGGGCTGGGAGCCATCTCGACGGCACGGTCGAGATCCTCCAGTGCCGGGGCATACCGCTGATATGACCGCAGCGCCAGTGCCCTGCCCAGCAAGGCGTTCGCCCATGCCTCTCCCTCGACTCTCGCGGGCGTCAGCGTCATTGTGCAACGATCGTGGGCCGTGCCCGTGATGCCATACCGCTGCGCTGTCACGAACACGATCCGGCCGTCTTGGACGGTTCCCGTAACGATGATGGCGGTGTTCATATCGTGCCGGAATGCCACGGTCGACTCGACGACCACCCCGAGGTGTCGCACGTCGCCCTGCGTGAAGTGCACGTCGCTACCGTCCTGTTCCACGAGCCAGGGTTCCTCGCCCAGCCCCCACTCTTCGCAGCCCCCAGCGGCAGTCGGCAGGTAGCCCTCGGCGAGCCGAACGAAGCCGCGTCGACGTACGGCTTCGAGGTACACCCGCCTCCGCTCCTCGAGCCGTGGCTCGATCTGCCGCACGTTATCCGGCGTGATCGCGACCGGCAGGCCGTCCAATTCGGCGTTGTAGGTGGCGCCGGCTCGAGCGAGAGCGCACCCTTGGAGCAGGGTCTGAATCTGGAGGTAACTCGTTCCCAGCAGGTCGGCCGGGGCTGCCAAGGCCTCATCGATTGCGACGCTCCGCGGAACCTGCTCGAGCACTCGCGGCAACACCAGCAGCGGCGTGTGCGGTTCGCGGAGCGGTTGCCGCTTCCGCAGGTCGTTGAGCCGGCGGATGCCTTGCTCGCGAAACTCGGGTGCAAAGTAACTTAGCGCCACGGCGCGTTCCTGGAGCGTGGTCGCCTTGTCGAACTCACCGAGTTCGGCATAGGCCGCCGCCAGCGCGTTCAACGGCTCGGCCGTCTGGCACGTCACCGGGTCACAGAGATCGCCGGCGAGCATGAGAGCCTTGCGGCCATTCCGGACGGCGTCATCGGGCGCGGTTGCGTAGATCCAGGAGAGCAGCAACGGAGCCCTGGGGTCATCCGGTGTCATTTTCCGTGCTCGTTCCAAGTCGTCCACGGCCCGTCGGAAGTCTCCGCTTGCGTGATAGGCGAGGCCGCGTTCGAAGAGCACGCCGAGGAGCGAACTGTCGAGCCGGTATGCGGCCGTGAAGTCTTCGATCGCTCGTGGCAGATTGCCAAGGTTGTAGTAGCAGGCGCCGCGATCGAAATACACCTGCGGCAGCGGTTTGCTCGCGAGTGACTCTGAAAAAGCATCGATCGCATCGTCGAGTTTGCCTGCGTGCATCAGGAGGCTGCCTTTGAGACCCAGTGTCAGGGCGTCGCCAGGAGCGACGGTGAGCGCCGTAGCGACGTCGGCAAGCGCGGCGTCCGGGCGATTCGACTTCGCCTTCGCGATGGCACGCAGACGGAGCGGCTCGGTGCTCCTCGGTGACAGCGTTATGGCCGTGTCGTAGTACGGGATGGCCGCCGCGGGGTCGGCTGTCTCGATGACTTGTCCAGCGGTCATCCAAGTGTCCGCCGATCGCGGATCGACCGTGACGGCTTTGTCCACGTCAGCACGCATTCGCTCGGCGTCGCCGAGTTGCCGGTGGATGGAAGCGCGTTCCAACAACAGCGTGGCATTCGCCGGACTGGCCGCGATTTTGCGGTCGAGCGTGGTGAGGCGGGCCTGGGCGAGGAAGTCGTCCCCATCGAACGTTCCGGCGGGATGTGGCGGGCTGGCCTGGCTGGGCGAAGCCATCGCTGCAACGAGAGCGCACGATAGGACCACGAAGGCATACCGGGGAAGGATTGCCATACAGCCCTCACGAACAAGAAGAGGCACGTCCGAAAACCCGCGGCGCACGCGGCCAATCCTAGCGTGCGTCCGCTGATGAAGGCCGTCGTCGCCGGGATCGTGCCAGGGAACGCTTCGGTGATCGAACACAGGGCCCGGACACCTGGCTGAATGATCCCTGGGCATGCCCGGGCCGCGGTCAGGTGATCCGGTGGTGGAACCGGTAGAAGATCGACTCGTCGATGTCGTCGATCGAGCCGCGGCCCTTGCCGAGCAGCCGCAGCGTGTCCTCGATCTCCTGACGGAAAATCTCCAGGCAGCGGGCCACGCCCGCCGGCCCGCCGGCGCCCAGCGAGAAGGCGATCGCCGTCCCCACGAGCACGGCCTTCGCGCCGCACGCCCGGGCGACCACCACGTCGGCACCGGTGCGGATGCCGCCGTCGAGGTACACCTCCATGCGGGAGCCCGCCGCACGCAACTGGGGGACGATCTCCTGGAGCATGTGGAGCGTCGCCGGCGTGCCGTCCACCTGCCGGCCGCCGTGGTTCGAGACCACGATCGCCGCGGCGCCCTCCTGTTCGGCCCGCCGTGCGTCGTCGATGTTGTGCACGCCCTTGATGATGATCGGCCGATCGCCCCAGGCCGCACGGATCCAGCCCAGATCCTGCCAGGTCACCGCCGACTGGGCGAGCTGCTTGCCGATCGGCATGTAGCCCATCGGCGTGCCCGGGACGAGCTCGATGTTGGGGAAGTCCATCAGCTGGCCATCGGCGAGGAAGCCCAGCATCCAGCCGAGGTGCTTCCAGGTCCGCAGCTGCAGGGCCTGGCGAATCCGCTCGCTGTAGAGCCCGCGGAAGAACCGGCCCACCATCCCCGCCCGGCTCTGGTTCGCCGCGCTGATTTCACCGATCAGCTGCGCGGACCGGTTCCGCTTGTCGCCGAGACGGTTGCCGGCGACGGCCGTGTCGATGGTCAGGATCAGCGCCTCGTAACCGGCGGCGCGGGCGCGGGCGATGCCGCGTTCGGCCACTTCGCGGCCCCCGACGAGGTACAGCTGGAACCAGCAGGGGCCGGGGGCGACCTCCTTGACCCGTTCCATTCGCGTGCCCGTCAGTGTGGAGAGCGCGAAGATCACGTCGGCCTTGCTGGCCGCCTCGGCGGCCACGGCCTCACCTTCGGGCCAGCCGGTCCGCAGGCTGCCGACCGGGGCCACGATCACCGGCATGCTCGTCCTCGTACCGAGCAGGGTGGTCGTCAGATCGACGGCATCGAAGCGCACGGCGCCGCTGGGGTTGAGATTCACCTCGCGAAACGCCGCCCGGTTCCGCTGCGACGAGGTCTCCTCGCCCGCTCCGCCGCGGTAATACTCGACCGCGTCCGGTGGCATCCGCTCGCGGCAGAGCTGGATCAGATCCGCGATCGCCGGCGCGGCCGCCGCCCGCCGGCTCCAGTGGCGGGCCGACCGCAGGTGCGCCTGGAGGAGCAGCCTTTGAAAGGGCATCTTCCGAGTGGCGAGTCGCGGGTCGGTGTACAGGCCGGCCGTCCGGCCGGCGGAGGGCGTGCCGTGCGTCGGGGTCATGTCGCTGTCGTGGGTCGCGGGAGTTTGAACCCCGACAGTCTACTTCGCCTCCCGGCTCATGGGTAATGGCGTAGGCATGAAGCAACCGCTCGAGACTCGCCCCGCCGAAGTCTTTGGTCGGGTCCGGGACTCCGGCCGCCCGCTCGCTGCCGGTTTCCGCATGCACGTTGGTCGCAGCCATGCTGACCCCAATCAACGCCACGTTCGTGATGACCGCCGCTGGTTGATCGCGTCGAACGCTTGCCTCTAAGATGCAGCCGTTGCGTGAGGGAGCCGAAGCCGATGCCTTTGTACGAATACTCCTGCGAACAGTGCGGCCGGAAAATCGAGCTGCTCGTGCGTGGGGACGAGAAGCCGGAGTGCCCGCACTGCCACGGCACGAAGCTCACCAAGCTCTTGAGCGTGGTCAGTGGCCACGTCGCCAGCGGTGGCGGCGATTCGGCCGCCGGAGGCGGTTGCGGTCGCCCGCAATGTGGCATGGGCGGCTGTGCGGGGCTCGGGTGAGGTCGCCACGACTCCCACTGCGGCACTTGTAGAAACCGGCGCTCATGCCCGACGTTCCGTGGATCGACTGGTATCAAAGCCTCGCCAAGCCGTCGTGGACGCCTGCGCCGCGGACGATCGGCCTCGTCTGGCAGATTCTCTATCCTGTCATCATCGCGACCTTTGGCTTCGTGTTCGTCCAGGCCGGGCGTGGCCGGCTGCCGCTGCTCGTGGCCCTGCCATTTGCCATCAATCTCGTGGCGAATCTGATGTTCACGCCCATTCAGTTCGCGATGCGGAATCTGCCGCTGGCGGCGGCAGACATTCTCGTCGTCTGGGGAACGCTCGTCTGGATGATGCTGGCGGTCTGGCCGCACTATCGCTGGGTGGCCGCGGCCCAGGTGCCGTATTTCGTCTGGGTGTCGATCGCCACGGTGCTGCAGCTCTCGATCGCGTGGATGAATCGGGCGTAGCCAATCGCCCACGTCGTGAAGTCTGCACGGGCTGCGGGCCGGCCCATCATCGGACGCTGGGAGGCCATGCAGGCATTCTGGGCAGACCGGTCGCGGACGCCCGTGTCTGACACCGCTTGACTCTGACGCTGCAATGGCGCCGGCCTGGCCGCTCAGATCCGCGGCCGGTTTATGGCCCGCAGGCCCGCGATCAACACGATCGCGCCCACGGTCGCCGTCACCAGGCTGCCGACGAGGCCCGTCGAGGTGAGCCCGAGCAGGCCGAAGAGAAAGCCGCCCAGGATCGACCCGATCACGCCCGTGATCAGATCGCTTACGAGGGTGGAGCCGCCCCCCTTCATGATCTGGCTCGCGAGCCACCCGGCCGCCAGACCGATCAGCAAAAACCACACGATGTCCATGCCACGACCCTCCGGGGACCACGATACTCCCTCCATCCTAGCTTCGATGACAAGCCGGAAGCCCTGACGCATTCCCGGCCGCCCCGGGGCTAGACTCGACACACATGGAAACGATCCGCCTCATCCTCTTCACGACACTCTGGACCGCCATCTGGGCGGCACCGCTGCCCACGCTCTCCCGCCGCGTGGAGCTCGTCGCCGGGCTGATCCCGTTCGCGGCCTTCGGCCTGCGGGTGTTCGGGGCCTGCTTCATCGGCGTGCCGGCCGACGACCCCGTGAAGATGGCCGTCGCGCCGCTCGTCGACTGGATCAATGGCGGTCCCGGCGGGGTGCCGTTTCAGTGGGTGCTCGATGGCACCGTGGCGATCGGGCTCGTGTGGTTCGCCTCGATCGCAAACATCCCGCGACGGTGGCGGCTGGCCACGATCTGGGTGATGCCGGCGGTGGCCCTCGCGAGCCTCGCTATCCGCTGGGCCGCCGCCCGCTAGCGGTAGAGCGGCAGCTCTGCGATCCGCCGGTCGATCTCGCCGAGCAGCCGCCGGGTTTCCGCGCCGCTCAAACCGCCGTAGTCGGCCTGGAGCTGATCGCGGCCGATGCCCTCCGGCAGCTCGCGGAGCGATGGCAGCACATCGGCCACTTCCACTCCCCGCCGGATTCGGCTTTGCATCGTGTGGGCCGACTGCGAGCTGCGGGTGGCCGCGGCCGCCAGGCGAATGCCCGCGGAGTTGGCCGCCATGTCCACGAACGAGAAGCCCGAGCCTCCTGGGGTCGAGTCCATCGCCTCCTTCGAAAGACCGACCGCGAGCGACCGCGACTCGTCCGCCAGCGCCACGAGCGCCGCGCTCACCCAGAAGTGCTGCGAGAGATCGCCGCGACCGCCGAGCATGATCCGCCGCCGCAACGCGAGCCGGGCCTCGGGCGGCCCGAGGTCGAGATCGCGGCCGCCGACGCGGGCGACATTGTCGTCACCGAGGATCTTGCCGAGGGCCAGGATCGCCGCCCGATTCGGCAGCACGCCGTCGGTGCCGTGGGAATTGTCTTCCGCATACGCAAACGCGATCTCGAGCAGCCGCAGGAAGCCCGCGTCCCCGTCGGGCACGTCGGCGGCGGCCTCGAGCACGTGCCGGGCCGTGCCCTGCCAGGCCGTGAAGAGGTCGTTGCAAACGCCGGTGGACGCCCCCCATGCGGCCAGCCCGCCGGTGACGACGGCCAGCGCCCCCAGCGCCGCCCAGTTGCGGCGCAGTGCGAGGCCGGCGAGCCCGCCCAGGAATGCGAGCAGGAGGATGAACACCAACTGCGGCCAGATGGGCAAGGCCCCGAAGTTGATCCACTTGGCGGCCAGCGCGAGCAGAGGCGCGGCGATCAGGAGCGTCGGCACCGCGGCCCGCGACTTCCAGCCCGACATCGCGATGGCCAGGAGCACGCCGATCAGGCCGACACCCGCGCCGCGGAGCAGCGCCGTCGCCAGGAAGCGGGCCCGCGGTTCGGCGATGCCGGCCACCCGCTGCACGAGCTGCACCGTCCACTCGGGCGCGCTGAGCGGCCGCGGGTCGGGGAGCACGCAGAGCATCACGATCCAGACCACGAGCGCGATGCCCGCGACCCGCTGACCGGAAAGGCGGAAGTCGAGAGCGGCATGGGGGCGGGCCACGCAGGTGACTCCTTGGCAGGGCAGGGCGATCGACGTGTTGTATCATTCCGGGATCGGCGGTGGCTGGCGGGCGGACCGCCGCGGTGTTCGGATCGCATGCTTTCGTCGCCCCGCTCCGTACCATTCCCGAGGCTGCCATGTACCCGTTTCGCCCGCTCCCGCCCTCCGCCACCGCCGTGGTCGCGGCCGGGATCGTCGCCCTTCACTTTGCTGCCGTCGGTACGGCGGCCCCGGACGCCGGCGCCAAGGCCCATGGC
>Ga0315902_10010620_pt1 | contig 12167 bp, 9 predicted proteins | sample LakEriMetagenome_9_FD_203523 | JGI IMG/M metagenome (GOLD analysis project Ga0315902, IMG submission 203523) | Freshwater fungal communities from buoy surface, Lake Erie, Ohio, United States - Buoy 12 MA117 | ecosystem: Environmental > Aquatic > Freshwater > Lake > Lake biofilm | place: USA... | reverse complement strand
TCGGGTGCTGGCTTTTCAGCAATCGGATCGGCAGACAAACCGGATGCGCGTCTGCGGGCAGCCGCGAGTGCATCCTTGGCTTCGGGTGTGCCGAGAGTCTCCATCTCGCGTACCCACTGAACATAGGCGTGGGAGTCTGCCGCGCGAAGCTCTGATTGCTTCTCGAGAAGCTCCATGGCACCAAGAGAACCCTCTTGACCCTGAGCCGCGGCCAAAGCCTCGGCAAGATCGGCATCGCTCAGCGCGAGCTTCTTTGGTGGCTCGAAGGGGTTAGTCATAACGAAAATACTAATGCCGCGCCATTTCTGACGCGGCATTCATATTCTCTTATGAGAACAGTGGGCCCTACCGGGCTCGAACCGATGACATCCACGGTGTAAGCGTGGCGCTCTACCAACTGAGCTAAAGGCCCCTCGAAAGAGCGTAATACACCTCGGCCCCTGTAATCAACCTAAGCGGCGAAGTGACCCCTTGGTTAGGCGTTCAGGCTGTCTAGCGCGCGCTGATACTCCTGCAAGCTGCGGGCCTGACCCGGTGCTGTGACGAACTTGGCGGCCAAGATGCCATCCTTGTCGATCACAAATGTTGCACGGTTCGAGATTCCCGCTTCGTCGAGAAAAACGCCATACTGCTTGGCAACGGCTCCGTGTGGCCAGAAGTCAGCCAAAACCGAGAACTTATAGTCTTCCTGGTCGGCGAAGGCCTTCTGCACGTATTTGCTGTCAACAGAGATGGCTAGCAATTCGACGTTGTCACGGTCAAAAACCGAGAAATTGTCTCGCAACTCGCAAAGCTCCCCCGTGCAAACGCCCGAGAAAGAAAGCGGGTAAAACACCAGCACGACAGGCTTTTTGCCTGCGAAGTCTGAAAGAGTCACGCTCTCGCCAAATTGATTGACCAGCGTAAAGTCTGGGGCGGCATCGCCGATTATTAGGGTCATCGATTTCCTTTGTTTGGGCTAACAATCAAAACATACAGTTACGGGCGAATCTATGGCCAAATCTCAGAATAAACTTGGCTTGGCTCAAACCCGAGCTTCAGCAGTTCCATCCCCCACGAAAGAGGATGTCGGTGTCATTCAATAACCAAGACGCTTTCTCAGTCAATAATCCAGATCTTGACCCTGAGGAAACTAGAGAGTGGCTTGAATCACTCGATGCCGTATCTCGTGTTCACGGTCGAGGCCGCGCTCGCGAAATCATGCTGAATCTGCTTCGTCGTTCGCACGAGCTTCAACTGAACGTGCCAATGGTTCCGACCACCGACTACCTAAACACCATCGCCCCTGAGAACGAAGCTGAGTTTCCGGGTGACGAGAAAATCGAGCGCACTTATCGCGCATGGATGCGTTGGAACGCAGCAATGCTTGTGCACAGAGCGCAGCGACCTGGCATTGCTGTCGGTGGCCACATCTCAACTTTTGCATCATCGGCTTCGCTTTACGAAGTTGGTTTCAACCACTTCTTCAAGGGCCAAGATCACGCAAGTGGCGGAGACCAAATCTTTATTCAGGGTCACGCATCGCCTGGCCCATACGCTCGAGCATTTCTCGAGGGTCGTCTCTCAGAAAGTCAGCTAGACGGATTCAGACAAGAGAAGTCTCACGCTGGTGGTGGGCTGTCTTCTTACCCGCACCCAAGACTGATGCCAGATTTCTGGCAGTTTCCGACAGTGTCGATGGGTCTCGGACCAATCAACGCGATTTACCAGGCGCAGTTCAACCGCTACCTTGCCGGTCGTGGATTCAAAGACACCAGCGAGCAAAGAGTATGGGCATTCCTCGGTGACGGCGAGCTCGACGAAGTTGAGTCACGCGGTGCACTGCAGCTTGCCGCAAACGATTCACTCGACAACCTGACCTTCGTAGTCAACTGCAACCTTCAGCGACTCGATGGACCAGTGCGTGGCAACGGAAAGATCATCCAGGAACTTGAAAGCTTCTTCAGAGGCGCAGGCTGGAACGTAATCAAAGTTGTTTGGGGTCGCGAATGGGACGACCTTCTTGCCCGCGATTCAGACGGTGCGCTAGTTGATCTGATGAACAAGACACCAGATGGCGACTACCAGACATACAAGACCGAGGATGGCGCTTTCGTGCGCGAGAACTTCTTCGGTCGCGACCCGAGAACTGCGAAGCTGGTCGAAGGTATGTCAGATGATGAGATCTGGGGACTCAAGCGCGGCGGTCACGACTACCGCAAGCTTTACGCCGCCTACAAGTCGGCTGTTGAGCACAAGGGCCAGCCGACCGTCATCCTTGCGAAGACCATCAAGGGCTTCTCGCTCGGCAAGTCTTTCGAGGGCCGAAACGCCACTCACCAGATGAAGAAGCTGACTCTCGACAACCTCAAGGGCTTTAGAGACGAACTGCGAATTCCAATCACGGATGCGCAGCTCGAAGAGAACCCGTATCAGCCTCCTTACTTCCACCCTGGCCAGGACGCACCTGAGATTCAGTACATGCACGAGCGTCGTCGCGAACTTGGCGGTTATCTGCCAGAGCGTCGCAGCAAGTATGTCGACTTCAAGCTGCCCACCGAAGACGCATACAAGATTGCCAAGGGCGGCTCAGGAACCCAAGGTGTTGCAACGACGATGGCTTTCGTTCGACTTATGAAGGATCTTCTTCGCGCGCCGGAGTTCGGCGATCGAATCGTGCCGATCATTCCTGACGAAGCGAGAACTTTCGGAATGGACGCATTCTTTCCGACGGCAAAGATTTACAACCCGAACGGTCAGCACTACATCTCAGTAGACCGCGACCTGCTGCTCTCTTATAAAGAGTCTGCTGCCGGGCAAATCTTGCACACTGGAATTAATGAAGCCGGTTCAATCGCAGCGCTAACAGCAGCTGCTACGAGTTACTCAACTCAGGGTCAGCCGATGATTCCGTTCTACGTGTTCTATTCGATGTTCGGATTCCAGAGAACAGCCGATTCAATCTGGGCTGCGACCGACCAACTCTCACGCGGTTTCTTGATTGGCGCAACAGCTGGTCGCACCACGCTAACCGGTGAGGGTCTTCAGCACGCAGATGGTCACTCGCCTCTATTGGCTTCGACCAACACTGCAGTTATCACTTACGACCCTGCTAGCGGTTATGAGATTGCGCACATCATTCGCCACGGACTAGAGCGCATGTATGGCGGCAACCACAAAGACCCGAACGTGTTGTTCTACCTAACCGTTTACAACGAGCCAATCGTGCAACCAGCAGAGCCAGAGAACGTTGACGTCGACGGCATCATCCGTGGAATTCACCGCATCAGCGAGAACAACCACGAAGGAACAAAGGCGCAAATCTTGGCTTCTGGTGTTGCTGTTGCGTGGGCTTACGAGGCTCAGCGATTGCTTCAGGACGACTGGGGCGTATCGGCAGACATTTGGTCGGTCACCTCATGGACAGAGCTGCGCCGCAACGGTTTGAAGCGCGACGAGTTCAAGTTCTTGAACCCGAACGCTGAAGTTCCAGATGCTTACCTGACCCACAAGCTGGCCGATGCCATGGGTCCGTTCTTGGGCGTCAGCGACTACATGCACGCGGTTCAAGACCAGATTCGCCCTTGGGTTCCTGGCGACTACGCAACGCTAGGTGCTGACGGCTTTGGATTCTCAGACACTCGCGCAGCTGCAAGACGCTTCTTCAAGATTGACGGACCATCAATTGTGGTTCGGGTTCTTGAGCAGCTGGTCGAGCGCGGCGAAATTGACGCTGAGGCGCCGGCTAAAGCAATTGAGCGCTACAGGTTGCTCGATGTGACTGCCGGAACCTCTGGATCTGCCGGTGGCGAAGCCTAAGCAAGAGACTCTCGCTTGGCTCGCCTCTATATCGGGTGAGCTGAGCAGCGAGACCCTAAGGCAACTCGACCTAACACTGCCGTGGTATCGAGAGATGCCTGCTGCAAGACGTGCTTCTGTTGGTCTTGTGGCTCAGTCGGGAATCAGCTCGTTCTTGGCCTGGTATGAGAACCCTAAGTCTCAGCCCTGGGTCGCGGCCGACGTTTTCGGGCTTGCTCCTCGAGAACTGCTTCGATCGATTTCTCTTCAGCAGACACTCCAGCTGATTCGTGTGGTGGTTCAAGTTGTTGAAGAGCGCGTGGTTCGCGAAGACGCTCAAATGCGCGAAGCTGTTCTGCTCTACTCGCGAGAGATTGCTTTTAGCGCTGCAGACGTTTACGCCAAGGCAGCAGAAGCGCGAGGCCTCTGGGACGCCCGCCTCGAAGCACTCGTAGTCGACTCGATTCTCAGTGGCGAAAACACCGATGAAATTGCTTCGCGCGTGGCCGCGCTCGGATGGCGAGCCAATGGCTCTGCGCTCGTGCTCATCGGAAACACAGACGAAGCACTAGACGCCGATAACCTGCGCAGAGTTGCGCGCAAGTGCGACGCAGACGTTCTGATTGGTGAGCACGGAGACCGGCTGATAGTCGTAGTCGGAAAAATCTCGAAAGCCACCACCCTGAAGGCAGCCACTTCTTTTAGCGAAATTGTGGCCAAACTTGAACCGTTCTTTGCTGCAGGAGCGCTAGTAGTAGGCCCGACCGTTCGAGACGTTTCTGCTGCCCACAACTCTGCCCGTGCTGCGCTCTCTGGGTTTGCAGTTCTAAGAAACGCGAGAACTGTAAAGCGCGTCACTCACGCCGACGATGTTCTTGCCGAGCGTGCACTCGCCGGTGATGCGCTTGCAAAGCAAACGCTTGTTGAGAAAATCTACAAACCGCTGTCAGAGAACTCGGCCGAGCTGCTCGAAACTCTTATTGCCTATCTCGACTGCGGCAGATCGCTCGAAGCAACCTCGAAGCAATTGTTCGTGCACGCAAACACGGTTCGCTATCGACTAAAGCGAATCAGCGAGATTATTGGCTGGGATGCCACCGGTGCGCACGAAGCGTTTGTTCTGCAGGTGGCAATGGTTCTTGGTTCAATGAGCGACTCAACAACAGAAGGATAAAATCAACATGATTGCAATTGTCTGCCCAGGCCAGGGAGCACAAACGCCTGGCTTTTTCTCACCATGGCTTGAGCTCGACACCTTCAAGCAAACCATCGAGCGCTTGGCAGATGCGAGCGGAGTCGACCTGCTAAAGCATGGAACAGTCAGTGACACTGACACCATTCGAGACACTGCGATTGCTCAACCGCTGATTGTTTCTGCCGGAATCGCTTCGGCAGCTGTCTTGTTCAACTCGCCGTCTTTGCCAGGCTCTTCAAGTTTGGCGGCTGCGGGACACTCGGTTGGAGAGATCACTGCTGCCGCAGTCTCTGGCGTGCTGAGCGACGAATACGCAATCAAATTCGTAACCAAGCGAGGCAACGCCATGGCATCGGCAGCTGCTCTGCAACCAACCTCGATGGCCGCTGTCGTTGGTGGCGATGAAAAAGTTGTGCTCGAGAAACTAGAGTCACTCGGGCTTGAGCCAGCAAACTTCAATGGCGGTGGCCAAATTGTTGCCGCCGGAACCGCAGAGGCAATTGAGCAGCTGAAACAGGATGCGCCAGCGGGCAGTCGAGTTATTGCCCTGCAGGTTGCCGGAGCATTTCACACCCGCTTCATGCAGCCGGCTGTCGATGTTCTTTCGCAATACGCGCAAACTTTGGCACCTCAAGACCCATCCATGAAACTCTTCACGAATGCCACCGGTGAGCTCGAGTCGAGCGGCAAGAACTTCGTCGAGCTAATGGTGCGCCAGGTTTCTAACCCGGTTCGCTGGGATCTCTGCATGGCCTCGATGCTCAAGCAGGGCGTCACAGCGATGATCGAGCTGTCCCCTGCCGGCACCCTCACAGGTCTAGCAAAACGCTCTATGCCAGGAGTTGAGTTGTTGGCAGTGAAGACCCCCGAAAATATCGAGGCGGCTTTGTCGCTAATCAACAATCACGGGTAGGTTTTCACCCGCTAAGTTTGTAGCATTCAACGAATTGAGGCACTTTGAGTCAGCCAGCTCTAAATCAATACGAACCGGTTAGGTTTTCACGCATCTATTCACTAGGTGCTGCTCGCGGTGATCTTGTTGTAACCAACGATGACATCGCAGGGCCAATCGACTCTAGCGATGAGTGGATTCAAAGACGCACAGGCATCATCAGTCGCCGACGTGCAAGCAAAGATGTCAGCCTGATGGACATGGCTGTCGAAGCCTCAAACATCGCAATCAAGCGCGCTGGCATCGACCCGAGCGAAATTGGCGCAGTAATCTTCAGCACAATCACTCACCCGCACCAAACGCCTTCGGCAGCAGCTCTGCTCGCCGACAAAATTGGTGCTACTCCTGCCCCGGCCTTCGACGTTTCAGCGGCCTGCGCCGGTTATTGCTACGGCATCGCCCAAGCCGACGCGTTAGTGCGCTCTGGTATGGCCAAATACGTTCTTGTTGTGGGTGGCGAGAAGCTAAGTGACTTTATCGACCCGACCGACAGAACAATTAGTTTCTTACTCGCTGATGGCGCGGGTGCCGCCATTGTTGGCCCAAGCGATACCGCTGGCATTAGCCCGACCGTTTGGGGGTCTGACGGCTCACACTGGGATGCCGTTGGCATGACCGCTTCGTTGCTTGAACTTCGAGACGGTGAGTCGGGATGGCCGACACTCGTGCAAGATGGTGCCACCGTGTTCAAGTGGGCCGTCTGGGAGATGGTCAAGGTTGCCAAGGAGGCACTCGAGGTTGCTGGAATCAAAGCAGAAGATCTAGCGGCCATTGTGACCCACCAGGCCAACATCAGAATCATCGATGAGCTGGCCAAGCAGCTGGAGGTGCCGAGCGGCGTTGTCATCGCGCGAGACATCATCTACACCGGCAATACCTCGGCGGCATCCGTGCCGTTGGCAATGGACGCCCTGCTGACCTCTGGTGAGGTCAAATCGGGTGGCCTAGCCCTTCAGATCGGCTTCGGCGCTGGCCTTGCCTTCGCAGCCCAAGTGGTCGTTCTGCCCTAAAATTAGGGTAGTTGTAAATTCAAATCAAGGAGCATTCCCATGGCACTATCGCAGGCTGAGGTTCTTACCGGACTCGCAGAAATCGTAAATGAAGAGACAGGCATCGACACCACACAGGTTCAGATGGAGAAGTCATTTGTTGACGACCTAGACATCGACTCAATCTCGATGCTGACAATTGTCATGAACGCCGAAGAGAAGTTTGGCGTAACCATTCCAGAAGAGAAGGTCGCCGACCTCAAGACCGTGGCAGACGCGGTTAACTTCATCACCGAGGCTCAGTAAGGCCTTAATTGACCCGCAAGATTGTTGTCACCGGGCTGGGTGCTACCACCCCGCTCGGCGGCGACGTTGAGACCACCTGGCGAGCACTGCTTGCCGGTGAGTCGGGCATCTCGACCCTCGAACAAGAATGGGTCGAACGCCACCAACTACCGGTCAAGTTTGCAGGTCAAGCCAAGGTCATGGCCAAAGACATTCTCAGTGTTCCCGAGACCAAGCGCTTAGATCCGGCTAGCCAGTTTGCGCTAATCGCGGCTCGCGAAGCCTGGGCCGATGCAGGCACTCCAGAGGTTGCGCCAGAGCGACTGGCTGTTGAGTTTGCAACCGGAATCGGTGGCGTCTGGACTCTGCTTGACGCTTATGACACCCTCAACACCTCTGGTCCGAGACGCGTGCTTCCGATGACTGTTCCGATGCTTATGGCGAACGGTCCGGCAGCTGCAATCGGCATGGACATCGCCGCGCGCGGTGGCGTTCGCACGGCTGTGTCGGCATGCGCGTCAAGCACCGAGGCGATTGCAAATGCCATCGCAAGATTGCAATCGGGAGCAATCGACATCGTGGTTGCCGGAGGTTGCGAGGCGGCAATTCACCCGCTGCCCATCGCAGCTTTCGCATCAATGCACGCACTGTCGCGCAACAACGAGAATCCAACTGGCGCTAGCCGACCATACGACACAGCCCGAGATGGTTTTGTCATGGGCGAAGGCGCTGGCGCGCTTGTAATTGAAACCGAAGAGCACGCTCTTGCACGCGGTGCAAAAATTTATGCATACCTGGTTGGCGGTTCAGTCACGAGCGACGCTCACCACATAACTGCACCTGACCCTGAAGGCACCGGAGCTGCCAGAGCGATGATTGAAGCACTCGATCAAGCCGGTGCAAATATCGAAGACGTTGTTCACATAAATGCTCACGCAACATCGACACCAGTTGGCGACATTGCAGAGTACACAGCACTGAAGCGCGTATTCGGAGACCACCTAGACAAGATTTGCGTTTCTGCAACCAAATCATCAACCGGACACCTTCTTGGTGGCGCCGGAGCGATTGAGGCCATCTTCACGGTTCTCGCTCTATACGAGAGAACCGCACCGCCAACTTTGAACCTGCAGAATCAAGACCCAGAAATTCCGATTGACGTCGTGACTTCGCCTCGAAAACTTCCTGACGGTGAAATTCTTGCGATCTCGAATTCATTCGGTTTCGGTGGTCACAATGCAGTGGTCGCTTTTAGAAGCGCAAACTAGTTCGACGCTGTTTTCAGCCAGATAACCGATCTATCTTCAGAAGCAGATCTGAGCTTCTCGAGTTCGGCATCCCAGGGCGCGCCAACAGCCAGACGAAGTTGAGCGGTCAAATCACTCGCGCTTGAACCCGAATTTTCGGCGATAGCCATCAACCGGTGTTCACTTACCAAGACGTTGCCGAAGGCATCAATCTGGCTCTGAAAAAGCCCAAGACTCGGTGTGTAAGCCCAACGCCATCCGGGTTGCCCATCGGCTTCGTCTTGAACGATTTCGAAGCAGATTGACCCCCAGCCGAGAAGTTCTGAAGAGAGCACAGCGCCAAATGACGGGTCAGATTGCCAGGCCGTCTCGGCTCTGAATTGGGTCGGTTTGAGAGGCTGAGGGGTCCACTGAAGCCCTATAGGGCCGCCAAGCAGCCTGCCTAGTGCCCACTCTACGTGCGGCAGTAGCGCCGCGGGGGCCGAGTGTATGTGCACCATGCCCTGCGTGCGAATTGCGATCATTTTGCCTCCAACCTAGGTACGTCTTCCCCAACGACCTGTGCAGCAAGGCAGGCCAATAGATTACGCCCGCAAAGGCTTAAATGTCAAAGGCCGGTCTTTCGACCGGCCCTCGAAACCATAAGTAACCTGCTATTTGACGGGCTCAATCTTCGCGACATCCCAGTCAGCGCCACTCTCAATGTTTGAGATTTTCCAAGAACCGACCACCAAAGACTCGCCTACTTTGAGGGGCGCGTCAGAGAACAGTGCATCAATCGAACCTGGCTTTCTGACAATGCGCAATGGGCCCTGACCATTGAAGATCTTGGTATCAATCTTGTAGACGAGCAAACCGTTGGAAGCCGAAGATGCTTTTGAGTCGTGCCTCGTGTTTCTTCTCGATTCAACGGCTATCGCCTCGGTGACCGAAGTGCGAATTACCAGCAGCTGAGGCGCTGTGCCCACCTTAGAAACCGCATCTAATTGAGCAGTAGCCTCGACACCCTCTCTGGCACACAGCACCTTTGAATCTGGAAGGAAGTCGATAATCCAGCGGCTCCAGGCGGTCCACTCACGAGAGTTTCCTGATGCAAAGTTCATGTTGTCGAAGTTACCCATGAACTTGAATTGATCTTCATAAACCATTCCTGGTTTCCAGCCATACCAGTAGTAGTCGTTGAGACCTAGAAGGTGACCGAACTCGTGCGTGAGAAGAAGGTGACCCTCTGGGAATCTCATGTCACCACCGACAAGAGTCGCGCGATAAACCCTGCCCTCGTCTGTCTTGAACGGATCGCTGCTCGACAGCATGAGCGCGGGTGAGACGTCAGAAAGTTCACGTGGGGTATTTGGCGGAAGCACAGCTACGACGAAGTCAACACCAGTGAAGTCAATCTGCTTATCTGCAAGTGCCATAGCCTCTTGAACGAGTGGAACCGTAGAGCCACCCGCTGTTCTTGTCACTCGATAATCGGCGAGTTTCTTGCTCATTCGACTGTAAGTCTCGGTGGTTCTCCACTCGAAATTCACAACCCCGTTTGACATGTCTGCCAGAAACTTTGACACTCCGTCGGTCCAGAAAGTTTTGTCGTCACTGGGCTTACCGGTGGCGACTACATCAGAGAAATCAATGTAAATGAGCTGAACCACGAGCTTTGAGCTTGCGCGTTTCATTTGCGGGTGCTGTGGAAAACCAGACCGAGTGAAGAATTGAGAATTGTCTTGGATACGGCACTCGTCTACCGCAGCAAATGAGGTTGACCCCGAGATCGGCGACTTCGGAGCCAAAACGGGCTTCGGTTTCGGCGCAACGTACTTTGCCCAGGCCAACCGCGACTTGATCTTCTTCTGCTGAACTTTCGAGGCGGTTTGGCAGACAAGCGTGACCTTGGCAACCACAACTCGCTTACCCGCCTGCGAGCAAGCCTGACCAATTTTTGGAGTCGCTGAATAGGCAACCGGAGAAATACCAACCAGGGCGAGCGTCAATAGAATCGCAAGCAACTTATTCATGCAATCACCCTATTTCATCAATTGACCAAGACGTTCGAACCGCACGCGCTCCAATCTCAAGCACGAAGGCCGGTCTTTCGACCGGCCTTCGATTTGATTCAGCTTTACTGCTTGTGGGCAACCCACGTGCTCAGTGCTGGCACTGAAACCGTGGTTACTCCCTTGAGCGTGGTAATCGTTGCCTCAGAGGCACGAGAACCCGTGACTACAACATTCCAGTCTCCGCTTGATGGCAGAGTGATTGTTCTAGCAGTCGTGCTTGGGTTGTGTGCAACCACGATGGTGTTCCAACTGTCACCTACTGCCTTGCCGTCCAACGAGTAAGCAATCATAGGTTCGTCGACGTTCAAGAACTTAAGGTTCGCTTTTACAGCAGCGGCGGTGTCCATTCTGAATGCCGGGTGTGCCTTGCGAATCGCAAGCAGAGCCTTGTAGTAGTTGACGCTAACGATGTTTGTCGCACGTGAGTTCCACTTGAGAGAGTTCACAGCGTCACTCGACTTGTAACTGTTCTCGTCGCCCAACTTGGTTCTCAAGAACTCCTGGCCGGCCTGAATAAATGGCATTCCCTGAGCGAGCATGATCACAGATGTCGATAGGCGGTGGAAGCTTGCAAGCTGTGCTTCGGTAGAACCACGCTTGCTTGCCTTGAGCTTGTCGTAGAGACTCAAGTTATCGTGCGCCTCTACGTAGTTCACTGACTGACCCGGATCAATCGTGGTCCATCTACCATTGACGAAACGATCGAATGCGATGTTGCCAACGATTCCAGCCTTGACTCCACTGATTGAAGTGAACTTTCCAGTTGCCCAACCACGGTCACCCGAGTCGAAAACAGAACCCTTGATTGCGTCGCGAATTTCGTCGTTGAACATGCCAATTCCAGGAAGTGAAAGCGCGTTGATTTGAGCGGCCTTCTGGTTGTCAGGAATCATCTCACCCATGTTCCAGCCCTCACCGAGAACGATGATGGTCGGGTCGATCTTGTTCAGTTCGGCTCGCACCTGCTGCATGGTTGTGATGTCGTGGATACCCATCAGGTCGAATCTGTAACCATCGAGGTTGTACTCGCTTGCCCAGTACTTAACCGAATCGACGATGAACTTGCGCACCATTGGGCGTTCAGAAGCGGTCTCGTTGCCAACACCGGTTCCGTTGGCATACTCGCCCGATGAGGTCCTTCTGAAGAAGTACCCCGGAACGAGCTGCTCTTGGCTGAATGAACCTGCATCCCAGACGTGGTTGTAAACAACATCCATGATGACTCGGATGTCGTTATCGTGCAGCGACTGAATCATGGTCTTCAACTCCATGATTCGGTTCACCGGGTCGGCTGGCTTGGTTGCGTAGGAGCCTTCTGGAACGTTGAAGTTCTTCGGGTCATAGCCCCAGTTGAATGTTGGCTTAGCTTCGACAACCGAAGCGTAGTCATAGATCGGCAAGAACTGAATGTGGCTGATGCCCATTTCCTTTATTGCCGAAATACCCGAAGGGTTCTTGGTCTTGACGACAGTCTTCTTCTTGGTCTTCTTGTTCACGACCACCTGAGTGGTTGTGGTGTTGTAGTCGGTAAAGGCCAAGAACTTGCCTCTGTGAGCTACTGGGATGCCGCTGTTCGAGTCAATCGAGAGGTCACGAACGTGAGTCTCATAGATGACGGCGTCAGTTGGCTTGCCAGAGAATGCGGGCTTGTTGGCGGCACCAGGA
>Ga0315902_10010619_pt1 | contig 12168 bp, 11 predicted proteins | sample LakEriMetagenome_9_FD_203523 | JGI IMG/M metagenome (GOLD analysis project Ga0315902, IMG submission 203523) | Freshwater fungal communities from buoy surface, Lake Erie, Ohio, United States - Buoy 12 MA117 | ecosystem: Environmental > Aquatic > Freshwater > Lake > Lake biofilm | place: USA... | reverse complement strand
TTAAATAATTATCCTGGCTGATAGAATGCACTAAATGGCATATATCATACAATTTAGTGGCAATAGCAGCATGGATATCATTTAATGAATTATCTATCTATATTACTTTTCCTTATGCATAAGTTTCATAAGTGACATTTATGGATTATTCATACATGGATAATAAAAAATTGATTTTTTGATAGATTATAGTTCAATTTATACAAGTATAACGATTACTACATGCAAAAATTTTACCCGTCCAGATATTTTAGATATGAATATTTATCAGATGGTAATGAATTAGTTTCTTATTTTTTCAAAAAAAATCCAACTATAATGAAAAAATGGTATATTAAAGAAAATACAGTGACAAAACATAATTATAAATTTGATCTTTCTGATTATGTTTCTATATGTTCAAATTCAAATTATGAAGAGAATAGTTTAGAAAAAATGTTTTCTTTAGCCAAATGTTATTCACTCAAAACACAAATATTTTCTCACATCATTAGAAAATATCAAGAATATCAAAAAAAGTTTAATATCTTGCCAGAAGATTTAAGATATCAATTGAATTACCAATATTTTATAGAAAATGCATTGGAAAGGAAAGCAGAAATAAAATACATTTGCTATCCACAAAATGAAAAATTCTCCAAGTCTCATATGCATATGTGCGATATAGTTGGAAATTACCATTTAACTATTGGATATAATTTTAAATATAATGATGACCACTATGTTTCTAAAGATTACTATTTATTTCATGATTGTACCAATTGTAATTACAATTTAGGTATTTGGGAAACTCATGATTTTAATATTGATGATGATTGGGAAGATTTTATTGATTTGAGTACATATTTTGATTTCAATTTGGATATGTATTTAGATCGTGGCCATGAGATAGATAATATCAAAAATTTCAAAAAAATAGCTCATATATGTAAATTAGTAAATCAAAATCCATACATTGATGGGAAAATAAAGTTCTTTAATGTCATCAATAAGACATATACAATAACTGAGCTATTTCAACTCAAATGCATATATTGTTAATATGGTATAATTTATAAATACATTCTTCTAATGCTGTCCGGTATTTCTTCTTTTTTATCGTATTTTCTATGCGAAACAAACATTTTTAACCCTGTTTCGATATCATATAGTGAAAATATTTTTTTGTTTGTCTCAAATAAAACTCTTTTACCATGAACTATTTTACAGTTTAATAATAGTACTTCAACATCACCTCCAAAATATGGGAAATATTTAATGTGATTATTGAAAAATTGTTTTAAATAAAATCTTTTTTCTTCTTTACATTTGATTACTTCTGGTGATTCATTTTCCTTAACATCAATTTCTGTTTCCCAACCATCGTTTTTAACTTTTAAAAGGAATATATCCATTAATTCTTCTCCACTATATCCTTCTATATCGTATCTAAATGTGAACCTTCTTTTTAATCCTTCATTATAGGAGAAAAAGCATTTTTCCAAATCCTCAGCATAACCTGCAATAATACACAACATATCTCTTCTTTCTGATAAATTTTGGTTAATGCAATCGATACACTCTTTAGAAAAACTATCTCTTCCTTCTGGATTACCAAGCGAATATGCTTCATCTATAAACATTACTCCACCTGAACACTTATCGATAAATTCTTGTGTTTTAATAAATGTATGACCCAAATATTTGCCAATTAAATCTCCCCTTGTTGCAATGTGCATATGGCCACTTGATAAAACTCCCATCGCTTTATACACTTGACCTAATATTTTACCCAATTCTGTTTTCCCAACACCTGGAGGACCTGTGATCACCGTATGCAACATATCATCGTTCAGTTTAGCTGTACAAGGTAGATTATAAATACAATCTAAACATTCACCACACTTATCTTTTTGATTGAATCCTTGTAAAAAGAATATTATTTGATTGACCATTGCCTCTTTAACCGATTTCATACCAACCAAATTTTTAAGCTTTGTCAATGGAGGTACTAAATTACACAATAATCTTAAATTCAATCCATAATATATTTTATTCTTTTTGCAGTGGAACGTTTTACCAAGTTCTATTAAATCTTCTATATTACGAAGTTCTTTTGGTGTTTCATCTACTTTTGGTCTATTTAATTCCTCTTCTGCGAAATCTTTATGATCACATAGGGGGTTATTACAATTATTATTTGTTTCACGAACATCCTCTCTATTAACAAGTTCGTTATGATTATCCATATTAATTAATAAATTAATAATTTCATTATCATTTTTAAATTTTTTATTATTTTTGGGATTTTTTGTATTTCTTTTTCTTTTATTATTATTATTATTATTGTTATTATTATTATCATTATTTAAAGTTATAATCGGAACATAACCAAATTTTTTATTGTAAACCATAATTTGTATTATTTATTCTTTTTACTTTAAATATTTTTGTGGGTTTCATGGATAATCAACGATAAAAAAATAGATAAAAATTACCAAAAAAGAGTTCCTATTAAATTATCATCATGTGAAGATTCACTATCAACAAATTGTAAACTTTCCGAATTATTATCTGAATGTGTAAAAATTGATTCATAGTTCATAGCATCAGCTAAATCTGATGAATCAGAGTCACTATCTGTATTTTCTTCAATTTGGACCCATCTATTCATTTGTATATATTGTAATATCTCCAAACTTCTTTTTGTTATATTTTCAACTTGTAAATCGCCTTCAATATCAATCTCTTCTTCTTCTTCCTTTTGGGGTTGTATTGGTTCTGGGCGTACCGATTCCAAAGGTTGTGGGAATTGTGGAGTTTCCATAGGTGTATTTTGAGGGATATTTGGTACGTTGGCAAATTCCCTTATATTTTCCAAAGATATTTTTTGATCTGTCATCATCAAGTTAAATATAGGTATTAGACAAGATACACATTCTATTGTTTTATTATCTTCATTTGTCAATGAACTTTCAGATTTTATTCTGTAGTGGAGTTTAGCCATTTTAAGCAAAAATGGCTCAAATATTTCAGTAAATTCTTTATTCATTCTGTGATTTGTTTCATGGTAGTGATTAATACTATAAATAAATTTAATTTCAACTTTTTATTAATGAATGCAGTTTGAGAAAAAAGTCTAATACACAACTATTAATTTGATTAATCATATTGTGAATATTCCAGGCTGCTATTTCACAATACAAATCCAATCAATTGGAAATTTGCATATTATAAATTAATCATTATTTGTAAATATTATGGATAACATAGTTGTGTATGAAATTATATTAAAAAAAGATATAAACTAAATATAGAATAAACAACCAATATTTTTCCCAAAATTGTGCAAACTTTTTATTTTTTAGTTGGAGCCTTTTTAGCGAGAGCCTTTTTAGCAGGAGCCTTTTTAGTAGGAGCCTTTTTAGCAGGAGCCTTTTTAGCAGGTTTTGGTGCTGCTTGTTTAGGAGCTGATTTTTTCTTCTCAACAGGTTTTTCTTCTTCACTTTCGCTTTCATCAGTACTATCGCTTTCGCTTTCACTTGTATCACTATCGTCTGAGTCATCATCTATTTGTTTTTCTTTGGAATTATCATCGATATCGTTTTGGGTAAATTGTTGATCGGCTGTATTAAATTTGTGATGAATATTTTTCATCAAATTAACCACTTTTTCTCTTGATGTGTCTAATTCTCTCATTTCGGTTGAAATCAACATAAATTGCTCATTTAATTTATTGAACAAATCTTCATATTCTTGCTGAGATGTTAATTTTGCTGTGATTTCTTCAATTGTTAGATCTTCAATATTTGTGTGTGCCAATAAACAATCTTGGGCTTTATTTTGTGTGGTGGTTTCTTCGGATTTATTTACTCCTTTTTTAATTCCCATAATGGTTTATTTATAAGTGTTTAATTCCATTATTTTTATATTTCAATTTTTATTTTAATATTTGATAGTATAAGATGCTATTAGGATTAATCATACTACTATTACTTATTCTAATAATTTACAAATATCGTATTGTTGAACAATTTGCTCCATATCATAAATTGAGGAATTATGGCATACTTAACAAACCTCTATTTTATAACGATCCCAAAAACATTCATGTAGGAAAAAATAGGTCTTATCTGGCTTGGGAAAAAAATTATTGACAATAATCAATGCAAAAAATATAACCAAATATTATTTTAATTTTTTCAGTTCGTTTGATTCTTCCAATGTGCGTTTTTACTTCTTTTTTTTTAGAAATTGGATATTCAAAAGTTACGTATGTATAAAATGATTCGTGTGATGATATAACCCGAATATATTGAATCTTATCGAGCGGATTTGAATATCTTAATTTAATTGTATCTATTGCATAAGGACCATGGTGTATATTTTTCCATAAATTTTCATTCGTGGGACTATGAATACTATCTTGAAAAATTTCATCACCAACTAACACATTAAGAACAATATTATTATGTTCATACGTAAATAATATTTTATTATTTTTGTTATGTTTCTCAATAATCGAATTCCATTCTTCACCAAATTTTATATTTTTTCCAAGGAAATACTCCACGATTGGAACAGGAGAACCTTCCATTTTAACATTTTTATCTATTTTCCAGTCGATATGATCGTGCCCGTTGTTACTAATAATAACTTTATTTTCTATATTATTATGTTCATAAACCAAAAGATAACCATTTACTAACTTTAGTAAATTTCGGAATATCTTCATCTTTTTTTAGTTTGCAATATAATACTAAATTTTAAAATTTCAATTTTATTGATTGAATAACACTTTTTTTCCACTAAATGATATTATAAGTGGATAATTTGTGATACTAGATGAAATATTCATATTATGATTGCGATCTAACGATGTATAAATTAGATCTTACTTAAACTTGATAAGTTATTAAAAAATCCATGGGTAAATAGTGTTTTATGATAAAATGTCTAGATCTTTTTATTGGTTACTTAATTACGACTGGATCTTTAGACGTACAGCTAAATCTAAAGGTTTAGCCGCGCGTCACATCATTTATGCTGTGACGTACAATCCAGGCCAGAGAATCCACAATATAACAACCTGATATTTAATCTGGAAACTAATATTGGAGATTTATGGCCGGAACTTTACGAAAAATAGTTTTTCATAAAATCGCGCGATTGGATAAACTACATACTTTATTCAATTCCTGAACTTTACGAAAAATACTTTTTCATAAAGTCGCGCGATTGGATAAACTACATACTTCATTCAATTCCTGAACTTTACGAAAAATACTTTTTCATAAAATCGCGATTTCGGAACTATTCGATCAATAACTCGGTTGTTATCTTACAATACTGTAATTATCAAAAGATATATCAGGTTCTCTTTTGATTGAATTTATATTGTGAAATAACAGCCTGAAATATTCTAAATGAAACTAATTTAATTAGTAGTCGTATATTAGACCTTTACCTGAGCCACTTTTATTATTAAAAAATTGAAAATTGATCTTTTTGATAGACATGAATATAAATTGGGTTAAAGATGGAAAAATTCATGTTAAGTGTAATTAAAAGCTACATATCCCAAATAGACCCCGCTTTATGGGATAAAGTGATTGAAACAACACAAATTGACAAGAATTGTTATAATACTCCAAACACTTTTTTGAATTTGATAGATATTATTTGTGAGATGAGTGAATTAAAAAAAGAAATATTTTTGGAAAAAATAGGGGAAACTTATATTAGTGAATATATTAAGCTTCACCAATTCCAAATTTTTAAAAAGTATGGGACAAATTGTATCGATATGATAAAAAATATCAATACTATTTACAAAGAATTGCATCGTAATCACGATTTGCCACAAATAACAACCAAAAAACTCAAGCTTCGAAAAGAAAAACACCGGAGTATAAATATCCATTTTTTTGGTAATTCCAACTATCTACCTTTATTGGAAGGTCTTATTAAAGCAATTGGATTAAAAGTATTTGAGCAAAAAATCAAAATTCAAAAGCATATAAAAGACAAAAGTACACGATTGAAAATAGAATTAGAAAAAGAAGGGCATAATAATATACATAAGATAAAAATGAACGTGAAAATGACAATAATTTCGATGAATCCTCCCGCTGAAAAATTATTAGGTAATAATATCACGAATAAATACTTTTTTGATTACTTTGAAATTATATCACCTAAAAATATAAAATTAAATTATAAAACAATATCTAAGATACAAGATATCGAGTTAAATTACATAAAAAATAATTTAAAATTAGTAGGACATATTAAAACAGACAAAACAAATATTATATTTAAATTCAAGGTTTTAGAATCAAAAATAATGTCATCTGGATCAAGGAGTCTTGTCGAATTACCAAAATTAGATATGTCTAGTGTGGTCAGTTTAAAACCTAAAGTTAGTAGCGCAAGAAACGAGAAGACTAAAAAAAGAAAAAGTTTTAAGAGGCCGATTAGCGGGGGTATATCGATCGATAAAATTCAATTGAGACATATAAATAATAATTTATTAAGTTTAATACAATTATTAAGAGATGATGCTATAGGTAAGAAATTTACATTCATCAAAAACTTATTAAAAATAAATGATAATCAAAATATTTATGATTCAATCAAGAACTTTTATACAGAAACAGGGGAAATTAATAGTTTGATCGAATCTGTTTTCAAAGATGAAATATCGAATAGTTGCGAAAAGGAAACACTTTACAGGGAGGATAGTATTGGCACTAAATTATTTAAATCGTTTATCAACAATAAACAATTTGAAAATTATAGTTATTTTTGTCTTGGTGCTCTTAAAAATGACATTTTTATAGAAAGATCTTTGAGTATCGACCCTAAAAAAGAACCTATGGAAAATATATTGAGAAATGCGGGAGAGTTACAGGAAATTACACAAAGATTCTTAGAGAATATATGCTTAAAACCGGAATATTGTCCTATTGAAATTAGGATTATCTTGAATATAATTGCAAAAGAAATCAATATTAAATTTCCGGAGATGTGCCATTATGTTATTATCAATCTCTTTTATACAAGATTTTTAGCACCTTTTATTGTCAGAGAAGCGACAAATAAAAATATGGCAATTATTATCATAAAGACAGTTAACAATATTTTTAATAAGATATTATTTGGAGAAAAAGAAATGTATATGATCTATATGAACGGTATTATTAACGAGAAAAATTTTAAAATGGTTGACTCTTTTTTAGAAAATTTAATTGATGATTCAAAAATATTCAATAAATTCATACCGTACGACAAAAATAATAATATGATTAATCATATTATTATTGGATCGGTTAATGTTATTAAAAATTATATAATAAATGATTTAGAAAAAATTTTATCTTTTGATATACAAGAAGAAAGAACTCCATTTATCAAATTTTTAGCTGGCTTAATCCATAACATTAATTGCTAATTTTTTATGGTTTTGTAAAATTTGTTTCCATTCATCAATTGTATTGATACTTTTTTTTTTATCAACTATAACTTTTTTCTTAATATCACTTAACTTTTTACTTTGTTTAGATGATACTATAAATTCATAACATTCACAACAATTTGTTTCGCCTTTAGGGAATTTATTTAATTCTTTGATCTTGCCTCGGCAAAGTATTCCCAGACAAATATTTTTTCCATGATTCAATAAAAATTGCTTATATTCTTTTTTTTTATTATGGTCAAGATTATTATAGTACCTTAAATGACTATACATTATTTTATTGTAGTTGATATCATTTTATATAATTTACATATTTACATTATAAAAATTGATTTCTTAATATAAATTTTTTATATTATTGTTATAATTATTCGCATGGAAGCATGTAAAATTATTTTTAATGATGAAAGTGAAATTGTTATTGATTATGATATCATAAAACAGATACCCGAACTTGATAAAATAGTTAATTTTGACCATCGGACGATTAACCTTGATATTTTAAATTCAGAGATTTTTAATCATATAATAACTTTAATTAAATTTAACATGGAAAATTCTGCAGAAATATCTAATAGTTTCAATCATAATTTTATTAAAAATATGGATATATCGCAATTGACCGATTTTATTATTTCCACTAATAGATTAGGGCTTGAAAATTATTGTAAAATAGGTAAACAATTATTTATGGATATTTTAAATCAAGATAGTATTGATGATATTAGAAAAGGGTTTAAAATGACTTAAAGATTTATTATTTATAATTATTAATTGCTTGTTAGTACTTGTGCCCCCCGTCATCAAATGTGCACATATGACACAAGCAATAATCCCATCAATTTAAAAATATTAAAACAATATTTTTAAATCACTGGGCGATAGTCCGCCATTATGAAAATAATTTATAAATATAATATAAATGGATAATGAATTACGGATGCTAAACGAAGAAATAGAAAATTACTCTTTTGATGTAAGGGAGCTATCTGAGAATGAAAAAGAAGAAATAAAAAATTTGTATGTTTCAATGAGGAAAATATCTCAAAATCGTAATATTATTGAAAATGTTAAAAATACAAATATAAGGATCAATAAAATGGTACTTATCAATGGTACAGAACACGATAATTACGATATTAATGATAAATCAGGTCTCCATTTTGCAAATTGCCATAATACGACAGTAATTATAACAAACAAAGTATGCCATATTACAAGTGAAAATTGTAACAATTTCACAATTAAAATTATAGGTGGATCCATTTCTGGTATGGATATAATTAATTGTGAAAATGTGAATACAATTATCGAAAATTCATCCATTAATTTTTTGGACATTAGTAAATCACATGGATGCATATTATATATTTCAGAGAAAAATGCTCTTAATACTACAATTTTATCGTATGAATCACAAAATATCCAAATTATTATGACTGATGAAGGGTTTATTAAAAATAAATATACTTTGCCCATGTCTTATTTTGAAATATGCAGGATTTATACATTTGAATTAGTTGAAGATGGGACAGTACAACTTTATTATTTAATTCCTAAAAGTAAATCCAGAAATATCTCTTTTTTCAGTTGTCAATATTCTATTTTTGATCAAAATAATAAAAAATTTGTCAAAGGTGAGAAATAAATTAACTATAAATATGAGAAATATAGCTATTATCATTTTTCAATTCTCTATTTTTAACAAATCTCTTAAATCCATTACCAATATCTTCAATTGTTAATTTTTTTTTATTAACTGGATGACTACCAAATACCCTTCTTGAATGGACAAATTTACAGTTTAGTAATAAATTGTCAATATCTCCACCATAATATTTAAATGCATCTTTATTTTGGGTAAAGAATTGATCTAAGATTTGGTTATTTACTTCTTGACAAAGTTTCCATTTTAAGTCACCAACTTTTTTTAAAAATATAGATTTTAATTCTTCAGATGTATATCCATCTATCCTAAATCTGAAAGGGAATCTTCTCTCAAGACCTTCATTATAACTAAAGAAGCATTTTTGTAATTCATCTGGATATCCAGCAATAATACAAATGAATTTCTTTTTATTTTCTGATAGATTTTGATTTATGACATCGATACACTCTTTTGAGAAACTATCTTTTTTCTCTTCATTACCCAATGCATAAGCTTCATCGATAAAAAGAACACCTCCGTCTGCTTCATCTATAACTTTCTGTGTTTTAGGTGCCGTATGACCAAGGTATTCACCAACTAGATCGGATCTCTTAACTAATTTAAATTTATTGCTTTTGATAACTCCTAATCCAGCATAAATTTCAGCCATGATTTTACCCAATTCGGTTTTCCCAACTCCAGGAGGGCCTTCGATTGTGGTGTGCAACATATTATTCCCTTTAGCTTCAAAGTTTTGAATATAGTATAAAATCATGTCAATAATTGAACTTTTTACAGTTTCTAGTCCAATCATCGACTTTAATTTTGTCAATGGATTAACTAAGTTATTCAAAATTTTGAAATCAATATTATATTTTTTACCATTGATATAACTTACACCTATAGGAATATCTTTGTTATTTCCATTTTCAGGGGTTTCATATTTTTGACCTAATGTTATTAAATCGTCGATTGTTTCTATTTTAATATCCAACTCATCAAATTTTTCATCAATACCAAATTCAGGGGGATCAATACTATCTTCAACATTTGAATCTTCTGAACAAGATGAATTTCCAGGTTTACAAGATGGTTTTTTCCCCATTGTATCCACTAGTGTAAATATAGATCCTAATATCCCTAACGGATCATTTTTTTTGGTTGATCCAAGTTGCGAGAGATCGTCAATTTGTATAACCATTGTAGGATCATCACACATTTTAGATTTAGAAAAATCCATATTTTTAATATTTGATGGTGGAGGAGATATTAATTTATTGATATTGGAATTTACAAGTTTAATTTGCTCCGTCATTTTTTCAATATTTCGATTCATGAGGGCTAATTGAATCTCTTGATTATTTCTCAAAATAGCTTCACGATTGAGTTCATGATAATAATATTCACAACCGGAACAATTAAAATATTGATAATTAGGGTAATAGGCGTTGCCATTTTTCCTGGAATAGTTACCATTTTTCCTGGAATAGTTACCATTACCTTTTTCCATTATAACGATCGTAATTGTGATGGATATACTTTAATTCAGTTATTTAATCAATTTTTTTGTAATGAATAATCCACAAGTGAATAAGTGACATTTATTCATTGATTTTTTTGTTATGTTTAATGAAAATGAAAAATCCAATTGGATTAACTGTTTCAATATAAATTTTACCAAATAAAAGTATATATACTATTTAAAACTCTTATTAGCAAGACACTGTTATCAATTCATAAAAGATTTAAAAATTAGAAAATAGTATAAAATAAGATAATGGCAAAATTTATATTGATAAATAACGATATGGTTATGAATAAGGTGTATGAAAATGATAATTTGGAATTTGTTTTTTATGAACTTTTATCTTATGTTGATTTATCGTTATCGCAGTTAATAAACCATAATATCCAAACCAAAAAAAGCAAATTAAATTTTGATAAATTATGTTGTTTAGCAGTCATTGATACACCCAAAAAAATATTTCCACAAATCATTAATACTTACAAATTTGATATCGGTAAAATGGTATTTTATGATAATTTTAACCAAATATTTATTATACCACCTTCTTGTCAATTATTAAGTGATTCAATTAAAAATAAAATTGAAATTATTGAAAGTAAACATACACCCAAAAATACAGGACCAAAGAAACATATTATTAAACCGGATAATAATGGTGATATAGTCCAAGAAATAATAGAAAAATCATCAGATCTACTTGAAACTGAAATTATTCCAAATAGTTTGCTTGAAGAGGAGATACAAAAAATCAGACCTATGAATTCTATTATCTTGGAAAAAGATGGAGATCTATCAGAATTGAAAGAAAAAATGGAATTGTTAAAAGTATTAAAAGAAACTGAAGAAAAAAAATTAAAAGAGTTAGAACAAATTAAAGAAAAAGATTCTGAAAATTTTGTGAAATATTGTGAAGATGTAAATGATAATAAAAGATTATATTTTAAGGAAAAAGAGCGGGCCGAAGAAAGGAGAAATAGGTTTGAAGCCAATAAAGTAGCTTATAATAGAATGAAACAAGATATTTTAAATGGTAAATTAAGCGAAAATAATATTTCTTGTCTTTTTGCGAATGAATACCCTATTTATAAATTTATGGATCAAAAACAATTGCTAGATCAACCAGATGATTATATTACTTTTTTGAATATTTATGACCAAATGCATCCCAATAACACTTTAGAAAAAGAAAATACATATGTGCCACATAATATTCATTACTTATCAGAAGATGAACAAAAAACTTATCAAAATGTCAAGGAGACTCAAAAAGATTTAATTGAAGAATTTATAAATCATAATAACAATAATAACAATAATAACAAGTCTTATCCTCCTATTGAAGAAGTTCTTTCGTCTATTGATCACGATGAAAATCAAGATGACGATCAAGATCTTGAATGTAACAATATTGCAAATTTTGAAGAGTGATTTTGAAGAGTGAATTTTATGAATATTTTTTAGATTATTATATAATTAATTTAAAAAATAAATTAAAAAGTCAATATTTGGGTATTTCTTATTATAGTATATTCATAT
>Ga0315902_10010617_pt1 | contig 12170 bp, 7 predicted proteins | sample LakEriMetagenome_9_FD_203523 | JGI IMG/M metagenome (GOLD analysis project Ga0315902, IMG submission 203523) | Freshwater fungal communities from buoy surface, Lake Erie, Ohio, United States - Buoy 12 MA117 | ecosystem: Environmental > Aquatic > Freshwater > Lake > Lake biofilm | place: USA... | reverse complement strand
AAGGGACAAACAATCACCGGAGTCGATCTTGTTTATTCCGATTATCCCGTTGGCGAAGATTTTACCGAGTTGAATAGGTTGAGGATCATTGAGCTCTATAAATTCTTACCGGAAGCGTTTAACAGTGCGATCATTGAGTGGAGGATAGTGAAGCAAACCGGGGTAGAACGCACCGGAGGGATACAGAATTATTTCCATGGTTTTACGATCTATTACCGTCCGATGCCAAGCTATGAAGATGAAAATGAGTCGATAACGAATGTGCTGGAGGGGAAAGCGGCGGTTTCCGATTCAACCATCCTGAAGGTCATGAACCGAAACAAGACATGGAAGGATATGTTGGTTGTCTGCGATGTTACAGGTAGTATGGCTCCCTATACAACTCAGATCCTGCTGTGGATAAAGAGCAATCAGAAAATGAAGACCTTCAAGCAAATTGTTTTCTTCAACGATGATGAGGAAAAAAGCACGAATCAACTCGGTGTTGAAGATCAATCAGGAATGTGGACCATTGAAACTGGTAACTCAGAGAAGGTGATCAAAACAGCATTCGAAGCAATGAAAGATGGTCAGCACATTGAAAATAATCTGGAGGCAGTTTGTTATGCGATCAAAAAATACCCGGAGAACAAGCAAAATGTTGTGATGATCGCTGATAATTGGGAAACACCGTGCGACATGAAGCTGATCGACTATTTGAAGAAAGAAAAGATCCCCCTTCGTATCATTGTTTGTGGAGTTACTGATCGCATGAATACTGCGTATTTGGATCTCGCTTATGCCACAGGAGGATCGGTTCATACGATGGAAGACGATCTCTACAACATTGCGTCCATTGGTGAGGGGAAAACATTTAAACTGGGTGAGCTGAAGTTTAAAATGGTTGGTGGACGTTTTGTTCAACTTTGATCAGATATAAATGGGATTTCGATCCCATTTTCTTTTTTCATGATGAAGCTAATAATTGCCGATAATCGGGACACATTTGCTGGCAAATTTGTATTTTTATCGCGCTTAATAAAGACAAATTTCGTTTATGGAAAAAGTAGAGCCGTATAAGCCTGTTAATAAAGTTCGTATCGTAACAGCCGCATCTCTTTTTGATGGTCACGATGCTGCGATAAACATCATGAGACGTATTATTCAGGCAACCGGATGTGAGGTAATCCACCTTGGACATGACCGCTCGGTAGAAGAAGTTGTGAACTGTGCGATCCAGGAGGATGCCCAGGCAATTGCAATGACTTCCTATCAGGGGGGACACATGGAATACTTTAAGTACATGTACGATCTCTTGAAAGATAAAGGCGCTCCACATATCAAGATCTTTGGAGGAGGAGGAGGGACTATCCTTCCTTCGGAGATCGAAGAGCTCGAGACATATGGAGTCGAACGTATTTACCACCCTGATCACGGACGTGCTATGGGATTGCAGGGTATGATCAACGATCTTGTTCAACGATGTGATTTCGCAGTTGGACAGAACCTTTCCAACGAAGCGGATCTGCTTAAGACGAAAAATGTACCGGCTATCGCACGAGTGATCTCTGCAGCGGAGAACTTTGCGGATGAGTCAAAGAATATTCTTGTTCAGGTTGCTGAAATGGCGAAAAGTGTTTCTGTACCGGTTTTGGGAATTACAGGAACAGGAGGCGCAGGAAAATCATCCCTAGTGGATGAATTGGTTCGAAGATTCTTGATCGATTTTCCAACGAAGCAGATCGCAGTGGTGTCTGTGGATCCATCAAAAAGAAAAACAGGTGGAGCCCTGCTGGGTGATCGTATCCGAATGAACTCGATCAAAAATGAGCGTGTTTACATGCGTTCACTGGCGACACGTCAGTCTAATCTTGCGTTATCCAAGCACGTTGCGGAAGCGATCAATATTTTGAAAGCGGCTGAATACGATCTGATCATCCTGGAAACTTCAGGAATTGGTCAGTCGGATACAGAGATTCTTGATCACTCGGATGTTTCATTGTACGTCATGACACCGGAATACGGAGCTGCTACACAGTTGGAGAAGATCGATATGCTTGATTTTGCGGATGTGATCGCTTTGAACAAGTTCGATAAGCGCGGAGCATTGGATGCATTGAGGGATGTGCGCAAGCAATACCAGCGCAATCACAATCTGTGGGATCAGGATGTGGACACTATGCCGGTTTACGGAACGATTGCTTCTCAGTTCAATGATCCGGGAATGAACTCACTGTACAAAGTGATCATGGATAAGGTTGTTGACAAGACAGGAGCTCCTTTGACATCTACTTTCCAGATCACGAAGGAAATGTCTGAAAAGGTATATGTTATTCCGCCGGAAAGAACAAGATATCTATCAGAGATCTCTGAGAACAACAGGTCATACGATAAGTGGGTGAATGATCAGGTTGCAGTAGCTGAAAAAATACATGGTTTACACACATCGATCGAGACATTGAAGAATTCGAAGATCGAGGATAAGGATCGTTTGGTAAAAGGATTACAAGAGGTATTTGAAGCGGAAAAACTTAACTTCGATCCAAGGAACTGGGATATCCTGCAGAAATGGGAAGATAAAAAAACACTTTATAAGAATCCAACGTTTGAATTCAAGGTTCGCGACAAGATCCTAAAACTGGATACGCATACGGAATCCCTTTCGCATTTGCAGATACCGAAGGTTGCAACACCGAAGTACACAGGATGGGGTGATATTTTGAGATGGTCCTTGCAGGAAAATGTTCCCGGCGAGTTCCCTTACACTTCCGGTCTGTTCCCTTTCAAAAGAGAAGGAGAGGATCCAACGCGCATGTTTGCGGGTGAAGGAGGTCCGGAAAGAACGAACAAGCGCTTCCATTATGTTTCATTGGGAATGCCGGCTAAACGTCTTTCAACGGCTTTTGACTCTGTAACACTTTACGGGAACGATCCTGATCTTCGTCCGGACATTTACGGAAAGATCGGTAACTCAGGTGTTTCGATTTGCTGTTTGGATGATGCTAAAAAATTGTATTCTGGATTCGACCTTTCGCATGCACTCACTTCCGTTTCGATGACGATCAATGGTCCTGCACCGATGTTGCTAGGATTCTTTATGAATGCTGCGATCGATCAGAACTGTGAGAAATACATCAAAGCAAATGGTCTTGAAGCAGAGATTGAAGCAAAAATTGCTGCCATTTACAAAGCGAAAGGAACAGATCGTCCAAAATATCAGGGAGAACTTCCGGAAGGAAACGATGGACTGGGCTTGATGTTGCTTGGAGTGACAGGCGATCAGGTACTTCCTGCTGATGTATACGCGAAGATCAAAGCTGAGACCTTGACTCAGGTGCGCGGAACTGTTCAGGCTGATATCCTGAAGGAGGATCAGGCACAGAACACCTGTATCTTCTCTACGGAATTCGCGCTTCGTTTGATGGGTGATGTGCAGCAGTACTTTATTCAGAACGGTGTGCGAAATTTCTATTCCGTATCGATCTCAGGATACCATATTGCCGAAGCAGGAGCCAATCCGATCACGCAGTTGGCATTTACACTGGCGAATGGATTTACATATGTGGAATACTACATGAGCCGTGGAATGGATATCAACGACTTCGGTCCAAACCTTTCGTTCTTCTTCTCGAACGGTATCGATCCTGAATACGCTGTGATCGGAAGAGTCGCTCGCCGTATCTGGGCAAAAGCACTCGCGAAGAAATACGGTGCGAATTCACGCGCTCAGATGCTCAAATATCACATTCAGACCTCCGGTCGCTCATTACACGCTCAGGAGATCGATTTCAATGATATCAGAACGACACTTCAGGCATTGTATGCGATCTACGATAACTGTAATTCGCTGCACACGAATGCTTACGATGAGGCGATCACAACTCCTACGGAAGAATCAGTGCGTCGCGCAATGGCGATCCAGTTGATCATTAATCGTGAACTAGGACTTGCCAAGAATGAGAATCCATTACAGGGATCCTTTATCATTGAGGAACTTACCGAACTTGTAGAAGAGGCAGTGCTGGCTGAATTTGATAGGATCACTGAACGCGGAGGGGTGCTGGGAGCGATGGAAACAATGTATCAGCGCTCAAAGATCCAGGAGGAGTCACTGTATTACGAGACGTTAAAGCATACCGGAGAATTTCCTATCATTGGAGTAAATACCTTCCTGAGTTCGAAAGGCTCTCCAACGGTGCTTCCAAAAGAAGTGATCCGTGCGACAGAAGAGGAAAAGCAGTATCAGATCCGCATGCTCAATAATTTACATAACGCAAATGCTACGAAAGCGGAAGAAGGTATACAGAAGGTTCAGTCAGCAGCGATTCAGAACAGGAATATGTTCGAGCAGTTGATGGAAACGTGTAAATATGCCTCTCTGGGTCAGATCACTTCAGCCTTATTTGAGGTAGGTGGTCAGTACCGAAGAAATATGTGATTTGAGAAATGGGCCGGTCAATTGGAATAATCAAAAAGATCCCGCGAGGTTATTACTTCTTCGGGATCTTTACATTTTTGTTCGTGGGCCTTATGGTTTTTGTGGAGATCAAGAACGGTAAGTTCTGGACGAATGATCTCAGGGTATATACTGCTGCAACCAGACATTTTTTTCAGGGTGGAAGTCCGTATAAAATTCCCTACGGTCTTGGTAGCGGCTACTTCAAATATGCACCAACAACTATTTACTTCTTTGCAATAATTAGTTTTCTGCAGTTCATATGGGCACAATTACTCCACACCTTTGTTTTAGTGCTGTCTTTAGTTGTTTCTGTGAGTCTGTTGCACCGTCATTTTATTTCCGGTAATGAAAGAAGACGTATTGGATTGTTATATCTGTTCTTTGTATTCATCGCTGTTCATCTGGTACGAGAGATACATCTTGGAAACGTGAATCTAATCCTGATGCTCCTTTTTGTTGCTGGATTGATCGCATACAAGAAAGGAAAGGAGAATTTATTGGTCCTTTTTTGGAGTTTTATGATACTTCTCAAACCCATCGTGATCTTCGTAGTATTACCGATGGCTTTTGTTATGATGTGGAAGCCATTGTTTAAAATGGCATTGATAGGAATTCTCTTCTTTTTGATTCCGTTCATCCATTTGGGTTCCAACGGTTTTAAACTTTGGCAGGGATGGATCACAGCGTTATCAGGACATGAGGACACCTACATTAGCATGAATTGTTTGAGGTATTTGTCTGGTTATTATTTGAAAACTGACTCAGCTTGGATTCCTTCACTGATCGGATTGGGAATGATCCTGGTTCTAATGGTATTGGATCGCATGAAAAGATCGGCGGATAAAACTTATTTTTCGTCGTGGTCTTCGATTCTGTTGGCATTCACGCCTAACTTCTTTGTGACGGATACAGAACATTTCTTATTGAGTTTGCCAATGATCATTATGCTTGTATCAGAGATTCTGCGATCTAAAAGAAAGTGGTTGTGGTTTTCATTCACTGTATTGATGATCGGCTATTCCACGCAGTCCAATGATCTCTGGGGGAAAGCACTTTCTGCACAAATAAGCGAATTGGGTGTACTTGGACTATCAAATTTAGGATTGATTGCATTGTTTATTTTTGTGAGGTTCACACATGGTTCTGTTAAACATTTACCTGTAAATTGATCTTATGAGTTTAACTTTGAAAATTGTTCGTCTTCTGTTCATGTTCTTTACGATGATATCCGGTGTTGTCTTTGCGCAATGTCCAGTGATCCCGTCTCCTGTTGTATATAAGGAAGTAAGTGGAGAGATGGCTGTGAATGGACAGCTTTCGGTCGATGATCGTTCAATGCCGGATAATATCAAAGAGCACCTGATCCGAATTTTTAACAAGGAACGAAAGATAAGATTGGTTTTTTCGAACAATGGAAAGGATCTACAGTTCAAAAAGGTCAATAATACGATCCAGGATTATTATTCTGTTAATATCAATGACGGGATTATCATTCAGTACAGTTCTGAAAGAAGTTGCTTCTATGCGTTGCAGACTTTACTTCAGCTGACGATCGTCGAAAATGGTGAGTTTTCCTTCAAGAAATGTTTCGTTCAGGATTATCCGAAATTTCAGTGGAGGGGACTCCACCTGGATGTTAGCAGACATTTTTTTGCGGTTGAAGAGGTTAAACGCTATATCGATCTTATGGCGATGTACAAATACAATACATTCCATTGGCACCTTACAGATGATCAAGGTTGGAGGATCGAGATAAAGAAGTATCCTAAATTGACTGAGATCGGTGCATGGAGAGACAGTACAGTAAACGATCATTATTCAACCAATCCAAGAACTTACAAGGTTGAACGGTATGGAGGATTTTATTCCCAGGATCAAGTGCGTGAGATCGTTGAATACGCCTCAAAGCGATACATAACGGTGGTTCCTGAAATTGAAATGCCTGGGCATAGTCGAGCAGCATTGGCAGCTTATCCTGAATTGTCATGTACGGGTGATAAACAAGAAGTTCCTGGATTATGGGGTGTATTTGATGATATTTATTGTACGCATGAATCAACAATCGATTTCTTGAAAAATGTACTGGACGAGGTGCTTGATTTGTTTCCTTCCGAATATATTCATATCGGGGGAGATGAAGCGCCAAAGTCGAGATGGGCAAAATGTAAGAAATGTCAGGCTGTGATCCGGGAGAATGGATTAAAGGATGAACATGAACTCCAGAGTTGGTTCGTTGGACGAATGGATGAATTTCTGACACAGCGCGGACGTAAGTTGATAGGGTGGGATGAGATCCTGGAAGGAGGACTTTCACCTAACGCTACGGTCATGTCGTGGCGCGGATTTGAAGGAGGTATAGCGGCAGCAAAACTAGGGCATTATGTTGTCATGAGTCCGGGTTCTCACTGCTATTTCGACCATTATCAAAGCACCAATCCTAACGAACCACTCGCGATTGGTGGATATACGCCACTTGAAAAGGTATATGAGTTCGATCCTATACCTTCCGGTTTTACTCCCGAGCAGCAAAGTTATATTTTAGGAGGTCAGGCGAATCTTTGGACCGAATACATTCCGGATATGAAACAGCTGGAGTATATGACGTATCCCAGAGCGTTGGCACTTTCTCAAGCATTGTGGTGTATTTCCAAACCGTCTTTTGATGACTTCAAACGTTCATTCGTTAACTACCATATTCCGCTCCTCCAAGACGAGGGAGTGAATTTTTCAAGGGCCTTGTTCTATCCCAAAATGGATGTAAGTAAGGCAAAAGAAGGTCTTAACGTTCATTTCAAAAGTGGTGAACCAAATTATCATTTCAATCTTTTCGTCAGATCGGATGAAAAGTTGCCTGCAATGAGTGGGGGTCAAGTTGTCGGTGAGAAGGATACCCTCTACTTTCAACGAACAATCGGAGAAAAGCAAGTTAATTATGCATTCAGTGTTACATCTGAAGTTCAATCCGAACCTTCTATCTTTAAATTTAAAGTACATCCATCCATTGGACTTCCCGTTCAACTTATCACTAAACCGGATTACCGATACAGTGGGAATGGCAGCTCTACAATAGTGGATGGGATAAAAGGAAGCAAACCCTGGAAAGGCCATGAATGGCTGGGATACGACACAACCTACATCGAACTAATCGCAGACATGGGTAAGATTTCAACTATTACAGGTTTCGAGATTGGGTTTTTGAAAGATGATGGTTCATGGATTCAGTGTCCTGAAAAGGTGGATGCGTATTATTCCAAGAATAATAAAAAATGGAAGAAGATCAAGAATTCGGATACAGTAGGCCTTTCGAAGATTACTGAAGAATTTAAATTGAACTTTTTGTGTAAAGGGCGGTATCTGAAACTGGTTGTTAAGCCTTTTTCAAAAATCCCATTAGGTTATCCCGGTGAAGGAAATGTTCCCTGGACCTTTATTGATGAACTTATCATTTTCTTTAAATAATGAAGTTTGAATTATGCGCTGCTTCACTTGAAGCTATAACCATAGCAAGAGAATTAGGTTTTGATCGAATAGAATTATGCCAGAACCTTGAGCAGGGAGGTACAACACCTTCCTATGGAATGATCGAATATGCGATCGCACATGGAATAGATACCCATGTATTGATCCGACCTCGTCCCGGTGGATTCTTTTATTCAGAAGCAGAATTAGAGATCATGTACCGTGAGATTATCAATTGTCGAGACATGGGTGCTCGAGGGATTGTTATAGGGGCATTGACGGAAGCTGGAGAGATTGATCAGCGGATCGTCGAAGAAATGGTTGATAAGGCCAAAGGGATCGAAATAACCTTCCACCGAGCATTTGACGATTGCTTTGATTGGAAGCGATCCATTGATCTATTGATCGATTGTGGTGTGACCAGGATCCTTTCATCCGGTTTGGCAAGGAACGTTGAAACAGGAATGCCGATCCTCAAAGAAATGGTACCATATGCTGCGGGGAGAATTGAAATTATGGCAGGCGGAGGAGTGAATTCTGCGAATGTAAATCGATTAGTGAAAGATCTTCAACCTGATGCCATTCACTTTTCAGGAACAGTAAAAGTTCAAACAGATGAAGACTCGCTCTTTTCAGAATCCGTTCTGAAAGTTGACCCATTAAAAGTCAGACGCATATTAGATGCAGCGGCATTGTAATTTTTTGGAGGTATCTCGTTATTCGAACATGAGGCCTGTTATTTTCACCTTTTTCCTTTTAGTTTCGGGAATTTTAAAAGCCCAATGTGATTCTGTTCCGACATTAAACAAGGCTGTTCTTGCATTTACGCTATCGAAAATGAACAAAAAAGTCGGAAGAGGTGAATGTTGGGACTTGGCTAAATACGCATTGGAAGAGGTTGGAGCTGACTGGGACGGGGCTTATGGTTTTGGGCGCAAACTGGAAAAGGGAGAATGCGTTTCTCCCGGAGATATTATTCAATTCGAACGGATCAGGATAAAATACAAGAAAGGTAGCCAGACCCATACAGAAGCCATGCCTCATCACACTGCGATAATATTTGAAGTGATCAGTAGTGACGAAGTGAAACTTGCCCATCAAAATACGGGATATACCGGCCGCAAAGTTGGTGTGAGCGGATTGAAGTTTTCGACGATACAGTCGGGTAAATATGCGATTTATAGACCGCAGAACTAATTAGATCCTTTCAAGCACGTATCGAATCAATTCTTTCATTTCGGCGGAATAACCCTTTGAGAATAGCATTTTAGGTCGGTTAGCCACACCAAGACAAATCGTTGCGCATTTGTGTCCCATAGCCTTCCCTAAAGCAAATATGGCAGAACTTTCCATTTCAAAATTGATTACCCTGTGCCCTCCAGAGAGAAAGGCAGTGAGTCTTTCATTCATTCCTTCAGTACTATTTTTTACACGCAATTGCCGTCCCTGTGGACCATAAAATCCACTGCTTGTTACTGTAATGCCCGAAAATGTTTGATCTGAAGAAAGTAGCGCTGTAAGTTCCGAGTCACTTTCTACAAGATAGGGAGCAATGTACTGGGGTAATCCGATTTGACTTACAAGATCATCGCAAAGAGACTTTTCAGTCGCTGAGAATTGGATGTTGTAGAAATGCGCGATGTTATCCAGTCCAAATCCATGGGTAGAAAGTATGAATGAGTGAACAGGGATCTCGGGTTGCAAAATACCGCATGTGCCAATCCTGACGATCGTTAATGACGTTTTTAGTGGTTTTTCCTTTCTTTCTTTAAGATCAATGTTGAACAAGGCATCCAACTCGTTCATGGTGATGTCAATGTTGTCCGTTCCAATGCCTGAAGAGAGCACGGAAATTCTCTTTCCTTGATAAGAACCTGTATGACAAACAAATTCTCGATGTTGTGACCTGTGCTCAATGGAATCGAAGAATGCAGAGATCATGGGGACACGATCCTGATCACCAACCAATATGACTTTCTCTGCCACATGCTCAGGTGAAATACCCAGATGGTAAACCTGACCTTTGTCGTTCAATACGAGTTCTGACGGTGGAAATTGCATAATAATGAAACAAAAAGGTGCTGATCTGAAGATCAACACCTTGAAATTAGCAGTATTTATTAATTACTTGTTAGGCTACCAAAAACTTTTTGAAGAAGATCCGTCACACGAGCCATTGGATCCTTTCGGATCTTGTTCTCTTCTATCTCGACCATGTAAAATAATCCGGTAATCGCTTTTTCAGTAACATATTTATTTAAGTCAGGGTTTAACTTTTGGCCTCCGGTCAAACCAACTACTGCATTGTATTTAGTGATTATGGGGTTCCAGTATTCTGTTAACTTAACTTTTGAAATTGCAGCATCTACTTTCGGAGCAAAAGCTGCTGTAAGTTTAGCAGTTGTATTATCCTTGAGATACTTCGTTGCAGCTCCATTTCCACCATTCAATATCGAAAAACCATCTGAAATGCTCATGTTTGTGATTGCATCTGCAAAGATAGGAAGAGCTTCTTTTGTTGCTTCTTCAGCGGCACGGTTTAACGTTAGTTCAAACTTTTCAACCTGATTCGCCATTCCGAGTTCAATTGCTTTTTCACGAACTTTGATCGCATCCTGAGGGAACGGTAGCTTGATCGATGAATTCTTGAAAAAACCATCAGTAACAGAGGTTAGATTGACCGAATTCTTTATTCCCACGTTTAGTGCTTCTTTCAACCCGGAAATGACTTCCGCATTTGTGAGTTGTGGCTTGGATGGTGTTGGGGTTGTTATGATCTGTGCTGCATCTTCTAGCACATCACATGCCGGAAGCAAAGCACAAATTAGCAAAACGTTTAGCGAAACGAATATCTTTTTCATAGTATCAAATTAAAGATCAAACTTACAATATTTTCTGTCCATGTAACCAAAAACGATACCAAAATAAAGAAGAAAGGGAGGCTTAACCTCCCTTTAACTGTCCATTCTTATCTGATCACATTGATATGACCCTGAAACTCATATTTTGCATCATTATAGATGTCCTTGGCACTTGCCCTCCAAACGTATGTACCTTGAGGAACAGCTATTCCGCCATAGGTTCCATCCCACTTGGCATTCTTGTCATGAGATTCCCAGATCATCTCTCCCCATCTGTTAAAAATGTAAAGATCAAACTGATAGAGATCAATTCCTTCAACAAAAATTCCCCATGCTTGATTGTATTCATCGTCGTCCGGTGTAAAGGTATTCGGCGCATAGAATAATATATCAGAGACCACATTCATAAAATAAGTCACCGTATCAGTGCAGCCATGTTCGGTTGTTACCATTAGTGTAACGGGATAAGTACCTACCACCCCTTCCGGAAATGTGAAAACCGGGTTTTGAGAATTACTCACTGACGGTGTTGAACCCGGGCTGAACCATTCCCAATCAATTACATCAAGAGATGACCTGTCTTGCAATTGAATGGATGTTTCAAAGAATGTTGCAGGATTGGATGAGAAGGTGAAATCTGCTACAGGTAGTGGCTTCACCTCAATAACATTGCTGAAAGATCCAGTATATACACAACCGTAGATTGACGTAATTGTCATATTGCAGGAATAAAAACTAGGGATTTCAAATGTATTGGACGTTGAATCTGTACCCGTTTCCATTATTGAAGTTCCATCAGAGAATTCGAAATAGGTTGTTGCGATCTCCGCAGGATTTGTTGAAATATTCGTAAACTCAAAGAATCCTGGGGTACAGTCCTCTATTTTGTTCGGAGTGATGTTTGGATCTATTGGAGTAGGGAAAGTCACAACCATACAAGAATCGTTCGTTGGCGAACCACAAGCTTCAGAAAGTACAACACAATATTGAGTATTAGTAAGCAATGGGTCTACTGTAATAGACGACCCTGTTCCAATGGTATTTCCGTTTTCAAGCCATGTAAACGTATATGATGATGACCCGCCGCTTCCAGTTGCAAGTAGTGTAATGTCATCCTCAGCACAGATCATAGAGTCTGGTGTTATATATGTTACCATTAGGCGGGATGGCTCGCCGATGGTTCCGGTCACATCGATCGTACAACCATTTGCATCCGTTATCGTTACAGTGTGAGTACCCGCATATAGATCATTAGCGATATTGCTTGTTGAAGAGGAATTATCCCAACTGTAAGAATAAGTTGGTGTTCCCTGGGTTACGGTGATTTCCATCAATCCATCGTTTGACGAATTACACGTTACATCATTCTGATCGGTAATGGATGCAATCATGCCGGGTATCTCTGAAACAGT
>Ga0315902_10010612_pt1 | contig 12173 bp, 13 predicted proteins | sample LakEriMetagenome_9_FD_203523 | JGI IMG/M metagenome (GOLD analysis project Ga0315902, IMG submission 203523) | Freshwater fungal communities from buoy surface, Lake Erie, Ohio, United States - Buoy 12 MA117 | ecosystem: Environmental > Aquatic > Freshwater > Lake > Lake biofilm | place: USA... | reverse complement strand
TGAACAAGGCGATGCCGAGCCACCAAAAGAAGCTCGGTCTCAAGGTGCGCCAATCGAATCTCTGCTCCGAGATCATGCTGCACACCGGCATGGATCATAATGGCCGCGAGCGCACCGCCGTCTGCTGCCTCTCATCTTTGAACGCTGAAACCTTCCTCGAATGGGAGAAGGAAGAAGGCTTCATGGAAGACATTTTCCGCTTCCTCGATAACGTGCTGGAAGACTTCATCCAACGTGCGCCGCCGGAAATGGAACGCGCCATCTACGCCGCCATGCGCGAGCGTTCGGTGGGCCTGGGCCTGATGGGCTTCCACTCGTTCCTGCAAAAGCAGCACGTGTCGATGGAATCGGCGATGGCGAAAGTCTGGAACAACAAGATCTTCCGTCACATCCGTCGCGGCGCAGACGCAGCGTCGGTGAAGCTCGCGCAAGAGCGCGGCCCCTGCCCGGATGCGGCCGAGAACAATGTGATGGCGCGCTTCTCACACAAGCTCGCGATCGCGCCGACGGCGTCGATCTCGATCATTTGCGGCGGCACGTCGGCCGGCATCGAGCCGATCCCGGCCAACATCTACACGCACAAGACGCTCTCGGGCTCGTTTGCGGTGAAGAACCCCTATCTCGAGCAATTGCTCGAAGCGAAAGGCAAGAACACCGAGGCCGTCTGGTCGTCGATCCTCAAAAACGAAGGCTCGGTCCAGCACCTCGATTGCTTGAGCGACGAAGAGAAGGACATCTTCAAGACGGCGTTCGAAATCGATCAACGCTGGATCATCGAACTCGCCGCCGATCGCACGCCGCTGATTTGCCAGGCGCAATCGCTCAACATCTTCATCCCCGGCGATGTCGATAAGTGGGATCTGCACATGCTCCACTGGATGGCGTGGGAGCGCGGCGTGAAGAGCTTGTATTATTGCCGCTCCAAGTCGGTGCAACGCGCGGGCTTCGCCGGCGAAGACAACAAGGCCGACATCGTCGACGCGCCGCTGATGACGTCGGAGCGCACCGATTACGAAGAATGCTTAGCCTGCCAATAGGCTGCTCGTTTTGGATTTGGGTTGGAAGTTCTGGCGCGGAGGGCAACCTCCGCGCCTTTTCTTTTGCGGAGCGGGGCGTGGAGAAAACTCTGGACGTGGAGGACAGAATCTCGACTTCAGCCCGCCTCGGCGAATTGCGCTTGTTGCTACGCTCGCATGGCGCGCTGGTGTGCGAGCACCGGCCCGACTGGCCGCTTCGCCGTCACCATCGCGGTGACCGCGGCGACCAGTTCGGCGAGCACCGGATCACGCGCGCTGCCATTCCAGGCGGAAATATCGAACGTGCCTTCGCCTAACGCACTGCGCTGCAATTCCATGGAAGACGCAATCACCGCATTACCGGCTTCGCGTGCGCTTTCCATAGCCGTCACGAAGGCTGACGAATCTGCGGCTCGTTCCGACCACATGACCACAATTGCGCCGGCGCCGCGCAGCACCGCCTCGCTCATGGTCGCGTCACCGATGGAAAAGCCCTTGCGGTCAAAGATCGCGGCCAGCGCTTCCGCGCGCCACAAATCTTTACGCACGCACACGAACGCAACGTCCGGCATGATGGTGGTCCTGAAACTGAAGAGACGCCACGCTTAATAAACTCGCGTGACAAGCGAATGAACCCGCGCGCGCGCCTTCCGTTCCGGCTCAGCCTGCTAGTCGCGCCAAGATGTCAGCGCTCGCCGCATCGGCTGGAAAGAACGTCTCGATCGCCAGTTCATCGAGCGTCACGTCCTGGGGCATGCCGAAAAGCGTCGTCACCCCAAACATCGAGAGCACACCCGCCTCCGTCTTGAGCTTCAGCGGCGTGATCACTGGCGCTGCCTCGCGCAGCGGCGGCGCGTATGGCCCAGAGGTTGGATAGGCCTGTAACTCGGCCAGCAAGTCCGTCAGCCCCGGATCGCCCGTCACATCGATCTGCCGCTCCAGCCGCGCAAATACATGCGACCGCCACTCGCCAAGATTGAGGATGCGCGAGGCCAGCCCATCGGGATGCAAGCTCACGCGCAGCATGTTGGCCGGCGGCGCAAGCAGCACGGGCGCAATGGCGCCCATCAGCTTCAGCGCAGCGCCATTGGCGGCGACCAAATTCCAGCAGCGATCGATCGCCAGCGCCGGATTGGGCTCATGCGCCTTCAACACCAAATCCATCGCCGCACGCACGGCGGCGAGATCGGGATCGTCCAGCTTCCGCTCGCCAAAGCGCGGCGCAAAGCCCGCCGCCACCAGCAGCGCATTCTGCTCGCGCAGCGGCAGCTCCAGATGCTCGGCCAATTGCAGCACCATCTCACGTGAGGGCGCGGCGCGCCCGGTTTCGACAAAGCTCAAATGCCGCGTGGAAATGCCTGCTTCGCTGGCCAGATCGAGCTGGCTCATGCGACGGCGCTGGCGCCAGGTGCGGAGATGATCGCCAAAGGATTGGGCTTGCTGCATGGACCAAACATAGCCGGCGACGTCATTCGCGCCATTACCTCGCACGTAATCGCCCGCCCCCCCCTCTCGCGACGCTCCGGCATCCTCCCGCCATCAACCCAGGAGGAATACATGCAAGCGACCCTCATCCGCCGCGCCCTGCTCGCCGACGCGCTGCTCTCCAGCGCTGCCGGCATCGTCATGATCGTGGGCGGCGCAGCGCTCGCGCCATTGCTCAACTTGCCCGCCGAACTCTTGGATCGCACGCGGCAATCACACCTCACGCGCTGGCGCGCAGGCGGTGATCGCCCTGAACGTGGCGTGGGTGATCGCCTCGATTGCGCTGCTCTTCGTGCTGGCGCCATCGCCGTTCGGCTATGCCTTCGTCATCGCCCAAGCCATCGCATTAGGCGTCCTCGCCGAGCTGCAATATATCGGCCTGAAGCGCGCGCCAGCAGCCGCGTAAACCATACGCGTGGCGGGCGACCTCCCACGCTCGTCGCGCGTTTACGTTCCCCAGTTCAAGCGCTTGTGATCGGCTCTCGCGAGTGGTGTGCCCGCGGTCACATCGTGCATCCAAACCACCCCCTAGATTCATCTTGGATACAAGAATCGCCTTTGCGGTTCGGGGAGTTGGGGTTTTATGTCACGTCTGGTCGCCTCCAGTTTTGCCACAGCCATCGCTATCGCGATGATGGCGAGCGCGGCGTTGCAGCCTGTGACCCCTGCGGCTGAGGCGGCTGCGGCTGAGGCGGCTGCGGCTGCGCCGATCAGCGCGCCTATGCACGACGTCGAGCCCGGCCAATGCCAAATTCAATACGACGCCTTGCCTGAAACGCACCAACCCGCGCCGATGGAATGCGAGCACGCCAATTGGGTGGCGCAGCGCTGGGGCGGCCGCGTTTTGGAAAGCACCGGCGCCGGCATGATCGAGCGCGCTTCGTATGACGGCGCCAACGATTTCACCAACGTCCCGACACACGCCTTGCCGCGCGCCGGCTATTGTCGCGCCTGGCTGGATGGCCTTGAAGCCGACGCGCAACCTGCACAAGGCGATTGCCGCCAAGCACGTCGCACGGCCGCGAGCCTCGGCGGCCGCGTGATCTTCATGCCGCTCTAAGCGCGCATCGCGCCGAAGATACTTTTGTGGCCGCCGATGATGCCGGCGATCGCTTGCGGATCCGGCTCCAACGACCATTCGCCGCGATCATAAGTGCCGCCCAACACGATGCCGTCGCGCCGGCCGAACATGTAGCCTTCTTGCGCGATCGTGTTGTAGTCGATCTCGGGCTGCGGCAGCAGGATCACGAGTTGACCACGCACGGGCGTAATCTCGGAATCGCCAAACAAGGCGCCGGCGCCAAGACCGGTACAATTGAAGATCGTCCGCTCCGGCAACGCCTGCACCTGCGCCACATTCTCGAACGCGCGCACCACGATTTCGCCGCCCGCCATGCGCACGTCCGCTTCAACGCGGCGCAAATAAAGCGGCGTCTCAATCATCATCGTGTCGAACTGGCGCACATAGCGCTTCGGAAAATTATGCTCACGCGGATCGAGATCGCGCTGATTGACCACCAGCGCCTGCATCGCGTCATTCTCTCGTGCCGGATACCTGGTGATGGGCTCGTCGGAGAGATTGTAATTGCGTTCCCAGCTCACGCCGTACGCGTCGCCGACCAAACTCTGGTAACGCCGGAACGCGAACTGCGCGGCTTCAAAGTGCCGCGCCAGATATTCAGGCGTCGCCACCCGCCAGTCGTACACAGACGCTGGCCACCATTGCGCGCCGGCGACGTTGGACGTCGTGTTCGGCGACAGCTCGCGCGCATAGATGCGGACGTTGGCGCCGCGCTCCTGCAACAACCGCGCTGTCGCGAGGCCCACCGCGCCGCAACCCAACACAGCGCAATCCGGCTTGGCGGGATCGTAGCCGAGATCAACCGCGAGCTTCGCGGCGCCCCACGATAACGTAATGCCGCCGCCGCCGTGGCCGTAATTGTGGACGAGTGTCTTGTCGCCAAAGGGCGCGCGCTCGACACGAAACCCGCTCGGCCGATACGGGCGCAAACCGACATCGATGCGTATGATGCGTTCTTCCGACACATTCACCGGCGGCAGCACCGCGCGATGCGGCGGCGCGCGGCCAAAATCGCGCGCCAGCCCTTCGCTGAAGCCGCGCGCCGCCGCACATGAGCCCGCAAGCCCCGCAGCGCCGAGCGCCAATAAAGTTCGCCGTGTTTGCATCTCATCCCTCACGCGCATCACAGGCACTCGCCGCGTTGTGTCAACGATGGCTTGCAGATTCGACGAATTCCGCGCACAAGGTCGCCATGCACGGGCATCACGCTCACGATCATCATCACGATCACGCGCATCACCGCCCCGAGCCCTCCGACAAACGTTATACAATCGCCATCGCGCTGAACCTCGGCTTCGTTATCCTTGAGGCGGCGGCGGGCTTCTTCGCCAACTCGACAGCCTTGCTCTCGGACGCCGCGCACAATCTTTCCGACGTGCTGGGCCTCGCATTGGCCGGCGGCGCGGCATGGCTGGCGCAGCGCCAGGCGGGCGAACAGCGCACCTACGGCTATTCCAAGGCCACCGTGCTGGCGGCGCTCGCGAACGCGCTCGTTCTCGTCATCGCCTGCGGCGGCATTCTTTGGGAAGCGACCTCGCGCTTCTTCAGGCCCGAAGAAACGCAGCCGATCTTCGTCATGGCTGTGGCCGCCATTGGCGTGCTGATCAATGGCGGCACAGCCATGCTTTTCCTCGCGGGCCGCAAGCACGACGTAAACGTACGCGGGGCGTACCTGCATATGCTGGCGGATGCCGGCGTCTCCGCAGCTGTGATCGTGGCGGGCGCCGCGATCTGGTTGAGCGGCTTCAACTGGATCGATCCCGCGATCTCGATCGTCGTCGTGCTGCTCATATTGTGGGGCACGTGGGGCTTGTTGCGTGAATCGCTCGACCTCGCGCTCGACGCCGCACCCGCGCACATCAATGTGTCGGAGGTGCGCGACTTTCTCGCCGCGCAAACCGGCGTCACCGCCGTCCACGACCTGCATGTGTGGGCGATGAGCGCGACCAAGCCCGCGCTCACCGCCCATCTCGTACGCCCCGAAGGCGGCGACGACGCCTTCCTCGCAGCACTTGCAGCGACGCTCAGCGAACGCTTCGGCATCAAGCACGTAACCATCCAAATCGAACGCGCCAAGCGCGACGATTGCGTGGATTGCCATTAGCTGGGGATTGGGTTTACGGGATTAGCGGTGTTCGGGTTCGGGCGGAGCAACACCGTCGCCCCAATCCCCAACACCTAATCCCTATTCTTCGCTCCACGTCTTCAGCAATTGATGCGCGATCGCGAAGGGCGGCGGCGCCCATGCGTCAGGGTGTTTGCCAACGATCAAGAGCTTCGCTTCGTCGCGCGTGAACCAGCGGCCGCTTTCGAGTTCGGTCGTGTCCACCGTCTCGCGATCATCTTCGACCTCGCACAGCACGCCGATCATGAGCGAATGCGGGAACGGCCAAGGCTGCGTCGAATGCATGCGCACTTCGCGTACCTTCAACCCAGCCTCTTCCAACGTCTCGCGCGCCACGCCTTCCTCGATCGCTTCGCCAGGCTCAATGAACCCTGCCAAGGCCGAGTGCATGCCGCGCGGCCACGCGCGCTGGCGGCCGAGAAACACCTTGTCACCAAAGGTCGGAACCATGATGCACACCGGATCGAAGCGCGGATAATGCTCGACGCTGCATGACGGACAGTCGCGCCGCCAGCCCGCCTCCACGATCAAGGTCGGCGTGCCGCAATTGGCGCAATAACCATTGCGCGCATGCCATTCGAAGATCGACTTCGCCGGGCCCAAGATCGCCAAATCATCGCGCGACAGACGCGGCCCCAACATGCGTAAATCTTCAAAGCGCCCAAGATCTCCGAGCGGCGCTGGATCAGGAATGTCGAGCGCAAAGTGCGCCGCGCCGTTTGGATGGATCCCAAGGAAAAGCAGGGTGGCGTCCGGCGGCGCGACGCGCGACCGCGCCGCGCCGTTGAGCCAGCCGGGCGTCACGACACCGCCCTCTTCCATGACGAACGGCTGGTGTCGATGAAACGGCACAAGCTGCGTCTGTGGCGCCGCGAGTGCGGCCTCCAGCCAAGCTTGATCGCGCCGGTAATGACCGGCGCGATCAAGCGGCGAACGCGTAAACGCGTTCGGGTTATGCGGCAGCAGCATTATGCGGGACGGCGGAAGCGCAGCACGAATTGATCCGTGCGACCGCGAATGTCACCCTCGAACACGCGTAGCGCATGATCGTCCGCTGGATTGCGCAGCACTTGGCTTTCTGCGTCGAGCACAAAGCCCGCCGCCGTGAGGTCAGCGACCACTTGCTCTTGCGCGATGCGATGCAACGTACCGGTCACGCCAATATCGCTCCCGGCCGCCGCCGCGTGATCGATGATCACCAGTACGCCGCCCGGCTTCAACGCCGCAAACATTTCATGGTTCAACCGCGGCACGTCGATGCTGAGCTGCGGCAGATAGAAGTCGTGGTAGATTTGCGAAATGAAGATCGCGTCGAGCGGCTCATCGATGGTCCAGCCCTGATAGCCGGCCGTCATATGCGTCATGTTCGAATAGAGCGGCGCCACTATTGTTAGCGCGCGCGGGCGCTCGGCGGCGCCGGGGCGATCGACGCCGTAGACGCGCCCGCTGTCTCCCACGGCGACCGAGAAGAGACGCGAGTAATAGCCGCCGCCTGGGCCAATGTCAGCGATGCGCATACCGGCGCGCACGCCTGTGAACGCCAATATCTCGGCCGGGTGGCGCAAGGTATCGCGCTCGCGGTCGGCTTCAGGGCGGCGCGGATCTACCAAGGCCGCCACGATGTTCGGAGACGCGGCCGTCACTTCGGCCGGCATAGACATCATCAAGCCCGGCACCGCGCCCCCGGCGCACGCCGCCAGAATCGCTGCAAACCCAAGCCCCGCCAGTAATTTCCGCATATCGCGCCCCCTTTTCAGGTGTCAGGTATCAGGTTTCAGGTGTCACGCGCTAGCGCGTGCAATACTTGCTCAACTGATACACGCCCATTCTGACACCCGAAACCTGACACCTGACACCTGACACCTGACACTTGATGATACCCGTCACCGCCTCCCTCGCCCTCGATGAGCGTGACCTAGAAGAGCGCTTCATCCGCGCCTCGGGCCCCGGCGGGCAGAACGTCAACAAGGTGTCGACGGCGGTTGAGCTGCGCTTCAACGTGAACGGCTACACCGAGATGCCGGACGACGTGCGCGCACGCTTGGAACGGCTCGCGGGGCGGCGCTTGACGCTTGAAGGCGAGATCGTCATCCGCGCCGATGAGCACCGCACGCAGGATCGCAACCGCAGCGAAGCGTTGGCGCGCTTGGTCGATTTGGTGGAGCAAGCCACGCACCGGCCAAAGCCACGCGTCAAGACGAAAGTGCCGCGCGCCGTGAAGCAGAAACGGCTCGATGGAAAATCACGGCGCGGCGATGTGAAATCTAAACGCGGCAAAGTTCGAGATCACGATTGAGCTGATAAGATCTCCTCCCCGCGTGCGGGGAGGAGTTGGAGGTGGGGATCCGGAAAAAAACTGAGCTATCCCCACGCCTGCCCCTCCCAGCGCCTTGGGGAGAGATGCGCATTATTCCGGCTTTCTGAACCGCATCACGAATTGATCCGTGCGACCACGGATCGCGGGATCGAACACGCTTGGTGTGCGCGCGTCGGCCGGATTGCGCAGTACATCGCTTTCGCCATCGAACACAAAGCCCGCAGCTTCGATCTCGCGACGCACCGTGGCCTGATCAATGCGGTGCGTCGTCGTTTCCGCGTCAGTCGCCACTGGCGAGCCATCTACCGCCGAGTGATCGATCACGACATATATGCCGCCCGGCTCCAGCGCGGCAAACGCCGACGCGTTCATCGCTGCGCGATCGCCGAGCGCATACGCGGTCAGCGCCATGTCGTGATAGTTCTGCGCCGTGAACACGACGTCGAGCGGCTCGGGATATGCCAGCGCATCGTACGGCGTGCGCGTCATCACGGCGTTGGGATATTGCGCTGCAACGGCCAGCACCGGCGTCTCATACTCGCCCGCAACGCCATCGGCGCGGATCGTCGGATAGACGCGGCCTTCCTCGCCAACCGCCACCGCGAAAAGACGCGTGAAATAGCCGCCGCCTGGGAAAATATCAGCAACCCGATCGCCCGGCTCAACGCGCGCGAACGCCAGCATCTCGGCCGGCCTGCGATTGGCGTCACGCTCGCGATCTGCGGCAGGTCGGCGCGCATCCGCCACCGCCGCTACAATGTTTGCCGCATCCGGCGACACGTCGACCACCGCCGGCGACGCAATCGGCGCCTCGCGCGTCGGCTGCCCGCAAGCGCCCAAAGTCCACGCCGCCGCAGCGGCCAAAAGCAAATGTCTCATGTGCGTTCCTCCGGCAATGCAGTTAGCGCGGGCGCGAACGAGCTTCACGAAAAACGCGACGAACGCACACATCTGTCATTCCGGGCGCGCGGGGCGCGATCCGGAAACCGGCGCGTCGTTGGCCCTAGGTTCCGGGTTCGGCCTGCGGCTGCCCCGGAATGACAGAATTGTTGCTAGCGCCCGCGCTTCGCACTCTGCGGCGGCGGGGTGAGTTCCAGCTGCTCCGGCGGCGCAGGCAAGCGCGGGGCGACTTCAAGTTGAAGCGGCGCGGCCACATCGATGCCGGCATCGCCCGCGCCCAATTCCTTGAACTTGCGCGCCTGCGGCAGCACCCGGCTCTCCACCGAGCTCAGCAAGCCATTGTAGGTCGACACACTCTTGCCGATCGCATCGCCGACTTTGCCGATGTGATCGGTCATCACCGCCATGCGGCGATAAAGCTCGCGGCCCAGGTCGGCGATCTCTTGCGCATTCTTCGCGCTCTGCTCTTGGCGCCAGCCATAGGCGACGGATTTCGCCAACGCCACCATCGTGCTCGGCGTGGTGATAATCACTTTCGAGGCGAACGCATCATCGAACAAGTTCGGATCGCGCTCAGCCGCCGCCGCAAGGAAGTTCTCGCCGGGCACAAACAGCACGACGAAATCCGCCGTCGCCGGCACGTGCTTCCAATAATCCTTCGACGCCAGATTTTTCACGTGCGCCTTTAGTTCAGCCGCGTGCTTCTTCAAGCTTGCTTCACGCGCGACATCATCCGTCGCTTCCATCGCTTCCATGTAGCCCGAAAGCGCGACCTTCGAATCCACGACGATGCATCGCCCGCCCGGTAGATTGATCACCACGTCCGGGCGCAAGCGCGCGCCTTCGCCGTCGGTCGTGCTCACTTGCTCGGTGAAATCCACATTCGGCGCGAGGCCGGAAAGCTCCAGCACATTGCGCAGCGTCTGCTCGCCCCAGCGGCCGCGCATTTTCGGCGATGCCTTGAGCGCCGAAAGCAATTGCGTCGTCGTTTTGTTGGTGGAGCCAACCGCATCGATGATTTGGCGCACCTGCTCGCCCATCGCCGACTTGTCCTGCAGCCGCGCCTTCTCTAGCGCCTCGACCGAACCCGCAAGCTTGGTCAGCGTCTCCTGCGCCGGCGCCAGAACTTCCTTCACGCCGGTGGCGGACGCGGCCTTGTGCTTCTCAAAGGTCTCGTTCGCGAGCGCCATGAAGCTTTGCCGGTTGGCCTCCAAAGCCTGCGTCGCCAGCGCCACGAATTGCTGCTCGACCTTCTTGGCCTGCTCGTCCGCCGCAGCCGCCCGCGCCGCAGCGCCAGCCTTTTCGCCCGCCAGTTCCGCATTCAAACGGCTGGCCTCAGCTCGCAGCGCCTCGCACTCGGCCACGGCGCGGTCGCGCTCGGCCCGGATCATATCCACCCCCTCGAACCGCGCCTTGGCGGCCGCGGCGGATTCCTGAGCTTTTGCAGAGCGATAAGCAAAGAAAGCGGCAGCCCCAATGGCGGCCAGGGCGAGGATAAGCAGAAGCGATTCGGTCATGGGAGGAGTCTAGCCGAGAATGGGCAGGCTTGCCGGCGCTGCGAGCGGGTTGATCTGGCGCATGGCCCAGCGGCGGCTTCCGCCCTAAGTTCCATCTGATGAACGCGATCGAATATCTGATCCCCGTGGCCCTGGCGGTCGTCTTCGGCGTCCTCTGTTTTGGCATCTACGCCATGTTCCGCGGGGGCGACTTTGGCCGCTCCTGGTCGAACAAGGCGATGCGCATGCGCGTGGTCGCACAATTCGTCGCCATCTTGATCCTAGTTGCGGCCATGTGGGCAAAGCAGCATTACGGCTAAGCCGCGCACGCAGCAAAAGTGTGAGCGGTTGTGCGTCCGCGTGCGCGGGGAAAAAATGGTCCGTCTAGATAAAATCGTCACCAAGGCCGGCGACGGCGGCAAGACCCGCCTCGTCACCGGCGAGCCCGTTTCCAAAGCTAGCGCCCGCGTCGCCGCTTATGGCGCGGTCGATGAAACCAATTCCGCCATAGGCGTCGCGCGCTTGCACACGACATCGAAGCCCACGCTCGATGCGATCCTGGAGCGGGTGCAGAACGACCTCTTCGATCTCGGCGCCGATCTCGCCACGCCGCACGCGCCCGATCTCAAATTCGAGCCGCTGCGCATTCAACCAAGCCAAGTCGATCGCCTGGAGGCCGAAGTCGATCAACTCAACGACCAGCTCGAGCCGCTGACATCCTTCATCCTGCCCGGCGGCTCGCCCGCCGCAGCGCATCTCCACCTCGCCCGCGCCATCGCGCGCCGCGCCGAACGTGACATCGTCGCACTCGCGGACGTCGAAGAAATTTCCCCAGACGCGATCAAATTCATGAACCGGCTCTCCGACCTCCTCTTCGTCGCCGCCCGCTACGCCAACGACCAAGGCAAAGCCGACATCCTCTGGAAGCCAGGCGCAAACCGCTGATGCGCGGCGCCATCCACCACATCGATCTCACCGTGAAAGACGCGCACGCCTCGCGCGCCTTCTATGAAAGCGTGCTGGGCTTCATGGGCTACCGCCTCGCCGACGCGCACCCAAACGGTTACGATTTCGATCTGCGTGACGGCGACTTCTTCTGCTCGATCGGCATCCTGAGCGCACGCGGCAAACACGCAGAGCGCGTCCACGAACGCTTCAGCCCTGGCCTACACCACATCGCTTAGAATGGCGCCCGTCGCGAAGATGTCGATACGATGCACGCGCATCTTGTCAGCATCGGCGCCAACATCGACGACGCCGATTCACCGACGCCGACGGCCTCAAGCTCGAATACGTGTTCAAGCCCTAAAGCAAATGGCGCGCCGGCGGGCCTAGAAATTCAGCTTTTGGTGCGCGACATGGCGTCGAGTTGCTTTTGCATCGCTTCCATCTGCTTGCGCAGTTCGGCGACTTGCTGATCGCTATCTTCTTCCTCGGCGGCGGGCGGGCGCGGCATGCCAGGGAAACCGGCGCCGGTGTAGGACGCGCCTGGTACAGCGAACGGCGCCCAGACCTTCATGGCTTGCTGGAACATCGCCATGTTGCGCTGCGCTTGTTCCTCGAACGCGGCGAGCGGCGTGGTTGTGCCGAATGTGCGTGAAAAGTTTTCGCGCAATTGATCCTGGCCCTTGGAGAAGCTCTCCATGCTCATTTCGAGATAGGGCGGCAGAAAGCCTTGCATCTGGTCGCCATAGAAGCGGATCAGGCGGCGCAGGAATTGAACCGGGAGCAGGTTTTGGCCCTTGCTCTCCTC
>Ga0315902_10010609_pt1 | contig 12175 bp, 10 predicted proteins | sample LakEriMetagenome_9_FD_203523 | JGI IMG/M metagenome (GOLD analysis project Ga0315902, IMG submission 203523) | Freshwater fungal communities from buoy surface, Lake Erie, Ohio, United States - Buoy 12 MA117 | ecosystem: Environmental > Aquatic > Freshwater > Lake > Lake biofilm | place: USA... | reverse complement strand
GATACCGTATCTTCTTCCAACTGAATTCAGGAAAGCTTTCAGATTTAATTCTGAACTTCGTTTCTTTGTTTGTTTTATTGAATAAACAAGCCTGAGGTTTTTGCCTTCAGAAATATAAAAAATTACAATTATTTGCTTACGAAATTGTCATAATGAAAATTCGATAACAACTGGGATAATTATTCAGGCTATTCTGTATGACAATTAAAAATAAGTAACAATACACGTATGAAATTGAATATAATTGCTTTCGGAGTACATCCAGACGATGTGGAACTTTGCTGTTCGGGTGTGCTGATGATGGAAATCAAAAAAGGGAAAAAAGCAGGAATTATTGATCTCACCAGAGGAGAAATGGGTACCCGAGGTACAGCAGAGACCAGAAAAGCAGAGTCGGCTAGAGCTTCTGCCATCATGGAAATTCATTTGCGTGAAAATCTTGAAATGCGGGATTGCTTCTTTAAAAACGATGAGGCGCATCAGCTTTTGGTAATTCAAAAGATCCGTCAGTATCAGCCGGAAGTGGTTTTTTGTAATGCGGTGGAAGATCGTCATCCCGATCATGCACGTGCGGCGCAACTAGTAAAGGATAGCTGCTTTTTGTCCGGTTTGAGAAAAGTACAAACCCATCTGGATGGTATGGAGCAGGAAGCCTGGCGGCCTAAAATGGTGATACACTATATTCAGGATCGTTATCTGCATCCCGATTTTGTTGTAGACATCTCATCTGTATATGAAAGGAAGATGCAGGCAGTAAAGGCTTATGAAACGCAATTCTATAATCCGGATTTAAACGAACCGGAAACTTATATTTCCAGTGCGTCTTTTATGGATAGTATCGTCTATCGCAATAAAATGTACGGACGTATGATTGGAGTAGATTATGCGGAAGGATTTATGTCTGAGCAGATGACAGGTATCCGTTCACTGGATGATCTGGTAATGCCTTCCTGATGAGCAGAAAAAATTCACATCAGTAGCAGATAAGCCGCAGCTGCAGCTCCTGCATCTGTGCCATCGTAGGATCCAACGGGTGTGCCGCCTTTATAACCGTTGCTCCATACTTTACCATTACCATAAGAGCCGATAGGAGAACCTCCTTTGTATCCGTTACTCCAGATCTTCCCTGCATCGTAAGAGCCGATCGGAGTTCCGCCCTTATAACTGTTATTCCAGATTTTTCCGCCTTCGTAAGAGCCAACCGCTGTGCCGCCTTTATAAGCATTGCTCCACACTTTACCGCCTTCATAAGAACCAACCGGCGTTCCGCCTTTATAACTATTACTCCATAGTTTTCCCTGCATGATGAGCGATGATTTGAACGGAGAAATGAACAGTAGAGATATAAAAAGCAGTTTCATCATTATATAAAAAAATACAAACGGCTTGAATTCAAACTAGGCTTCAGCCATATTTGGGATAGATTCAACTTTATAAGCGCCCGAATCGAGCTTGGCCTTCGTTTCTGTGAAAGCTTTCAGCGTTTCTTCGATATCCTGATCGGAATGGGCTGCTGAAGGAATCAGCCGGTAGATGATATGTCCTTTTGGTATAACAGGGTAAACAACAATAGAGCAGAAGATGTGATAGTTTTCGCGAAGGTCCATCACCATGGCTGTTGCTTCTTCCACACCTCCCTTCATGTATACAGGTGTTACAGGGCTGTCGGTTTTTCCAATATCAAATCCGTGGCTTTTAAGTCCATCCTGCAGCTTGCGGGCATTCTTCCATAATTTCTCTTTCAGTTCAGGCATTGTCCGAAGCATCTCCAGTCGTTTTAGATTTCCGATGACGATAGGCATGGGCAAACTCTTTGCGAAAATCTGAGATCGGATATTGTAACGGATATAATCTATGATAACACGGGGTCCGGCCAGAAATGCACCGATAGAGGCCATGGATTTGGCAAAAGTGCTGAAGTATAAATCAATCGCATCCTGACAACCTTGTTCTTCACCGGCGCCGGCGCCAGTATTGCCAAGAGTGCCGAATCCGTGTGCGTCATCTACGAGCAGACGAAATGAATAATTTTCTTTTAGCGCAGCGATTTCTTTCAGCTTGCCCTGATCACCGGCCATACCGAACACACCTTCTGTGATTACCAGAATGCCACCCGTTCCCTGTTTTTCTATCAGAGCCGTTGCCCGTTGCAGTTGTTTTTCGCAATCGGCAACATCGTTGTGTTTGAACACATAACGATGTCCGGGATGCAAACGCAATCCGTCAATGATGCAGGCATGACTTTCTGCATCATAAACAATCACATCGTGTCTTCCGCAAATGGCATCAATCGCACTCATGATCCCCTGATAACCGAAATTCATCAGTATCGCATCTTCTTTGTGTTCAAACTCCGCCAACTCCCTTTCCAGTTGCTCATGATAATTGGAGTTTCCGCTCATCATACGAGCCCCCATCGGATAGGCAAGACCGAACTGCTGCGCTGCATCTGCGTCAATTTTCCTGATCTCAGGATGATTCGCAAGCCCTAGGTAATTATTCAGACTCCAAACGATTTTCTCTTTTCCTCTAAAGAACATTCGACTTCCGATTTCACCTTCCAATTTCGGGAAAGCAAAATAACCGTGAGCCCTTTCGCGATGCTGCCCGATCGGGCCATAATTCTTAACGAGTTTTTCGAAAATGTCTGCCATATGTTTTTAAAATATAAATTTTGTGCAAAAGTACGATTTATATCTTTTTAGCACAATTGGAACAGAAGGCTTTATTTGTAAATGTAATCAGAGACGACACGATTGACAGAGATCTGATGAAAAGGAAGAATGTAGTCGCGTGCTTCTGAGCGGAATAAGGTCGTGTATCTTTTCTCAGTCTGTTGGCATCTGCAGGAGCTGATTGGCATGATTTTCTTATAAAATTTACAGAGAATAAACCTCTTTTAACAGAAGTGCCGACGCTTCGTTCGGTTTGGATAACTTATTGCTTCTCGGGAAAAGAGCTCATTGTATCTTTAGGACAAATTGATTTTTTATGAGGTATTTTTTGATTGGATGCTGTGCATTTTTATTTCTGGGTAATCTGCAGGCTCAGAAGAAAAGCCGGGCTGCTTCTCAAGCCAGTCCTAAGCTGGTTGTTGGGATGATGGTGGATCAGATGCGCTGGGATTTTTTATACAGATACCGCCATCGGTTTTCAGAGAAAGGTGGGCTGCAGAGAATTCTTAAACAAGGGTTTTTAAATGAACAAACGATGATCCCGTATGCGCCAACTGTAACGGCCTGCGGACATGCCAGTGTATATACCGGAACGGTTCCCGCATTGCATGGAATAGTAGGAAACAATTGGTGGAGCAGAGAATTTACAAGAGCAGTTTATTGCACGGAAGACCGCAGTTATCAAACGGTTGGAAGTTCTACGGCGGCAGGGGAAATGAGCCCGAAAAATATGTTTGCCAATACCATCTGTGATGAACTGAAACTCGCTACACAATTCCGCAGTAAGGTGATCGGGATTGCGATAAAAGACAGAGGGGCAATTTTGCCGGCAGGACATGCCGCCGATGCCGCTTACTGGTACGATCCTAAAAGCGGAAACTGGGTAAGTTCAACCTATTATCAAAACACGCTGCCGGGTTGGGTGCAAAATTTCAATGCACAAAAGCATCCCGATAAGTTTTATCAGCGTGGCTGGCAAACTTTGTTTCCGTCCGATAGTTATCATCAAAGCGATTCGGATGAAAACGATTATGAATCTACTCCCTTCGGTCAGGATCAAAAGAACTTTCCATACAATCTGAGTGGTTTTGCAGGTAAGAACTACGGAGTAATCTCACAAACGCCTTACGGGAATACAATGACTTTTATGATGGCGCAACAGGCGATAGAGAATGAAGCGATGGGGCAGGACTCAATCCCGGATTTTTTAGCTGTCAGTTTTTCATCAACCGATTATATAGGTCATGCTTTCGGCCCCAATAGTATTGAAACAGAAGACACCTATTTGCGTCTTGACCGGGAGTTAGGAGAGTTCCTCGATTTTCTGGATCAAAAAGTTGGGAAAAATCAGTATTTGTTTTTTTTGACTGCAGACCATGGTGTTGCGCATGTGCCGGGTTTTTTAGAGAAACACAAAATGCCTGCAGGTGCTATTAATGATGAGGGCATGATTAAAGAATTAAATGAATTGATTCAAAAACAGTTTGGTCTATCCGGGCTGATTGTATCGGCATTAAACTATCAGTTAACCCTGAATCATTCTATACTGGATTCATCTGCAGTAGATCAGAAAGCTTTGTTCCGTTTTATACAGGAGTATGTGCAAAAGCAACCGGGAATTGATCGCGTTTTCCCATTAGAGAATATGTCGAAGGAATTATTGCCGGGCCTTGTTCGGGAGCGAATTATTAATGGGTATCATCCGGGTCGTTCCGGCGATCTGCAGGTATTATTTTTGCCAAACTGGATTGATGGTGGCAAAAAGGGAACGACGCACGGCCTGTGGAATCCTTACGACAGTCATATTCCCCTAATATGGTATGGCTGGAATATTCTGAAAGGACGATCTTCAGCGCCGGTATCGATGAGTGATATTGCCCCCACAATAGCAGCTTTACTTCATATACAGATGCCCAATGCCTGTATCGGCAAACCGATTCTGTCTGTTTTGGCGGAAGAATAATAGTCAGTCTGAATAATTTTCAGTTCTTCCTTGCTGGCATTGTACTTGCATAAGTATAGCTTTTATAAACTGCAGGAAAAAAGCCACAGGAATCCTGCCAAAATGACGAATACATGATGCACGATCAGAATATATATTTACGCGCTCCAGAGGAAGAGCTGGATTTCCTTCCGATCATACCCTTGAATGAGTCTGAACAGGATGATGATCTTACCCTTATCACAACCGATATTCCCATTTTACCCCTTCGGAATACGGTATTGTTCCCGGGTGTTGTTTTGCCAATAACAGTTGGCCGCGATAAAAGCATACAGGCAGTTAATGAAGCCTACAAAACGGATAAACTGGTTGGGGTAGTAGCTCAGAAAGACAGTAATATCGAAGATCCCGGTGTGGGGGATCTGGAACGGGTAGGAACTGTTGCAAGAGTGGTGAAACTCATTAAAATGCCGGACGGAGGTACAACCGTTATTATTCAGGGTAAAAAACGATTTGAAATCAAAGAAGTTACGGTAGAAGATCCGTTTTTCAGGGCTAAAATTAATTTGATAGAAGAACAAGCAGTGCCGGATACAGATCAGTTTAGGGCTCTGGCCGGTTCTATTAAAGATCTCGCTTCTCAAATCATCCAGCTTTCTCCGAATTTACCCAGTGAGGCTGCCATCATCCTAAAAAATATTGAACATCCCGGATTCCTGATTCATTTTGTCAGTAATAATCTGAACGCGGATGTGTCCGATAAGCAAAAACTGCTTGAAACAGAAAACCTTACCCAGCGCGCTGAGTTGCTGATGACCCTGCTACAACGCGAATTACAATACGCAGAACTTAAAAATAAAGTAACCAGTAAAACACGAACAGAACTCGACAAGCAGCAGCGGGAGTATTTTCTTCAGCAGCAAATGAAAAGTATTCGCGAAGAGCTCGGAGGAGATGCGAATGATCTGGAGATTCAGGAGATGCGTAAGAAGGCTGAGTTAAAGAAGTGGCCGCAGACAGCTGCTGATATGTTCCGGAAAGGGATTGAAAAACTGGAGCGTATGCATCCATCCACTCCCGATTATTCAGTGGTATACAACCACCTCGACTTGCTGCTGGATCTTCCCTGGGAAGATTATACAGAAGATCAATACGATCTGAAAAAAGCAAAAAAAGTGCTGGATCATGACCATTACGGTATCGGTAAAGTAAAAGACAGAATCCTGGAATACCTTGCTGTGCTGAAGTTGAAAGGTGACATGAAAAGTCCGATTCTTTGCTTACTCGGACCTCCGGGAATCGGGAAAACATCCCTGGGTAAAAGCATCGCATCGGCACTAGGCAGGAAATATGTGCGGATAAGTTTGGGGGGGCTTCACGATGAAAGTGAAATAAGAGGTCATCGTAAAACCTACATCGGGGCAATGCCCGGCCGTATTTTACAGTCACTTCGTAAAGTTCATACTTCCAATCCAGTGATGATACTCGATGAAATTGATAAAGTAGGAAGTGATTTCCGAGGAGATCCGTCCAGTGCTCTGCTGGAATTGCTGGATCCGGAGCAAAATCATTCTTTTTACGATAATTATCTCGAGCTGGAATACGATTTATCGAAAGTATTATTTATTGCTACGGCCAATAATTTGTCGACGATACAACCGGCCCTCCGCGATCGTATGGAAGTGATAGATCTGAATGGATATGCGGTAGAGGAAAAAGTTGAAATTGCCAGACGGCACCTGGTTCCGAAACAAATGGAAGCACATGGATTAAAAGGAATGAATTTTCGGATCAGTGATGCAATACTTCAAAAACTCATTGAAGAATATTCGAGAGAAAGCGGAGTGCGGGAGCTGGACAGAATATTGGCGTCAATTATGCGTGCCCAGGCCAAAGAGGTGGCTATCAACGGAAAGCTAAAAGCTACGCTAACAGCAAAAGATGTAGAGAAAATTTTAGGGAAACCCCGATACAGCAATGAAGTATATAAAACGGTCAACCTCCCTGGTGTTGCAGTGGGGTTGGCATGGACGGCTGTAGGCGGAGACATCCTGTTTATAGAAACGGTGTTAACGGAAGGTAAGGGAGAATTGAAACTGACCGGGAATCTCGGAAATGTGATGAAAGAGAGTGCTTCAACGGCATTGAGTTATCTGCAGGCAAACAATAAGAAACTGGGACTGGATCCATCTGTGTTTCAGAAAAATAATATTCACATTCACGTGCCGGAAGGGGCAGTCCCGAAAGACGGCCCCAGCGCCGGTGTAACCATGCTTAGTTCAATAGCCAGTGCTTTTACAGGTAGAAAACTGAAACCTTACGTAGCCATGACCGGCGAAATCACCCTTAGAGGTGCCGTACTGCCTGTTGGAGGGATAAAGGAAAAAATACTCGCTGCCCGCAGGGCAGGAATCAAAGAAGTGATCCTCTGCTGGCAGAATGAGAAAGATGTGCTCGAAATCAATTCATCGTTTATAAAGGGCATGCAGTTTCATTATGTGAAAAACATGCAGCAGGTATTGGATTTGGCACTTTTATAATTTTTGGTTCTCTGTAAAATTTCTATGCATTCCATATTGGGTTCCGAAAATTGAACGCGTTGCAACGGATTGAAACAGACTGCAGGTTTTCGTTGTAATTGCGCTACCTTAGTTTTATGTTGGGTCGAATTCATTACTTATTTTTTGTTGCTTATATCTCCGGAATTCACTTACTGGAAGCGCAAACTCTTGGAGGCAGATCCGGCTATAATTTTTTACGGTTTCCTGCTTCTTCTCACACAGCTGCCCTGGGCGGGTTGAATGTATCGCAGATGTCGGATGAGCTTTCACTCGGATTTCAGAATCCGGCTTTGCTATCTGCGCGCATGCATACACAAATGTCTGCCAGTTTCAATGCTGTTTATGACGGAATTAAAAATGTGCACTGGATGCAGGCATACCGGCATCCGAAACTGAAGGCTAATTTTGCTGCAGGGATACAATACTTTAATTACGGGGAGCTTATTCAAACAGATGCTTCCGGTAATTTACTGGGGAATCTTCGTCCGAGAGATTTTGTTTTTCAGTTATCTGCATCGAAAGAGGTGAAAGATCGATGGACGGCAGGTTTTTCCTGGAAATATCTTCGTTCCAATTATGGAATTGCGCGTTCTTCAGCGCTTGCCGCGGATGTAGGATTGATCTACAGGGATACAGCCAGCTTTCTTCAGTTTGGTGTGGTGGCCATGAATATGGGAGGGGTGCTTCAGGAATACACTGTCGGGGTCAATGAAGAATTGCCTTTTGATCTGGTAGTGGGCATCTCCAAAAGATTAGCCAAGGCCCCGATTCAATTCTCTTTAACGGCGCATCATTTACATCGGTTGAATCTATTTTACAATGATTCCATTTTTAATCAGGAGGTCGGTGATCCGTTTACATCTTCCAAAGGCTTCACCATTGATAAGTTGTTTCGTCATTTTGTATTCAGCACACAAATCATGATGGGGCAGAGAGTAGAGCTGACGGTGGGATACAATTACCTACGCCGTATGGAATTGCGGTTGCCGAATTATCCGAACGGGCTGATTGGATTTTCGCTGGGTGTAGGGGCTATTCTGCCCAAACTTCAGCTTCGTTATGCACGTACTTATTATCAGAATACGGTTGCTTATAATCAGGTATCGATCAACATGCCTCTGAACCGATATTTTGGTTTGGGTAAATGGGGCGAGCGAAACGGGTGGTAGGGTTATTTTTTCAAAGATTTTTAGTGGTGATTATTTCCTTTTTTCTTTTTGAAGCGTATTACAATAAACTTATTGGACATATATGATGCCGTTATATATCATACAGGTACCAGAAACAGGTTTATACATAGGTAAGATGTGGTAATAGATTCAGTTAATGGGTATGTTTTTCAGAGATCTGCGTATATTAAATTAAGTTATTCAATTATTGTAGAGAGAATGATGAATCAAATGGTGTAGGCTCTGAAAATACTTTTCGAGATCGTCGCCGATTGATACAATGTATTAGCATACCTCTTTGCTAATAGTAAAAGATATAGGTGTGTTAGGTCATAAAAAAACCTCGCCGACTGAGCGAGGTTTTGTGGGAGCACACGGGCTCGAACCGCGGACCCTCTGCTTGTAAGGCAGATGCTCTGAACCAACTGAGCTATGCTCCCAAAATGGATTGCAAAGATAAGGGTTGGACAGGGTTTAAGAAATTTTTTTTAGAAAAAATCGACTATCAATGCCTTATTAAACTGGTGTAAAATATGATTTTGTGAATTTAAATTGTCACTATTAAATGAACATTACTTTTTTAAAAAAAAATGTATTCTTAAAGGTTTTCCTGTGGCCTATAACTAAGCTTCCTTCGCGTTTTCCTTTCTCTGTGCCGGGAAATGAACCGTGCTTCGGTTCTGAGATAAATTTTCCCACTTAAATTTCTGAAAATTATAAGAGTCATTAAAATACTCACTCAGAACAAAAAATAAGTTTCATGATTCCGAATGCGTTATTTTTGCCCCCTAAATTTTAAAGGTTTTCACTATGACACGTATAACAGTTGCCAAAGGAGACGGTATCGGCCCAGAAATCATGGATGCCACACTTGCGATCATACAAGCTGCAGGTGCCAAAATCGAAATCGATGAAATCGAAGTAGGTGAGAAGGTGTATCTCGCCGGAAACACCGCCGGTATTGCCCAGGAGTCATGGGATATCATCCGCCGCAATAAAATCTTTTTGAAAGCCCCAATCACAACCCCCCAGGGTGGCGGTTATAAGAGCTTAAACGTAACTACTCGTAAGTTCCTCGGCCTCTATGCCAATATCAGACCCTGCGTGAGCCTTCATCCTTATGTGAGCACCAAACATCCGATTATGGATGTGGTGATCGTACGTGAAAATGAGGAGGATCTCTACGCCGGAATTGAACATCAGCAAACGGATGAGGTAGTACAATGTCTCAAACTGATCAGTCGTCCGGGTTGCGAAAAAATCGTTCGCTACGCCTTTGAATACGCAAAGCAGCAAAAAAGAAAGAAAGTGACTTGTTTCACTAAAGACAATATCATGAAACAATCTGATGGATTGTTTCATCAGGTATTCGATGAAATCGCAAAGGAATATCCTGAAATTGAAAATGAACATTGGATCATCGATATTGGTGCAGCTAAACTCGCAGATACTCCCGAAAATTTTGATGTGATTGTAATGCCCAATCTTTACGGAGATGTGCTTTCCGATGTTGCTGCGCAAATTACCGGCTCAGTAGGACTTGCCGGCTCGGCCAACATCGGTGAAGAATGCGCCATGTTTGAAGCCATACATGGTTCTGCCCCCAGAAGAGCCGGTCAGAATCTGGCAAACCCTTCCGGATTGTTGCAGGGCGCTATTCTGATGCTGAATCATATCGGACAAACAGATGTGGCAGAAAAAGTGCAGAATGCATGGCTGAAGACTATAGAAGACGGGGTTCATACCTACGATATTTTCAAAGAGAATGTGAGTACTCAGAAAGTCGGTACTAAAGAATTCGCAGATGCAGTGATTGCCAACCTCGGTAAAAAGCCTGCTAAACTGAAAGCGGTCAACTATGAAAAAGGAGCAGGACTGAATCTGCCTAAATACCAGCGTAAGCCCCAAAAACTAAAAGAATTGCTTGGAGTTGATCTGTTCCTTCACTGGCCTGGAAGCAATCCGAATGAACTGGGTGATCTGGTAAAACAGATTAATATTCCTGGTGTTGAACTCACTATGATTACCAATCGCGGTATCAAAGTTTGGCCGGAAGGATTTCCCGAAACATTTTGTACAGATCACTGGCGTTGCCGTTTCAAACAAACTGAAGGCAAAACCATATCCAAGGCAGACATCATCACTTTACTACAGAAAGCAGAAGATAAAAAGCTTGATGTTATAAAGACGGAAAACCTCTATGCCTTCGATGGTAAGCCTGCTTTTTCACTTGGGCAGGGCCAATAATAGGAAGATATTATAGTCGGGAGATATATACGAGAGGTCAAAGGTGCTCTCATATATCTTCCGTTTTTTTATACTATCCGCATCTTCCGTGTTTGCGACAGCATCAACAACTGATCACAGCCAGCTGTTATCCTTTTCCTGCAAGCTGGAAATTTTCTGTTCCGTAAATTTGTATTATGGCACTTGCAAATCCCCACAAACAGGAACAGCCGGAGGTTGATGTGCTGGAAGAAGTTTCTGATCCCTTTTGTTTAATTGTCTGGAACGATGAAGTGAATACCTTTGAATGGGTTATTGAAACTTTGGTAGATGTTTGCGGACATACTACAGAGCAGGCAGAACAATGTGCCTGGTTGATTCACCATACGGGTAAGTACGCTGTAAAACATGGCTCATATGATTTTCTCCGTCCCATGTGCGACGAAATTACCGATCGCGGAATCGGTGCTACGGTTGAAGTATCTGCCTGATACACGTTTTGTTTATGGCACAGTTAACCTTGCTTACTGATGAAATTATCTTTCCGGATCCGGAAAAAGCATTGTCTTCGGGCTTGCTTGCCATCGGTGGTGATCTGAAACAGGAGCGGTTGTTAAAGGCTTATCGTTCAGGAATATTTCCCTGGTTCTCAGAAGATGAGCAGATTCAGTGGTGGTCTCCTGATCCGAGATTTGTATTGTTCCCGGAAAATTTATACATCAGCAAAAGCATGCAGCAGTTGTTGAAAAGAAACAGTTTCAGATGTACTGTAAACCATGCTTTTGAAGAGGTGATTCAAAATTGTGCTGAAGCGCGCAAAGAAGAGGGAACGTGGATTACGGATTCCATGAAGGAGGCTTATTGTGTACTGCATCAATCCGGCTATGCTGTTAGTGTAGAAGCATGGAGTGATGGTATTCTTGCCGGAGGATTATATGGTATTAGAATGGGGCCGTTTTTTTTCGGAGAAAGCATGTTCTCATCTCTTAGCAATGCCAGTAAATATGCATTCATCCGCTATGTGCAGCAACTGCAGGAACAGGGGGTTATACTGATAGATTGCCAGGTACATACGACACACCTTGAAAGTTTGGGTGCATCGTTTATAACCCGAAAAAAGTTTTTGGATTTACTGCATACACATCTTCCCGAAATGCCTGCTTAATGCTGGGTTAATTCTGGTGCAGCAGTGAAAGTTTTGAGTATATTATATCGAGTATCTCTTTCTACCGGAATTCTTCCTGCCTGTCGTATGAGCGCTACCAGTTCCTCAGTAGTCATAGATGGATTTTGCTCCTCGCTCCCGGCCATGCTGTAAATTTTCGTACTGTCGTCAATAGTGCCATCCAGATCATTAACACCAAAACTAAGCGTCATTTGCGCATACTGCCTACCCAGCATTGGCCAGTATGCTTTCAGATGCGGGAAATTATCCATATAAAGCCGGGCAACAGCATACATTTTCATATCCTCAATGATCGAACTCTCTGTTAGATTTTGCATGTCATTGTCTTTATTCCGGAATTTCAGGGGAATAAATGTTTGAAAACCTTTTGTACGATCTTGCAGATCCCGAAGTCTTCTCATATGATCAACCCGGTG
>Ga0315902_10010606_pt1 | contig 12176 bp, 14 predicted proteins | sample LakEriMetagenome_9_FD_203523 | JGI IMG/M metagenome (GOLD analysis project Ga0315902, IMG submission 203523) | Freshwater fungal communities from buoy surface, Lake Erie, Ohio, United States - Buoy 12 MA117 | ecosystem: Environmental > Aquatic > Freshwater > Lake > Lake biofilm | place: USA... | reverse complement strand
CCAACACCCACATAAAAACTTTGTCTCTTTACAAAATCATTAACTAAAGGAAAATCTACTAGTGTAATCTTACCATATGGAAAGAATGTTGAGTTGTCTCTTTCGAATGTCGTATTGAATTCTGTAATAAAATAAGATTTATTACCAATGGTGAAAAACCCACCAATTTCTTGGTTTGTGGTTTGTTGAATTCCAAAATTTAATATTGGTTTTTTACCTCTAACAGTATCTATTTTACCATCATCATATACATACACTCTCGCAGGCTGTCTATAACCCCAATCATTGTGATACCACATAGGGGTCCAATAATTCCAACCAAAACCCGGTGCACCCCACATATCCCATCTATTCCATCCCCATCCATTGTATAACCATGGGTCATGTATAATCACGTTAGGACGAGTATTATTAGGTCGTGGTCGATTAAAATCTCTTGGACCATCATTTCTCCACAAACTAATATCACCTCCTTGCATTTGATTATTTGGCATTGTTCTTTGTGATTGTGGTGGAGAACTTCTCCAACTACTAACTTGTGAAAAAGTAATAGTAGGTAATAGAATTAACAGTAATAAGAATAATTTTTTCATATCTATATTGTTTTTTACTAACTATAAATATAAAAAAAGGGAATGTAAACTCCCTTTAACTTAAAATATAGATTATTTTACTTTTTACAAAACCCAAAACAAATCTTACCAAATGTCAGTTTTGTGACTAAATTACATAGTTTTTTCATATTATTATTCAGTAAATATACCTTTTTTTATCATTCTATCTAAAATTCTAGCACATGCAATATCTAATGCCTTTTTGGTTGCAATTGATATTGTTGATTGATTAAATTTTACTTCATCAACAGTTGCATCAGATAAAAATGTTAATTCTCTCGTTGTTGTTGCTTCACCCAATCCTGACGCCCCAAAAACTACTCCTGTTTCCGCATCTGTGAATCTTACTTGTAAACCAATACGGGTTACCATCATATTCTTAACCCCATCTTTTAGATTTACGGTTTCATCTTCCGACACTGAATAATCATAACATTCAATTGTCACAAAGTATTTTGCTAAGTTAATTTTTCCTCTACCATCTAATGGATTTTCAGCAATTCCTGCTTGTGACGCCTGAAACTGTTTAACCATTCTGTTTTTAATTTCTGTTTTATCTTCGGTAAATTTAAAACGATTTAGATTTTCCAAATATTCCATTGAAATGTTTGCGACACCCAAACCAACTCTTTTCTCCTTTAATTCTGGATACATTTCATACATTTCTTCACTAATACCAGCTTTTAAGATTTGAATAGGAATTTGTACTCCTTCATAATCTAAAAATTGAGAAATGTCAATTGCGGTTTCAAATGTTGCTTTATATTGCTCAGTTTTTGTGGTACCAATAGTTTGAGATAATGAAACATTGGTGACTAAAATTGCAAGTATTACAAATAATATTTTTTTCATAATTTTATTTTTTTAAATATAAAAAGGGGAGTTTAAACTCCCCTTATTTTAACCTTCTAAATCAGAAGAATCTTCTTTTTTACTATTTTTGTTATTTATCCATTTGTCTACGGATGCAATACCGAAAGAACCAAGAGTAATTACCAAAAATCCATCAAATACAAATTCATGTATTGGCATTTCTCTTCCCATTACTCCCGTTACCAAATCTACTCCTAATGTTATCACCATCATGATAAACGCACCGAATCCAACTACAGATTTTTCATTAATTGCGTTGTTATCGTTAAATAAATCTTTTATAAATCCCATAATTTTAAGTGTTTAGTGTTTGTTTATTGTTTATTATCCTTCCATATGGTCATCAGGATCGGAATCTTTGATTTTACCACACTTCAAACATTCTTCAACGCCATCACCATCTAGGTCACCCCAAACGTGTTCACATTGTCTGTGTGCGAAGTATTCGTCGATTTTACCATCACCATCGAAATCTAATCCGTCCATTACACCATCACCATCCTCATCAATTTCAACACCTACTTTAGACTTAGGTACTTCAGTAGTAACTTGTGTTTCCATTACTTTTGGTTGAGATTGTACATTTGAAATTGCCTCAGTAAATGATGCGGGAACAATTGGTGAATATTCTTTTGGTGCGGATTCTTTCATGTCTGCGGTGTTAGAAAGTGATACACCATCTTCCTCATCCATTTTTTGAACCAACATTTTATCTTTATCGGTGTCTGAGAACCAATAATCAATAATTTTACCATAAGACCCAATAAATGCACCCAACATTAATAATAATAATTCTTTCCATTCTTGACCAACTTGTGTGTTCATATGAATTGATACTACAATTCCAACAGTCAACAATAAAAATGTAAAAAGAACAATGGCAGTAATAAACCATCTTCTTTTCATCATCGCATTTAATAAATCTTTAAATCCACCACTTTCTGGTTGTCCCATCTTTAACTCTGACATATCTTTGTTTTTACAATCTTCTTTTATTTTATTACATTCTGTTACCATTTAGGTGCCTCTTCTTTGAATTCATCACCCTCTTTCTTTTTTGGTTTTTCTGCCGGTGCAGCTGGTTTTTCAACAACTCTTTCTTTAATTACAGTGGTACCACCACCTGATTGTTGTTGTTGCTGCTCATTAGAGTTGGTAATGTTAATTACAGGTGCGGCCTGTTGTGTTGGTGCAGGTTCTTCACCTCCCCCACCAGTTATTTGGGTAACACCCCATGTTCCCAAACCCATCACTGCGGTTGTTAATACACCGATAATGGTTTTCTTTAATCCGGATAATGTTCCGTCGTTTGAACTTTCTGCTTCTTCTGACATCTTTTTTTATTTTTATAGTTTATTAAAATCTGTTATTCCTAATTGTTTATTTTTTGAATCAAAAATACCAATTCTATATGAAGAGGATGGTAATGCTGATGTATACACTTTTAATATATTATCACCCACTTTAACTGTAATTGTTTCTCTTGAAACTACTCTATTAGAAATATCAAAAATTCTTATTGTAAGTACCTGTTCTTTATCTATTTTAACATTCATTGATACTTCATCCGTAACAAATGGTTTTTCTAATCTCAAACCAATATTTTCTGTAATTTTTAATTCATCAGAAATTTCATTTACCACAGGTAAAAAATCATCATCTCGGTTACAACCAAAAATAAATAAAGAAACAAATAATAATCCTATTAATTTTTTCATTTTTACCTCTATTTTAAAATGAGTGTAGTTCTATTAAGTTCTACTCTGTTATTATCTACTAGTACTAAATATAAATATCTACTTTCAATTGTTTTGGTATAAATATTTAATTTATTTGTTCCTTTAACTCCTAAAATTTTTTCTCTCGAGATTACTTGTTTTGTTTCAACATCAATAAGAGAAATAAAATAAACACCTTCATATTCTAAATTAAAACTCATTTCTCCCTTATCTCCTATTTGATTTTCTTTTTGGGAAAATATATTAGATTGTATATCTGGAATAGGTTCTATAATTTCTTGGTGACAAGAAACCATAAAAAATAATAGAATTAATAATAACTTTTTCATATCTTAAAATTGAAAGTTTGTCCCTATCATAAACATTATTGGATTTGATTTTTTATATCCTGCGGTTTCTGATAATTTATCCCAAGTTGTGTTGTATCTGATATTGGTATTCAAAACAAATCTTCTCGTTATTTTCCAGTCCATAGATGTACCATAATATAAGTCCAAATTGAAATCATTAAAGTATGCTAAATCGGATGATGTACCATCTTTGAATACTTTGTATACATCACTCATAGCAAACATCTGTGGTGAGATATTAACCACCTTTGTTTTTATTGTATATGTGTACATCACCATACCTTTGTAAGTTATTTGGGAAGATGCGGGTAGTATTGGATATATGTTTTTCACCCAATTACCATTTTCATCAACAATAAACTTACCTTCCCATTTACCTTCATATTCTCCCCAAAATGATTTACCGGCGGTTAAACTATATCCAAATGTTCCCCACTTTTTAGTTCTAAACACATCTACAAGTGAAAGATTAATATTCTTTTGAAAATCAAAATCGGTTGAATAAAATGTTTGTAAAGTAGTAGTTCTCTTTTCAGTATTTCTTGATAACCCATATCCAACACCATAATAGTTCCATGCAGGATTTATCGATGCTGCAAATGAGTGTCCCCATTTACCATCTATTGATGATTTACTATATCCTAAATTTAATGTTGTGGATATCTGTCTACCAATTATACCAACTGATAAGTTTGAGGACGATAAAACATCTTTTGAGAAATCAATATAAGATTGTAATATACCTACATCATTCCAATCATCACTCTCTCCAAATAATTCTTTTGGTGATAATTGTAATGTATCAGGTGTTTGTGCGTTTGAAACATATCCTATACAAAGTAAGAATAATATGATTATTAGTTTTTTCATTAGTTCATCTTTACTTTTAATTGATTACCATTTAATGAAACTGCATCACTTCCTCCAATGGAAACTAATCCAAATGAATTTTTAATTGGTGTTTTTGTTCTGAATTTAATGATATATTGAGTTTTATTATCTAATAACCCATTTCCATTATTTATAATTGAACCAAGAATTATGAAAGTTCCACGATTGGTTCCGAAGTTTGTTGGATTACCTGAAGTTTTGTATTCGACTGAATCAAATTCTAAAATAGAATTATCATAATTTAATGTAAATTGTACACCAGTCAATTCAATCTCAAGTGGATTAACATCTATATAACCAATCACATGATTATCTTTCAGTTCCGTCCACATCTCAGCATTTATTATATATTGATTTGATATTATACCTTGATTTGATTCAGTTCTGGCGGTAGGTGTTGTTTGTTGTGCCGAATGTGACATATTAACATCACCCTTCCAAAACACATTATAGTTGAAACTATTCAATAAAGATGTAGTACTTAAATTAATTGGTGAGTATGTGTTTGTGGTTATATTGGGTTTGGTATTCCAATTTAACTTTGTAATCAAATCATATTCGGATTTTGGTAGTATCTTCATATAATCGGATAAGTTATTTGAACCATTACCAATTATTTCAGAACCTATTAAATGTTGTATTAGTTTGTATGTATCTCTTTCATCGAATATGCCATTCTCATCTACATCTGCATTCATATATTGTATACCACTACCGAACTCCAATCCACTTTCATTTCCGAACAAACCTCTATTGGATACTTCTTTAAATGCAATGAAAACATCTGATACCGTCACAACATTGTTGTATAATGATGCCACATTAGTTGTACTTAACTCTACTCCATGTGATTTGTAGTTTTGTGATTGGGTAAATGTAAACTCTGCTTGTAATCCCCAAAAGAAACTTGCTCTTCTTATGTTGGATGTAAATGATGAACCGGCAAAGTTAAATTCCGTTGGTGTATAAATCCAATAGGCTGCCCAATACATATCTTCCCATTGATAAGTTACAGGTCCATCCCACAAATCAAATAATTTTAAATTAGTAAGACTGTTTGGTGAAACACCTGAAGGAAATTCCCTCTTATCAATTAGGATTTGGTATCTCTGATTTGATGCTTCGTAATCATACACCACACACCATTCAACTTGTCCACCGGATGTAGTTGCTCTAAATCCATTTCCAGCAACCTTTACGGTATCTAAATCAGATGTCATATCTACTCTACCTAAACCATTTAGAGTTCTACTTACATTAGTTGTGGGTGAATACTGATTATTACTTTGTGCTAATAATTTTGTGGTAAATTTAGTTTCGTCTATACTCTGACCGAATGTAAAATTAAATTGTGCTCTTAATACATCTCCATTTGAGTGAGTTACACTATTGGTATAGAATTCAGTAAATGTTGCATCATCAGGATTGGTCCAAGTTCCATATTCAATTACATAAGGGTTATTCCAATTGTTTGATAAATCATTCCAACACGCAGCACCATTCCATTTTGCTACTGCATAGTTCTCACTACCATTACTACCATTGGGTTCACCAGGACACCAGTTATTATATACACCTTGAATGTTTCCATTAGTTTGTCCGTTTTGGGTTTTCATTAATGTCCCTTTTTCAGGCCCAGCATCAATCACCCATCTACCATCTATAACCTCATCTGTTGCTGCGAACCACACATTTGTTGCAGGAACATTTACTCGGATAAATTCTTCTTCAGATGTAGATGTTATTGTTACTAAATACCCTTGTTGTCCTTTGAATGTTGTTGCCAATGACCTACTTCTTGCGTTTGTGTAAGTAGTTCTATCTGCGGTAGCAGTTAGTGGTCTATAAAAGTGTCCATTAACTCCATTGTAAAAGAACCCCACTGGGTTTACAGTTGCAGCAACTGATAATTGGACATTACCTACAACCGAACCTGTATTTACCTTTAAGGATGCCAACGCATTATTGATGTTACCCATCGTACCGGTCACAACTAAACGAGTCTTATTACCACTTAATGTAAATCCACTTGCAGCGGTTAAACCTGTGGTAGTAACTATATTAAATGTAGTACCTGATGGTGGATTGACTAAACTGATTGAAGCTAGTAGAGTTTCAGTAGCTCCAAACCCACTTAATTCAAATCCACTCGCATCTTGTCCATTGGTTGATTGTAAAAAAGATTTAGGGTCTGGAGCAGATACACTCTGTCCAAACCCTAAAAATGGAATTAGTAAAAAATATATTACTAATAATTTTTTCATATTATTCTACTATTAATTTTATTGTGTTTCCACCACCATCTACCGCATCAGATAGAACAAAAAAGAATAAACCGGCAGTATTTGTTAAAGTTGTTTTTGGTGTAAATGTCACTTTATATGGTGTACCCGTTTTAATTCTAGCTGTTTTTAATTGGTCAATAGAACCAAATGTCAATCTACCATTATCATGTGTTGAGAAGTTAGTCATTGTGGGTCCTGTATCGAATGTCACATTGTCTAATGTCAATCTTGTTTGGTCATAGTTCATTATAAGTTCTAATCCCGCCAATCCTTCTTTGGTTAATGTCGTAGTTAAAACAACTTTACCATTTTCTAACTTAGAAGAAACACTTAAATTTGCGGTTTCTAATGTTTTAGAAGCATATGTACCCAAATATTTTGGTGTGGTTTTTGCCGATGAATTACTTGCAATGGTTTGGGCAACAACTGCAGGATCAGTTGAATGAGACCAGTTTAAATCACCAGGCCAAGCGTAGACCATATTAACCACTTGGTTGTTTGAAGTTACAACTACTTTGTGTTTAGGTGTACCATTTAACCAATTTTGGTCTAACAATCCAGTATGCCATATAAGGTTTGTCACGGTTGACGTTGGTATGTGTGCAACTGAAGACACATCAATTCCCATTACATTAGCGAATAAATAATAAGAATCCTTCTCATTAAAGATAGCATCATCTTTTGATACATTACCAACTACCTTTTCTAAATTAGAATATGTAAAGAAATTTGGTGTTCCCGCTATATCAGTTTGTGAATGACCTAAAAACGCCTTATAAGCATCTGATACCGTGATGATATTATTCATAAAAGGTTTTTGAAAGGTAGCTGATATATACACACCAACTTCATCACCAATTTTAACTTGAGTAGTGAATACCGCTTCACCAGTCGCATCTAATTGTGCTTGTGCAATTACTGGTTGTGAAAAATCGATAGTTCCATCTGTCTTTAATTTGTATATCTGAGCAGTATGGTCTACGATATTTGTATATCCAGTGGGAAATGCAACTTTAACTTTAAAAGAAGATGAACCACCAGTTACGGTTCCAAGAGATATTGGAGTTCCTGTTGTGGTAATTGGGGAAATGTTTTGGGAGTTTATATCAATTGCATAACCAATACTTAATTGATGTATATCACTATATGATATATTATCTTTAATAGTAAATTTTTGAGATACAAAATCTCCATCAATTTTAGCATCAGTTCTTTGTATCGTCAATTGTCCAACATTCCAATCAGCATTTGCAGTATAATTCCAAGGAGTTGTTTGATACTGTTCGTATAACGAAGTAGCCGGTTTTGTATTTGAAGGAGTGAATTTATAATTCACCCATTCAGTACTAAATGTTTGTACCGAATTACCTTGTGAATAGATTGTACTATTAGCTACAGGAGTTAAAATCTTGTTGTTATACTGATATCTTAACCACAAATATCTCGGTGTTTGTGTACCCGAGTTTATATTATATTTGATAGTTATCACATCACCCACTTTGTATGGACCAGGTTCTACAACAGATTGATTTATTGTTACTTGTCCGTATAATGGTATTGTAAGAAATAATACGGTTAAGAATATGATTATCTTTTTCATCCTATTCAAATAATTTAGTAATAATAGACCCACTAGCCCTTTTTATTGCATTACTTAAAGAAGTCTGATTAAATTTTCCACCCTCATCAACAATAAGAGTAGACATTGATATTTCAGAGGAGCCCTCTTCAACCAACACCTCTTTTATTTTTTTACCATCCTTATAAAGGGTTCCCTTCATTCTTACCACAACCTCCTCTTCATTCTTATGAAATACAGAGATGTTTTTCTTGGTAGTTAGAACATCCAAATAAACAATTTCAACTTTAATTTTATTTGGGGCGGATGGTGTTAAGTCTTTACCATTTTCTTGAAGATATTCCTCGAGTATATTTTTTACCCCAAATGCTAATTGTCGATTTCCCGCAAATTTTCCGATTTTGACACTGTTTGTCACATCCTCCACCCAAATAAGGTCATCGGATTCAATAACTAATGCACCATCATTTACATATGACAATGACGGAATATTCTCACCGCTGGCGGGTGTTAATAAAATAGGCGTTAGTAGAAATGTGGTGATTAGTGTAAAGGTCTTTATTCCTCCCATAGTTTTTGTTTTTTTACATTCGTATCCCAAAAACATAGAGGCAACCCCTAGATTGTTAAGATACTTTTATTTATTTTGTCCACTAATAAATATCAGTTAATCATTTAAGATGCATAATTAATATGTTATCATTTTGATGTATTTATCATTAAAATACTCATTATGAAACTAGTCGAAATTTTCAACTCAACATTTACAACACCATTAAACATGAAAAAAAAGGCGTTACACAATGTGTACCCAACTGTTCCTGACAATTACGATAGTAAAAATAGGTTACGTGCAGTGTTGATTAAGGACGTTGATAATGATATTCGTTATGTCAAACTATCACTAATTGATAATAATTTATTGTTACCCGATAATCTTCGTAAATCTGATTACGATACACTTGTTGGGTTTTTTAAAGTTGAACTCGACTTCCCAATAAATGATGAAGGTTATGTAACAGAACCAAAATACAAACCATTGGATTCTAATGTTATGTTCATTTTTAATCTAACGAAAGAAGTTGATAGAGTTCGACGTAAATACTTATCAGAGTTGTGTGATAGAGCCGGTATAATGCACAATTTGATAGATGCTCTTGAAGGTTACGATGATGACGACTTAAATCAATTAAGTGATAGAGATATAAGAATACAGGGACTACATGAAATCATTGGTATTCACAGGTCAAGTTTTCTTTTTACAAAAACAGAAACAATCTAAAAAAAACACCTCGGATTTTTTTTTTAATTTTTTATTTCGTATAATTGTATTGTTGTCCGTTAAACAAATGGACAAACTGCCGAGGTGGTGTAAGGGTAGCCACGCAAGACTTAAAATCTTGTGGACAGATGTCCGTGAGGGTTCGAATCCCTCCCTTGGTACAATGTTTTAGGACCCATAGCTCAGTAGGTTAGAGCAACTGACTCATAATCAGTTGGCCCCTGGTTCGAGTCCAGGTGGGTCCACAAAAAAATGATATGGGATTATATGTTTTGGTTTTTGTTTTTCAAGTGTTATTCAATGTCTTAAAGACAATGGAAATTAAATACACCTATGAAAATAAAGTAAATCAACTCGTTTTTAATTCCGTATGGATTAATCTTGTCTCACTTGGGTCTATTTATTTTTCATTAGAAAGATTATTTGCCAGTGATTGGTTAATCATTGTAGTTTATATTACAGGAAGTGTTTTTGGTAAATGGTGGGCAATGACACAATTTGTCAATTACGAAAACAAATTTTACGAATTCCTTAACAAAAGAAAAAATAAAAAAATAATTTAAAAGTTATTTTGAATTTTCAAAAAAGTAGGGTATATTTGTAAAACGAAAATGTTCTTTGAATTAAATATATGGCGGCCTATAGTCATTAAATAAACCGTGAAAGCGGTATAAAGTGAATCTAAATTAGTTGTTTGGGTTCGCGGTTTCATCTTCGGGTGGAACTCGAGTAGGCAAGCGGGACATCATTGAACCTTAAGTACTGAGGGTAACACTTTAGGGAAAGTGGTTTAATGACTAAGTGATACCGGTCATTTAGTTGAGGTGGGAACACCAATAAGAATAACTCGTAGAATTATTGTGAGAAGTACGGTCATCCAACCATACAATTGCGTGATTCAATACAATGGGAATCTTAAAACCGAAAGGTATGATTGTGTACAGGTGGTGCTGTTACAATCCTTGATTTGAATCTACCAAGGTTCATATCTTGAAGGGGTCCAAAAGTGTGGAGGTAGGGATATCTCAGAGGGTAGTTTAGTATCGTGTCGTTCAAAAGATGGCATGGCTGGTTGACGGACCACTACCTTCAAAATCGGTAACTAAAAACTTTGTTAATAAGGTTTAACAAACTTACTATAAACAAGGAAAAGTGTCCGTCAGTCATTAGAGACAGGTGACTACATAGTCGTGAGGGGTTCACGGCCACAAAAGGTCCCAAGCCTTATGTGAATTGTAAGAAAGTTCTCTAGTCCCGCAAGGACTAATCGGGGTGGCAATCTCGAAGAGTAACGAGTAAGATGAGAGTATCTAATGACTCAAGGATTGGTTAATCTAATTGACCGTCACTGGTTGGTACAGTTCAAAAGACTGTGGATAAGAAAGGAAACAATAATCTTTCTAAAGTCAACTATTAAAACTTGTAATCTCAGAGTTTTTATTTTTTCAGTTTAGTAAAACTGAATGGTGGAAGAGACCTCACACACACTACCGTGCGGCCCCAATTAAAGTCAGATTTATTCTGACTTTTTTTTTGTATATTAATCAATTTTTATTATATTTGAAATATGAGAATTGTATGTATATCTGACACCCACGGTCTCCATAAGATAATGGACGAAACGAACCCAATACCACAAGGTGATATTTTAATTCATTCGGGTGATTGTACTAATGTGGGTAAACCCCATGAAGTTGAAGACTTTGTTCATTGGTTCATGAATTTAAAGGGTTTTGACACTAAAATCTTTATTGCTGGTAATCATGATTTTGCGTTTGAGAAACACAGATATCCACATCATAAAGGTGATTATGATTGGTATTACCATTTAATGAATGAAGAAAATCTATCACAATCAGATGTTGTGTATCTTGAAGATAGTGAATTTACAATTGAATATCCAGAATTTTCAAGACCACTTAAATTTTGGGGTAGTCCATGGCAACCGGAATTTTACAATTGGGCATTTAACTTACCGAGACATGGTGAGGAGTTGCAAAAGTATTGGTCAATGATTCCAAATGATACCGACATTTTAATTACTCACGGACCACCTCATGGTATAAGAGATTTCGTACCAAATAATTATGAGGTTGGATGTGAACTATTGAGAGTACGAGTAGAACAAGTTAATCCTTTATTACACGTATTCGGACACATTCATAACGCCTATGGTGAAGTTTATAAAGGAGATACATTATATGTCAATGCATCAATTTGTAACGAAAGATATGTACCAAGTAATAGACCAATTGTAATTGACCTAAAAGAAGATAACGGAAAATTTGTACTAACATATGTCGAAGATTAATCAACCAGTTAGTGTTGTTATACCAACACGAGAAATAGATGACAATTATTTAAAACATGTTAGTAAGATGTTTTCACATCCGAAAACTGAAATAATAGTTTACGAAAATAATGGTGAAAAATCATTACCTCAGATTTATAATCAAGGTTTAAATGAATCCACCAATGATATTGTTGTTTTTATGCACGATGATTTGATTTTGGAAACATCAAACATAACACCAAAAATCATTAAACTATTTGATAAACATCT
>Ga0315902_10010605_pt1 | contig 12176 bp, 9 predicted proteins | sample LakEriMetagenome_9_FD_203523 | JGI IMG/M metagenome (GOLD analysis project Ga0315902, IMG submission 203523) | Freshwater fungal communities from buoy surface, Lake Erie, Ohio, United States - Buoy 12 MA117 | ecosystem: Environmental > Aquatic > Freshwater > Lake > Lake biofilm | place: USA... | reverse complement strand
GTGACCCCGGGCTTCCAACGCGGAGCCGGGACGGCAGGACGGTTAAAGATGGAACCCGCACCACTGTCTGTTTCCGGGGCCCGACCAAGACGGTTCGGGTCGCCGATTACCGAGCGGTACTTCGCCAAAACCTGTTGAGTGGCCTTGGCTGACTCTTCATTGATCCACGCTTCTTCGAAAACCCCTGCCTGAGTGCGCCGGGCTCGGAGGTTGTCCAGCGTCTGCTGGCGAATGTCCCTCTCGATCGCGGCTCGTGCACCAGAAAGGGCTTCCTTTCCGTTGATCTCTTCGAGCTTGCCCAGCATTGTACGGGCGTTCTGGTCCATCTCAAGCCCCATGACAATCTGGGCATTGAGTCGGCTGTTGAGCTGATCGGCCTTCATCCGCTGCAGCTCTTCCTGGGCCCGCTGAGCTTCCTGCTGCGCACGGAGAATGGCGTTTGCCACCTCCTCTGCACTACGGTCGTCTTCATCGCCCCCCACGTCTTCGGTGTTGTCGGTCACGGTCTCTCCTTGCTGGTTGTTCATCCAATCCTGAACGTACTGGTCCACCTCTTCGCCGCGATAGCCCATGTCAACGAGGAGCTGACGGGCGGCCTGCTCCTTCACCGAGGGGTCCACGTCCGGTCGCATGACCTTAGTAGTCGCGTCGCGAAAAGCGACCAGCTTTCCGTAGTCCTGTCGCAGATACTCCAGGTCCTCCTTTGCCTTGAGCAGATCTGCAACTGGGATTTCCTGTCCCCCCGCACGAATCTTTGCGTCCATGTCCACGACGTTGTTCGTCGTGGTCTGAGTTTCCTGAGTCTCCTGATTTGGCGTCGTCTCGTCAGCCATTGGGCATCATTCCTTGCATCATGGGCATTGGTTGTGGCTGCTGAGGCTGCATGCCCATGGCGGCTGCCTCATCAGGTGTCGGGATCTGCTGCGGGAGCGTCTGGCCCATGAACCGCAGCATGGCATCCCTGAACTTCTTGAACTCCTCCTGCACCTCCGCACTGGCGGCAGACAGCAGAGGACTGGTCATGAATCCGCTAAGCACACGCAGCTGCAGATCCGGCCGCACCATGTGAGGCGCGACCACGATCTGGCCCGGGTCTTGGCCGTTGCCGTAGAGCAGGAGGATGTTCTGCACGATGGTCTCGTAGGCACCCTTGTCCTCGTCCATCCAAAGGGCAAAGTCCAGACCCTCCTTCAGCGAGAAGATCTTGACTGCCATAGGGTCCGTCATTCCAGACTTCAGAAGAGCCATGGCTTCTTCCTTACGAGCCACCTCGCTACGAGGATTGATCTGGCGCACCGTAAACGTCAGATGCGGAACATCAGGCAGCGGGTTCTGGTCAAACGTCACGACGGACTTGTCCAGATCCAGCACTGCACCAGCCAGATCCAGCGTCACGTTGTTCACCGGGATGGTGCGTGGGGCCTTGACGAGTTCGCCAACGGCCTTGGCGGTCACCGATCGGTACATGTTGCCGAAGGCCCTCTGGATGCTGATGCTCGGATTGGTCATCGCACGGGTGATCTGCTCGTCAAGGAACTGCAGACCCGTGGCGCTCTCCACTCGACCCTTCTCCTGGATCAGATCCTGGATGGGTGCGATCTGCTGCATCACGGTACGGGCAAACTGGGCTACCTTGCCCGGTGCATCGCCTGCGTTGTAGGGCTGCACAACGAACGGCTTGAAGTTCTCGTTGAGCGGATCCGGCGTGTAGCTCATGACGCGCAGGCCACGGCCCACATCCTTGAGCAGGGTGCGCTCGTTCATACTGCCCTGCGGCAGGACCATAACACCGTAGCGGTCCATGTCGCGAATGTTGTTGAACAGGCTCTTCATCATGCGCTCGGCCTCGCGAGAGATGCCGAAGAGCATGTCGAACAGACCAGCGCCATAGAAAGTACCGGTATCGCAGAAGCGGGCCCATCCAATAGGGCAGTACATCGCAGCATCGTTGTACTGCTCATCCACAATCACGACATCACCACTCGTCACTACGTATCGCACACAGGTGTCACGAGGCCCATTGATCCACAGCTCGCGGATTCGAGCAACATCAGTGGAACTACCACCACCAGCACTGGAACCCGTAGTCACTGCGCTGTTGTCAAACGGATTACGGAGCATGGATCCGGGCTCGTCCAGGCCGACATCCGTATGGACGTCGCCATGGTCAACCTTCCACCACTCCATCTTGTCCTTCTTGGTCTTGGAGATAGCGCCAAACTTCTCCTCCAGCATGTCGAACGGCACCACGCGCTGGCGGATCATGCCGCTCTGCTTGGTGTGGTCCTGATGCAGAGCAGGGAAGGGGAACAGCTCCTTAGGGTGAACCACTTCAAGATCGGCAGTCAGACCAACAGTGGGCACATCCACGATGTGGCCGGTGATGCCACAGCAGCCAAGAGTCACAAAGATGTGCGCGAAGTCGCTGACCACCTGCGACAGCTGGTGCTCTGACACGAGGGAGTCCGCGATGATCTGGGCGCTGGATCGCTCACGAATCATTCGCAGGCTGGTGCCCTGTCGGATGACCTTGGGCCGCAGGTCCATGGAGGCGATGCGGGCCACGGTACGGTCGATCATGGACAGGAGATCCTGGGACTGGAACTCCATGTTCCCTTCCTTGTCCATGTACTGAGGGGTCAAGCGACCGGTCAGCGGATCGAAGACGTCGAACCGGCGAGCGCCATTCAGGTAGTGCCACGCGAGCAGCCAGATGGAACGGCGATAGTTGTAGCGCAGCCGCTCCCGATCGGTGTGCATCCGAAGGAGCTTTGCGATGTCTTCAGGCTTCTTCGGCAGGCTTAGCGGAATCTGTGGCACGGGTCTTCTTCTTTCTCAGTTCAGCTGCGAGTCCCTGGGGCTTCCAGGTAGTGGGGATCTCTTCCTCGTCCAGAACAAAGTCACCCGTGAACTTCGGCTGGGGGGACTCACTCGCAATAGGGCGAGTCACCGGAAAGTCTCCAGCCACCCGTCCGTAGTACGCTCGGGCCATCGCCTCATACAGGAAGTAGGGGATGGTGACGTAACTGCCATCAGACTCGGGTTTCGCCATCGTCAAGGGGCTCCTCTGGCTTCAGGATGTCAAGGACATCTTCGGTGTTGATCTTGTTCCAGTCAACCATTGCAAGGGTGGGAACCCCCATAGTCTGCAGTTCCCCAGCCTTCAGGCGGTCCATGGCGGAAAGTCCCCCCACGGGGTCGATTGCCCGCTTGGGGAGGCGGAACTTAAGGATCATGGAGGACATGGCCACGGCGTCGATGTGGTCGTCGTGGGACAGGCCGCCGTCTCGGGCCTCGGGGTTGAACTGCTCGATCTGGTCAAAGAGCTCGCGCCAGGGCTTGTCCATCCGCTTCCACATGGGCAGCTTCAGGAGCTTGTGCTCGAAGCGGAACAGCATGCCGGAGATCTTGGATTCCTTCTTGAGCATGCCCACCCGGAGGGGCACGATCTTCGGAATGTGCTGGACTCCCATCATGTCCGTAGCTCGCTGGCGGACAAGGGTTTCCAGCTGCTGGTACAGGTTGACGGACTCACGCACGACTTCGGGGTGGATAGTGGGCACCTTCCACTTGTCGGCCAGTCGGAACACGTTTCGGATCAGCTGGTCCTCGGGCGTCTGGCCTGCCCACATATCTAGAACAAACAGGCAGTTGTCGCTGGTAACAGCCATCACGACTGCTACCTTATAGTCAGAGTCAGGACCATGAGTGTACGACGTATCGACAGCCATAAAGGTGAAAGCGTTGAGCAGGAAGTCCCGGATGGGGAGCACCTTGACTCCGGTTTTCTCCCCCCACGCGATCTTTGTATTGGAGGTCACTGGGTCCGTGTCGAAGGACGGATCCGGATCCTCAATCCACCACCCGTGGTCTTCACGGACGAGGGGCGGGAAGAAGTTTTCGCCGCTCTCACCGGGGCGTCCGCGATACTCCGCCAGATAGACACTATTGCCGATTCGTTCCTTGATTTCCTCAAGGGAAAGACGGTTCGCAAGATCTGGTCGCGCAAGTTTGTCTGCACGGCTGAGGGGCCACATCTCGGGCCAGCAGGAGTGAAGCTTTCCATCTTTTTCGTACTCCGAGTCAAGAAGCATTCGGGACCAGAATTCAAAGCGCCCGTCACGGGCACGGGGTCCTGAGGGCGTCTGCTCGGTCTGCATGGCGTGCCATGCGTAGTGACGTCGGGAGACGAAAGTGGCCAGCCACCGCACCGAAGTATCGGGGCGGGTGAGCATGGGCATTACGATCTTGAACAGCAGGTTCTCCACGTAGTCGCGGAGAATGGCCATCGAGGTGGATGCCTTGGGATCGTACTCTGGGTCGTCCAGGATGTAGCACCGGGGACGACCACCACGCTGCTTGCTGGAGGCGGAAATGGCGCGGAGCCACGACCCGTTCTTCAAGTACATCATCTCCAGACCGTATGAAGCTTCGCCTCGTCGGGGGACGATGCGGCCGTCTGGGAAGTCAGGAGAAAAGTCGTCGAAGATGCGCGAGTTGTCGCTGAACTGGCTCTTGATGATCTGGCTGGTCTGCTGCGCGTTGTCGTGCGAGCTCGTAGCGTAGATAAAGGAGAAGGCCGGGCGGGTCAGCATCTGCAACAGGATGGACTTGCGGATGCAGTTGCTCTTCGCGTAACCGCGCGGGGCCACCGCAATGCTGCTTCTGGAAGTAGACCATTCTTTGTAGATAGAGATATGGCCCTTGGGTGTCGCGACTGGGTTGTCGTCGAAGAACAGGGGATTGAAGTCCGCGTCCGGATCCGGCCACAGGTACCACGCCTCGAAGAAGCGCATCGACGAGATGAAGTCGATAGCCCGCTGCTTCAGGTCGGTCGCTGGAAGGAGCCACTGGCGGCATGCGTTCAGCCTAGCCAGCCGCTGGCCCTCTTGCGAGAGTGTGTCATAGTCCGCAGGAAGCGGATACAGCGGATTCTCAGGCGCTGGCGTTATTCGCTTGATTTGCATTGTCGAGCGTGCCAGCCGTGTAGAGCTGCAGCGTGACGATCCGAGAGAAGGCCATCGCAACGAGACGCGGATCCTTGGCCACGAGCGAGTGCTTTACGTAGCGCCGAAGCAGGGGAAGCCACTCAGGCAGCAGCTCACCGGAGTCGCTCAAAATCGTCTTCTTCAGAGTCATCCCCAGAATCTCCGGGCTTGCAATCGTGATCGTCGGATCCTGGATCGCAATGTCGTACAGGATCTGGCCCGCGTTCCTCGCAAACTGGCCCTCGTCCATCGCCTGGATCTGGATTGCTGCCTGCACCACCAGCGGATCCTCCGGCAGGGATGGCGTCGGTTGCGGCTGGGAGGTAGGTGCTGGCGAATTCCGGACGGTCTTGGTTGACGATGCCATGGATGTTCTCCTGGTTGATGCGGGCCACCAGCTTGTTGGTCTCGAAGGAAACCTTCACCTTGCGGCCCTCGTGCGTCTCGATTGCTTCAGCGCTCTGGCGCTGGATCAGGCCCGATGCCTGAGCGACCTCCTTGAGTACATGGCGCAGTCTAGCATGAGCTCGGAGGGATACGTTGGGGTCTGTGTCACGAAAGTGACGGATTAGCGTTTCCATCTCCTCGTGGACGTCGAAGCCCGAGGCCTGCAACGCGCCCCCCACGGAGTCGGAGGCGAAGAACGAAGTCAGTGGATCCTGCGGCTTGTTGGGCTCAGGTAGAGCTGGAGGCATGGTCAATCCAGGGGACGTCGAACACCACGGTACGTGCCCTTCTGTCGTTGCGCACGTGCAATCCTCAAAAGCTGCTTGATTTCATCTGGCGTCAACTTGGCCTTGGGCTGTGGTCCCTGCACCGGACGGCCAGCTCGCTGTGTTTGTGCCTCTTCCAGCATTGCCTGCAACGCCTGAAGTGGATTGCCCTTGACCGTAAGTTCAGCTCCCCTGATGCCACTACGCTGCTTGCCACCCTCAGCCTTGGGTGGCAGAGGCTCAGTCAGACTGATACCAAGCTGACGAAGCTCCTTCAGTTCGCGACGTGAGAACCTCTTGTTTGGCGGGCCCAGTGGCTTCATCCCCTTGCCAACGGGCTCCGGCGGCGAGCCTGCATCGACGGAGCTCTCAAGCGAGGGTGGAGTTTCCCTTGGCTCAACCGCTTTCTTTTGGGGCTTGGACTTGGGTCGACTGCCACGTGGGTAGGGACTCGACTGGCCCTCAAACATTGCGCGACCGGTCGGCAATCGACGCACATCGCCACGTCGCTGGATTGGATTCAACAGTGCTTCCCGAATTCGAGCAGCATCCTCTTCTGGAATGTCAAGGGTGCCAGGCTTGCTCATGGACTGCGGAATGATCTTGCCCCGCACGTCCTGAGCCAATGGGCGAATGTATCGGCCTCGTACCTTTCGAGAACCAAGCTGCGAAAGCACAGCCTCGCCACCAGGAACAGACAGCAGAGACTCCACGGTCGTGTTGAGGATTGAGTCGGCGTTCTCCTGGCTCAAAGCCTTCTTGCGCACGGCCTGAGCGGCAAAGCGACGCATCTTGAGGAAGTCCACAGACAGCTGACGTGGGCTTCGCGTATCCAGATTGTCAATGAGCTCTCGACCCATCTTGGTCAACGACACCGCATCTGGGGCTCGAACCAGATCCAGTCCTGATGGGGTGATGCCACTAGGGATGGTGAATCCACCCACCAGGCTCTTCTTGTAGTCCCGAGAGCTGCGCAGCTGCTCGCCATAGCTCATGCGCGGATTCTTTGGCAGTGTGATGCCAAGAGCCTTCAGATCCTTTGCGCCAACAAGACGTCGAATATCTTTGACGCTCTTGATGGGTGGCAGTCCAGCTTCCTTACGCGCCATCTGCACCTCTCGCGGGATGACGAGAGGTCGCTTACCTGCAGCTTCCTGAAGCTTGGAAACAGCTTCCTTGCTCAGGCCTTGTGGCTTCAGTTCCCCGCCCGACCGGCCCTTGGACTTGACGCTGCGAGCTGCGCTTTCAACGGCGCCAGACTCCTCCATGGCTCGTTCAAGTGATTCCTTGGGGCTATCAAAGTGACGGGAGTCGTCCCCCCGCTGTGCCTTCTCGCGGCGCATTTCTGCTGCCTTGGCAATGGAAGCCAGACCCTCCCGGGCAATGGGCAGCTTCTCGGCAGTGGTGACAAGCCCTGAGATTGCAGAGATCTTCTTGACAATCTCCTCCATTCGAGTGGAGGCGCGTTCAGCATCAACAAGCTTGGACTGCAAACTTGCCGTGCGTCCACCTTGCAGCCATGCCTTGCGAGCTGCAGACTCTGCACTCTTCAGCTTGGGCAGCGCTTCCTCAGCCTGCTTGAGCACGTCCTCTGCGGGAACTGCTTTGTCAATGCCAGCGTGCTTGAGCATGGGCCGGCCGGAAGAACGGTCGACTTCAAACTTGGCACCACGCAGGAAGTACCCAAGGGTCTGAGTAACCTTTGGATAATCGACAACGCCCGGACGCTCCTTGAGCACGGGCTGATATCCACCTCGTGCGCCAAACTTGGCAGCGCGTTGAATCTGGATCCGTTCCTCTGGATCAGAAGGAGCTCGACCCAGCTTGCCCTTGGGGGGACGCTTGTACTGTCCAGCTTCCTTCAGCTTTCGAAGCTCCGGACGTCGAGACATCATGATGGTCCGCTGGATCGACTCGATCTCCTCGGGGCGCATGATGACGCCAAGTGGATCGCCACGGGCAATGGTCTTCTCTCGGTAGCCGTACGAGGGCACTGCGCCTGCCAGTACCTTCTTGGCCACCTCGATCATCTCTTCCTTGGTGACCACGTTGCGCTCGCCAAGAAGCTCAGCGAGCTTGGCCTGACGTGCGTCTTCCGGATCAAAGATCTGGGCACCAGCCTTTCGAGCTGGAGTCTTCTGTCCCTGCTCAATGCCATAGCCAATGTCCTTGGCCTGACGTGCACCCATTCGACCCTTGACGTTTGCAGTTGCAATAGACGCAGCGCGAAGCATGGCCCTTGCCAGCTTCTGATCTTCCGGGCTTGGCTTGCCTGCCAGCAGTCGCTTTGCCTTGGCTTGGAGAGCAAGGGCAATGGCCTCATCGGTCAGAGTCTTGCCACCAAAGATGGCCTCACCTGCAAACTGGAACCTGGGATCGCCCTCGGTGACACCGCGTGCCCGACCACGAGAAGGATTGACCAACTGCTGAAATTCCTTCGGCAGCTTGCTAATCAGTTCCAGGAACTTGACTGGTGGTGTGGGGATCTTGGCCATTACGGTCGTACCTTGGCTTGCGTGTCTTTCAGTCGGGCGACAACTTCGCCCGCTGCAGATCTTAATGTGCCAGGTTTGACTATGCCAAACATCTTGCGGCCCTGCTCCAACATGGAGACCGTCTCATCAAGGTTGTCGATGATCTCCTGTGGGGGCAGGGAGTTTCGGGTGCCTGGTCGGTGCTGGGAGCCGGGTAGTGAGAAGTCGGGTGCGCCGGGGCGCGTGATGGTGCGCATCGCCAGCATGAAGGCGATGAGGTCTACAAGCACGCGATCGCCGCGTGCGTGGATGAGGGGGACGTTGAGCTGGCGGCAGAGCTGACGAAAGCCTCGGCGCGTGAGGCCGAGGGCAGCCAGCTCGCGGATGATGTAGTCCTCACCCACGAGCCGCATCCCCCCACCGAAGGAGATGTACATCAGATTAGTAGGCGCCACCTTCGGTCAACCTGCGGTATTCCTCGGGAGTGATCTGACCGCTTTGAAGCGCGTCGTAGTACGCATCGGCAGCGCCGACATACTGGCGAGCTGCTTGCTCACGGGGGCCACTGGTGCTTTCTCCACGAAGGACACGCATTGCGGTCTCGATCGTCATCTCCCCGTTCTGCACAGCGCGAAGCAGTCGAACCTGGGTGTCAAACGGAGCACCAGACCTGTCCATTTCCTGCTTTAGCACCACCATCTGCTGACCCACAGGACTCTCAGCGAGCTTCTGGTTGAGCTTGTTTGCTTCGCGGATCGCATTGGCGTCGCCGCGATCCACTGCTTTATTGATGTCCGGAATGGCAGTGGGGCTTGGAACACGCTGAGTGGTCACAGGCTCAAAGGGATTGACGTTCCGAGCAGCCCGCACATCTTCGTTGGCTTCACGGGCAGCAGCGGTATCGGCCATTCGTGCTGCATTGATGGCTGCCTGTTCAGAAGGCTGGGTGTAGTCAACCATTCCAGCAGCCCGCTTGTAGCGCGCATAACCCGCATCGCTGGTGTCGCCCGTACGCTCAATGTACCGACGTCGACGATCCTGGTCGCGAGCCTCAGCCTGAGCCGCTAGGTTCTCGGTGCGTTCACCAAGTTCCCCCCTTCGACGCCTCTCCATCTCATCGGCACGATCCTTTTGAATGATCTCCTTAGCGCGGCGCTGAAGGAATTCACGCATTTGCGGATCTTGTGTATTTCGAGCTTCCTCCATCAGGGTAAGAGCTGCCTGTGGAATACCGGTGTCTGCACTGGACTGAGCTGGCCGGGCTGTCTGACCTGTCTGACCAGTCTGACCAGTCTGACCAGTAGGCGTGGTAGCAGCAGGGGTAGCAGGAGCGGCAGCGTTAGTTCCGAGACCGGCAGGTGCAGCAGCGGGTCGCATCGGAGTACCGAGGCCGCCGAGAGTGCTACCCGAGGCAGCCTGCTGTCCAGGCTGCGAGTACTTAATCATTTCTGCAAGTCGTCGCTCGCAATCCTCTTTGCTTGGGCTATCCTTCGGAATCTGAGCGCACTGGGCCGTGAGGTCTGCGATGCGCTCCTCAATAGTCGGTGCCATTCCTCCTCCTCCACCGCCTCCTCCACTCGATCCAGCTGAAACCAAGTTTGCATTCGGGGAAGTCAGATACCGCGAGCCTGCGGCATAAGGGTTCGACGTCGGACCAATCGGGTTTTGCGGAAAGGAAGACATAGTTGGAGGATACGCGATGAAAGTGTTGACGCAACGGAACCCGCTGAACAGTGCGGAGCCGATGGTGATTGCTCGTGCGATTCTGCGGGCACGGTGGACGACGCCGCAGGGCCGGTTGGGTCTGTGGGAGTGGCGGGGCGAGCCGTGGGAGTGGTACGCTGGTACGTGGGTAAGGCGGGATGAGCGGTGGCTGGAGGAAGCGCTGTGGCTAGCTATGGAGGATGCCCATGTGCAGACGCCAACGGCGGCGGGTGTGGTGACTCGGAGGTTGGGGCCGACGACGCAGACCGTGATGAACGTGCAGGCAGCGCTCAGGGCGCTGATCCGGCTGAAGCAGAGCTATGCGCCTGCGTGGTTGGGCACGGTAACGGATGCGCCCGTGATGGATCGGTGCGTGGCGTTTGAGGATGTCGTGGTGGATGCGCTCACGGGCAAGACTGTGGTGCGGGATGAGCTGTTCTTTGAGCCCGTAGTGGTGAATTGTGCGTGGGATCCGGCGGCGGAGTGTCCGACGTGGAAGCAGTGCTTGGAACAGTGGAGTGGTGGGGATGAGAAGTGGGTGAAACTGCTGCAAAGGGCGATGGGCGCGATGCTTATGCCCACGCGACAGTGGCAACGGTGGCTGCTGATGCAGGGCCGGGTGCGTGGCGGCAAGGGAACGATCATGCGGGTCGTGAAGAACCTCGTGGGGGACGGGTTCAGGGGCCTGAGCATGGCTCAGATTGCCAGTCAGTTCGGACTTTGGGGTGCTGAGGCGGCCCGGGTGCTGAGTGTGAGCGAGTTTGGGGCGCTGAACAGCAGGGAAAGCGAGCTGGCTGTGGCCAACATGAAGAACATTGTGGGTGGGGACCCGGTCACGATTGATCGGAAGTACATGGAGCCCATCCGGGACGTGGTGTTGCCGGGTTTCTTGGTGGTTCAGAGCAACGAGATTCCCAAGTTGCCTAATAGGGGGCAGGGTTTGGCGAGCAAGATGCTGGTTTTGCCCTTCTCGAACAGCTTCTTGGGCAAGGAAGACCTGCAGTTGGGGTCAAAGCTGGCTCAGGAGACGGCGGGCATTGCGGCTTGGGCCATGCAGGGCGCGAAGGAACTGCTTGAGGAGGCGGATGCGGGTCAGTTGTGGCCTGTTCCAACGCTTGCAGAGGAGGTTATGGGCCGGTTCCAGTCCCTGAACAACCCCGTGCAGGACTTCTTGGAGGCCCATTTCGTGGAGAACGGGACTGGGTTCGTGAGTACGACCAACGTCTGGGGGATCTGGAAGCGGTGGAAGGCGCATGTGGGGTATAGGGAGGAGCTTAGCCAGGCCCAGTTGGTGCATCGGATGGTGGAGGAGAGCGCATGGAAGCTTACCAGGGCGAGATTGGGCGAGGAACGGATTAGGGGTGTGAGGGGGCTGGCCGTAAGGTCCGAATAGGGTGTTATCGGGGAGAGACAAACTGGTGTTATCAGACGAGGGTGACAGGGGGTCACCCTTGTTTTTTGGGGAATATCGGGGGTAGGGGGGTGGGGGGTGACCACGTCCGACCAGGTTATGACCACGTGGTGTGGTCTAGGTTAAGTGCTTGTCTTTCCTACTCTTATCTCTCTTCTGACCAGGAAGACCATAGAAATAGAAAAACTAGCTAGCGGTGGGGCTATAGGGAGTACGGTTTTCTGGAGACATGGTCGGGGTGGTCGGGTGGTCATCGCGGAATAAGAAGGGAAATTTTGGGAGGGGTTCCCCCTTTCATTTCCTGCTTCGCCGTCCAGTCAGGGGGGTCGTGGGGGGTACCCGACGAGCCCACAGCCACTGGTACCGCTTTTACAATTATGGGTCCTTGGATGGCTGGGCCTCGTAAATGGGAGTTTCCCCCGGGTGATGAGGGGGTTGATGCGACTGCAGCGCATGTTGTGTCTGCGGCTTCGACCCACCACATCTTGTTTCAGGAGTTTGCTATGAAGACTTTCACCATCCGCCTGCGTAAGACCATCAACAGCACCACCGGCTTCGAGCGCGTGTGGCTGGAGACGGAGGCGTCGATCATGGGCGTGACGACTTGGGTGCCGCTGGAGACATCGGCATTCGTCCCCAAGGGCGCTGACAAGCCGCAGGCCATGGTCCGCATCGCCGGTCTGTCCCTCAAGGAGTTGGCGCGCGACATGACCGCTGAGGTCGTCAGCCCCAAGCGTGAGGACACCGAGTCCGCCAGCGCTCCGGCTGCTGCCGCTTCGACCATCTAACGAATCCGCCAGTGATTCAGGCCCGGTTGGGGTTAGCGCCTCAGCCGGGCCTTTCTTTATGCGGGCCTGGCTCGCCGGTTTTATCCAACGCAACCTAC
>Ga0315902_10010604_pt1 | contig 12176 bp, 12 predicted proteins | sample LakEriMetagenome_9_FD_203523 | JGI IMG/M metagenome (GOLD analysis project Ga0315902, IMG submission 203523) | Freshwater fungal communities from buoy surface, Lake Erie, Ohio, United States - Buoy 12 MA117 | ecosystem: Environmental > Aquatic > Freshwater > Lake > Lake biofilm | place: USA... | reverse complement strand
GCAGATTTCCATGCGTTATATATAATTTTGTCCCAAATTTTTGAGGCATCTACCTCCTTTGTAAACGTTGGATTTTTACTGTCTATGGGATATTGCTGTACGTATTTTTTTCCAGAAATTACAGCACGCATGAATTTATCATCAATCCTAACTGATACATTTGCACCAGTAACCTTTCCCTGTTCTAGTTTTGCATCTATAAAATCTTCAGCATCAGGATGTTTACTTGAAACTGATAACATTAAAGCACCACGACGACCATCTTGTGCAACCTCACGGGTTGAATTGGAATATCTTTCCATAAAAGGAACTATACCTGTAGAAGTTAAGGCAGAATTCATTACGGGGCTTCCCTTTGGACGAATATGTGATAAATCATGTCCTACACCACCTCTTCTTTTCATTAATTGAACCTGCTCCTCATCGGTTCTGATAATACCGCCATAAGAATCTGCTCCAGTGCCTATGACAAAACAATTGCTGAGGGAAGATACCTGAAAATGATTGCCAATGCCTGCCATGGGGCTTCCCTGAGGGATGATATATTTGAAATCGGCAAGTAAGTCGTATATTTCAGACTCAGTTAATGAGTTGGCATATTTAGCTTCAATTCTTGCCAGTTCTTTGGCAATCCTTCTGTGCATATCATCAGGTGATTTTTCGTAAATCTTGCCAAATGAATCTTTTAAGGCATACTTGTTTACCCAGACACTAGCTGCCAGCGTATCACCCTTAAAGTAATCCGTAGCTGTGGCAAGTGCCTCTTCGTAGGAATACGTTTTTTCGAGGGTCTGTTCTGACTTTTTTAACATTAATGAAGTTCCCATAGCTCTTTAAATTTCAAATCTTAAAAAAAAAATAATAATAATAAAATGGTACCCGACCAGGTGTCGGTTAGGTAAGGTTTCTCTTTTCCAGGAGTGGGAGTAGTTTGTTCTTAGTGTTCTAATGAATTCGGCTGCAATTTAATCTACCTATTTGAATTGTACAAATTTTGGTATCAACGTAATTTGAACAAGCTGTGGATAACTTTATAAAATGTTATTTTATCAGAGATTAATAAAGGTTAAAAATGTTTAATATGATTTGATTTTCAATATTTTGTATAAAATAAAAAAATAATTTGTTTTGTTAGTAAATAACTTAAAACAAAATGTTGTTGTGGAAAACCTGTATATTTTCCACAACAACATGTTGGTAATGTTAGTTTTCCTTGTTATTCAACAGTTCTACAACGGTGCTGGTAATATCCAATTTTTTATCTACCATAAGTACGCCGGTACCTGTAGCGTAGTTCAAGATATATTGATATCCTTTCTCTTTTCTTACTTCCTCGAGAATGCCTTTTAGTTTACCTTGAATGATACCTTGAAGGGCTTGTTGATCCGCCAAAAGTCCTTGTCCCAATCTTTCTTGCTCTGCGGCAAGACTTTGTTGTTTTTGCATAAGACGCTGTTCTTCTTCCTGTACCTGACGAGGGGTTAAAGTACCCGTTTGCACTCTATTTTGGGCCTGGGCAAACTCTCTTTGCAACGCTTGTCCTCTGGCTTGAAGGGAGGCTTCGGCTTCTTTTCCTTTTTGTTCCAACTTTGCCGCTTCTTCTTTAAAGAAACCATAATTTGACAACAAGCTATCTGTGTTTATGTACACAATGGAACCATCGGGAGTATTTGCACTGGTAGCCGCGGTACTTGAAGCAGTTAAACCTTTATTGGCACTGATAAATTTATCAACTAAAAGGAAGGCGACTGCCAAAATCAATAAGATGTTTACGATGGAAAGTTCGTTTTTCATGATGAGTTTGGTGAATGTTTTAAAATTATAACAAACAAAAGTGCTATTTTTTTTCTGCATCACAAAGGAAAAGTACGCCGTTATTTTCTTATATTGATTAAATAAAATTTTTAATTGTTTAGCATGCTTATAATTTTCTCCTTCCTTCTATCCTTTTTATCCGTTTTTTTATCCGATGGCTCCCCATTTTTATTGGCAAAAAATACCAATAATCCCAATATTATACTCATTTATATGGATGATCTGGGGTTCGGTGATTTGTCGTGTAATGGAGCATTGGGACATACTACTCCAGCTATTGATAAATTAGCATCAAAGGGTATGCGCTTTACTAATTTTTTAACTGCTCAAGCTGTTTGCAGTGCTTCGCGTGCGGCGTTACTAACAGGTTGTTACCCAAATAGAGTAGGCGTTTCAGGGGCTTATTTCCCAGGCTCAAAAGTTGGACTTAGCCCTGAGGAGGTTACCATAGCTGAACTATTGAAACAAAGAAATTATAAGACAAGTGCTGTTGGGAAATGGCATTTGGGTGATCACCCCTCATTTATGCCGCTAAATCAGGGTTTTGATTCTTTTTTCGGCTTACCTTATTCAAATGATATGTGGCCAGTCCATTATGATGGTTCTCCCTCTACCGACTGGAAAAAGTCGATTCCAACCCTTCCGTTGATTCTAAATAAGGATACCTTTGCTTTGATAAATACCTTGCAGGAACAGGGGAATTTAACCAAGCAATACACGGAACGCGCTATCTCATTTATAGAATCCAATAAAAAAGAGCCATTCTTTCTTTATTTGGCGCACTCCATGCCTCATGTGCCCATCGCTGTTTCCAATAGATTCAATAATTATACCGGGAAAGGTTTATTTGCTGATTTGATGGCAGAAATCGATTGGTCCATAGATTCAATAGTAAAAACCTTGGATAGATTGGGGCTTTCCAAAAATACGATGATTATTTTTACAAGTGATAATGGTCCATGGCTCAATTATGGTAATCATGCCGGCAGTGCGGGTGGATTCAGGGAAGGAAAAGGAACTACTTTTGAAGGGGGACATCGGGTCCCCGCCATTATTTGCTGGCCAGCAGTAATTCCTGCAGGGACAATTTGTAATCAGTTGGCTTCGTCAATAGACATATTTCCCACAATCGCTGATATTGTTAAGGTAGCTTTGCCCTCAACTACCCTCGACGGAATTTCTTTTTTGCCATTCCTTCAGGGTAATATTAATTATCCTATACGACGAGAGTTTCTCTATTACTATAGAAAAAATTCTCTGGAAGCAGTGAGATATGATCAGTGGAAACTAGTATTTAAACATTCGGGAAGGACTTACTCGAAGCATTTACCAGGAAAAGACGGATTTCCAGGTGCTTCTCCGGAAGATTTCCCTTTTCCACAGGCGCTTTATAATCTAAGTCGTGATCCTTCTGAATCATACGATGTTCAAGAAGCTCACCCAGATATTATGCAAAAATTGGTTCAACTGGCAAATGAGGCCAGGTCCGATTTAGGGGATGATCTTACCGGAGTAAAGGGTAACGGACGACGTGCAGCGGGTTTGGTGAACTGAAAGCTTTCTGGGTTATAAAATTAGGTCTTAGGTAACTCTCCTAACCATTCACTGGCAATTTCTTCATCGGAAAATTCAGGAATAGCAGCATTAGGATCAAATTTTTCTTGTGTGCCAGATTCCTCTATTTGTATTTCATCCAATTGGGAGACTCTTCTTTGAATGTTTATCGGAATAAGGGATGAAGTGTTTTTCTGGTACTCAAAAGCTTCCATGCTCACATTGGCTTTGGCTACTAGCGTATGATGTCTTCTTGAATAAAATGCAGCCTCCAGTTCAATTTTATTTTGATCGGCATATATCGCCCTGATGCCAATTACAATGGTGTCAGGGAAGGTTACAGGCGTTTGATAAACAATGCTTTGTTGTTTTACCCTGAATCCTGGCTCCTCGTCGTTGTCAATGATGTCAAGTCCTAATCGTATGAAATATTCTACTCTCGCGACCTCAAACCAACTGAAAAAGCGCGTGCTATTTACCTGTTGAGAAATATCCATATCACTCCATAATACCTTGATATCAACCTTAACAGCATACAGATTTAATTCTTCTAACATACCAAAATTTAATTCATGAAATTCAAAGCTAAAGGATAAAATATGATTTTAACCAAAATAATTACTATTTTTGTAAAATTGCTGCCAGATTCATTCAGATACAATCATTTTAACTTATTATGGGACTAATTATTTCGCTATTAAATCATAAAGGAGGTGTGGGGAAAACGACCAGTGCAATAAATATAGGTGCTGGTTTGGTAGAGTTGGGAAAGCGGGTTTGTCTTTTAGATTTGGATCCGCAGGCTAACTTAACGATTTCTCTTGGTTTACCCAGATTTCCTAATACTATTTATGAGGCATTAAGAGGGGAAAGCCCTCTGGTGCCTTATCCAGCTAAAGATAATCTGGATGTCATTATCTCTACCCTCGATCTTTCCGGTGCCGAAATGGAATTGATAAACGAAGCTGGAAGAGAGTATATCTTAAAGGAATTATTGGATCAAATTAAAGATAATTATGACTTTATTATCATCGATTGCCCTCCTTCTTTAGGTCTGCTCACTCTGAATTCCCTGACTAGCTCCGATTTTGTTCTTATACCGCTGCAAACTGAGTTCCTCGCTATGCAGGGTCTGGCTAAAATTAAGCAGGTTATTCAAAAGGTTCAACTTAGATTAAATAAAGATTTGCAAATTGCAGGCGTCGTGGCTACTATGTATGATCAGAGAAAGGTACTAAATAGAGATGTCGTTGATACTATTAGAAAGTATTTTGGAGAACTTTTATTTGAAACGCTAATCAGAGATAATGTTGCGCTCGCAGAAGCGCCTGCTCAACGCAAAGATATTTTTGCCTATAGTCCTGCTAGTCCGGGATCTGAAGATTATTTAGCACTTTGTAAAGAATTACTCACCAGAACAGGAGGTGCCTAAAAATACCACTTGTTTTTTGATTTAAAATAAAATGAGTAAAAAAAGATTTACGATGGGTATGGAGAACCTCCTCCATGAAGCTAGTCAATCTAGCCCCGTCTTTGATTCGGAAAGTCCAAAAAATCAACAAGTCTCTCTTCCTACGGAAGGAAATACAAGACCTGTTGAAGGTATTTCCCTGATTGGCGAACAACCATTAACGCCACTAAGGCGCTCGCACGGAAAAAAATTTAGTGAGGATCTGCAAACCTTTCTTCAAGAGGCTTTCGATGATTCATTTGAAAAATATTCCGATCCTAATTATGTTCAGGACGACTCAAGTAATAAGAAGCGAACCCTGAAGCCTATGGCTGGTCTCGATGCCATTCTGAGAAGTACCGTTGATCCTAAATCTATGAGGCTCGGGCCAGGTAACACTCGCAGATTAACACTCGTTTTTGATGAGAGTAAGTTGAATAAACTCAAATCTATAGCCAGATTGGAGCGTTCTTACCTCAAAGATATTATCGACGAAATTGTTGAAGAATTCATAAAAAAATACGAGGTTCAGAAAGGACTTGTAGAATAATTTGTTCTTTATCCCTAAACTTTTTATTAATTTTTAGCTTTTTTAAGAGTAAAAATAATATGTTATACGCAAGATTATTGGCATTGTTTTTACTCCTAAACCTCCTTGGATGTAAAAATAATGATGTAGAGGTTCTTCATAAAGAAATTATGGACATTCATGATGAGGTTATGCCCAAAACAGGTGAAATAACTTATCTTTATATGGCCCTTAGAAAAAAAGTGGAAACTGATTCGACGATTTCCTCAGTTCAGAAGATGGAGCTCCAGAAACAAGCAGACGATTTAGAGAAAGCTGAAGACGAGATGATGGTCTGGATGAATGATTATATTCCGCCACATAAAATGAAGTCTTCAAAAAATGAAAATGAAATGATAGACTATCTCCAAGAACAAAAAAAGATAATATCTAATATCAAAGTCCATACCAATGCCAGCCTGGCTTCAGGTAAAAAATGGAAGGAGATGCTCTCCATAAATAATTAGTGAATGAGTTATACAAATATATTTTTGATATTTCTATTCATTCTATCCTTATCTCTCAGTTGTAGTAAGGTCGAATCAGCTCCGCTTCCCATTTTAGGAAATAAGGAAACGCTGGAGGATGGTACGATAAAATATCACACAATTCCCTCTTTTTCCTTTATTGACCAAGATAGTATGCCTTTTACCGAAAAGTCGGTGGAGAATAAAATATATGTGGTAGATTTCTTTTTTATAAGCTGTCCAAGTATCTGCCCAATGGTCAGCAGACAAATGCTAAGAGTCTATGACCAGTATTTGAAGGAAGATAAATTAATGTTCGTTTCTTATTCTATCGATCCCAAGCGGGATACCGTGGAAAGACTGGCAAATTACGCAAGAAATCTTGGCGTAAATACAGAAAAATGGAAATTTGTAACAGGTAAAAAGGAAGCTATTTTTGATATTGCAAAAGATTACTTTAGTATCGCCATAGAGAATGAAGAGGCACCGGGTGGCTTCGATCATAGTGGGCGGCTCATCTTAGTGGATGACAAAAATCATATAAGGAGCTTCTGTGACGGAACAGATCCATTGTCAGTGGATGGCTTCATTCAAGATATCCGAAAATTATTAAATGAAACAAAAGAGGAGGTAAAAAAGTAGATGTATTCTACGTTTTTACCTCCTCTTTCTTCTATTTATTTAGTTTTGATTACCCAAAATTAAAGGTAAGCCATCCTTGCCGCTGCCAATAATTATTATCTTTGAATTAGGGGAATTAGCTAGTTTCAACGTAGCTTCAATGCCTTTGTCCTTTAATATTTTGTCTGATAAACTCGCCGTGAGTATTTGGTTCGATTCAGCCTTTGCTTTAGCTTCAATGATTTTACGCTCTGATTCCTGCTTCTCCTGATCAAGTATATATTCAAATTTTAAGGATAATTGCTCAGCTTGTATTTTTTCCTCAATAGCGGTTCTTACCTTTTCAGGTAAACTTATTTCGCGAATCAACGCAGCTCTTAAAGTAACAAAGTTTTTACTCAGCGTTGATTCCAGATCTTTTTGAATAAGTGTCTGCACTTCCTCCCGTCGCGTAGAATATAATTCCTCCGGGGTAAACCGGCCAATTATTTTTCGAACGGAACTCCTTACTTCCGGTCTAATCAAAGACTGGATGAAATCTTTACCAAATGTTTCGTGAAGTTCAGGGATTTTGTCAAACGATGGATGTGCTCTAACGGTTACATCAACTCTTATATTTAATCCATTACTTGACAAAACATCCATCTGTTCCTCCAATTGTTGTTCTCTAACATTGTAAATGTACATGGAGTTCCATGGTGCATATACATGAAAGCCAGGACTGTAGATTTTTGTCTTTTCGAGTCCTCCCGAAAATCTTCTGAATAAAACACCTCGCTCGCCTGCATCAATGGTGATGAACGTCGCATTTGAAAAAATGATGACCACAATAGCAATGAGTAAGATAACCCCTAAGGTCCCAAGAAATTTGCCAGAGGGAAATCCCAAGTTTGGTTGGCTCATATTATTTCGTTTTTTGATTGTTAATGTATAAAGATAAGGGATATTTAGTTCAAAATGATTGTACTTAATTCAAAGGTCAATTGTTAATGATAAATTAATGATTCGCTCAAGTTTCGTTTTTATTTTTTTTAACCTATTTTTGGAAACTAAAATCCAAACACATGAGAATTTTTTTAATTTTCGCTGCCTTGATTACCTCCATCCTTGTAATGGGTGCTAAAATATCAATCAGTGAACCAATGTCAAATACACCTTCAGCGGTGGACGGAAAAAAGATTTATAAGCAATATTGTGTTACCTGCCATGGTATTTATGGAGATATGGGCGCCAGTGGTGCCGCTAATCTTACCATTTCAAAACTTAAATTAAACGAAAGAATTGAAGTGATTACTAATGGCAGAAAAGCTATGGCCTCTTTTAAAGCTTTACTTGATAAAGAGAAAATTAAGGCCGTTGCTCAATATACAATGACACTTAAGCCTGAGTAATTTTCTTATAGCCTCATAATTAATGCCCAACATTGGAAAATAAAAGTAAACGGATTCTGGTAACCGGTGGAACAGGGTTCTTAGGTTCTTATCTGTTAAGATTTTTAGTCCAACATGGCTACACTAATATTCGGGCTATTAAAAGGAAAAATAGTTCCCTCGATTTGGTTGGTGATATTGCCAACCAAATCGATTGGGTGGAAGGAGAGTTGACTGACTGGTTTTTTCTTTCCGATTGCTTTGAAGATATCGAATGGGTTTTTCATGTCGCCGCTCTCGTTTCATTCGATGCCAGAGATTATAAAGAGATGCAGCTAATCAATGTAAGGGTAACTGCCGATTTGGTCAACCTTTCATTGGATAATCATATTCAGAAATTTTGTTTCGTCAGCTCTATCGCTGCTTTAGGTAGGTCTAAAGGTGGGGAAACATTAGACGAAAGCGCTGTTTGGAAACATAGTCCCTATAATTCTCGTTACGGTATGTCTAAATTTCTAGGCGAACAAGAAGTCTGGAGAGGGATGGCTGAGGGATTGTCGGCCGTTATTGTAAATCCTGGGATGATTCTTGGCAGCGGTCGCTGGAATGAAGGCACTTCTCGCTTCTTTTCTCTCATTGATAGTGGATTTCCTTTTATTCCCAATGGGGCAGCTACCTGGGTGGATGTTAGAGATGTGGTATCGGCGATGTATCAACTTATGATTTCAGATATTCATTCTCAACGGTTCATTTTAGTAGCCGGTATTCAATCGTATAACGACTTTTTTACTACCGTCGCTGGTGCTTTGGAAAAAAAGATTAACTGGATTTCAATACCTTCCTTTATTCAATCGCTTATTCTTCCTTTCGCCTGGCTTTTGGCTCGATTATCGGGTAAAAGAGCATTTATTACCAAAGAATCGTTGAGGCTTTCAAAAAATTCGTTTTTCTACAAAACAGATAAATCATTGACCATTCCAGGGTTTATTAAATATTTACCTGTTCAACGGTCTATCTTAGATACAGTAAGTGCTTATCAGCAAGAGAAAAAAAATAATATTTTCTCCCCATTAAATTTTTAATAAACCAACCATTTCTATTTTTTATATCTCTTTTTTTGTATATTCGTTCAATGTTAATAGTAATACTTTTTCATACAGTTAGTAAGTTGATAAACTAGTGAGTGTAGTCAGGATGATCTCTTCTTTAGGGGTCATCTTTTTGTTTTTAGTGCGCTTATGTAACGGTAGTCACATTATTATTCAGTGCAATGGTCTTATTTTGTGTATCTTCTGCACCTGATCAATGCATTTATATGTCTTTGAAAACATTTTTTCCCATTCTTGAATTAGTAAATTCCTACTCGAAAGAGGATTTTAAAAGGGATCTCTATGCCGGCTTAATTGTCGGTATCATTCTGGTTCCTCAAGGAATGGCCTATTCTATGCTGGCAGGGCTACCCCCAATACATGGACTTTATGCAGTGACTATTCCTCTTCTCGTTTACGCTATGTTGGGAACTTCCAGGCAATTAGCTGTAGGGCCTGTAGCCATGGATTCAATTCTTACAGCTTCAGCCATACAGGCTTATGCCGTTTTAGGATCCCACGCCTATGTGGAAGCAGCGTTGACCTTAGCCTTAATTGTAGGAATTATTCAATTTTTAATGGGGGTTTTTAGGATGGGTTTCTTAGTGAATTTCCTTTCCCAACCCGTTATTAGTGGCTTTACTTCTGCTGCTGCTTTGATCATTATGGGTTCGCAGTTAAATCATTTAACCGGTATCGATTTTACCCAAAAAGGGCATTTTTTAGTTTCCTTTTCGGAGTGGTATCAGCGTTTCGGAGAGACCAATTTACCAACCTTCTTTTTAGCCGTAGGTGGTGTGTTTCTGTTAATAGCTTTTAAGGAGTTCAAAATATCTGTTCCCGGAGCTCTTGTTTTGGTATTGGGTGGTATCTTAATCACAAAATGGGGAAACTTAGATGCTTCAGGCGTTAAAATATTGGGAAAAATTCCAGGGGGCTTGCCGGAACTTTATCTACCAAAACTGAATTGGACCATGTTTCGGGACTTGCTGCCTGCCGGTTTTGCCATTTCTCTGGTCGGATTTTTAGAGAGTTTTTCTATCGCTAAAACCATGCAGAGAATTCATAATAATTACAAACTGAGAGCAAATCAAGAGTTAATCGCACTTGGTACCGCAAATATGTTGGCTGCGCTCGTTCGCGCTTTTCCCATTACCGGGGGCTTCTCCCGCACCGCCGTAAATCATCAGGCTGGGGCAAAATCAGGCGTGGCATCGATCGTTTCTTCCTTATTTATTATTATTACCCTACTTTTTTTGACTCCATATTTTTACTTTTTACCCAAGGCTCTCCTGGCATCCATTATCTTGTTTGCTGTCTATACATTACTCGATGTCAAAGAACCTAAGTTTTTATGGAAAAGTAATCGGCAAGATTTTTTCATGCTACTGGCAACTTTTTTTAGTACTTTATTTTTTGGCATTATAATCGGTATTGGTATCGGTGTCTTTTTATCGCTCTCCCTCATGATTTTTAGGGCTTCAAGACCTCATTTTGCTATTTTAGGTAGAGTTCCCGATTCTGATGTTTTTAGAAATATCAATCGTTTCCATGGATTGGAAGTTGTTCCAGAAATATTAATCGTCCGCTTTGATGCCGACCTTTTCTTTGCTAATATCTCTTTCTTCAGAGATAAATTAACAGATTGGATTATTGAAAAAGGACCAAAGCTTCAATGGCTTATTTTAAATATGGAAAGTGTAAATTATATTGATAGTACGGGATTGCAGCAGTTACTCGAACTTGTTAACGATTACAAAAAGAAAAATCTCTGTTTTTGCTTCACCTCAGTGAAAGGACCCGTCAGAGATTTATTGATAAAAGCCAACGTTGTTCCAGATATCGGTGAAAATCATTTCTTCCTTACCGTGCCGGAGGCGCAAAATTTTGCCCTCCAAAACTTGTCAGGCTTTGAAATGAAAAACCCAAACACTTCATTAACTTTGCAGTCTAATCATCCTTAAATATCCTGAAATGTCTGTATCAAATTTTTTAAAAATGCCGGGCGTTTCCGTCGTCGATGTACGGGAACCTTGGGAATTTAGTGAAGGTCACTTTCCGAATTCTTTAAATATTCCCCTCGGTGAAGTTCCCGCTCGGTTAGATGAACTTATGGCTATGTCAAAACCCCTTATTTTAGTTTGTCGTTCAGGTAATAGAAGTGGTATGGCAACCACCATGCTCCAGAATAATGGAGCCACAGAGGTGTATAATGGAGGTTCCTGGGATTCCTTAGGGGCTTAGTCGCTAAACTAATATTCTAATCCGAAAAGGTCAGCATTCTTTTGTTGGCCTTTTTTTGTTTTGAAAGACATGTTTTACATATTTAAAAAAAATATTATATTTGTAGTTTATTGTTAGTTTGTTCGTTTGTTAGTTTGTTCGTTTTTAACATTATGGAACAATATTTGAATTCTTACCGTTATTAAAGGTTAATGAATGCTGATGAGATTATATACTAATTTATTTTATGTAACAATACTTTGGATAGGCTTGCTTACCCCTTTTAATGGTTTTGCAAAACAAATAGGCCTTTTACCGCTTACTTATTATCCTCCTGTGCTTGTACAAAAAATGGATTCATGCAAATTATCTTGTCAGGATATTCAGGTTAATGTAACCAATAATTGCATCTACGAAATTACCCCTGCAGAAATTCTTGGGGAATGTTTTCCTCTCTTTCAAGGCTATGTTATCGTTTATGACGGCGTTAATATGACGCCCGTTCGTGGTGGGGTGATTAATCGTTTGGGTATTTTTCCTTACTCTTTATTTAATTCAAAAGGTGGATTGGTTTGCCTGGGACAAGTTTTTGTCAGTGATACTATTGGACCAGTTTTTAAAGACGATGTAGCTAAAAGAGACTGGGAAAGCAGGGATACTCTAATCCTTTCTGAGAATGACATTCCTTCTGTACTTAATAATAATCTCAATTGGTCCCAATCAGATTCTCCTCTCTTTTTAGGTCTCCCAATAGTGAAAGATGGTTGCAGCCCCAATTTTATTTCGAGAAATGTGAAGGATGAATTAATCTCCTTTTCCTGCGACACGATAATAAAATTTAAAAATGGTTCGGTTTATTCTCACCTTATATCTAAAATTAAACGAACGTTTACCTTTACTGATAATTCTAATAATGCCACCGTTTTTGTTCAGGAAATTTTCTTTAGAAAAATTGGTAATCCCTCTTCCTGTGATGTAACTCCTCCTCTTGCTTACGATTATGCTCCTCCAAGTTTGTAT
>Ga0315902_10010603_pt1 | contig 12176 bp, 8 predicted proteins | sample LakEriMetagenome_9_FD_203523 | JGI IMG/M metagenome (GOLD analysis project Ga0315902, IMG submission 203523) | Freshwater fungal communities from buoy surface, Lake Erie, Ohio, United States - Buoy 12 MA117 | ecosystem: Environmental > Aquatic > Freshwater > Lake > Lake biofilm | place: USA... | reverse complement strand
TTCGCCTTCGGGTCATTCGTCCAGCCCTTCATCCGGTCGCGGATGAAATTCTGGTCATAGGCCCACTGCGGGGCACGGGTGGCTATCTTGTGAATGTAGGGACTCATGGTTGGGTCAAGGTGACGTGAGCGCGGACGGTGACGGCATCGCCAACGCGGATAATAAGCAGCACGGAAGGCACGCTGATGCCGCTGGCCTTCATGGAAACGGGGAATTCGAGATCAAAGCTAGCCTTTCCGCCTTTGAGCTGCCAGTTGGAGATCGTGCCGGTGATGTTCTGCGGCTTGCCCAGCAGCGTCAGCGCCAAAGGCAGCTTCGTCGGCGTGCCAGACGCCGCGATCTCGCTGAAGTCAGCGTCGATCTTGCCGGTGATGAGCGGGTGATCGGTGACCTCCATCGCCTTGCGCATGTTTTCATCGCGCTTCGGCTCCTGCGTGTCCATGGCGGTCGCTTTGACGGTCACGGTGGACTTCACATGCTGCGGTTTGCCTCCGCTGAAGGTAATGTCGGCTTTGAACGGCTGCGCGGTGACCTTCCCGCCCCAGTCATGCAGAGTGGACGTGCCGTCGAAGGTGAGATCAGCCTTGCCGTTCCAGGTTTCAGCCTGGGAAAGGCTCGCTGAGAGCAGGATGAGAGTGAGGAGGATTTTCATGGTGATGAAGTCGAACGATCAAACCTATCACACGGGCGGAAACTCGGGCATCCCGTCTGTGGGGTGTTTTGCCCACGGTGGGGAGGGTATGTCAGCGTGTGGCGTCCGCCAGATGCTGGGCCACTTCGCGGCTGCTGGAGGCTTCGCCGACTTTTTCATTGCCGATGAAAGCACGCACGACCCAGCCGTGATAACGATGGCCGGTGGCGTCGATCTTTTTGAAGACGGGACGGCGGCCGCCGCGGATGCGCTCGGAGTGCTGGCGGGTGTAGTCAAAGATCACTTCCTTGGTCTTCACGCTGCCAGATTTGCCGGGCAAGAGGTCGATCAGCTCGGTGCCATCGGCTTGTTTGATGATCGAGTCAGCACTGAGGTCATCGGCAAAAAAGGTCCACTCGAGGCGCAGTTGGGCGTTTTCCTTGATGCCTGTGCCGCTGACTTTGATTTCGAGCCAGCGGTGATGTTTTTCCTCCGCGCTGGTGCCGCTGTGGGCCTCGTGAGTGCCTTTCATATCCACCTGCATCGGCACCCAGGTGCCAGCGAGGCAGTTACTGATAAAGAGGAGGAGGATGAGGGATGTGAGCCTTGTTTTCATGCGTGGGTGAGTTGGGGTTCAGGATGCGAATGGATTTCCTCAGGTGCCCGTGCTCTCACGGGACGGCCGATGAGCCAGCGGTAGAGCACCGGCAGGAGGAAGAGCGTCAAAAACGTGCTGCTGACGATGCCGCCAATCACGACGGTGGCCAGCGGGCGCTGGACCTCGGCTCCGGCGCCTTCGCTGATGGCCATGGGGATGAAGCCGAGGCTGGCGACGAGCGCGGTCATCAACACGGGCCGCAGGCGCTGCAAGCTGCCTTCGCCCACGGCGGCTGCGGCATCACGGCCTTCATTGCGGAGCTGGTTGAAGCAACTGATGAGCACCACACCATTGAGCACGGCCACGCCGCAAAGCGCGATGAAGCCGATGGCGGCGCTGATGCTGAAAGGCAAATCACGCATCCAAAGAGCCGCCACGCCGCCGGTGATGGCGAGCGGGATGCCGGTGTAGATGATGAGCGTCTGCATCACGCTTTTGAAGGCGCTGTGGATGAGCACAAAGATGAGAATCAGTGCCAGCGGAACAACTACCATGAGCCGCGCACGCGCCTCCTGCAGATGCTCAAACTGGCCGCCGAACTCGACGCGGTAGCCTTCCGGGATCTGGATGGCTTTGATCTTTTCACGCGCAGCGGTGACGTAGGCTTCGCTATCGGTGCCGCCCGCCAGATCGACATTCAAACCCACGCGACGATGACCGGACTCACGGCCGATGGCATCCACCTGTGGCACCTCGACGAACTCGGCAAGGCGGCCCAGTGTGATCAAGCTGCCATCTTGCGTGCGCACGGGCAGCGATTTCATGATTTCGGGATCGTTGCGAAGGTTCTCCGGCAAGCGCACCACGATGGCGCGGCGGCGATTGTGCTCGATGAGTGTGCCCGCCGTGTGTCCAGCCATGGCGGTGGCGATGGCGGCATTCACTTCAGAGGCTTCGACGTTGAATTTGAGCATCGCGGCACGGTCCACGCGGATTTCGAGCACGGGCACGCGGCCCTGGCTTTCAAACTCGGCGTTGTCCGTGCCTTCGAGACCTTCGAGGATCGTTTTGACCTGCTCGGCCACCTTTTCCATCGTGTCGTAGTCTTCGCCGAAAATGCGCACGGCGAGGTCAGCGCGGGAGCCTTCGAGCATTTCGTTGAATCGCATCTGGATGGGCTGCGCGAAGTCGTAATCCTGCTCCGGCACCTCTTGGGCGAGTTCAGCGCGGACGAGCTCAGCGAGGCGGTCGCGGGTCACAGGCACGCCGTTTTCTTTGCGCCACTGATCACGCGGCTTGTAGAAAATGTAGAGATCGTATTCGCCGGGCGACATCGGATCGGTGGCGACCTCGCTCGTGCCGATGCGGGCAAAGGTGCGGGTCACTTCCGGCACTTGGTTGATCAAATACTGCTGTGTTTTGACACAGCGGGCCAAAGACGTTTTCAGGCTGGTATTGGCGGGCATGTACACCATCGCGGTCCAGGAGCCTTCATTCAGCGTGGGCACGAATTCCTGCTTCAAGCTCATGAAAATGGCCACCGTGCCGATCAGCAGTGCTGCAACGCCTGCGACGACGCCCCAGCGCAGTTTCCACGCGAGGCCTAGCAGCGGCTCGTAAGCTGCTTTGGCCCAGCGCATGAGGAAATTGTCTTTTTCGCTGATATTGCCGCCGAGCAGCAGCGAGCACAGCGCGGGCATCAAAGTCAAAGCAAGCACCAAAGCGCCGCCGAGTGCCAGCATGACCGTGATCGCCATGGGGTGGAACATTTTCCCTTCGATACCGGTGAGGGCGAGGATCGGCAGATAGACGAGCGTGATGATGAGCACGCCAAAGAACATCGGGCTGCCGACTTGCTCGCCTGCTTCATGCACGGCCTGGAGGCGCTCCTTCGCGGTGAGTTTACGCCCTAGCTCGTGTTGCTTCTCACCCAGCACGCGGACGATGTTTTCGACCATGACGACCGCACCATCAATGATGAGGCCGAAATCGACCGCACCGAGTGACATCAAATTTCCCGACACACCGCCAAAGGTCATGCCGATGAGTGCAAAGAGGAAGGAAAGCGGAATGGCGAGTGCCACGATGAGCGCGGCACGCCAGTTTCCGAGCAGCATGAGCAGCACGACGACGACGAGGATGGCTCCTTCAAAGAGATTGTGCTTCACGGTGTCGATGGTGCGGTCCACGACCTCGCTGCGGGCGTATTGAATGCGGATTTCGAGTCCGGCGGGCAGTTTGGCCTGCAACTCATCGAGTTTCGCCTCCACGCGTTTGCTGATGATGCGGCTGTTTTCGCCGACGAGCATCATCACCGTGCCCAGCACCGCTTCTTCGCCATTTTCGACGGCGCAACCGGTGCGCACATTGCTGCCAATGCCGACCTCGGCGAGGTCTTTGACCTTCAAAGGCTCCACACTCGCCGCGAACTTCACCGGCAGGTTCGCGATGTCTTCCGAGCTGGCCACCTTGCTCACGCCACGGATGAGCACGCGGTCATCGCCACGCTCGATGACGCCGCCCCCGGCATTGTCCACGTTTTGACCGATGATCTCCGCCAGTTCGCCAAAGGTCATGCCCGCATTCGCCAGCGACTCCGGTTTCGGCAGGATGACGAGCTGGCGTTCATAACCGCCGCTGCTGTTCACCTCCGCCACACCGGGCACCGTGCGCAAAAATGGCTTCACGATGTAGTCGTGCGCATCCCGCAGATCCATGAGCTGGCGCTCACGCGATTGTTTGCGCTCTGGGGCCTCTTTTTTGTAATCGAGCGTGTAATACAAGATCTCGCCGAGGCCCGTGCTGATCGGCGACATCTGCGGCGTCATGCCCGCTGGTAGCTCCACCTGCACCAGACGCTCACTGACGAGCTGACGAGCGCGGAAGATGTCAAAGCCATCACGAAACACGAGCGTGACCTGCGAGAGTCCCGACTTCGTGAGCGAACGAAACTCCTCCACGCCCTGAATGCCCGCGAGAGCGAGCTCCAGCGGGTAGGTAACGAGCTTTTCGGTCTCCTCCGGCGCCAGACCTGCCACGGCGGTATTGATCTGCACCTGCGTATTCGTGATGTCCGGCACCGCATCCACTGGCAGGTGCATGGCGGAGAAAATACCTGCACCGAGCAGCAACAGCGACCCCATGATGACGAGGAAGCGATTGCGCAGCGAGAAGTCGAGGATGGCGTTGATCATGGCTCAGCGCTCGGTGAGTTTCGGAGTGACGGATTCGCCGGTGAGGGTGCCGCCGGTGAGGCGTTCGATCTCCATGCGGTGCTTCCAGGCGTTGCGGCGGGACTCGATGAGGCTGTCCATGGCGTCGAGGTAGCCGCGTTGCATTTCCACATAGGTGGCGGCGGGCACAGCACCAAGGCGATAGTGGCGGTCGGCCTCCGCAGCGGCATCAGCGAATTGTTTTTCGCTCTCGGGACGCCAGCGGGAGAGAGCACCGAGTTCGGCGAGGTAAGCGGAGCGGGCAACGGCGAGGTCACGCTCGAGATCACGCAGCGTGGCTCCGAGGAGCGCCTCAGCCTGTTGGGTGCGGGCTTTTTCGGCGTCGATGTTGCCTTTGTTTTTATTCCAGAGTGGCAGCGGGATGGAAACGACGAAGCCGCCTTCGATTTGCGTGCCACCGGCATGCTGTCCGGCCATGTAGGGACCAAAAGTGATGTCGCCCCAGCGTTCGGATTTGGTGAGATCGACCTTGAGGCCTTGTTTGGCGACGTTGAGACGCTTTTGCTGGAGATCGAAGTTCGTGCGGGCGGCCTGTTGCTTCAGCGTGGCACGCTGCGGCACATCGGGGAAGGAAGTGACGGCTCCGGCGAGCTTCAAGGACTGGTCGGGGCCGCGTCCGCAAAGCACATTCAGCGCTGCGGCGGCCTCGCGTGAGGCTTTGGAGGCATCGGTGAGGATGCGGTCGCTATTGAGTAGCGTGGCTTCCAAAATGCGGCGCTCCAGCAAAGCGCTGACAGAGCCGGTATCGCGCTGCACGAGCACTTCGACGAGGGATTCGAGCCGCTCACGCACGGAGCGTGCGGCGGCTTCTTTGCGCTGGAGGAGCAGCACATCACCGGCACGGGCACGCACTTCATTGGCGAGCTGCGATTTGAACTGCTGGAGGCCGAGTTGAGCGAGTTCGATGTCGCGATCGGCGATGGCTTTGCGCAGCGACATGCGGCCAGGGAAGTCAAAGACCTGCAAAATGCTCGCCCGCCAGACGAGGCCCTCTTTAGCCTGGGCGAGGCTCATGCCGCCGAATTCGGTGCTCAGCTCCGGATTGGCCAGTTTGCCCGCTGAATCGCGTCCGCCGCGCGCGGCGTCGATTTCGGCCTCAAAGAAGCGGACTTCGGGATTTTTGTTCAACGCCTCGTTCACGAGGTCGCTGCTAGTGAGGGCATTTTCGGCCTGTACAGCGGTGAGAAGCAGCAGGGCGGGAATGAGACGCGTGAAGGTTTTCATGACGCCAGACTCATTTCCCATGCGGCCTGCCTGAGCACGTTATCGTTTGGTAATGGAGAATGAATCCCATGGCCTTTTGCGTCAGCGTTGCTCCATTCGTCCGCATGCACCTCCTCCTCGTCGAAGATGACACCGAACTCGCCCGCCAGACATCGCTCTGGCTGCGCGAGGCCGGTCACACCTCCACCTGGCGCGAAAAAGGCGGCGCGGCGCTCATTGCCTTGTCGCAGGAGTCCTTTGATGCCGTGATCCTCGACGTGGGCTTGCCTGACATGGATGGCTTCACTGTCGTGGAACAGATGCGCGCGCGCGGCTTTGGCCTGCCCGTGCTGTTTCTGACCGCGCGTGACAATGTTACCGACCGCGTGCGCGGTCTGAAGGCCGGCGGCGACGATTACGTGACGAAACCCTTTGCGATGGAGGAGCTGCTCGCGCGTCTCGAGGCCCTGCAACGCCGCAGCGGCATCACGCCTGCGCCTTCCACCCGCACGCTGGGAAAGTGGACGCTCGATCCGCTGAAACGCCGCCTGCGCTGCGAAAACGAGACGGTGGAGCTGCAGCCCCGCGAGTGGACGCTGCTGGAGGTCATGCTGGCGAATGAAGGGCACATCCTGACGAAGAAATTTTTACTCGAAAAGGTCTGGGACATCCAGTTTGATCCCGGAACGAACGTCGTCGATGCGATGATCTGCCGCCTGCGCCGAAAGATCGACACGCCGGGGCGGCCGTCGCATCTACAAACCGTCCGAGGCAAAGGCTATGCTCTCCAAGCTCTTCCCTGATCGCATGCCGTCCACCTGGCGGCTCGGGCTCATGCTCGCCGTGCTCATGGTGGGCAGCACCGCGCTTTGCATCACCGTGGCGGGCTGGGCGATGAAACGCGACCTGAGCAGTATCGCGCGCGCCGTGGTGCTGGACGACCTCGGCGAGTACGCCGTGCTCTACAACCGCAACGGCCTCAAGGAGATCAAAGACGTCTTCGCCGCCGGTGGTCACGAGAATGACCAGGCCGTGCGCATCACCGGCATGGATGGCAGCATCCTTTTTGAGATGATCCCGCCAGCCGTGTCAGGCTACGTTTGGCCCAAACAGGTGCCGCAGGGATTGAAGGCGTCCGAGTCCATGCTCACGACACTGGTCCATCCCGCGAAGCTGCAGGAGCTGCTCGCCGGATGCCAGGTGCTCAATGATGGCAACGTGCTCTGGTTTGGCCGCACCGATGCCGAGGACCGCGCCTATGTGGAGCACATCCGCGGCGATTTGTGGCTCGCAGGGCTCGTCTCCAGCGTGCTGATGTTGCTGCCGCTCGGCTGGTTCGTCCGTCATGTGCTCACGCCGGTGCGCACGATGATGGAAAGCACGCGCCAGCTTGCCGAAGGCAGCACCGATGCGCGTCTGGTCGCGCCGGGAGCCGTGCCGGAGCTGCAAGCCTTCGCGAAAGCCTTCAACGACGGCCTCGACCGCATCGACGGCCTCACGCGCGAGCTGCAAAGCGCGAACGACATCCTCGCGCATGAGCTGCGCACGCCGCTCGCCCGCATCCGCGGCAATCTGGAGATTTTTCACGACCACACCGACAACGCCGCCGCGCGTGAATCCGCCGCGCGCGGCCTGGAGGAAATCGATCGTGCCACCGATCTCGTGCAGACCATCCTCACCACGCGTGCGGGCGAGCATCGCGCACTGAAGCTGCATCTCGAAATCACCGAGCTGCGCACGCTGCTCGCCGATTTGCACGAACTCTACAAGCCCGCCGCCGAGGAGCGCGGCCTGCGCCTCGATTTCGATGCGCCGGAGAGCCGCTGGGTGCTGCTCGACCGTCAGCGCATCAATCAGGCCATCGCCAACCTGCTCGACAACGCGCTCGCCTACACGCCGCGCGGTGGCAGCGTCACGCTGGCCCTGCGGGTCTTTGAAGAGAAGGTACGCATCGTCGTGATCGACAGCGGCCCGGGGCTCACGCCTTCCGATCTCGCGAAAATCTGGCAGCGCCACACCCGCGGCAGTGCCGCCACCGCCAACACGCCCGGCATGGGCCTCGGCCTCGCGCTCGTGAGCGCCCTCGCGCACGCCCACCACGGCAGCGCTGGCTGCCGGAATCGCGAAGATGAATCCGGCTCCGAATTCTGGATCGAACTCCCCGCCAGTGATCCGCTGACGAGTGCGAACGTCGTGTGAGCTGTGGTGATCATTTCTTCTCCGCCTCAGGCTTGCACTTGCAGAGCCACTCCAGCGCTTTGCACTCCTCACAGGTGGCGGTGTTGTATTCAAAGCGGGCGGTGATGGCCTTGGCGTCGGCGGTTTCTTTGTAGCGCACGATCAGCCACTCGCCGGGCTTCACGGCGGGGATGATGAAACCCTTCGCGTCTTTTGTGACCTCCAGTTTCACCGGTTTGGCGCGGTCACCCGTTGTCGCGGTGAGGGTTTGCGCAGCGAGAGCCACCGGCTTCATGTCCTTGTCGAGCACGGCGATGTGAAACTGGCCGCCTTTGACGGTGACCTCGCCGTGCATGGTTTCGTTGTCGCTGAATTCGAGGATGCGGCCGCCGTTCGGGCCGAGTTCGACGCCTTCATGAGCGAAGGCGAGGCTGGTGATCAGGGTGGCGAGGAGGATGAGTTTGGTTTTCATGCTGTGGTTTGAGTTGGTTGTTTGCCGAAGAGGAAAAAGACTGCGGGAGTGACCATCAGATCGAGCAGCGTGCTGCTGACGAGGCCGCCGGCGATGACGACGGCCACAGGATGAAGGATTTCTTTGCCGGGCTCGTTCGCGGCGAGCAACAGCGGGATCAGGGCGATGCCGGCGCTCAGCGCAGTCATTAAAACGGGCGCCAGCCGCTCCAGCGTGCCGCGCACGATCATCGCACGCGTGAAGCCCTCGCCCTCGTGCTTCATGAGATGGAGGTAATGACTGATCATCATGATGCCGTTCCGCGCTGCCACGCCGCCCACGGCGATGAAGCCAACGAGGGTGGCGATGCTGATGTTACCCACGAGATACCACGTCAGCGCGAGGCCGCCCATGAGTGCGAGCGGGATGTTTAGCATCACCTGCAGTGCCAGCGAGAGGCTGCGGAAGTAGCTGAAGAGCAAAACGGTTACTGCGACGAGCACGAGCGCGAAGTAGAACGCGATGCGCTTCGCCGCGGCCTGCTGCGCCTGGAATTCGCCCTCGAAACGCGGGAAGTAGCCCTCTGGGAACTTCACCTGCTCCTTCACCGCAGCTTCCCAACGCCGCACGACGCCCTCGAGATCGCGCTCGCTCGTGTTCGCGCTGATGACGATGCGCCGCTGCGTGTTTTCGCGGTTGATGACATTCGGCCCCAGGCTTTCGCGGATGTCCGCCACCAGCCGCAGCGGGATTCGACGGCCTTGGTCGGCCTCGATGAGCAATTCGCCGATCTTTTCCGGCGAATCGCGCCACGTCTCCGGCAGCCGCAGCACGAGATCGAGCGTGCGCTGCCCCTCGCGCAGCTCTGCGAGCACTTTCCCACCGATGAGGGCGGAGACTTGTTCGTTGAGCGATCCGGGTTGCACGCCGTAGGCGACGGCGCGTTCGCGATTCACTTCGATCTTAATCTGTGGAATCGGCACCTGCGGCTCCAAAATGACATCCGTGAGTCCCGGGATCGTCTTGGCGATATCGCGGATCTGCTCGCCTTTTTCGCGCAGCAACGCCAGATCCGCGCCGAAGACCTTCACCGCGATCTTCGCCGAAACACCGCTGAGCATGTGGCTCAAGCGATGAGCGATGGGCTGGCCCACATTCACGCTGGTTCCAGGAATCTTCTTCAAAGACGCCCGAATCTCGTCAAAGACCTCTTTTCGAGGTCTGCCGCCCTCTTCAAACTCCACGTCGAACTCATTCACGCTCACCGGCATCACGTGATCATCGCGTTCGGCACGTCCCGCACGTCTGCCGACGCTTTTCACGCCTTGGATGCTTTGCAGTAGCCGCACCGCCGCTTCGCCGATCTCGTTCGAATGCGCCAGCGAGGTGCCGGGCGCACTCGCGAGCGAGATCGTGGCGCTGCCTTCATTGAACGCAGGCAAAAACTCCTGCCCCATCCTCGGATAGAGCATCAGCGCAGCGATCAAGAGCATGCCCACCAGCGCCAAAACGACCGCTGGAGCTCCGAGGGCCAGTTTGAGGAAAGTTCGCTCCACGAGCCATTTCATTGCTCGGACGACAAATCCGTCGCCATGAGCCTTCCCTCCACCTTTGAGCAACAACGAGCACAAAACCGGGATCACCGTCAACGAGACCACAAACGACGCCGCCATGCTCGTGATCGTCGCGATGGCAATCGGTGTGAAAAGCCGTCCTTCGATGCCTTCGAGGCCAAACAGGGGCAAGAAGACCAAAATGACGAGCGCTGTGGCATACAGGATCGAGTTTCGCACCTCGCTGGAAGCCGTCGCGATGATGTCGAGCCGGATCTTGGACGGATTTTCTCGCAAACGTCGCCACACGTTCTCCACATCCACGATCGCATCATCCACGACCATGCCGATGGCCACGGCGAGACCGCCGAGCGTCATGGAGTTCACGCTCACGCCGAAGGCTTTGAAGGTCAAAATCGTCACCGCGAAGGACAACGGCATCGCCATCAAGGTGATGAAAGTGGTGCGCACGTTCAGCAGGAAGAGAAACAGGATGATCGCGACCATGATCGCACCATCGCGGATGGCTTCTTGAAGGTTGTGGATGGCATGCTCGATGAAATCGCCCTGCCGGAAGAGGATTTCAGCCGTCACACCGGCTGGTAGAGTCGGTTTGAGTTCCTCCAGCGCGGCCTCGACCTGCTGCGTGAGCTTCAGCGTGTCAAAACCGGGCGCTTTGTCGATGCTGAGGATCACACCCATCATGCCGTTCACACTCGCATCGCCGCGCATGGGCTGGATGCCATGCTTCACCTCCGCCACGTCGCTGATGAGCACGGGACGATCTCCCACGGTCTTGATCACGGTCTGCGCGATGTCTTCCAGCCGTGTGGTCATGCCGAGATTGCGCACCATGATCTCGCGCGGCCCGGCTTGCAGGTATCCGCTCGTCGCATTGCCCGATGCACGCGATACGGCGGCCTCGATCTCCTCAAAACTCGTCCCATGCGCCGCGAGACGGTTCGGATCGGGCTGCACCTGGATCTGCCGCACACCGCCACCGATCGTCAGCACCTCCGCCACGCCGCTGAGGCTCTGCAAACGCCGCCGAATCGTCCAATCCGCGAGCGTGCGCAGCTCTGGCGGCGTCATCTTGCCATCCGTGCTCTTCAAGCCCACCAGCAAGATTTCGCCCATCAGCGAAGAGACCGGCGTCATGCCCGATTTCGCGTTTTCCGGCAGTTTCGCGGCTTGAAGCCGTTCCTGCACGAGCTGGCGTGCACGGTAGATGTCCGTGCCCCAGCCAAACTCGGCAAACACGAGCGAAAGGCCCACATCCGAGTTCGAGCGAAGGCGGTCGAGCCCGCCGACGCCTTGCACCGCATTTTCAATCGGCTGCGTGACGAGCGTCTCCACCTCCTCCGGCGCGAGGCCAGGCGCCTCGGTGAGGATGGTCACCGTCGGCTTCGTCATGTCCGGCAGGACCTCGACCGGCAATTGCGTGAGCGTTTGTGCCCCAAACAGCATCACGACCAGCGCGATCATCAAAACGAGCGCGCGATGATGCAGCGAGAGGCGGATGAGTGAATTCAGCATTGGGCGAAGCAAAGTAGCCCTCTCGCTCCGTCGAGAGGAGCAAAGGGCGGGTGAAACAGAAGGCGTTCACGATGAGGCTCATCGTGAGCGTTGAGTTCATCTCGCGGAGCGAGATGACTACTTTGCTGTCGCCTCATACGCCTACCTCCCGGCGTTTGAGGCCTGTGAGCATCAGGAGCACCAGCAGCAGCCCACTGGTGCTGGCAAAGAAGATTGTGAGCGTGTTCCACGCGTTGTGATCATCCTCGTGATCGTAGTCCGCGTGCGCGGCTTCTTGCCCGGCCGTCATCTCTGTGCCGTCTTCGTTGTGAGCATGGCCGTGGGCGGCATCGAGGGCTTCTTTGAGGCTCACGCTGCCTTTTCCGGCAAAGGCGAGCGCATAAGCACCGCGCGTGACGACTTCATCGCCGGGCAGCAAGCCGCTCACGACCTCGACAAAGCGGTCGTTTTGCGCGCCGAGCACGACGGTGGCTTTCACGAAGGCGTTTTTCAGCTCGAAGTCCTTCACATAGACGAATCGCTGCGCGGGATCGCCCTGCACGGCGCTACGCGGAATGGACATGACGTTCTCACGCTGGCTCACGACGATGCTGAACTCAGCCTTCATGCCGGGCCGCAGCAAGCGCTCAGGATTTGAGACGTGAAACGCAGCCTCGATGACGCCGGTCGTTTCATCCGCCTCGACGGCGATGTGCGCGAGTTTGGCCTCGAAAACCTTCTCCGGTAGCGCGTGCAGACGGATGTGCGCTTTTTGACCGAGCTTCAATTTGCCCGCGAGATGCTGCGGCACATG